>ERZ778022.1752-NODE-1752-length-26488-cov-4.649302_pt1 | contig 26488 bp, 33 predicted proteins | sample MGYA00375752_ERZ778022 | MGnify/ENA primary metagenome ERZ778022 (study PRJEB29350, sample SAMN05389826) | bioreactor metagenome | isolation source: Thiocyanate bioreactor | place: South Africa: University of Cape Town | collected 2014-04-04 ...
CGGGCAAGCCTGAAAACCTCGCCGGCACCGTTGCATCACTGCACCGCTCCGCGTCGATCGTGGCTGGTTCACGCCTTCTCGTTTCGTCGTCATATGAGGACATGCTATTGCATCTGCGAGGATTGATTCGAGGAACGAAGCCATGATGGCTGCCTTTATGGTCGCGCTTGCAATGTCACCGATGCCGCAGATCGCGCCATCGGTGGAGCAGCTCCAGGATGATTTCGAGCAGGCCACGGTCTGCCGGCCGATCGAGGGCCGACATGTCTGGAAAGGCAGGATCGCTTTCTTCATCGAATCCTATGCATTCCCCAATGACGAGGACGCACAGACCGACGTCGTCGGTGCCGATGCCGTGTTGCCGGCCGACAATGATGACGAAACGATCAAGGAATTCGAGGCTGCCTGCGCCCCGACGGAGCAGATGGCTTTGCCGTCGCTATAGGCATTTCGCCCGGCCGGAAACGCCTGTCCCAGAACAGGCTAGCTTATTGTGAGGGGTGAGTTCTCGTAATTGCCGTGCGGCACAAGATTGGGCATAACGTGCCCATCGAACCCGGCGGCGGGGGCGATACAGACCGCGGGCGACGAGGGTGTCCGCGGTCTTTTTTGTTTTTAGCCGCGGTAAGCGAATCCAGGCCTCCGGCTACGTTCCACTTGCCTGCGCACCTGCCCGGACAACAGCGTCACACATCTTTCATCGAAGCCGGATAGGCGGGAGGAATGTGGAGACCGACAATGCCCCTGACCTCGCAGTCCAATCGTCCCAAGATCGCTGAAACCGTTGTCCATCCGTCGGTGGCGTTACGGGATTCTGCCATCGGGCAATGCTGCGAGATCCTGGAGGATACGGCGCTTCAGTCGGTCGAACTCGGCGATTTTTCCTATCTGGGACAGCGCTGCATGGTCAGCGATGCGGTGATCGGAAAATTCTGTGCCATCGCGGCAGAGGTGAGAATAGGCGCGCCCAACCACCCGATGGACCGCCCGTCGATGCACCGCTTTACCTATTGCCCGGAATATTACTCGTCGGAAGCCGTCCGCGATCACGCCTTTTTCGATCGACGCAAGACGGACCGCGCCATCATCGGCAACGACGTCTGGATAGGGCATGGCGTGATCGTATTGCCCGGCGTCGCGGTTGGGGATGGTGCCGTTCTCGCGGCGGGTGCAGTCGTCTCCAGGGATGTCGCGCCGTACACAATCGTCGGCGGTGTGCCGGCAAAGTTCATTCGCGAGCGTTTTTCGCGTACCATCGCCGAAAAACTTTCCGCCATGTCCTGGTGGGATTGGCCGTTCGAGACGATCATGGAGCGGCTCGCCGACTTCCAGTCGAGCGACATCGAGGCTTTTTGCGAACGTTGGTCGTGATATCCGTCCGGCGAGATAGACCGTGAATGCCAGGCTTACGCAGGATGATCCAAGGGCATTTGCAAATTCGAACTGGGAGAAATGGTGGGCGATGAGAGGCCATTTTGGACCTCATAAGACGTTGTTTTTGCTCGTCTTATCGCTGGCTTCGCCCTCACCGGGATTTGGGTGAGGGAATGCTATGTTCTGGATTTGGTCTGCAACGATGCGGCTGGCCTCGATGCCGAGGCGCTTCCGGTCGACGCCTTTCGTATAGATTTCTGCGGTAGCGATGTTCTTCCAGCCGTATTGGGCCAGGAGGTGGTGTGTTGCCGCTCCGCCCTCCGCGGCCAGTGTTGCGCTCAGCTTGCGGAGACCGTGTGCGGACTTCGTGACGTGGGCATCAGCGCACTTCACCCGAAACCAGTTTCCAAAGCTCTCCTTGGTGAAGGGCTTGCCGTTTGCATTCTCAACAAGGTGCAGCCCCGGCCGCGGTGTCGCGTCGATCATCGTCACCAGGTCATCGGGAAGCTCGATGCTGATGCGTGTGCCGGTCTTGGCAGTGGAGAGCGACAGGACACGGCCGGTGATATGCTGCCGACCGACCAGCACGACGTCGGAACGCCGCAAGCCGGCGAGCAACATAAGCTCCATCGCCAGTCGCTCCGGCGTTCCGGTTGCGTGTGTGGCACGAAACGCTTTGACGTCTTCGATGGTCCAGGCCGGGAAGCCTTCGGTCTTGTAGCTGATCGGCTCGACGCCGATCGTCGGATCGACTTTGACCAGCCGCATTTTTCTCGCCCAACTGAAAAGGCCCTTCATTGTCTTCAGAAAGTTGCCGGCGGCGGCCGGGGTTTCATGGCGTTTGTCCAGGCCAGCCTGTACGACGTCTTGTGTGATGGCGGCCAGGTTGGCTTTGGCGGCAGTCTTCAGCACCTGAGCCATGATCAGGCTCTGCTGCTTCTTCGTGGCTGGACTGTACCCGGCCCACCTGGCGCTTTCGTTGGTATAGCGCTCCCAAAGCCACTTGAGGGTATCGGGGCGCGTCTTCTCAGTCTTGACAGGGCCGCCGAAAAGGGCGGCCATGTACGCTTTCTTGAATGTCGGGTCGCTTGGGCAGGGGAGGCGCGTGCGCTTCCCTTTCCCTTGGCGAAAATAGAAGACCCACCGCCCGTGGCGGGTCAGCTGTTTGTGGACGTAAGGGAAGGTTTTTCTGGGCATACCCTCATATTCACAGAATCGGCCGTCCATATTCAATACCGTCGTCGCGTCTCGAGAGATCTTCTGGGATAATTGCGATGGTCGTGTCGCCGATCCTGAACTCGACACGGCAGCCGGACTGCTTCGCGGCCTCGGCGGCGCGCATGAGGTCCGATTTTTTGATGAGGGCGGGGCGAGTCATTTAGGGTTCCACGAAGAATGTCGGGTTTGATGCGAGCCGCCGACCTTTTCTTGGGCCGGCGGCTCGCCAGGTGTCGCGCCTTAAAGTGACGGGTGAATAATTAAAGGTATGGGTTGAGCCGCTGCGTGCCGGCGCGAATGGTGGCGAAAACGCTGAGGACATCTTCGGCACCCTTCAGGGTTGGGTCGCCAGTAGCTGTACCAGCGCCGCCGAGGCGCGCATGCTGGAAGGGCGCGGGGACACCCGCGTAACCGTTGAACAATTCCGCCAACTGTTGGGTTTGCGCAAGCATTGTGGCGGCTTCGGCAATCTGAGTATTAGCCGCTTCAAGCCATTTTTCGCGAAAAGGGTGCAGGCGCTCTAACAGCGCCGTGTGTGCAACTCGCACTTTTTCAGCTTGGCGCAGTATTTCGCTTTTGAGCGCCTCCACTCGTAACTCGATCGATGTATCGTTGAACTTTTTTGCACTGTCGAGTGCCGCCTGCAGCTTCTCGATTTCCGCAAGCGACGGCACGTTGTCCGCCTCCGCGCCCATGGCGGCGGCCTCACGACGCGTAAGCGCGCTGACGAGCGCCGCTTGTGCTGCTGCAACGGGGTCGACGCTGGCGAGGTCGCGTGCAATCCTTGCGGCCTCTTGGCGCTCATGCGCGCGTTGAACGTCTGCTTCCCGATCAGAAACAGACTTCTGCGCTGCAGCAACTGCCGCTTCCAGCTCTTTTTTCCGGCGGTCAGCGAACATCGCCGTCTTGATTTCGGTGAATTCCTGAAGCTTGTCGCGAAGCTCGCGCCTCGCGTCCACCAAGACATCGCGCGCATAGCCGGCGAAATCACGAGCCTGTTCATACGCGCGTTCTGCGTTTTTCTGCCGGATATCCGGAGGGATACGTGCGCTTTCGCTGACTTTGCGATATTCCCCGACCAGGGCGTCCACAACCTCGTACGCAGCAACGAGGGTTTTCGCGGCCTCGAAAATTTCCGGCGGCAAAGGCTGCTGCATCGCCTGCTCGAGTGCGGTTAAACGGTTTCCCTCGTCCTTCACTTTCGGCGGGCGACCGCGGCGGGCGGGGATGAAATGTTCGAGATCCATGTTCAGCTGTCTCCAAAAAATGCTCGATTTGCGTTTTGTGCTGCCAGTTGCCATCCTTTTTCGATGGCCTTTCTTTCCAAATCGGCTCTTGCCTCTGCTGCAGACATGCGGGTGTCGTAGGCGTAGTACGAAGCAGTCTCCGCACTTGCGATTGTCCTGAAAATCTCGCGGATCCGGGCGAGTTCTGCTGCCTCGGCCTTCGCCTCAGCGTCGATGCGAGCACGCTCGGCGACCGACAATCGCGGCGCCAATGGTGGCGGCGCCATTGCGACTCGCGGCGATTTCGGTGCGGCCGAGTTGACCTTTGTGGGCAACTTCGTCGGGATCGGCACCGGCCGCTTCTTAAGGCTCGCCTCTACGGTTTCGAGGCTGCCGACCGCATCGGCCATTCCCGCTTTCACCGCATGCGCGCCGATCTCGACGCCGCCTTGCCAAGCCAACACCTTTTCCGCGGAAATGCCGCGCTGAGTGGCGACGTGCGCTACAAAGACCGATCCGAGGTCATCGACCATTTTCTGGATTCGAGTGCGGCCTGTATGACTTGTCGGATCTGGCTGTTTCCCTGGAGATTGTGAGGAAACAAAATTGACGGTCTGATCGCCATCCCGGCCAGTGCGCGTTTCATATCCGACGACAACGCCAACGCTTCCGACGATCGCGGCCTCGGACACTGTGACGGGGCCGGCGGCGCTGGCGAGCCAATACGCCGCGCTGCAACCCATTCCTGAAATGTAGGCTGCCAGAGGCTTTTTCCGCCGCGCAGCGACGATTGCGGCGGCGAGTTCGTCGCAGCCGTTGGCCTCGCCGCCGGGCGAGTCAATATGGAACACGATCGACTCGATGTCCTTGTGATCAATCGCGGCCTGCAAGTCGCGCGCAAGCGTTTCGTATGTTGGAAACCCGAACAAATCTGTCAGCCAGCTTTTTCGCTTCATGAGCGGGCCGTGGATATATAGCCGGCCGATCCCATCGCGGACACCCAGACGTTCGCCGACTTTCGCTTTGAAAGGCAGCCGACTCTCGAGGGCCTTCGGACCCGCAGCAATCCGGGCAAGCATGTCGAGTCCTTCGCCGATGCTGCGATCGAGCATGTCGAGGCCGTCACCTGTGATTGCAAACGGCGTGTCCAAGGCAGATGGGATCAAAGGGTAAGGCCTCCGATAATCGGCAGAAGCGCGTGGAGCGCGAGAAAAAACAGCGCAAAAGCCGCGATCGCGTGAACAGCAGCGCCGGATATAGTCTGCCAACCGTCGTTCGATGGTCGCAGCAGGTTGCAGGCCAGTGTTATGGCCACCAATGCCGAAAAGATTGTCATGCTCGCCAGCATCAGAACCCTCCCCCGCCGGCGGTGTCGGCGAAATTGCGGCGCATCTCGGCGCCCATGTTGCGATCGATGCGTGAGGCCGCGGCACCTGCGGAAACGATCTCGTTTTTGAGTGCGCGGGCGATGCCCAAAGCTCGTTCCATCGATGCCGTATCGACCGTTGGCGAAGCCGTGACGGAGAGGTTTTGCTGGATTTCCTGGCCAGCCGCCCGAGACGCCTCAATTGCCCCGCGACCAATATCCAGATCGTCCGCCGTCTTGCCGGGCATCGTGTCGGTGGACGCCGGCAGGCCGGCCTCTCGCGAACGGCGAGCGTTGTCGAGGGCCAGGCCGCTTTGAACCTCGGGCGTGCCTGCGGGATTGGTCGAAGTGCCGACCCCGAACAGCCGTTCGAGAAATTCACGATACTGACGCTGGTTTTTCACCTGGTCGTCAAACGTTTCGCCGGGTGTGTCGCCCATGGCCTGCGTGAGCATCGCCCATGCGCCCATGATGCTGACCGCAGCAACGCCGCTGAGTTTGCCCCACCCGCCTTTCGTGCCCTTTTTCAGGTCCGGGGTGCCGTCCGTCACTGCCGAGCCGCCGAGGGCTATGGCGGCGCGGGTCAGGGCAGCCGCAGAGCCGTCGAGCGCGATGGCACTGGATTTCAAGCCGAACACGTCGGCCAGTGCGCCGAGCGCGAATTTACCGCCGCCGTACAGTCCGGCGCCGGCAACGCCCATGCCGAGCGCCGCAAGTGCGGGATTGTCTTTGGCGACGGCCGCCAGCGCGTTGATGCCGTCCGCCAGGCTGTTCAGTGCCGGATTGATGACTGATTGCACCGGTATCACTGCGGCCGCCAGGTTGCCGAAGGAGGTGACGAGCGCGTCGGTTGACGAACTCAAACTGCGGTCATCCATGCTATCCGCCGCCGCCAAGCCCTTGGCGTTGGGGAATCGCTCGTTCAACTGGCGAGACATCTGCACCCAACCAAGGATCGCCTTAATCGCTGAGTCCGACGACAGGCGATTGTTGGTCAGGCTTCCAATCTCTTCCGCCAGCGTCACCGCATTGCCGGTATCGACGCCCCTTTCTTGGAGTTTTGGAAGCAAAACCTTGTTGAACCATTCGAGAGGATTCTGCGCGAAAAGATCGCCCTGCACCAAAGTGCCGGCGTCGGTCATTTTACCCTTCTTGTCCCGCTGCACGCCCTGCCGCAGACCGTAACTATCTTGCGTTTCCAGGGACTCTCTTGTCGCTCGCCCGACGATGAATTGGTCGAAACCGGCCCGCAGCTGTGTGCCGGCATCCGAGCCGCCCGTCTCGGCGATCACGAAGGGAAGGACGCGAGAGAGAAAGTCGTGGCTGAAAACTTTGCCGGAAGACCGGGCATATTTGATCGCCTGCGCCCACTCTTGCGGGTTGACATCTTTGCCGGTGACCTGCCAGGCCTTCATGAAATTATCGATCATCCCTTTGTACTCATCGGGACTATCGACGTTGATGTTATCCATCGCACGGTTGAAGGCCCGCAGGTAACCGATCGCCGTTTCTTCGCCGTACGTATTCGCCCAGACTTTGAATGCGGCGATTTGCGTGTCGAGGGTCTGCAGCGCTGCGTCGGTGCTGGGGAAATTCATCGCCGCATCGGCCGCCACTTCCATTGCAGAGGTTTTGCTGACGCGGCGCCGGCCAGATACCTCGTCGGCCGCGGTTTCAATCTTGCTGCGCTCGCTGTCGCTCAGGCCGCGATAGTAGTTTTCCGCATCTACCCGGCTGCGTTCCGATGCGGCCCGGAGGCCTTCCCGGCCAGCCATGCCGACGCCGGCGATCCCGGAGTAAACGCCCAGGGAGTAAGTAAGCGCTCGCATGATGTTTGACATTCGCTTTCCGTGCGCGGTGGCGTTCGCTTCGATCGCTTTGAAGTGTGCGTCGATCGCAGCGCGCTGCTGCGCAAGGGTGGAAATCGTGTTCGTCTTGCAATGCGCAATCGAATTCTTCTGAAGCGCGTCGGCCATGCTCCGCGATTTCATGGTGTCGTGGAGATGAATCCACGACCGCTCGACCTCCTTCATGTCTTTGGCCGAAAGGCGGAGCTGATCAAGCTGACGTTGGAAGCCGTTGCCCCATGGCGTCGAACCCGACTTTGCCAAGCGCATGCTTGCGGCTTCCACCTGGCGCATTGCGTTGGTGACTTTCTGCGCCTCGCCCAGACCTTCCGTGCGAAGACGAAAGATGAGCTGACCGATCAGTGTTTTTGCCATTTTGGTTTCTACCGCCGGAAGGGGGAGTGTTGAGTTGAAGGGTGGTTTCGCTTGATCAGCCTAAACGGCAGACGGTGCCGAGGGCATCGACGCGGAGCGCGCCAAAAAGAGAGCCGACAGAAATCGAAGTTTATATCGGCTGACGCCGTAAATAATGGCTTCTTGTTTGGTTTCTGTCATTCTTCGCTCCAGAATTCTTCTGAAGCGAAGATAGCAACTGCCGCCAATTTTTCCAAACATACCTGGGATACATTGGAGTTTAGCATTTCGTTAATCGTCTTAATCCAGGCGATTTTGGTCGAAGTAACAATTCATACTTTATTAAGTTTCACGTTGCTGTGTTGTTGAGTGCGTCCGCCAAAATCTTGGCGGCTTGGTCCCGCTTGCGTCGGAAAGTTGAGTACGCCAATTTTCGCCGGCGGCATTCCTCTTTGGCGTTTCGACCTTGGGATTCCCAAATCGCCCAGTTCGAGAGGCAACGTTTCGCACCGGGATTGTCACCAAGATGTTCCACGAGCCAGCCCTTGCGTGATCCATCGCCAATCAGAATGGTCTCCATGCGTTTGATGTCTTGCGGCGAGAACCTTTCACGGGGGCGAGGCGGGCTAAGTTCCCGCCGGGCCTGCATCTGCCGTTCTGCAATCTCCTCCTTGTCGAGGCGGATCGTCGGCCAGAAAGAACCCATGCCGAGCCGATAGTTATCGCGCGCCGGAGCTACGCGCAAAACGCGAAACGCTTTGACCAGTTCTGTTTTCACCATTTTTGGCGTCCAGGTCACTTGAATCTCCCGTCGTTCACTGCGCCGTAGAGTTCGTCGTCGACGACGCAAAGCAACACTCGCCGCATGAATTCGATCGGCGTGATACCGAGGGCAGCAGCCTGGTCGCAGAGCTTTGCGCGCCGCTGGTTGTCGAAAGGGATTCGAACCTCGAATGCTTGCTGCGCCCCCACCTCATGAAGGTTCCAGTGCTGGCGCATGCGTTTGAGGGCGGCCTCGCTGGTACCGTCATCCAAAATTTCGGCAACGGCAGGGGTCGTGTAGCCTTGACCCAAAAGGAACCCTATTTTCGCGGCTTTGGTATTGGTCCAACGCTCAACCACGGGCATGACTCCGTGGTTCACGAAACAGGCCTTCGGCTTTACTGCGCGCGGAAGGAGCATCGAAGGTCGCCGCAACAATAGTGCCGAATTCGGCTTTCGCGGCGGCACGCCAGGCCCTTGCTTCGGCCTCGAAGGCGGAGGCGAAAACGATAGGGCGGCCTCTATTTGGTAGGCGGCGCCAGGGGGTTGTTTTTGAAAGGCGAAATTCGCCATGGTGGCCGTTGCCTCTTGCGGCAACGGAACGTGCGTCGCACTCCATTGGATGGCTCGCTGATTAGACAAGGGAGGGGTTGCTTTGGACGCCTCGGCCGGATCAGGGCGGAGTGGTGCGTCGCATCTCAATCAGCGGTCGACCATTCAGTCTGAAATAACCGCGTAACAACCCTGCCTGAAATGAGCCCTTAAAAGCAAGAAAAATCGAATCGTGGGAGCTTGCGACTCCCGCGGGCCGCGCCGTATGTGAATTTTCCCTAATATAACCAAACCTGCCGATCGCAGGGCTTCTTTTCCAGGAAATTAAAGGATCCGCGTTTTCGTCGCCTCCGCCGCCAGAACCCGCCGTTAAACGGAAATCCTGCGGTTTTCGATGCAAATTCGCCCCTCGGAAGCGCGCAAGGTGCTGAATTTAATAATTAAATCGCATTTGGGGTGATGACCCCCCTAGATAAAAAATAAATTGAGCGACACCCCGAAGGTCGCTGCGCCCTGCGGGCGGCGGGCGGGTATACGGTCCCTAGACGTTCTTTATATCGGGGCAGGGAACGACAGGGCGGCTCGCATAGAGCATAACGCATGTTGACATGACCGACTGGCCCGGCCGCGGTGCGCGCGTACCAGTGCCCGCCTGTGCGGCGTGACGCGGGTGGACCTGCGAGCGTCTGCGCAGTGAGATGAGCCATTGCCATGAGTGGGCCAAGGTGCGCGGCTCGACCAATGCCCCTGAAGGCCGCGTCGGTCTGGGCGTGCCGGCGCCGCCATTGCAGTCTGTAGACCGATCATAAGATCATCCACGAGATTCCCCAAGCGCTCTGCGGTGAGCCCTTTCGGAGACAGCATTGCTGCGCCATGATCTGGCCAGTGTTTAGATTTGCTCGTTCGACGGAGACGATTTCGCCAATCTGCCCTGGTTGCTGGCATGAAGGGGACTCTTTAAGGCCAGGGCTCTGAATTCAAACGTTCCCCGCTCACATGCTCACCTCTTAGAGGTAGGTGAGCAATGAGCGACTGGCGGGCTAGTGGTTTGAGCGAGAATGAGCGGAGTGAGCGGCAACGCCTAAGTCATTGAAAAATTTAAGCATCAATGAGTGAGCGAGGACTGAGCGGTGTTGAGTGAAGGAAGCGCAAAATTCGGCCCAAAAACAAAGCCGCTCACTGGCTGAGTGAGCGGCTTTGGCAGGTTTTAGCGCTCTACCGGGGTGAACCTTTGTTCCTTTTCTAGCACCTTGTCGAACTCCACCAGCATCTTCCTGAGCTTGTTCAGGTTCGGTTCGCTACATCCTTTCGGCTTCTGGCGACCAGGCATCCAATTCGGATCGATGCGGGCATAGTGTTGTTCGTACCATTCGGCACCAGTAGCGGGTTTCCCAATCGACCGCAGCGATTCTAGCAAACTTTCGGCCGGCGGTGGCAAAGGCGCTTCTTCAAAGTCTGTGAGCCATCGTACGGCGCATGAGGTGATTAGGCGGCCTTTCGAATTCTGGCCGAGCGGCACGACCTCCAGAGTGAACCGGAGATCGGTAAAATTGGCGTAGTCTCGCTGCTTGTGGTTCGAAAGGACCCCGATTGGAGAATTGCCTTCGCGTTTGATTTCGAAGTCGGTATCGATCGAAGCCAGGAGCGAAGAATGACCGCGCATACCTTTTGCTGCGTCTTTGCCGGTGTGATGAACGACCAATATGGTCGCGCCTGTCGCATCTTTTATTTGATCGATGTTGTGGACGAACTGGGTCATATCCTTCCCAGAGTTTTCGTCACCACCGGCCATCGCTCGGGCCAGCGTATCGACGACAATGAGGCGGACGGGGAGGTCTGTAGCTGCAGCAAGCGCGCGGCATTCCGCAACTATCGGCTGACAATCCGCCTTTGATTCGAAGAGATTCACCGAGGCGGGAACGACATGAATGGTCGTATCCGCTGGTAAATTGTGGAATTTTGCCAAAGCGGCCAAGCGTTTGAACGAGGCTTTTCCGCCCTCGGTGGCGATGTAAAGCACCGAACTCTTCGTCGTGGGGTAGCCGTTCCAGGCCTGACCAGAGGCAATCGCGGCGCTTAGGTCATAGGCGACGAACGTTTTTCCGATATTCGAAGGGCCATATAGTACGGCCACTGTTCCCTGGTCCAAAATTCCATCGATCAGCGGTTCGGCGCCGTCCTCGAGCGCCCCAGCAACAGCATCCGCGAATGAGACTACAGGAAGGCGCCGGCGACTGGCTCTTGCCCTTTCTGCTGCGCGTCCCAGAGCGGCTTGCGTTTCCGCGGAACCGTTCTCTCCAATATAGTCGCTCCCACCGTCGACCACATCGAACTCGGCGACCGCCATGCCGCCGCCCCACGATCCTGTGGCGTACCGGTAGGCGTTGGCCACCACAGTCTGCAGGTCGGCCGGCAGCCAGGCGGGAAACGCCTTGGTCTCGTTCCAGTGCTCGAGCATGATGTCGAGAGTTGCCTCTTGCGTGAGGCCATACTCGCGGCAGCGAGCGGCGACGGTGTATGTCGTCTCGTTGCCGCCGGCGCCTTCCACGGCCTCCGGCGCCCGGTTGACGAGGTATTCCTTCGCCAGGTCGATATGGGCGGGCAAATCCAGCTCGACGGCTGGCGCCTTGCTGTCGGCGACGGTGTGCGTTGGGGTGTTGGCCAGGAGGGCGGCCTCGACCTCGGCGCCGGCCGGTTCGATTGCGCCGGGGATCGCCACATAGGGCTTTCCGTCGACAACCGAGCCGGGCCCGACGACATAGCCGTTGTCCGAGCGAATATCGATGCCCGGATAGTCGGGGATCGAGTGGACGCGGTTGCGGTGGGTCTGATCGACGCGGAGATAGACGTGCATGCCGCCCGACGGCGTCTGGACACGGAACGATTTCGGCATCCCGCAGGCCAGCTCGAGCATTCCGAGGCTGGCAAGGCCAGGTGCGCCTTCCTTGGTGTCGGCGTCGACAACGATCGTGCCGCCGCCGGTGGCCACACCGACGTTGTAATTCGCGTCGGCTTTCCACCACTCGCGAATGCGATCGGGGTCGGTGGTCGCCTCCTCTTTCCAGGCGAAGTCGCGCGGCGGCTTCTTGGAACGGGGCGACAGCGGGAAAATGCGGAACCCCTGTTCCGCGAGGGCGAGAGCGCTTGAAAGGCGATCGATTTGGCGCTTGCTCATGCCGCCGCCCTCCGTTCGGAAGTGATCGCGGCAACTCCGTCACTGTCTGTGTAAAAGAAGCGGCAAGTTGCCGGCGCCAGCAGCCGAGCCGCATGTGCCCAATAGGTCAACCGGTCGTTGGTGGTCTTGATAAACACTGCGAACTGAGAGGTCGCTAAGATGTCGTCAATTGCCGACGTGTGCTCGTTTGACGCACGCCAGTGGCCGAGTGGCTCAACTTGCAGGGGGCGGCGATAAAGAACTGCAACGACAGTTTCTGCCACCTTGAACGCCTCATCGAGGCCATCAGGGTGGAAGCGGGCTCCGCGGCTTGCGTGGCAACGCCGGTCCCGGTCTTCGATTAGAACCCTCACTGGCAAGCAGCTGTCCCAAGGGCAGGGCCAGAGGGCTTTGTAATCCAGCATCGAGACAAAATGGTCCGCCGCTTCCCCCAGATTTTGTGTCTGAACCCCTTGCGACGACAGAAGAAAACGTGTAGTAAGTTCCTGCATCAGAATTCCTTCATTGCCGTTAGCGTTGCAGCGCATAAGGCAATAGTTTTAGGTTACAAGTAAAAACCCGGCCGCCATCCGCGACCGGGTTTTTTTTATGTTTAGTAAAACCTGCGCATCTTGGTCAGGCGGCTACCTTGTCACCAATGTCCCGGTGTATACGCTGTCGGCGCGGCGCGTTTTGCTTTTTGGCCATCCAGGCGACCACATCTTCCCGCACGAAATACACCCGCCCGCCGACTGCGAACGGAAGGGGAAAATCAGGATCAGCTCGACGGCGATTTATCGTCGCGCGAGAGCACCGGGTCAGTTCTGCAGTTTCATCAATTGATAACCAGTCGGCCATTTTGGTCTCCTCAAAAACTATCGCAAGCTATATCACACGAGGGCAACACGTTCCGAATCGAGCTGCGAACATTGAGACCAGCGCATGGGACTCGAAATTGTGTTATCTGCACCCACCTAGTATCAAGATGTAGTCTTAATCGAAAGTTAACGTTTGAAAATGCTGCAGAATTTGAGAAGGTGACCCACATCTTGTGCAATCGAGATTCCTGCAAACCCGGCAAATCGCAACATCCCTAAAACAATCCGATCCACCAGAAGCAGCCGACGGCGACGGCCAGGCAGCAGACCGATTGAGCCAGCTGACGGCGCCATGGCCTGGCGACCTGCGCCGGCCGAGGGACGATGTTCGGAAGGAATTGCTTCCAGCCGTCTTCCGGCCATTCCTCATCGCTCCATTGGATCGGCGCCAGGCCATGCAGGTTTCGCATTCGGTCGGTGAATTGCCGCTGCATCGCCTTGGCATCGACACTGGCCGGGTAGGTCAGGCGCAGCGGATTGCCGGCGGTCAGGGTGTTCCGCTCGAGATTGGAGATCGGCCCGACCTGCGACTGCGGCGGAGTGATTCGGACCTTCTCGACGGGTGACGGAATTCCATCATCCAGCATGACGGAGACGAGCGCTTCGCCAATTCCCATGCCGATGATTTCGGCTTTGACGTCAACCCCCTTGTTCGGGCGGAAGGCCTGAACGGCCGCTTTGATCAGTTTCTGGTCCCGCGGTGCGTAGGCCCGCAAGGCATGCTGCACGCGATTGCCGAGCTGGGCCAGGACCGTGTCGGGGATATCGGCTGGCGACTGGCTGACGAAGAACACGCCCACGCCTTTCGACCGGACAAGCCGGACAAGCCGCTCAATCTGCTGCAGCAGCGGTTTCGGCGCTTCGTTGAAAAGCAGGTGCGATTCATCGAAAAAGAAGACCAGTTTCGGCTTGTCGAGGTCGCCGACTTCGGGCAACTCCCGAAAGAGCTCGGTGAGCAGCCACAGGAGGAAGGTTGCGTAGAGCTTTGGGGCTTCCATCAACCGGTCGGCATGCAGCAGATTGACCACCCCCTGGCCGTTTTCGGTGCGGAGAAAATCCGCGATACGGAACGGCGGTTCGCCAAAGAGGTGGTGCCCGCCTTGTGCCTCGAGGGCGAGGATTGAGCGCTGGATGGCGGCGATCGAGGCCGCCGTGACATTGCCGTAGAGCTTGCAGACGTCTTCGCGCAGGTCGATCATTTCGTTGAGGTGCCAGCGCAGGTCGTCCAGGGTGAGGATGAATTCCTGATTGTCGCGGGCGCGACGGAAGGCGATGGCCAGCGCGCCGTGCTGAGTCTCGTTGAGCCGGAGCATCGAGGCCAGCAATTCGGGGCCGAGGGACTGCACGGATGTGCGAATCGGCAGGCCGTGGTCGCCAAAGATGTCCCACAAGGTTACGGGGCATCGGTGCGGCTGGAAGGCACCGTGGCGCTGTGCAGCTGGCGATTGCGGATCGCCATAGGCCGCGATGCCGGACAGGTCGCCTTTGACGTCGGCGGCGAAGACAGGCACGCCAGCCTTGGAAAAGCCCTCCGCGAGCGCCTGGAGCGTCACTGTCTTGCCGGTGCCGGTGGCGCCCGTCACCAGACCATGGCGGTTGCCAAATCGGAGCGGCAGTTCAATTGGCTTGCCGGCAGGCGTGCGGCCGATGTGGATGGAGTCAGTCATTGCTTCAAACCTCCCGCTGCGGCCAGGTCGGCCAGATAGCTACAACCGAATTCGAGAAGGGCCATAACGTCGGCCTCGTGGATGCTTCGTGGCCCGGCATTTTTTAACAATGCGAACAGTTGTTTTTTTGTGCTCGGATGACCAGCAACTTTGGATTGGAATCTGGCAGTAGCCACTTTTATTAGGGTAACGCCATTTTCCTTGCAAAAACAGTCCAAAACGTCCCCGAGAGGTTGCAGGCGTCGGGACCAACTCTGGCCATTGTAACCGACAAAAATATGCTTCGGTTGTAAAAAGCTCCAGTCATCCGCCAGCCGGCACGCGAACGACTCCGCGGTGGCTGGTGAGGCCTTGGAGCCAAAAACTCCGGAAATGCACATCTCGCTGTTCCCGTAGGCGATGGCACCTTGTTCGTTCAGTTTTATCGACATCACGTTCATTTCTATGCCCCTCGAAAAAAGTGCGCACGACGCCTTCACCTGGTCAGCGCGACTAGATGCCAAACGGCGATCAATGCTAAAAAGAAGCCCGGTGCAGCACCAGCCCCGTTGATTCTGCTGGCATCAATATTGTACGATTCGTATAATGTTGGCAAGTAAGGTTTAGGGGGGACTCGATATGAATTTTCAAGGGGCTTTATTTGTGATCGACGCTGGACAGATCCGCGCAGCTCGAGGTTTCCTCAACTGGAGTCAAGGCGACCTTGCTGATAGGGCGAAGCTGTCTGTGCAGACGGTCAAACGAATGGAGTTAAAGGGTACCGACGCAAGTACTCGAGCGAACGTCCACTCCGTCATGCGGGTACTAGAAGATGCCGGCTGCCTTTTCCTGCCCGATGACGGTAATGGGCCTGGAGTGCGCGCCAAGGTGCCGGCGGTTGACGAGTAGGAAAGCCCGATCGACTTGACCGCCAGGTACGCTATTCGCGGTCACCCTTTGGATCGTCGTCGGCATGGCATCGAAGGAATCATGAGCCCTACCGGAAGAGGCGGCGAAACGGTTGCTTCGAATGCTGAATCACGAACGAAAGTATCGTCCGCAAACCGACCGTCAGCGACATTCTCGGGGAACGATTATCGTTGGCGGCCAGATACTTTGTGAACGGCGCATTCCTCACATCAACGGTGACATGATACTCGCCAACCGCATCCCCTGAATACCCATAAGCCGCGCCTCCCGCCTTGAAGTAGGGGATAACCCGGACTTCCTCGATGGAGTACACGCCCTTATCATCGGTCATATATGAGGTTTCGACCTCTTCACCAGCCGCGTTCTGATACTCAAGGCCAAAAACCAGCCGCTCCATTGCTGTCCTCGCATGCACTGCGTCCATACCAGTGACTTGGCGTGGGCGCTGTGATTTTCAAGCGACAAAGCCGCCAGGCGGACGTATTTCGCTTAGATGTTGTGAAACCCCTGGCCTTAGCCGACGTTTGAAGAGCGTCCTAACGTGTATAGCTTGCGCATGCCGTTGAGGCTCAGCTCGGCAGCCCTCTATCCGGAACATCTCGCCACTCTGTCTCGTTCGACGTCGGTTCGGAGGTAGACATGAGCGACATCATTCGGGTGAATTTTAGAAAGAAATGGAGCGCGCCAGTTCGGCTGCGCCGAGGTATCTGGGTCCGCGAAGAGGTGCATGGACCGGCTGACGCTTTGCTGGTTCTAACGGACTGGCCTCGGGAGAAGGGTACGCTCCACAAGGCCGCCGTTCGTGTCTGTCGCGAATCCTTAACAGGTAAGGTGCCGCCGGCAGATGCGCGCGCCCTCTTTGTTGCGTGCTGCATGGAAAGAGGTCTTCTCGGGTCGAGGACGGAATATGAGCGGTTGGGTATTTAGTAAACGCCGAAGAGCCTGTTTGCTCACCGACGCAGCGGCGTGATATTTGTTCGTTATGGGAGACCAAGATGAAAAAATCCGACAATGTCGAGGAATTGCCGATCGATCGCGTCCAGGACGTTCTTGATCACCGCGCAACGAAGAAGAAGGCAAAGCTCGCCGTTCCAGCAAGCCAGTTGGTTTCTCTGCGAGTTGATAGCGACGTTCTGGCGTATTTCCGTTCAACCGGAGAGAACTGGCAGTCGCGGATGAACGCGGCCCTTCGTAAAGCTGCAAAACTTTAACAAAAAAGGCCGGGGCGAAATCGCACCGACCTTCCTCATCACCGCTTACCTACCAGTGCCAGTACATCCGTGGTCAAAAGCATTAGCGAGACAGCACTGCGAGCGCAAAGCGCTCACCAGCAATGCCGATGGCGAACATATAGGTGATCATTGTGTTTGAAACAAGTTCTGACAGGCGGAATGCAAAAACGCCAAGTAGCCACGGTGGTCTGCGCGGCCACTGATACAAGTGTCGATCCGGAAGCCCATGCCGACGGCCGGAACTCAAGACAGCCGGAGCCGTTTCTGCTGTCGAAAGGAGATCACCATGGGCGAAACTCTTGTCCACATGTCCCTCGCCGGCGCAGCAGCCACCTACGTGATTTGCGCGCTATACGCCGCCCTTCACGGCTAAGCCTGTGCTGCAGGTAACTGACCTTGTCAGGCGATACGGGCATTCTCGTCCCAAGCCAAATGAAGGCCATCCATATTTGGGACGAACGCGATGACCACCCGCTACGAACCATTCCACGATGATGACGACACCTGGGCCGTGATCGACAAATTCACTGGTTGGCCGGCGAAGAACGGCGATAAGCTGTATATAGGAATGGCGAAAGAGAAGGCCACCAACGTGGTGGAGGTTCTAAACTTCCTAGACGCAAGGAAGCGGCAGGAAAATCAATCTGGCGCGGCTTCCTAAGGGAACATCAAAATCAGTTCGCCGCCGCGAAATGCAGATGGAGTGAACTGCCCCCACTTTCGACCGGACACTCAGCATAAGCAGGAAGGCTCAAGCACAGGCTTGAGGATAGGCTTATGTCTAACGAGTTTCGACAGGTTGATCTGATGATCGGTGACGTCCGGCGGCGACGCTGGACAACGGAACGCAAACTGCAGATCATCGAGGAAAGCTATGCCGCCGGGGAGACCGTTTCCTCTGCGGCGCGGCGGCATGGAGTTGCGCCAAACCTCTTGTATCGCTGGCGTAGGCTCCTGAGCGAGGGAGGTGCGGTGGCCGTGGATTCCGACGAGCCGGTTATCGGCAATTCCGAGATGAAGAAGTTGGGAGATCGCGTGCGCGAGCTTGAACGCATCCTCGGGCGCAAGACGTTGGAGAACGAGATTCTCCGCGAAGCCCTTTCCAAAGCCCAATCAAAAAAACCGATATCGCGGCCGATCTTGTTGCCGAAGGACGGTTCCCGATGAAGACGATGGCAGATGTCCTGGGCGTATCGCGGTCTAATCTCGCCGAACGTCTCAAAGGCAAGTCCAAGCCGCGTGGATCATACCTCAAAGCGGACGATGCCGAACTGCTGCCTGCCATTCGTAGGCTCGTCGATGCTCGCCCCACCTATGGCTATCGGCGGATCGCTGCCCTTCTTAACAGGCAACGACGAGCCGCCGGTCTGCCTGTCGTCAATCGCAAGCGGGTTCATCGCATCATGGCCAATCATGCCATGATCCTTGAGAAACACACGGCGGTGCGAATAGGCCGTGTCCACGATGGCAAGGTCATGGTGATGCGGTCTAACCTTCGCTGGTGCTCGGACGGCCTTGAGTTTACCTGCTGGAATGGCGAGGTGATCCGTCTCGCGTTCATCATCGATGCGTTCGACCGGGAAATCATCTCATGGGCAGCCGTCGCCAATGCCGGGATATCCGGTTCCGACATTCGAGACATGATGTTGGAAGCCGTAGAGAAGCGCTTCGGCACAACAAACGCCCCGCATGCCATCGAACATCTATCTGACAACGGCAGCGCCTACACTGCGAGGGAGACCAGGCTGTTTGCTCAAGCCCTCAACCTGATCCCATGCTTCACGCCCGTTGCCAGCCCACAATCGAACGGCATGTCTGAAGCCTTCGTCAAAACCTTGAAGCGCGACTACATACGTATCTCACCCATTCCGGATGCCCAAACAGCTCTCCGGAAGATCGACGGATGGATCGAGGACTACAATGAAATCCATCCACACTCAGCGCTGAAGATGGCCTCCCCAAGGGAATTCATCAAAGCAATCTCTCAATAGCTGATCTGTCCGGCGAAATGGGGGGCACTCCATGGAGCAAGTCCGGGCGCTAAGACCAAATTTTTGCCGGGAACCATATCTTTGTTCCGAGGTTGGATACACCGCGGACTGGGGCGAGCTTCTCCGTCTCCGGAGAGTTTCCTGCTCGTCTCAGTTCCGCACCGTTGTGTTTTCGACCTGATTGCCCGGCCATGTGCCGGGCATTTTTCTTCCCATTGAAATCGGAACTTATGCACGTTCGTCTCGTTCTAGCCGCCAGGAAACGAGAAGGAGAAAATTATGAATCAGATTATCTGGATTGTCGGCGCCGTCGTCATCGTGGTCGCCATTCTGACTTTCTTCGGCCTACCGTGAGCGCGCGACAACGGAATTCAAGCCCGCCACCTTTCACGAGCTTCCGCCAACCATTGAGGTCGAGAACCCCACGCAGGCGATGTTGGAAACGGCTGTCGCCGACGCGCTCGGCAGTGATAGCGCGCTGGATGCAACCGGCGTTTCAGTCGTCGCAAGGGGAGCCACTATCGCTCTAACCGGTTCGGTTTTGACCGAGGAGGAGATTGTGAGGGCGATTGAGGTAGCATCGCGTGTCGAGGGGGTGAAAAGGGTTGAAAGTCGACTTTCAGCACAATCGCCTGACCTAAGCTGGCGCGGCGAGCTACACTAAAGGAGGAAGCGATGAGAGCTAATGGTTTCGAGACCTACTCGCAGCTGCAGGACCACCTGGCGGAACTCGACGATGTGACGGTGACCGCGGCAGGCGAGCGCCCAGAACTTGCCAAGGACTGCAGTCGTGAAGACCTCCGACGACAGATAGCTTGGCTAAGGCACGAAGTGGCTGAAATGCGGGCCGAACTTTCGGCGATGTCAGAGGTGAAGCTGGTGACGCCACCAGCAGATCGCTCTTGGTCGAAGATTGCAACAACGGCCGTCGTGACCTTCGTAATCGGCGCAATTGCGAATAGATTGCGCCTTGGGCTTGCCGGCGCTGTCGCGGCGCCGCTCGTGGCAGCTAAAATCGAAAAACAGATTTGGTAGGTGGTGCCCGCTGAATAAGCAGTGAAGCCGCCTTCGGCCTAATCGGCTGCGTGGCTGTCCAACAGTCATTGCGGAAAAAGATAACCCCGCTTCACGCGGGGTTAATTTTGGAGACAGGCCACTTAGTTCCAGTTTTGACGCCCATACCAGTCGTCAACGTCCTTGCGGGCGCGGTCCTTTTCAATGCCGTAGCGTTCCTGGATCTTGCCTTCCAGCTGGTCGCGCTTGCCGGCGATCACATCCAGATCGTCATCGGTGAGCTTGCCCCACTGTTCCTTGACATTGCCCTTGAACTGCTTCCAGTTACCTTCGACGCGGTTCCAGTCCATGGATTACTCCTTTCGTTGTGTCCTAAAGGGTAAATGCGTGAAAAGGAATTTTGTTCGACTGAACTTCAAGTGGGATGAAATCCAAAAAGAGGGTGCGGGGAGTAGGGGGTGACCCGCACCCACATCGCGCAAATGTCCGATCACACTCACGCGACGGGTGCGGGATAACAATCCAGATGTACTAAAGCAATACCTAAAGTACGGACAGATTGTCTCAGCCGCCTACATCAACCCATGGCGTTGACGACCATCCAAACCGGCAATCCGGCTGTCACGACCGTTGCCAGCAACACAATGAGAAAACTGCTGTTTTCGGACAATCACGGGATTTTCCCGTGTATCCCAGGCGCGACAAATTGTTCAACAGGCAATCTTCTTCATCTTCATCGCCTCAAGTTCGGAGATCAACAGGAACTCTCATTTCTCGTAATTGCCAAGCCCTCAACCGCTGACTACTGTTCGGAAAATATGGGAGGGTCAAATGCCAATTTCTCGATGCAGTAGAGGAAAAAACCCGTTCAAGCGATCGGCTATGTACCTCGCGGTAATCGGCTTGACGGCGCCTTTTCTTTTGATGATCTCCGCTTCTGCAACATCTGCCGCGGATCTCCAGCTATCATCTGTCGAGCTTGGAATGGAAGCTTCGGATGCGATCGAGCACATCAAGACTTTTTACTCCGGTGCCACACTCACCGAGACAAAATACTACACCGGTAAAAACTTTGGTTCATTAACCCCCTGTGAAGATCTGGCAGAAAGGGGTGGCGCGCTCACTGCAGAATGTGAGGACGAGTTGAAGCGGAAGCTTGAACTCGTCGCAGCGTATGATGTTGATCTGTCAGGCGGCAAACGCGAGAGAATTGAGCTCTACACTGCCGGCAAGCCAGGGATCGCAGCGATCTACAGGCAGATCGATACCGCCTCAAAACCTTCGATGTCTCAACAAATCATTTCTGCTCATGGAAAAGGCGTTGATCTGGGCGCAAAGGAAGGGATGATCTGGGGGCCAAGCTGGACGAAAAGCGATGCCTTTGGTGAGCGAGGTGATCCGCGATGTAAAGATATTTGGGGCGATGCACCTTTCCCAAAACAAAACATCCACGTTGATTGTGGCCAGTATCTGCGAACGGACTACTATCGAGCAGTCCTTATCGACAGTTCGCAAACCTCGGAATTCCTTGGCGGTGTGAAAGCGGTGCTTAAAGAGCCGCCGAAGCAGGAAGTGGTCGTAGCGGAGCAGCCAGTGGCGGATGGCGCAATCGCTTCAAGCCGCCAACCGGTACTGAGATCATCGGGCTATGAGCAACACGCGGCGCGGATATCAGGCGGCCAGCCGTTTGAGTTTTCGGACGTAAGCTATCTCTTTACAGGAGGTGTTGCCTACGAGCTTTTGTCGACCTGCAGCCGCGGAAATCTGAATGACGATGATCTCGCTGAAGCACAGACGTTCGCGTATGCGGTCGCTCAGAGAGCCATGGTCGGCAACCAGTGGGGAAATGACGACCTTGGCAAAATGATGGGCTCTCAAGCCCAAGGGATGACGGTTTTTTCCGCCGGAAATTTGTCGGCCCGCGCACTGAAATGCGAGGGCGCGGACATCATTCTCCAGAATGTTGCGACTATCATCAGGTCGAACAAATTAGGCAACTCGGGTGGCGAGGCCATTTTCATCAGCACTTGCAGCCCGGTTCACGGTGAAGCGGGATGCGGATGCTTGGCGCGCCTTGGCAGTGCCGTTTATCCCAACATCTATCAGCTGCAATACTCTCATGACCTCATGGCAGGTATCGTTCAAGGCAATCCCATAGTCGCCCTTCAGATCGTGGGTGCGTGTGGCATCATGAATTACTAATTCGACGTTTTCGGAGAGCTCATGCGATCGACAGCAATCGGAACCCTCTGCCTTTCATTCCTTTCGATGCCGGTTTTCGCGGAGGAAGACCCGATGGAGTTGCAGCGCTGCATTTGGCAGTGCCAGGCAAACTATGGCACGGAGAGTTCCAAGTATCCTGAATGCGTCGAGAGACTTTGCGAGGGTGGTGGAGTAGAGGAGCAGCCTAAGGCAGCCGTTAAACAGGAGGGCCGCTGGACGTACGGTGATCATCCAGTCTTGGGCCGATCAGCTTACGTCGAAGTCGGAGATGCTGCTCTCGGTATCGCTTGCGTCGGCGATCAAGGCAGCTTTGTCGTGTCACACAGAATGACCTCTGGCATCGTCAATGATCCCGCCCAGCCCGACGGTGGGGTGATGACGATGTTTCAGAAGCCCTTTTCTGTTGGTGGGGCGTTCGTGTATCAAAAAAATCCCGCCGGCTTCTTCGAGAGGATCGCAGCATATTGCGATAGCGAGATTGCTGAAATGCAGCGTTCCACATCAATCGTATTTCTGAGCGGAAAGTTCGTCGGGCTGCATTTTGAAAACGATGGTAGCAAGATGACGGTGGAACAGGCCGGGCAGTCAATCGTCGTCGCCAGTGAAGCCGATCTCGAGAAGCTCTCGGATTCCCGAACGATCTCCCTGTCTGGGTCTTCCGCGGCGATCAAACAACTGACCAAGGAATGTCCGGCATTGCGGCAGCAAATTGCCGAGGGGTGCGACGAGTTCTGATTTGCGCTGCGCTCCTGTATTCGGTGCGAGCTAGTCCAGTTGCCCAGCCGCACTATCTCCTGACCAAAGGAGATAGCAATGCCCGAACTGAAAGACATTCCCGGTCCCCGCCACCACGGTGCCTATCCCGAGCGCAATGCTGATTGCCGAAATGCGATCGAGCCGGCGTACATGGACCATGTAAACGCCGGCACCGAGGACGAGGAGAAGCTGGCGGCCGGAGAGCTTTCCGACGTCATGATCGCCCTCAGTAACCGGGCCAGCCATGCGGGCTGGTCGACAGAAGAAGCTGACGCCGCGATCACGGCGATTGCCGCCCAGCGCGTTGCTGGCGGCTGACAGGCGCGATTAAAAATTCTCGTTGTTGGTTATTTTGTGCACGGAGATCCCCGCTGCTGTCTTGACCGTGTTAATTTTTGCGTCCACAAATGAGGGGCGGAAAATTAACAAGGGATTCGCAGATGCGTCGTGCAGCACCGTCCTCTGAGTACCACGAGAGCACAATCATTGCCGATCCCTCGGAGGTCGCGCAATATGTTGAAGATCTCAACTTGTCGGTTCCAGGCTTGCTGGCGGTTCGTGATGCTGCCTATGCGCAACGAAACGATGCAAGCCCACTGATGGCCATCAACGCCCCTGGGTCGCTGGCCTACCACTATGGTGTTCTCGAAATCCGGCAGCAGTTTCTCGGCGAATTCTGGCAAATTGACCGCATCGCCGGCATTGAAGGGATTTCGCACACTTCTCGCAACATGAAACTCGCGTTTCAAAACGTTGACGAGGCCTGTTCGAAAATTTTCGACCCGAAGCCATGTTCGGACAAGGGTGCGGGTGCAGAAAGAGAGTGCGAGGGTAACCTTTTCGAGGCCAGTGGCGTGTCCGCACCGAAAATGGTGCGGATCACTAAAGTCCATAAAGCCAGCTACTACGTTATGGTCGATGAAAAGGGTGCGGTTGAGCTTTCGCGACCCGTCATCGAGAATGGACGCTACTCTGGTTTCATCGAGCGTGTGTTTATCTCCGACGGCAGCGATATCGGCGGCCTCAAGTTGGATATCGACGGCGGCGCACCGCCGCCGATCAACGACTTCGACGTTACTATCGCGCGGCGATAGGAAACAAAATGTTCAATCGCAAACGCTTAACCCTCGCCCGTCAAAGGCGAGGGCTTTCAGGCATTCAACTCGCTGAGAAATCGGGGATCACCGCGGTCACCATTTCTCGTCTCGAGAGCGGACAAACCCGGAATCCAGACGAAGATACGATCGCCAGTCTTGCGCATGCGCTGGATTATCCCGCCGCATTCTTCACCTTGGCCCAAGATGTCGAGGAATTGGACCCGGATACGGTCAGTTTCCGAAGTCTCAAAAAGATGAGTTCCAAAGAGAAGGATGCCGCCCTGGCTGCGGGATCCCTTGGGCTAGATCTCTATGATTGGGTAGAGACAGAATACAGTTTGCGCTCCCCTGATCTTCTGGACTTGGGAAGGATTGGTGACCCCGAAAGCGCTGCGCGCCTGCTAAGACAGCACTGGGGTTTGGGTGATCGCCCAATCGGCAATGTCCTTAGGCTCCTCGAATCCAAAGGTGTCCGAGTGCTTTCACTCTCTGAGAGGACGCATAACGTGGACGCATTTTCCTTTTGGCGGAAAAATCTCCCATTCGTATTCCTCAATACATTTAAGACACCTGAACACACAATCTTTGATTGTGGGCATGAATTGGGACACCTTATTCTTCATCAACACGCAGGACCGAGACAATCAAAGTCGGCCGAGATGGAGGCAAATCGGTTTGCAGCGGCATTTTTGATGCCTGAACACGACATTAAGGCGGTTGTTCCCCGCCATGGGTTAAGCGTTGGTCTCATTATCAAGGCCAAGCAGCGTTGGCGTGTATCCGCGATGGCGTTGACAGTTCGTCTCAACCAGCTTGGCTGGCTGTCCGATTGGCAGTATCGGACATTCTGTATTGAACTAGGCCGGCGCGGTTTTAGAAGTTCTGAGCCGAACGGTATTGAGCGCGAACGCTCAGAGATATGGCAACAAATTTTGGCCGATCTCTGGAAACGAAGGATGACAAAGAAGGATATCGCACAGCAGCTCAATCTCCCGCACGATGAAGTTGAAAGCTTGATTTTTGGTCTTGCGGGAATGACAACGGCGCCGTCAATCTTCGAGAAACCGCGCCTGGTATCAAAATAGGAAGTTGAGAGCCGATGCCTCTCACGGAGGCATGTATCCACGCTCCTCTTAAACTAAACGTGAGGTTAGCCTTCCTTATAGCGGAAGAGCAGGCTTCGCAGTGTGTAGATTATGCGTAGACTCCGCAACCACCAAAAAAGCCGACAGCTTTCGCGGCAGAACTGCGCTTTCAACGCGTTGGAATGAGCACGACCGCTGACGGATGAGAAGCTTTCCTAACGCCCTGTGCTCCTGTTACGATCAGTCATGTTTGGTCCGCGCCACTAGCGAGGAAGATATGGTTTCAACAGACGTGTGGCAGGTTGAGCAAGAAGCTGAGCTTCTAACCGAATACGGTAAGGTGTGTGTTCGATGGGCCGCTGTGGACTTCAAGCTTTACCAAATGGCGGCAATCGCGCTCAACAACGACTTGGCGGCACAAAGGCTGATCATGGGAAACGCTGTTTCCGGACGCCAGAGGTTTGAGGCTCTAAAAGATATAGTCGGGGCTTCCGGCTTTGACCAAACGGATAGAGCTGAAATTTTCCGTTTTGCAGATAATCTTCTCAGGTTGCAAAAAACTCGAAATGACATTGTCCATTCGCCGCTCTTATCCCGATTGGAGGTCACCGAGGGAAAGCTTCGTTGGTATCTAGTGAAATTTGATAGGAAGGGGCGGCAAATCCAAATCAACCTCGGTGAGGTCCGAGAGCATGTCGCTCAAGTCGGTGACCTCTTGAGGCAGATCGAGGACTTCATCGACACGTTGATCGATAAGTATGTTTGATACTCAACTGCGCGTCATGCCAGCTACTCTGAAGCCGGGTTCGCGTCGGCTAACTTCCGCACCGCCTGTCTTAAACCCTGGCTGCCATTTCCGGGATTTGTCACGACCGGCAGGCCGCGGTGAAGTCTCATTCTTTTTTAATAGGGCCGTCTAAGCCTCGCCCCGAAGAGTAATTGGCGGGTTTCCCGAAGCGTCATTAAAGTTGTCCGGCGCCAAATCGTCGCCGAAAGGATTTACCGCTTTCGATTCGCCTTTCGCAAGGAATCAATTGTGGCAGTCCACTGCTGCCCCGACTCACGAATCCTTGCGCCCACTCTTTATACATAGGGCCTGAAATAGGTGAGGGACACGTTTCAGGATTCGCAATGAAAACAATGGTCCTGGCCGGGCACTAGGTGAGGGGAAAATAAAGCCCTAAAAAGCAAAAAGCCCTGTAAAAACAGGGCTTTAGAATAGGGTATTTGGTGGGCGATGAGAGACTCGAACTCCCGACATCCTCGGTGTAAACGAGGCGCTCTACCAACTGAGCTAATCGCCCGTCTGCGGTTCGGATCATGTCCGTCGCTTCGGTGGGCGTGATTTAGGCGGAGCCGAGAAAAACCGCAAGAGCGATTTTGATTTTTTTTGAATTTTTTCTGTGCCGCAATTTTCGCAGCTGGGGAGAATGCTGCTGACGACGGCGTTAATGTCCGGTTTCTGTGAAGGGCACATAGTGCGTCACCGGGCCGAACGCAGGCTGTGGATAATCTCGCCGCGTATCGCTTTCGTGCTTCGGACCGGCGTGGAGCCACGCCTTGCAAAGTGTGGCTGCAGGGTCCGGGAACGAAATTTCCGTCTGTCATGGATTTGTATTCAAAGCCGCTTGACACCCAAAGCCGAACCCCGTAGTTAGCCGCTCAACGAAACGGCAAGTCCGGTTCGGCGCCGGCAGCCAGACATTGGTTGTGCGGTGTGAAACGAAGTGCGGGTGTAGCTCAGTCGGTTAGAGTGCCGGCCTGTCACGCCGGAGGTCGCGGG
>ERZ778022.1754-NODE-1754-length-26427-cov-5.278022_pt1 | contig 26427 bp, 26 predicted proteins | sample MGYA00375752_ERZ778022 | MGnify/ENA primary metagenome ERZ778022 (study PRJEB29350, sample SAMN05389826) | bioreactor metagenome | isolation source: Thiocyanate bioreactor | place: South Africa: University of Cape Town | collected 2014-04-04 ...
GTTCCGTCTGCAGCCATTTCAGGATGATCGTCGTGTCGAGGCCGCCGGAATAGGCGAGAACCACTTTCTTGACTTGCGGATGAGATGCCATGATGAAGATCCGTTCGAATATGCGCGGCTCAGGACCGCCGTCGATGATAGGGATGGCCGGCACTTTTAGCGAGATTGGCGCGCCGCGCAAGGGTTTGCAGGCCCATGATTTGACTTCGCTGCAATGCACACCATATCGATGGCCTGCCATCGGCGCCGTGCCATCGCAAAACTGTGAAACAGCTTTGCGATAACCGCATGCGATCAAGCAACATGAACCATGAAGGGAGACACCCATGGCAACGCATTCCGCATTCGCGAAAGACAACGTCGCCGTCGTCACCGGCGCCGCCTCCGGCATTGGCCTCGCGGCAGCGCAGGAATTCGCGCGGCGCGGCATGAGCGTCGTGCTGGCCGATCTCGGCGGCGACAGGCTGGCGAAGGCGCTGGAGGAAACCGTGGCGCTGGCCGAAGGCGGCGTCGAACAGGTGGCGGCGATCGAGACGGACGTTGCCGACCGTGCCTCGCTGGAAGCGCTCGAACGGGCCGTCATCCAGCGTTTCGGGCGCGTGCATGTGCTGATGAACAATGCCGGCATCCAGCCGGGTTCGTCGATCTTCGGGCCGCAGGTCGCCTGGGACAATGTGCTGGCCGTCAACCTGATGGGCGTCGTCAACGGCACGCGCACTTTCGGCCCTGGCATGATTGCGCACGGCGATCCCGCCGTCATCATCAATACCGGCTCGAAGCAGGGCATCACCACGCCGCCCGGCGATCCCGCCTACAATGTCGCCAAGGCAGGCGTCAAAGTGTTCACCGAGGCGCTGCAGCACGAGCTGCGCAACACGGCCGACGCCCGCACCACCGCGCATCTGCTGATCCCCGGCTTCGTCTTCACCGGGCTCACCGCCAATGGCCGCACGGAAAAGCCGGCCGGCGCCTGGACGCCGGCGCAGACGGTCGATTTCATGATGGAGAGCATCGAGCGCGGCGATTTCTACATCCTGTGCCCCGACAACGACGTCGACCGCCCGACCGATGAGAAGCGCATTCTCTGGGCGGCGCTGGATATCGTCGAGAACCGCCCGCCGCTGTCGCGCTGGCACCCGGACCATGCCGAGGCCTTCAAGCGGCACTTGGGCAGCCAAACGGCGTAAAGCGCAAGTCTTGCTCCCGAAACCGGTTCCCTCTTTCGGGAAACATGCTGCGATTGGCAAAAGTTCGAAAGCCGGATAAGGAAGAGCCACCTTATCCGGTTTTTTGACGGACCTGCGCTCCATGGATTTCCTGCCCAGCCTGCCGACCCTTCTCGCTTTCAGCGCAGCCAGCGTATTGCTGGCTGCAACGCCCGGTCCAGACATGACGCTTTCGATCAGCCGGGCGCTGGCGCAGGGGCGGAATGCAGCGCTGTTCGTCGTCGTCGGCACCAGCCTCGGCATCGTCATCCATACGATGCTGGTCGCTTTTGGCGTCTCGGCGCTGATCACCGCCTCGCCGACCGCCTTCCTGATTCTGAAGACCGGCGGCGCCGCCTATCTCCTGTGGCTGGCGATCCAGGCGGTGCGCTACGGCTCCAATCTCACTGTCATGAAGGTGGAGGAGACGCGCGGCACGCCGCTCGCCAATATCATGAGCGGTTTTGCCGTCAATCTGCTCAACCCGAAGGTCATCATCTTCTTCATGACCTTCCTGCCGCAATTCGTCACCGCCAACGATCCGGCCGTGACGCATAAGCTGCTGTTTCTCGGTTTCTTCTTCATCTTCATCTGCTCGCCGTTCAATCTGGCGGTGATTTTTGCCGCGGACCGGCTGGCGGGCTGGCTGCAGGCCAACAAGCATGTGCTGCGCGGCATCGATTACACCTTCGCCGGCGTGTTCTCGATTTTTGCGGCAAAAATCTTCCTGACCCAGGCGCGGTAAACCGAGTCAGATCAGGTCGCGTTTGACGCGTAAAAAATCCCGTTCGGCCGGGGCGGCGGCGAGTGTGATCGCTTGGGTATAGGCCTGCCTTGCTTCTTCCTGCCGGCCGGCGCGGGCGAGCAGGTCGGCTTTGGCCGCATGGAAAGGCTGGTAGCCGCCGAGGCTTTCCTCCAGCGGGTCGAGCAGGGGTAGGGCGGCGGCGGCCGTCTCGGCAAAGGACAAGGCGACGGCCCGGTTCAGCCGGTAGACGGAATTGTTATCGCGCTCGATCAGCACGTCGTAGATCAGCACGATCTCGCGCCAGTCGGTTTCTATAAAGCTTGGCGCTTCGGCATGGATGGCGACGATGGCCGCCTGAAGCTGGTACGGCCCCGGCCGGCCGCGTCGGAGCGCATGTTCGAGCAGGCGTACGCCGTCGGCGATCTCCGCCCGGTCCCACAGGCTGCGGTCCTGGCTGTCGAGCGGCAGGAAGCCGCCGTCTGCCCCAAGCCGGCCGGCGCGGCGGGCATGGTGCAGCAGCATCAGCGCCAGCAACCCTTCCGGCTCCGCTTCGGCGGGACAGAGGTCGATCAGCAGCCGGGCGAGGCGGATGGCTTCGTCGCAGAGATCGGCGCGGATATAGCGCGCGTCCGACGAGGCATAACCTTCGTTGAACATCAAATAGAGGACAGCGAGCACGCTTTCGAGCCGCGCCGGCCAATGTTCCGGCCCCGGCACCTCATAGGTGATGCCGGCCTTGGCGATCTTGTGGCGGGCACCAGCCGTTGCGCCATGGCCGGTTCGGCGTCGAGAAAGGCGTCAGCCACCTCTTCCGTCTTCAAGCCGCAGACGGAGCGCAGCGTCAGCGCCACCGCCGTCTTGCGGTCGATGGCGGGTTGGCAGCAGGTGAAGATCAGCTTCAGCCGCTCGTCGGCGATCGGCTCCGGCTCGGTCCAGTCGGCGGCATGGGCATCGAGATCGATCAGATGGGCGATCTCGGCGGATTTGGCGCGGAAACTGGCGGAGCGCCGCAGCCGGTCGATGGCCTTGCGGCGGGCGGTCTGCATCACCCAGGCCGGCGGCGAGCGCGGCAGGCCGTTGCGCGACCAGTGATGCAGGGCCGATTCCAGCGCATCCTGCAAACTGTCCTCGGCAAGCTGGAAATCCCTGACGGCGCCGACGAGATGGGCGAGCAGCCGGCCGCCATCGGCGCGCATCAGCGCATCGACGGCGGCAGCGATGCCGGGCAGGACCATCAGCGGTCGAAGACCATGATCGGCCGGATTTCGACCGCGCCATGGGCGGCGCCAGGAATGAGCGCGGCATAACGGATGGCGTCGTCGAGGCTGGCGCAATCGAGGATGTAGAAGCCGGCGAGCTGCTCCTTGGTCTCGGTGAAGGGGCCGTCCATGGATTCGGTGCGGCCGTCGCGCACGCGGATGGTGGTCGCGGTCGAGGCGGCCTGCAAGGCATCGCCGGAGACGTAGACGCCGTCGCGCTGATAGGTCTCGTTGGCCTCGCGGTAACCGGACATCATCTTGCCGAATTCCGGCGAATCCGGCGGGGTCATGCGCGAGGGGTCGATATAGATCAGGGCCATGTATTTCATCGCTTCATCCTTTCGAAGATCAGCCAATCGCCCGATTGCGATTGGTGAGTGATGACGAACGGGATGCAAGCCAATCGACACAGCCGGCGAAAAATTTTCGCCGGCTGTGATTATTTTCGTGACGTCAGCCGATCAGCAGGGCGTCATCATCCAGCGTCTCGCCGCGCATCTTGCGGAACATGCCGATCAGGTCTTCGACCGACAGCGTCTTGCGGCTGTCGCCGGTGACGTCGAGCACGATTTCGCCGCCATGCAGCATGACGGTGCGGTGGCCGTAATCCAGCGCCTGGCGCATGGAATGGGTGACCATCAGCGTCGTCAGCTTGCGTTCGGAGACGATCTTCTGGGTGAGCTTCATGATGAACTCGGCCATGCCCGGATCGAGCGCTGCGGTGTGCTCGTCGAGCAGCAGCACGTCGGAGCCGGAAAGCGTCGCCATGACCAGCGACACCGCCTGCCGCTGGCCGCCGGAGAGCAGGTCCATGCGGTCCTTCATGCGGTTTTCCAGGCCGAGGTTGAGTTCGGCGATGCGCTCGCGGAAGACCGAGCGGCGCGAGGGGCCGAGCGCGGACGCCAGGCCGCGCTTTTCGCCGCGGCGGGCGGCGAGCGCCAGGTTTTCCTCGATGGACAGCGCGCCGCAGCTTCCGGTCAGCGGATCCTGGAAGACGCGGGCGACCATGCCGGCGCGGCCGGCGGTGGCCAGCCGCGTGACGTCGCGGGTGCCGATGGTCACCTTGCCCTCGGTCGGCAGCACGTCGCCGGCGAGCACGCCGAGCAGCGTCGACTTGCCGGCGCCGTTCGAGCCGATGACGGTGACGAAGCTGCCCTGCTCGATGGTCAGGCTGACGCGCTTCAGCGCCTGCTTTTCCAGCGGCGTGCCGCGGCCGAAGACGACCTTGATATCCTCTACGGCGATCATGCGGCGCCTCCACGGCGAAGACGGGGAAGGATGAGCGCGACGGTGACGAGCACGGCGGTGACCAGGTTGAGGTCGGAAGCCTGCAGGCCGAGCATGTCCGTCGACAGAGCGAGCTGGATGGCGATGCGATAGAGGATCGAACCGAGCACACAGCCGATCAGCGCGATCAGGATGCCGCGCGCACCGAGCAGCGTCTCGCCGATGATGACGGCGGCAAGGCCGACGACGATGGTGCCGACGCCGGAGGTGACGTCGGCAAAGCCGCTCGTCTGGGCAAACAGCGCCCCGCCCAGAGCCACCAGCGCATTCGACAGCGCCATGCCCAAATAGATCTGGAAGCTGGTATCGACGCCCTGAGCGCGGGCCATGCGGGCATTGGCGCCGGTGGCGCGCATCGCAAGGCCGGCATCGCTTTCGAGGAAGCGCCAGACGGCGATCAGGGCGATAATCACCAGCACGCCGATGAACAGCGGCCGCACGTAGAATTCGCGCAGGCCGTGGCCGAAGAACGGGCTGAGCATCGTATCGGCATTGATCAGCGCCACGTTCGGCTTGCCCATGACGCGCAGATTGACCGAAAACAGCGCGATCATCGTCAGGATCGAGGCCAGCAGGTTGAGGATCCGGAAACGGACATTGAGGATGGCGGTGACGATGCCAGCGGCAGCACCCGCGATCATGGCGATACCCGCCGCCGCCCAGGCGTTCAGCCCGGCGGTGATCAGCACGGCGGTGACCGCCGCACCCAGCGGAAAGGACCCGTCGACCGTCAGGTCGGGAAAATCGAGCACGCGGAAGGCAAGGAATACGCCGAGCGCAACGAAGGCATAGATCAGCCCCAGTTCCACGGCTCCCCAGAAAGCGATCACACTCAAGCGACTGCCCTTTTTCAAAAGCCTCCGCCGGGAAATCGGGGAGGCGTCATTTTAACAAGCAAACCGCCCTCACGGTTGATGAGGGCGGCTGCGATGGATCGATAATGTCGTTCGGCGAAATTATTCGACGACGCGGGTGGCGCGCTTGACGACGCTTTCCGGCAGGGTGACGCCCATCTTGGCGGCGGCGGCCTTGTTGATGACCAGATCGCTGCCGGCGGCAACCTTCACGGCGATATCGCCGGGGTTTTCACCCTTGAGGATGCGCACGACGATCTCGCCGGTCTGCTTGCCGACATCGTGATAGTTGAAGCCGAGCGCTGCGAGCGAGCCGCGCGACACCGAATCGGTATCGGCGGTGAACAGCGGCAGCTTGGCTTCCTCGGCCACGCCGACCGCGCCTTCCAGCGCCGAAATGATCGTGTTGTCGGTGGGCACGTAGATGGCGTCGGCCTTGCCGATCAGCGCGCGGGCAGCGCCCTGCACTTCGGCCGACTTGGTGGCGGCCGATTCGACCACCGTCAGGCCGGCCTTTTCGGCTTCCGTCTTGAGAACGGCGAGCAGCGACACCGAATTGGCTTCGCCTGAATTGTAGAGATAGCCGATCGTCTTGGCGTTCGGCAGTATTTCCTTGATCAGTGCGACGTGTTCGGCGACCGGCGACATGTCGGACAGACCGGTGACGTTACTGCCCGGCTTGTCCATGTCCTTGACGAGCTGGGCGCCGAGCGGATCGGACACGGCGGTGAAGACGATCGGAATGTCGCGCGTCGCCGAGACGGCGGCCTGGGCGGACGGCGTCGAGATCGGCACGATGACGTCGGGGCCGTCGCCGGCGAACTGGCGGGCGATCTGGGCGGCGGTGGCCGGGTTGCCCTGCGCCGACTGGTAGACGAATTTCAGGTTTTCGCCTTCCTTGTAGCCGGCAGCCGCCAGCGCTTCCTTGACGCCGTCACGGGCGGCATCGAGGGCCGGATGCTCGACGATGGCGGTGACGGCAACGGTGACGTCCTGCGCCTTGACGGCGGTGGACAGCGCCAGCGTGGCGGCGAAAGCGATGAGAAGTGAACGCATGAAGGTCTCCCGAGGGGCAATAATGCGCCGCTTTTACAGGCAGCTTGCCTATAAAATCAACAGAGGCCCGGCGGCTTTCCCATCAAACTTCGTGATCAATCCTCGCCGTGATTGGCGATCATCATCGCCTCAAAAGCGAGGCGCTCGGTCTTGCGCATGCGTTCGGATTCCGACTTCAGCTGGCCGCAGGCGGCGAGGATATCGCGGCCGCGCGGGGTGCGGATCGGCGAGGCATAACCGGCCGCATTGATGAAATCGGCGAATTTCTCGATCGTCGCCCAATCGGAGCACTGGTAATTGGTGCCCGGCCAGGGGTTGAACGGGATGAGGTTGATCTTGGCGGGAATGCCCTTCAGCAACTGGATCAGGCCCTTGGCGTCTTCCAGGCTGTCGTTGACGTCCTTGAGCATCACATATTCGAAGGTGATGCGCCGCGCATTCGACAGGCCCGGATATTTGCGGCAGGCGTCCATCAATTCCTTGAGTGGATATTTCTTGTTGATCGGCACCAGCATGTCGCGCAAATCGTCGCGCACGGCATGCAGCGAGATCGCCAGCATGACGCCGATCTCATCGCCAGTGCGGAAGATTTCCGGCACGACGCCTGAGGTCGACAGCGTGATGCGCCGCTTCGACAGCGACAATCCGTCGCCGTCGGAGGCGATCAGCAGCGCGGTCTTCACCGATTCGAAATTGTAGAGCGGTTCGCCCATACCCATCATGACGATGTTGGAGACTTTTCGCCCCTCGGCAGGCATCATGGCGCCGACCGGGGTGTCGCGGTCGGGAAAATCGCCGAGCCGGTCGCGGGCGAGCAGCAGCTGCGACAGGATCTCTTCCGCCGTCAGGTTGCGCACCAGACGTTGCGTTCCGGTGTGACAGAAGGAACAGGTGAGCGAACAGCCGACCTGGCTGGAGACGCACAGCGTGCCGCGGCCTTCCTCGGGAATATAGACCGTCTCGACCTCGACCGGACGGCCGGCGCCGCGCGGGGGAAAGCGCAGCAGCCACTTGCGAGTGCCGTCATTGGAGACCTGTTCCTCGACGATTTCCGGCCGGGCGATGGTGAAATGCGCCTTCAGCGTTTCGCGCATGTCCTTGGCGACGTTGGTCATGTGGTCGAAATCGGAGACGCCGCGCACATAGAGCCAGTGCCAGATCTGGCTGACGCGCATGCGCAACTGCCGCTCGGCGACGCCGACGCCCTTGAGCGCCTCCGCCATCTCCTCGCGCGTCAGGCCGATCAGGGTCGGCTTGGTGCCGGCATCGAGCCGGCTGGCGACCGCCGGCATCTTCACCGGCGCAGCAAGGGTTTCCGTGACATCCATCGTCATTCTATCCCGGTTTCAGCACGGCCGGAACGCCCGGCGCTTCCCGTGGCGGACAAGGCATGTGCAATGAAAGAAAAAGGGACGGGCGCCGGCTTGGCGGCGAGGGTCTGGTCCGTCCATTTACGTTTGTCGCATTTCCGAACGGAAAACCGGGCTCCACTTTTCCTGGAAATGCTCTGTTGGCGCGCGTGTATCATGAATTCGCGCCGACGTCAAAAACGGCAAAGCCGGCCTTGCGGGCCGGCTTGGTCGACAGTCGAATTCCCGAGCGTAAAAATTTACTTGCAGCGCTCGATCTGCTTCAGGGCGGCGGAAATGCCCTGCAGGGAATAGGCATAGCTGGTGACGGTGCCCTTGCGCGACATGGCCTTAACGGTCATGTTGTGGCCGGTCTTCATCGCGTTGACGAGCGCCGGTTCCTCGGCGGCGTTCTCGACCCAGGCGGCCTTCTCCTTGGTGAACATCACGAAGGTCTTGTTGTCGATGGTGACGTTGACCTTGGAATTCTCCTTCATCACATAGCCCATCATCGCCTGCGGCTCGTAGGAGATGTTCTGGCCGGGGCGCTGCGAGACGATGAAGAAGATGTCGCCATGATCGACATTGGCCGGCTCCTTGGTCGTCGGGACCGAGAGCACGTAGCAGACATTGCTGTTGCCGGATTTGTAGGTATAGGCGCCCCAGGCTTTGAACTGCTGGATGCGGGTGGGAGTCTGGGCGGATGCGATGCCAGCGCTGGCGACTACAAGGGTAAGAGCGAGAGCGAAACGTCTTGTGAACATGATTTCCTGCCGGTTCGTGCGCCATCCGAACCCCGAGGCCGGGGCCAGGCTAAATTATCCTTCGGATCCCGTTCATTGTGACTTTATTCAGGTTACCAAACCATGAACGCGAACGAGAATGCCACCGGGAAATGCGCCAGACCGAGCCGCAACCGGCTTTTTCGCCCCGAAACTCAAGACTGTCGGCAAATTCACTCGACCCGGAGGCGCTGTTCCCATTACCGGGTTTGACACAAAGAATCGGGCAAGAATTTGTCGCAAAACGGGCCTGTCCCGGTCGGGAATCAGGCGTCTCGGTCGGCGAGCGCTTTGTCGGCGGCCTCGTAGTGGCGTTCGTTCATATGGCCGCGGATCATCGCCAGCGCAGCGCTCAACACCGCGACGTCATCGGAAAAGCCGACCACCGCGAAAATGTCCGGGATCATGTCGATCGGCATGACGAAATAGGCGAGCGCCGCAAGCAGGATGCCGCGCACCCGCGTCGGCGTCTGCGGATCGGTGGCGCAGTAAAAAGCGGCGACGACGTCGCGCCCGAAAGGCAGGTGGCGCACCGCCTTGCGGAAGGTCGGCCAAAACTTGGCCTTGACCGATTTTTCGCGCCGATTCTGCGTTTCCTCGTCGCCGGGCAGGAGAATCTCTCCGAATTTCACGTCGTCCGCTGTCACCTTGTCCTCCGGGTCATCGCCGCAGATATGGGGAAGGGCGCGGCCGAGTTCAATCCTTGCGGCGGGCGGCGGCCTTGTCCATCCGGCCGGCCAGCTTGAAATCCAGCTCCGTCAGGCCTTTGGCGGCATGCGTGGTCAGCACCACCTCGACCCGGCCATAGACGTTCATCCATTCGGGATGGTGATTGAGCTTTTCGGCCGCCAGCGCCGCTTCGGTCATGAAACCGAAGGCGTCCACAAAATTGCGGAATTTGAAATCACGGGCAATGGCGGCGCCGTCGCGGGTCAGCGTCCAGCCGGAAAGATCCTTCAGCCGCTCGGCAACCGCCGCCGCCGCCAGCTTCTCATAGGCCATGGCAGGGCCTCCCTTCTACAAGAGGCTCTTTTCCGGGACGGCGCCGGCCCATTCGCGGGAGCGGCTGTTGATTTCCTCGCGCAGCGGGAAAATCTCTTCCGTCAGGTAGTGGCCGCCGCCGACCGAATCGCGCGACGACAGGAGCACGAAACGGGGGACGGTGAAGGGGGCGGTCTGGAAATTGCCGCGGCCGGAAAGGTAATGCACGACATCGTCGACGCGGGCGCCTTTCAGGCGCGCAAGCGTGACATGCGGGGTGAATTTGCGCGGATCCGGCGGCAGGCCGAGACGCTGGCACAGCCGCTCGATTTCCGCCTGCAGTGCGAACATCTCCGGCGCCGGCGTCACGCCGGCCCAGACCGAATGCGGCTTCTTGCCGCCGAACGAGCCGATGCCGGTCATCGAAAGCTGGAATTCCGGGCGGTCGATGCGGTCGAGCCGGTCGACGATCTCGTCGGCCGTGCGCCCGTCAACATCGCCGATGAAGCGCAGGGTGATGTGATAGTTCTCGACGTCGATCCAGCGGGCTCCGGGCAGGCCGCCGCGCAACAGGGAAAGGCTCAATGCCACGCTGCGGGGAATTTCGAGGGCGGTAAACAGTCTCGGCATGACAAGCTCCCCGAATCTTGTGCTGATGGCGCCAGCGAATCACGCAAAGGAAATCCGCGCAATCCCTATTTTGTTCCGCCAGAAATCGTAGCCAGGAAAGCTTGCACCGCGGTTAAGGATTTTTCAACCATGACGTCTACGCCCCCGGGGTTCGGATGCATGCCGTCCTCGAGTTGCAGCCCCGCTTGCGCCGCCACTCCGTCAAGGAAGAAGGCATAAAGCGCAACCCCATGTTTTTCCGCCAGTTTCGGATAGATGGCGTTGAATTTCTCTCCGAATTCGCTGCCCATGTTCGGCGGCGCCATCATGCCCATGAGAATGACCGGGATACCGCGCCGCTTGAGGCGCGTCAAAATCGCGTCGAGGTTGCGTTCCGTTTCCTGTGGCGGTACGCCGCGCAATGCATCATTGGCCCCAAGTTCGAGGATGACGCCGTCGGTTCCGTCCGGCACCGACCAGTCGATGCGGGCAAGGCCGGCCGAGGTCGTGTCGCCGGAAACACCGGCATTGGTGATCGCGACGTCGATCCCCTTCGCCTTCAAGGCTGCCTCCAGTTTGGCGGGGTAGGCGTCGCCGGGCGCTAACTGGTAACCGGCCATCAGGCTGTCGCCGAAGCCGACGAGTTGTAGCGTGCGCGCGAACGCGCCGGTTGTGCTGCCGGTGAGCGCGGCGACAATGACGATGAAGTGAATGAACGCCGCTTTAAATCGCATCGGTCGTTTCCTATCTTGGCCGGGACCGTCCCCAGCATCCGCCCCCAATATAGGAAGGTTTGTCTTGACGAACACCATCATCGCGCTGAAGCGGGCCGATTTGACGCTGGGGCGCGACGCCGCCTCGGTCCATGTGCTCAAGGGGATCGACCTCAGTATCGATGCGGGTGAAGCCGTCGGCATCGTCGGGCCGTCGGGATCGGGAAAATCGACGCTGCTGATGGTGCTGGCCGGGCTGGAACGGCTCGATTCCGGCGAAATCCATATCAACGGCGCGGCCCTGCATGGGCTTGGCGAGGATGCGCTGGCGGATTTTCGCGGCCGCAACATTGGCATCGTCTTCCAGTCCTTCCATCTGATCGCCAACATGACCGCGCTGGAAAACGTTGCGGTGCCGCTGGAGCTTGCCAATGTGCGCGACGCCTTCGACATCGCCCGGCGCGAACTGACCGCCGTCGGGCTTGGCGAGCGGCTGCATCATTATCCCGGCCAGCTTTCGGGCGGCGAGCAGCAGCGCGTGGCGATTGCACGCGCCTTGGCGCCGTCGCCGGCGGTGCTGATCGCCGACGAGCCGACCGGCAATCTCGACACCGAGACCGGCCGCCAGATCGCCGACCTCTTGTTTTCCAAGCAGGCCGAGCGCGGCATGACGCTGGTGCTGGTCACCCATGACCCTGCGCTAGCCGCGCGCTGCTCCCGCCAGATTCGCATGCGCTCCGGCGAGATCGCCGGCGACAGTGCGGCACCCGCTTCCGCCCATGCAGCGGTTTATGCATGAAGGGCCTGTCATCGCGGCTGAAACTCGCCCTCCGGCTGGCGTTGCGCGAATTGCGCGGCGGTCTCTCCGGCTTCTACATTTTCCTCGCCTGCATCGCACTCGGCACCGGGGCGATCGCGGCAGTCAATTCCGTCGCCTCGTCGATATCGGATGCGATTGCCGCGCAAGGGCAGAGCCTGCTTGCCGGCGACCTGCGCTTCGAGCTGAACAATCGCGAGGCCTCGCCGGACGAATTCGCCTATCTGAAAAGCCTCGGGGATATTTCCGTATCGACCGGATTGCGCTCCATGGCGCGCCTGCCGGACGGGTCCGACCAGTCGCTGACCGAGGTGAAGGCGGTCGATCCGGCCTATCCGCTCTATGGCGCTTTCGAGGCCAATGAAGGCGGGGCGCTTCCCGATCTCATCGGCAAGCGCGGCGACGCGTTCGGCACGGTGGTCGCCCCCCTGATCCTCGACCGTCTCGGCCTCAAGCTCGGCGATGCCCTGCTGCTCGGCAAGGCGCGGCTGGTGATTGCCGGCACGGTGAAAACCGAGCCGGATGCGATTTCCGAAGGTTTTGGGTTTGCGCCGCGCCTGCTGATCAGCCGCGAGGCGCTGGCGGCGACCGGGCTGACCCAGACCGGTAGCCTTGTCGAGAATGCCTACAAGATCAGGCTGAAGCCGGGTTCCGCAACGCCGACCGCGCTCCAAGCGGAGGCGACGAAAAAATTTCCCGACGCCGGTTGGTCGATCCGAACCAGCGACCGCGCAGCACCGGCGCTCAGCGACAACGTCACCCGCTTTTCGCAGTTTCTGACGCTGGTCGGGCTGACGGCGCTGATCGTCGGCGGCGTCGGCGTCGCCAATGCGGTGCGCGCCTTTCTCGATGCCAAGCGGACCACCATCGCCACCTTCAAATGCCTGGGCGCACCGGCCTCGGTGGTCGCCGCCATCTATCTTTTCCAGATCCTGCTGATCGCCGGCATCGGCATTTTGATCGGCCTCGTCCTCGGGGCGGTGGCGCCGATGGTTGCGGCACCCTTCCTTGCCGCCGTGCTGCCGGCTCCGGCGGAGCCGGCGCTCTATCCGGCCGCGCTGGCGCTGGCCGCCGTCTTCGGCCTGCTGACGACGCTCGCTTTCGCCATCCTGCCGCTCGGCCATGCCCGGGAAGTGCCGGCCACCGCCCTGTTCCGTGAGCAAGGTTTCGAGAGGGCAGGGCTTCCCTCCTGGCCCTATCTGGCGGCGGCGGGCATCATCCTTGCGCTTCTCTGCGCCTTGGTGGTCGCCACCGCCTTCGACCGTTTCATCGCCGCGATCTTTCTGGTCTCTGTCGCTGGGGCTTTCATCCTGCTGCGGCTGGTGGCGGCCGGGATTGCGGCGCTGGCGAAACGCAGCCCGCAGGTGCATTCGCCGGCGCTGCGACTGGCCATCGGCAATATCCATCGCCCCGGCGCGCTGACGCCCTCGGTGGTGCTGTCGCTCGGCCTCGGCCTTGCGCTCTTGGTGACGCTGGCGCTGATCGACGGCAACCTGCGGCAGGCGCTGACCCGCAACCTGCCGGAACGGGCGCCGAACTTTTTCTTCGTCGATATCCAGGGCAGCGAGGTCGAGGGGTTTCGAAAACTCGTCTCGACCGAATTGCCGCAGAGCAAACTCACCGAGGTGCCGATGCTGCGCGGACGCATCCTCGCCTTCAACGGCCAGGACGTGAGCAAGATGGAGGTGCCGCCGAATGCGCGTTGGGTGCTGCGCGGCGATCGTGGCATCACCTATGCCGAGACCCTGCCGGAAGGCTCGCTGGTGACGCAGGGGGAATGGTGGCCGGCAAACTATAGCGGCGAGCCGCTCGTCTCCTTCTCGGCGCAGGAGGCCGGCGACCTTGGCCTCAAGCTCGGCGATAGCGTCACCGTCAATGTGCTCGGCCGCAGCATCACCGCGAAAATCGCCAATCTCAGGCAGGTGCAGTGGGAATCATTGTCGATCAATTTCGTCATGGTGTTTTCGCCCAACACGTTTGCCGGCGCGCCGCATGCCTGGCTGGCGACACTCACCGATGCCGGCGCCACGGCAGCCGAAGAGGCGACGCTTTTGCGCAAGGTCACCAACACCTATCCGACGATCACCAGCGTGCGCGTCAAGGATGCGCTGGATATCGTCAGCGGCCTTGTCGGGCAGTTGGCGGTGGCGATCCGGGCGGCGGCCTCGGTGGCGCTGGTCGCCTCGGTTCTGGTGCTGGCCGGCGCGCTTGCCGCCGGAAACCGCGCCCGCACCCATGACGCCGTGGTGCTGAAGACGCTGGGGGCGACGCGCGGGTTGCTGATTCGCGCCTTCTCCTACGAATACCTGTTGCTGGGGCTGGCGACCGCCGTCTTCGCGCTCGCCGCCGGTGGCGTTTCCGCCTGGTTCGTGGTGACGCGGGTGATGAAATTGCCTTCCGCCTTCCTCGGCGATGTCGCGATCGGAACGGTCGTCGTGGCGCTGGTGATGACGGTCGGCATCGGCCTCATCGGCACATGGCGGGTGCTGGGGCAGAAGGCGGCGCCGGTCCTGCGCGAGTTGTAGGCCGGTTTGCGGTTAATCACGCGGCTTTTGGCCGCGTGCGCCGGCCTCACCGTTCGATTCGCGGCATACGGGCCTTGTAAGCGCCGCGTTCTCGCATCATATTTACGCTACGCATGCTGGAAGCTCCGCAGCGGCGCCCGGACCCGATGTCCGCGACCCCGTGACTTCATCGGAGCTTGAAAGAGGAAAGAATGGCTGATCTTCGAAACTACCAGAACCGGACGGGTTATGCGGGCGCGCAATCCGGTCAGTTGATTGACCAGGGCCTGCGCACCTACATGCTGAAGGTTTACAACCTGATGGCGCTGGGACTGGCGATCACCGGTCTGGCGGCTTACGGCACCTATGCGCTGGCGGTCAGCAACCCGGCCTTCGCGCAGCTTCTGTTCGCCTCGCCGCTGCGCTGGGTGATCATGCTGGCTCCTGTCGGCCTGGTGTTCTTCCTGAGCTATCGCATTCATCAGATGTCGGTCTCGGCCGCGCAGACGACCTTCTGGATCTACGCCGCGCTGATGGGCCTGTCGCTGTCGTCGATCTTCATCGTCTTCACCGGCCAGAGCATCGTGCAGACCTTCTTCGTGACCGCCGCCGCCTTTGGCGGACTGTCGCTGTTCGGCTACACGACCAAGCGTGACCTGTCGGCCTTCGGCTCGTTCCTGATCATGGGTCTGTTCGGCCTGATCATTGCCGCGCTCGTCAACCTGTTCCTGCAGTCTTCCGCGCTCCAGTTCGCCATCTCGGCGATCGGTGTGCTGGTCTTCGCCGGCCTCACCGCCTACGACACGCAGAAGATCAAGGAAATGTATTTCGAGAACGACGACGTCGCCGTCATGGGCCGCAAGGCGATCATGGGCGCGCTGCAGCTCTATCTCGACTTCATCAACCTGTTCATGTTCCTCATCCAGTTGTTCGGCAACCGCAACAACTAAGGAATGGGCAGACGGAATGGAAAGGCGACCTTCGGGTCGCCTTTTTTGTGTTCGCCTCTTCGGAAGAGTCCTCATGCGTTTTCGCCTGCGCCCGGCAACGCCTGCCGATCTCGACGCCATCACGGCGATCTACGCCCATGCTGTCGTGAACGGCGTCGCCAGCTACGAGATCGAACCGCCGTCGCGCGACGAGATGGCCGCGCGGTTCGAGGCGATCACCGGGCGCGGCTATCCCTATCTGGTCGCCGAGGAAGAGGGCGCGGTTCTCGGCTATGCCTATGCCGGCCCGTTCCGCACCCGACCGGCCTATCGCTGGCTGGTGGAGGATTCGATCTATCTCGGCCGCCACGCGCAGCGGCGCGGCATCGGCAAGGCTCTGCTCGTCGCGCTGCTGGCGCGATGCACGGAACTCGGCTTCCGGCAGATGCTGGCGGTGATCGGCGGCGGCCATCCGGCCTCGGTGGCGCTGCATGCGGCCTGCGGTTTTTCCGATGCCGGGCGCATTGCCGGCGCCGGCTTCAAGCAGGGGAGGTGGCTGGATACGGTGCTGATGCAGAAGAGCCTCGGCGAGGGCATCGAGACCTTGCCGGATCCCGGGCGTTATCCGGGCACGCTGACCTGACGGCTCAGGTGTCGATCAGCTTCAACACCTTGTCGAAGACCTTCAATACCTGCGGCAGCTCATGGCCGCGTTTCAGCACCATGCCGTTGACATTGACGACGCTGAAGGCGCCCTGCTTGTTGGCGAGCTTGGGGTTCTTCTCGATGCGGAACAGCGGCATTTCGCCGGAGCGCTTGAAGATCGAGAACACCGCCTTGTCCTTGAGGTGATCGATGGCATAGTCGCGCCATTCGCCTTCGCCGACCATGCGGCCATAGATGCGCAGGATGGCATCCAACTCGCGGCGGTGGAAGGTGACGGGGGCGGGATCGCGACTTTGCCGGTATTCTCGCAGATCGACAACGACATCGGCGTTTCGGTGCGACACATCCGGCTGATCGTTCATAGGCACTCCTCGAATCCTGTTGATGACAACAGAGTTGTGACAGTGTGCCCCAGCGGGATAAAAATGCAAGCGACGGCGTGTCGCTGCCGTGGCTTGTCGGGGACAGGTGTGAGGCGGCTTTACCGAAAAGCCAAACGAAAACAGCAAATGCGGGGGTCAACCGCCGTTCGGGGCGGCGGTCAGCACCGCAGCGCCGCGGATGGCGGCGGGATCGCCCTTGGGCGAGGTCGCCTGCAGCAGCACGGCGCAGCCCTGCTTGCGCTGCGTACCGACGACGCTGGCAGGCAGCACCAACTTCAGCGGCTTGCCGTCCCACATGCCGACCGTCTGCACGTCGCTGACGGTGTTCCAATAGGTGATCTTGCGGCCGGCATTCTCGCCCTTGTCCATCTGGATCACCTGCTCCCTGTTGAAATAGGCGATGACGACATTGGCCTTGCCGTTGCCCGGCCCGACGTTGATTTCCAGCTCGTCGCCGCGCATGGCGGCATCGACGTCGACGTTCAGCCCCTTGCCGTCGGCGCGCAGCGCCTCCAGCTTGGCATTGATGCCGTGGAGATCGGCGCCGCTGATGTGGTCCTGGCCGTTCAGCACCGCCTGCGGCGTATAGACATTGGTGCGGCCCATGGTGCGGGCATAGCCGTATTGCCGCTCGGTGTTCTCCTTGGAACTCAGCGTATCCTTCCAGCCGAGATAATCCCAGTAGTCGACGTGGTAGGAGAGGGCGATGACGTCGCCCTGGCGGATCAGCGTTTCCAGCTTTGCATCGGCCGGCGGGCAAGAGGCGCAGCCTTGCGAGGTGAACAACTCGACGACGCCCTTCGGCTTTGCCGCCTGTTCGGCCGATAGCGGCGAGGCTGCCGCGACACCGATCGCCAGAACCGTCGTGAAACGCCACACCGGCATCGTCTGCACCTTTCCACAGGACCTTGCGCCGGTCCCGTCCGTCACGAAACAACGCCTGCCGACCGGCAGCCGAACACCCCATACTATCCTTGAAGTCCCGTCTCTACACCCTCCCATCTTCAACGAAAAGTCACGATGGGGTGAAGCCGGATCCGCGCTCACGAGCGCATTTCCGGACGGAAAACCGGTTTCCGCTTTTCCTGGAAATGCTCAAGAAAAAGCCGCCGGGAGAGGCTCCCGGCGGCTTCGAAGAGCATGTTTCAGACCGGCTCAGGCGGCCAGATCGCGCAGAACGGTCTGGAGAATGCCGCCGTTGTTCATGTAGGTCACCTCGTCCAGCGTATCGATGCGGCAGAGGATGTTGATCTCCTTCACCGTGCCGTCCGCATAAGCGATCTTGGCGACCTTCCATTCACGTGGACGTACGTTGGCGAGGCCCTCGATCGAGACGACTTCGTCGCCCTTGAGGCCGAGGCTGGCCCAGGTCGTGCCCTCTTCGAAGACGAAGGGCACGACGCCCATGCCGACCAGGTTCGAGCGGTGGATACGCTCGAAGGACTGGGCGATGACCGCCTTGACGCCGAGCAGGTTGGTGCCCTTGGCCGCCCAGTCGCGCGAGGAGCCGTTGCCGTATTCGACGCCGGCGAAGATGACGAGCGGAACGCCCTCGGCCTTGTACATCATGGCCGCGTCGTAGATCGACATCTCTTCCTTGGACGGATAGTGGATGGTGTAGCCACCTTCCTTGCCGTTCGGGCCGAGCATGTGGTTGCGTATGCGGATATTTGCGAAGGTGCCGCGCATCATCACTTCATGGTTGCCGCGGCGCGTGCCGTACTGGTTGAAGTCGGCGACGCCGACGCCATGGTCGATGAGATAGGCGCCGGCCGGCGAAGCGGCCTTGATCGAACCGGCCGGGGAAATATGGTCGGTGGTGATCTTGTCGCCGAACAGGCCGAGGATGCGCGCACCCTTGATGTCGGAAATGCCAGAGCCGGTCTTGCCCATGCCAACGAAGTAGGGCGGGTTCTGCACATAGGTCGACTGGTCGTCCCAGGCATAGGTCTGGCCGGCCGGAACCTGGACCGCCTGCCAGTTCTCGTCGCCCTTGAACACGTCGGCATATTTGCTCTCATAGAGCGCGCGCGTGACGTATTTCTGGATGAATTCCTGGATCTCGTGCGAAGTCGGCCAGATGTCCTTGAGGTAGACAGGGTTGCCGTCCCGATCTTCGCCGATCGGCTCCTTGGTCAGATCCTTCTGGACCGTGCCGGCCAGCGCGTAAGCGACGACCAGCGGCGGCGAGGCGAGGTAGTTCGCCTGCACGTCCGGCGAGATGCGGCCTTCGAAGTTGCGGTTGCCCGACAGGACGCCCGCGGTGATCAGGCCCTTGTCGTTGATCGTCTTCGAGATCGGCGCCGGCAGCGGGCCGGAATTGCCGATGCAGGTCGTGCAGCCGAAGCCGACGAGGTTGAAGCCGAGTGCGTCGAGATCGGCCTGCAGGCCGGACTTGGAAAGATATTCGCCGACGACCTGCGATCCCGGCGCCAGCGAGGTCTTCACCCACGGCTTGGACTTCAGGCCCTTGGCAACCGCATTGCGGGCGAGAAGGCCGGCGGCGATCAGCACGCTCGGGTTCGAGGTGTTGGTGCAGGAGGTGATGGCGGCGATCGCCACGTCGCCATGGCCGAGATCGAAGTCTTCGCCTTCGACGGCATAGCGGTTGGTGAGCTGGCCGGGCTTCTTGTAGTCGCCTTCCAGCGCGGCGGCGAAGTTCGGCGCGATGGTTTCGAGCGGAAGACGTCCCTCGGGGCGCTTCGGGCCGGCCATGGAGGGCACGACGTCGCCGAGATCGAGTTCCAGCGTGTCGGTGAAGACGAGGTCGGAACCGTCGCCGTCACGCCACATGCCTTGAGCCTTCGAATAGGCTTCGACCAGCGCGATGCGGTCGGTCTTGCGGCCGGACATGGTGAGGTAGTTGATCGTTTCGCCATCGACCGGGAAGAAGCCGCAGGTGGCGCCGTATTCCGGGCCCATGTTGCCGATGGTGGCGCGGTCGGCGAGCGGCATGTTGTCCATGCCCGGGCCGAAGAATTCGACGAACTTGGAGACGACGCCCTTCTTGCGCAGCATCTGCACGACGGTGAGCACGAGGTCGGTGGCGGTGACGCCTTCCTTGAGCTTGCCGGTCAGCTTGAAGCCGATGACCTCGGGCAGCAGCATGGAAACCGGCTGGCCGAGCATGGCGGCTTCCGCCTCGATGCCGCCGACACCCCAGCCGAGAACGCCGAGGCCGTTGATCATCGTGGTATGTGAATCGGTGCCGACGCAGGTGTCGGGATAGGCGATGGTCTCGCCGTCCTCGTCTTTCGTCCAGACGGTCTGGCCGAGATATTCGAGGTTGACCTGGTGACAGATGCCCGTGCCCGGGGGAACCACGCGGAAATTCTTGAACGCCTGCTGGCCCCACTTCAGGAATCGGTAGCGCTCGCCGTTGCGCTGGTATTCCAGCTCGACGTTGCGGGCGAAGGCGGAAGCGGTGCCGAACTCGTCGACGATGACCGAATGGTCGATGACGAGATCGACCCGCACCAGCGGGTTGATCTTCTCCGGGTCGCCGCCGAGCGAGACCATCGCGTCGCGCATGGCGGCGAGATCGACGACCGCCGGCACGCCGGTGAAGTCCTGCATCAGGACACGCGCCGGGCGATAGGCGATCTCGGCCTCTTCCAGGCCCTTGTTCTCAAGCCACTTGGCGACGGCGAGAATGTCGTTTTTGGTGACCGAGCGGCCGTCCTCGTTGCGCAGCAGGTTTTCCAGCAGCACCTTCATCGAGAAGGGCAGTTTGGAAACGCCGGGCAGGCCGTTGGCCTCGGCCTTCGGCAGGCTGAAATAGACATAGTCCTTGCCGTCCACTGTGAGCGCGGAGCGACAATTGAAACTATCGAGAGATTTAGACACGAGAGACCCCGTTTCTGATAGCCAACACAGTCGTGCGAACGCCCATGCACTTCATGCACATCAGGATGCGGGTACGGCCATTTCCGCTGTCCGCACGTGGGAATTGCTGCCCGCAATCCCCGAAGTTCGGCGGAAGGATGAAGATCACGCCGACCGCTGGCGTGGTTGCAAGTCTTATAGATAATTTCTAAGAAAGGTTCCAGAGCGTGGGATGCCGCTTCGAGACATTTTTTGCATCGCAATGACCAAAACTTTAAAGGATGCCTCAGCCCATGCTGCTCAGCGCCGAAGGGCTTGCCGCCAGGCGCGGCGAGGAGCTGATATTCTCCAATCTTTCCTTTGACTTAGGCATGGGAGAGGCGCTGGTCGTCACCGGGCGAAACGGCTCGGGCAAATCGACGCTGCTGCGCGTCATCGCCGGTCTTCTGGCGCCCGAGGCGGGCCGCGTGACGTTTTCCGGCGCGGGTGTCGAGCCCGGCGCGAGGCCGCGCGAATTCTGCCACTATCTCGGCCATCGCAATGCGATGAAGCGCGAGCTGACGGTTTTCGAAAACCTCGCCTTCTGGAAGTCCTTCCAGGGCGGCTCCGGCGGCGCCCTTGATATAGACGAGGCGGCCGAAACCGTCGGTCTCGGCGGCATCCTCCATCTGCCTTATGGCTATCTGTCCGCCGGACAGCAACGCCGCTTCGCCATCGCCCGCCTGCTCGTCGCCCATCGCCCCGTCTGGCTGCTCGACGAACCGACCGCCGCGCTCGACGCCGATTCCGACCGCATGTTTGCCGGGCTGGTAAAGCGTCATCTGGCCGAAGGCGGCATCGCGCTCGCCGCCACGCATCAGCCGCTGGGATTGGAGAAGGTGCAGGAATTGCGGATGACGGGTTTTTCCGGCGTGAATGCGGATGTCTGGGAATGAGAGACATATCCTTGATCGAAGCGCTGCCCCTCAACCAGCCTGCCGTCCACCTTCACCCCGCCTTGACGGGGAAAAGGGGATATACCGCACTGTTTTCCTCAGGCATCGTCGTCCCGTGGGCCGGATGCCCCCTTCTTGCGCGTGGGAAGACGGGCGCTCACCGGGAGAGCCTCGCATGATCGCCCTCCTGGTCCGCGACCTCAAACTCTCCATCCGTGCCGGCGGCGGGGCGCTGGTCGGGGTGCTGTTCTTCCTCACCATCGTCGCCGTCATTCCCTTCGGCGTCGGGCCGGATCTCAATCTGCTGTCACGTATCGGTCCGGCCATCGTCTGGATCGGGGCGCTGCTTTCCAGCCTGCTCGGCCTCGACCGGCTGTTCCAGGCCGAGCGCGAGGACGGCTCGCTCGATGTGTTGCTGATGCATGACACGCCGCTGGTGCTGACCGTCTTCGTCAAATGCCTGGCGCATTGGCTGGCGACCGGCCTGCCGCTGGTGATCGCCTCGCCGCTGCTCGGCCTGTTCATGAATATGAACGAGGTGGCGATCGGGGCGGTGATGCTGACGCTGGTGGTCGGGTCGCCGGCCATCACCTTTATCGGCGCAGTCGGCGCGGCGGTGGCGGTGGCGCTGCCGCGCGGCGGGCTGCTGGTTTCGATCCTCGTCTTGCCGCTCGCGGTGCCCGTGCTGATCTTCGGGGTCAGCGCGTCCTATGCGGCGGTAGAGGATCCCGCCCCGTTTCTGCCGCCTTTTCTCATTCTGATGGCGCTGACCCTGTTCTTTGCGGCGATCGGCCCGGCGGCGGCGGCGTTGGCGCTACGCAATGCCGCGGATTGAGCAAGATCAATTGCAGGGTCCTGCTTCTCGGGTTAAACAGGGCGCATGAGCGACAACAGTCTTGCGATCACCAAATTCAGCGATCTCGCCAACCCGACGCGGTTCCTGGCGCTGGTGGCGCGTATCCTGCCGTGGCTTTCCGGCCTGACGGCGCTCGCGCTTGTCGCCGGGCTGTGTCTCGGCTTCACCGCCGAGGGCGATTACCAGCAGGGCGATACCGTGCGCATCATGTATATCCATGTCCCGGCCGCCTGGCTGTCGATGATGTGCTACACGGTGATGGCGATCTCGGCGATCGGCACGCTGGTCTGGCGCCATCCGCTGGCCGACGTTTCGGCCAAGGCCGCCGCGCCGCTCGGCGCCGGCTTCACGCTGATCGCGCTGATCACCGGCTCGCTCTGGGGCAAGCCGATGTGGGGCACCTGGTGGGTCTGGGATGCCCGGCTGACCTCGGTCTTCGTGCTGTTCCTGATGTATCTCGGCCTGATCGCGCTGAACCGCGCCATGGACGATCCGGCAAAGGCGGCGCGCGTCTCGGCGGTGCTCATCCTCGTCGGTTTCGTCAATATTCCGATCATCAAGTTTTCGGTCGATTGGTGGAATACGCTGCACCAGCCGGCCAGCGTCGTGCGCATGGGCGGGCCGACCATCGACGCGGAATTCCTGTGGCCGCTGCTGGTCATGGCCGTCGCCTTCACGCTGCTGTTCTTCGCCCTGCATCTGGCGGCGATGCGAAACGAGATCCTGCGCCGGCGCATCGCCGCGCAACGGCGCATGGCCGCCCGCATGGCCAGCGGCAGGGAGGGACGATGAGCCACGCCTTCTACATCTATGGCTCCTACGCCGTCACCGGCCTGATCGTGCTGGCGCTGATCGGCTGGGTCTGGCTCGACGGACGCGCCCGCGCCCGGGAATTGCAGCAGCTCGACGCCGCCGGCATCCGTCGCCGCTCGGCGCAGCCGAAGGACGGCGCCTCCGCATGAGCATCGCGCCCGAAACCGAAAAGGCCCGCGGCGGCGGTCGCCTGCGTTACCTGCTGGCGCTGTTGCCGCTCGTCGTCTTCGTGGCGGTCGCCATCGTCTTCTTTCGCCAGCTCGAATCGGGGAAGGATATTTCCGAGATACCCTCGGCGCTGCTCGGCACGAAAGCGCCGACGCTCGCCTTGCCCGCCCTCGATGGCGCCAGGGTGCCGGCGCTGACCGATGCGGCGATCCACGGCAAGCTGTCGCTGGTCAATGTCTTCGCCTCCTGGTGCGTGCCTTGCCGGCAGGAGCATCCGCTGCTGAAGGAACTGGCCAAGGATCCGCGCATCACGCTGGTCGGCATCAACTACAAGGACCGCAACGAAAACGCCCTGCGCTTCCTCGGCGAACTCGGCAATCCCTATGCCGCCATCGGCGTCGATCCCAACGGCAAGGCGGCGATCGACTGGGGCGTTTACGGCATTCCCGAAACCTACCTCGTCGCCCCCGACGGCACCATCCTTTATAAACGCGTCGGTCCCTTCGATGCGCAAAGCATCGAAACCGGCCTCATGCCGGCAATCGACAAGGCGCTGGGCGGATCGAAGCCGGCGGGATAAGCTTTTTCGAGCGCGGGAAAGCCGCTCGCGGATGGCATCTCGGTCGGCCTGCGGGGTGGGCGAAAGTCGCTGCGGCAGGATACATGCCGATCCGGCGAGCGTTCCTCAATATTCCTTCTCATAGAAGATACCGGCCGCTCCCTCGCCATTGCCGCCGGCTTCGCCGCGCAGCTTGACGCCGCGGCCGACATCGAGATTGATGATCGCCTTGCCGCCGGAGGCGCCGCCGCCCTGCAGCTCGATATAGGTGCGGCTGTTGAGATACTTGCCGGCGGAGACGCGGGCCTCGCCCTTTTCGTCGGTGGAGATGTCGAGGTCGTCGACGCCGAGCTTCGAGCGCAGCGACTGGAACAGCGAGGTCGAGCGGCCGCCGGCAAGCTGGCTGGCGGCGTCGGCGAGCTGGGCGATCTGCAATGCCGAGAGTTTCGACATCGACTGGCCGAAGATCAATTGCGCCAGGATTTCGTCCTGCGGCAGCGCCGGCGAGGAGGAGAAACTGATCGCCGGATCGTTGGCCGCGCCGGTGACCGAGACGGTGATCGTCGTCGAGCCGGAGACATTGGTCGCCGCCATGTCGAGCGTCGGCGTCAGCGAGCCGCCGAAACCGATCTTGCCGTTGGTGAAATCCAGCCGCTTGTTGAGGATGATCAGCCGGCCACGCCGCATCTCGAAACCGCCCGACACGATCGGTTCCGATGCGGTGCCGCGCACCGTCAGATCGCCGCCGAGTTCCGCATCGATGCCGCGGCCGCGCACGAAAATCTGCGACGGGGCCGAGATGGTCAGGTTGAGGCCGATGGAGGATTGCGTACCGCTGCCGCCGCCCTCGTCACGCTTGATTTTTTCCGCTTGAGCCCGGACATCGGCTGGTGCGTTGCGATGCTTGACGTTGATTTCGGCCAGTGAGGCCGGCAGTTTCTCCGGCACGGTGATGGATGTCTTGCCAAGTTGCAGCGTGCCGCCGAGCACTGGCGCCGTCAGGATCGGCCCGGTCAGCGTCAGGTTGCCGCTGACCACCGTCGCCACGAGCTGGCCGTCGACATAGGCCGCCTTGTCAAGCTTGACGGCAAGATCGGCCGGAAAATTACTGCCCGGCGCTATGCCGACGCGGCCGGTGACCGCGACGGTGCCGCCCTGCGCCAGCTTGCCCGTCAGCCGGCTGATGGTCGCCGCCTCGCGATCGATTGCGACCGTCAGGCCGATATTGTTGAGGGCGATGTTGCGGCGCACGTCGATCAGCCTGGCGCCGTCCGCCGTGACGGTGCCGTTGATCGCCGGGGCCGAGGCCGTGCCGCCGATGGACATGTCGATGCGGGCGTTGCCTTCGAGGCTGAGGCCCTGCGCCGAAAGCTGAGCCGCCAGCAGCGAGAAGGGTACCGTGCCCTTGAAGGCGAGCGCCAGCGGCTGGCTGCCGGTGATGCCGACCGTGCCGCCGCCGCTGAGCGCCAGGCCACCAGCACCGCTCAGCGTGGTGTCGATGCGCAACGTGTTGTCTGCGAGACGCCCGTTGGCGCGGATATCGAAGGCGGCGACACCGGCGGATTTCGTCTGCGTCAGCGCCGCCTTGTTCCAGGTCAGTTGGTAGTCCACCTGCGGCGCGGCCGTGCTCCCGCGCAACGCGACCGTGCCGGAAATCGTTCCCTCTGCGCCGAGCGACGGCACGACGGCATTGGCAAGATTGGCCGGCAGGTTGGAAATGCGCGCATCGAGCGCCAGCCCGGTCCCGCTGGTGCCAGTCACGGAAATCACGCCGCTGCCGGCTCGGATGCCGAGGTTGGAGAGTTGCACGCCGTCCTTGCCAAAGCGGATCGTGGTCGGCGCGTCGAGTTTTAGCGGAATTCGGCGCGGCGCGGCGGAAAACTGGTTGAGGCCGATGGTCCAGATGCCCTGCTGGTTGCTGACATTCCCGGTGACCACGGCCGGCGCGCCGTCGTAATTGGCCTTGAGATCGAAATCCGTGCGGCCCTGATCCTGTTTGGCGGTCAACACGAGGCCGTTGACGCGGTTTTCGCCGGAGACGATTTCCTGCGCCTTGACCGTGCCCTCTGCATTCAGCGTCGAGAGATCGTTAACCCTGATATCGATGACCGGATTGACGACGCGGAGATCGTCCTGGCGGATGCCGCTGCCGGTGGCGTTGACAGTCGCCTTGATCCTGTCGCCCTCGACTGCCAGGTCGACCGCGCCCTTGAGATCGCCCGAGGCCTTCTGGCCGGCGAGCGCCGCCAACAGACCGAGATCCGGCAGGTCGAAATTCAGCTTGCCCTGCGGCAGGAAGGCAGGGGTGAAGGCGAGCGCGCCTTCGATGCGGTTGCGGCCGATGACCGCGTTCAGCCGGTCGAGCGCGACTTTGCCGTCGGTCGTGGCCAGATGGGCGTCGACATCGATCGCCTGGCCGCCCAGCGAACCGGAAGCCTTGACGGTCGCCTGCGGCGCATCGGCGTCGGCCAGTGCATCGGCGGTCAGCGTCAGGCCGGTCAGCGCCCGGCCGGCGAGTTCGGCGCGGTCTGCGGCAAGCGAAGCCTTGACGGTCGGGGCGTTCAGGGGGCCGGAGGCGGTCAGGTCGAAGCGGGCCGTGCCCTTGGCATCGGTCAGCAGCTTTCCAAGATCGGGCAAACTGCCTGTCAGGCTCGCCGAAAGCTGTTGCCCGGCGCTCAACGCCGCCTTGCCTTCGGCGGTCAGCGTCTTCGACTGGATCGCCAGGCTGTCCACCTGGATGACCCCGCCGATGATGGCGGTGATGGCGGCGGTGACGTTAACGGGCTCGTCGAATTTCGCGGCGATGGCGGGCGGCAATGCCGCCGGCCTGACCGAGAGATCGACATTGGCGGTCGCGGTGCGGGCGGCGATGTCGTAGACGCCCTTGACCGTGCCATCGAGGTTCGCCGTCGTCAGGCGCGGGCCGTTGAAGGCCAGCTTGCCGTCGAGCAGCGCCACCGGTCCTTCGATGGTGATCGGGCCGGTCAATGCCCGCGCGAGATCGGCATTCTTGAGTGCCGCCGAGCGAACCTGCACGCGCGCATCGATGACGCCGGTCGGGCCTGATAGCGTCATGTTCTCGGCCTTTGCGGTCACCGAGACATCCTCGAACCGGCCTTGGGGCAGCTCTAC
>ERZ778022.1758-NODE-1758-length-26409-cov-4.256925_pt1 | contig 26409 bp, 28 predicted proteins | sample MGYA00375752_ERZ778022 | MGnify/ENA primary metagenome ERZ778022 (study PRJEB29350, sample SAMN05389826) | bioreactor metagenome | isolation source: Thiocyanate bioreactor | place: South Africa: University of Cape Town | collected 2014-04-04 ...
GAGCTGCCAGCCGATCCACGCGACATAGGCCGCGCCGGCGACCAGCAGCCCGTTGAAGAGCTTCGGCGCGAAATGCAGCAGCATGCCGACGCCGAGGGCGGCATAGAGCGTGTGCACCAGCCCGCCTGCCATGATGCCGAAGGTCGCCGAGAGCCCCGCCCTGCGGCCGCCGGAGAGCGTGCTCGCCAGCACGAAGACCATGTCCATGCCCGGCACGATGACGATGCCGGAGACGAGCAGGAAGAAGAGCCAGAGGTTTTCGCTGTAGGTCATGTCAGTTGGCCGTTGCCTTTTGCCGCGCGGCAGCCCTATGCTGCCTTTCGTTTCAAGCGCTTGAGGCGTGATATAGCGAAGGCCAACTGACAGGGATGTGTCAGTTGTGACGGAGAAGACCATGCGCAAGGCATCGCGGCTCTTCGAGATCATCCAGATCCTGAGGCTCGCCCGCCACCCGATAACCGCGGCCGAGATCGCCGAACGGCTGGAGGTGACGGTGCGCTCGATCTACCGCGACATCGCCGCGCTGCAGGCGATGCGCGTGCCGGTCGAGGGCGAGCGCGGCATCGGCTATATCCTGCGTCCCGGCTTTGACCTGCCGCCGCTGATGTTTTCCATCGAGGAGACGGAGGCCGTGGTGCTGGCGCTCGCCCTTCTGGAGCGCGCGGGGGACGCGGAACTGAAGGCGGCCGCCAGAAGGGTGGGCGAGAAGATCGCCGGCGCCGTGCCGCCGCCGCTGCGCCAGACGCTTTCCGCCCGCGCGCTGCACGCCTGGGGCACCGCGCCGCGCCAGCCCGACGGCATCGACCTTGCCACGGTGCGCCGGGCGATCCGCGACGAGGAGAAGCTGCTCATCGACTACCGCGACGAATATGCCCGCGCCACCGAGCGCACCATCCGCCCCATCGCGCTCATCTACTATTCGGAAACGGCGAACATCGTCGCCTGGTGCGAGCTGCGCCAGGCCATCCGCAATTTCCGCGCGGACCGGGTGGAGGCCTGCGAAGCCACGGGCGGGCACTTTCGCGGCGAAGGCGACGGGCTGCGGCAGATCTGGATTTCCGGCTGGGCGGAGAACCGGGCGGCGGCGGGTTCCTAAGCGTTTCACGCATTCCGGACGCAGAGCCCGCGATCCACTTTGCTGGAATTGCCCTATTCCGGCCATTCCTCGCGCGGCCATTGCCCCGCGGTATGGATGACGCGCAGAATGAACAGGGTCTCCCGCCCCTCGGCCATCTCCATGCAATAGGCGAGAACATAGGGAAGGCCGCTCACCGATTTCTCGTAGGTGCCGCCGACCCGGCCCGGCCGGCCGACGGCGCGTTCGCCCAAAAGGACCGCCGCCGCATCGATCCGCGCGACAACCGAGCGTGCCGCTGTGGGATCGTCCTTCGCGATGTGGCGGACCTGCTGCTTCAGGTCATCGAGGGCCGCGCGGGACCATCGGACGGGACGCTTCACGACCGGTCGCGCTCAGCCGTATCGATCGCGGAGGCAAGTTCGGACATGGCTTCCTCATGCGAAACCGTCCGCCCGTTGCGAACGTCCTCAAGGCCTTCGCCGATGCCCTCTACGATCGCCAGCTCCCTGGCGACATAGGCCGAAACCGCCTCGGCGGCGAGGAAGGAGCGGCTGCGGCGCGTGTCCGCCGCCAGCCTGTCGAGCTTTTCCTTGGTGTCGGTGCTGACGCGGATCGTCATCGTCGTGCTGCTCATGGGTGGCCTCGGTACTGGTTTGTGTACATGCCAGCACAATATCACACATTCGGGCGGAATTGGATAACCCGTTCCTTTTCGGCGGATGGAGAGAAGGCTCGCCAAGCGAAAACCCCGGCCGTTTCCGACCGGGGTTTCCAAAATTCGGCAAGCCGGAGGCTTACTTCGTTGCGGCTTCGTAGCGCTCCAGGACGTAGTCCCAGTTGATCAGGCTGTCGACGAAGGCTTCGAGGTACTTCGGACGAGCGTTGCGGTAGTCGATGTAGTAGGAGTGTTCCCACACGTCGACGCCGAGGATGGGTTCCGCGCCGTGGACCAGCGGGTTCTCGCCGTTCGGGGTCTTGGAGATGGCGAGCTTGCCGTCCTTGACGGAGAGCCAGGCCCAGCCCGAGCCGAACTGCGTGGTGCCGGCGGCGACGAAATCGGCCTTGAACTTGTCATAGCCGCCGAGATCGCTGTCGATCGCCTTCTGCAGGGCGCCCGGCAGGCTCTTGCCGCCGCCACCCTTCTTCATCCACTTCCAGAAATGGACGTGGTTGTAGTGCTGGCCGGCATTGTTGAAGAGGCCCTGGTTGGTGCCGTAGGACTTCTTGACGATCTCTTCGAGGGAGAGGTTCGCAAGGCCTGCTTCCTCCGCCAGCTTGTTGCCGTTGTCGACATAGGCCTTGTGGTGCTTGTCGTGGTGATATTCGAGCGTCTCGCGCGACATGAAGGGGGCGAGCGCGTCGTAATCGTAGGGAAGCGGCGGAAGTTCGAAAGCCATGATGGTGTCTCCTCTTTGTTTGCCGCAATTCCGAAGGCGGGCCGGTTTCCCGGGCGGTGCTGGAATTGCTCTGGCGACGGAATTTTGTGAAGGAAATCCGTGAGCGGAACATAGGAGCGGCAACCGGAAGAGGCAACCGCCCGCCTTCCAAATTTTCCTGACATGCGGCAAAATCCTTCCTGTTTCGCCTGTCAGATCAAGGGCGGGCGGAACCTGTCGGCGATTCGCGCCGTTTCCGTCTCATCCCCCAGCACGGAGCCCCTTCATGCGCGCCATCCCCCTCGCTCTCCTCGCCGTCCTTCTCGCCACCCCCATGGCGCAAGCCTCCTCCCCGGATGCCTGGGAAGAATTCCGCGCGGATGTGGAGAAAAGCTGCCTTGCCAGCCTGCCGGAAGCGCTCGGCACGCCCAACGTCTTCGTCGAGCCGACCGGTACGCAATCCTTCGGCATCGCCGCCATCGAGGGACTCTCGCCGGAATCGAAGAGCCAGATCACCTATGTCTGCATCTACGACAAGCAGAAGCAGACGGTGGAGGTCTCCCCGCCGATCGCCGCGGAATTCCTGCATGTGGTGCGCGAGAGCGAGCGCGAGGCGGCCGCGAAGAAGCGCGCGGAGACCGGTGACAACACCACGCAGGATCCTGCGGGGCAGGAATAGGAGCCCGTCAGGGAGGCGCGCCTCCTGTATTCCTCTCGCCGTCTTCAGGGAAAGCCTCCCATCTCACCGTCAAGGTCGGGCTTGCCCCGACCATGAGTCCACCCACGCGCCGAGGATTGTGGATCCTCGGGTCAAGCCCGAGGATGACGACGGAGAGGCAGGCCGGTTGAGAGAGAGAGAGAGAGAGAGGAAGGGTGCCATTGAAGGCAGGTAGCCGTGCAGCACCGTTCGATTGGGGGGCGACCCTCCGGCACCCTCGGCCTTGAGCCGAGGGCCGAAAGCCGGCCCGAAGGCCGGCCCTTCGTTCACGCGTCGCCGTTCGAATGCGCCCAGTCGAAATAGAGGTCGCGGGCCTTGGCGGTGACGGGGCCGGGCTGGAGGTCGCGGTCCTCCAGGCGGGTGACGGGGACGACCTTGGAATAGTTGCCCGAGGTGAAGATCTCGTCCGCGGCGGCGAAGTCGGCGGGGGTGAGCGTGGTTTCCATCACCTCGAAGCCCGCGTCCCTGAGCAGGCCGATGACGCGGCTGCGCGTGATGCCGGCAAGGAAGGTGCGGTTGGCGGCCGGGGTGAAGATCACCCCGTCGCGGACCATGAAGATGTTGGAGGAGGCCGTCTCGGCGACGTTGCCCAGCATGTCCCGCACCAGCGCGTTGTCGAAGCCGCGCCTGCGGGCCTCCACCAGCATGCGGGCATTGTTCGGGTAGAGGCAGCCGGCCTTGGCATCCGTCGGCATGCATTCCACCGTCGGGCGGCGGAAGGGCGAGAGGGTCAGCGAGGAGCCGGCCTTGGGATCGCCCATCGAGGCCTCGAAGAGGCAGAGCGCGAAGCGGGTGGAGTCCGCATCCGGCGCGACGACGCTGATCGGCGAGCCGTGCTCGGCCCAGTACATCGGCTTGATGTAGATCGCGGTCCTGCCGTCGAACTTGCGGACGCCCTCCAGGGCGAGCGCCTCGATCTCTTCCGAAGAGGCGGTCTCCGCAAGACCCAGCGCCTCGGCGGAGCGGTTGACGCGCCGGCAATGCAGGTCGAGGTCCGGCGCGATGCCGTCGAACCAGCGTGCGCCGTCGAAGACGGTCGAGCCGAGCCACATGGCATGCGATGTCGGGCCGATGAGCGGCGGGTTGCCGGAAATCCATTCGCCGTCAACGAAGGTCCAGGTCGTCGTGCGTGGTGAAGTATCGACTGGCATTTTTCTACTCCTTCTGGCCCATCAAGGCCCGACCGGGCTTTGCGGTCAAGTCGCAATTGCCTTCCGCCAGAGCGCGCCGCTTGTCCATTCAAGATGTTGAATGGATGCATCAGGTCTTATCATGGATGGCGCGGTTGAGGGCCTTGCGGGCGCGTGCGATACAGGCGGAAAGGGAGACGGCCATGCGCGCGATGTACTACGAAGCCTTTGAAGCGAAACCGGATATCCGGGTCCTGCCGGACCCGGCACCGACACCCGGCGGCGTGGTGATCAAGGTGGAGGCGACGGGGCTCTGCCGCAGCGACTGGCACGGCTGGATGGGGCATGACCCGGACATCAAGCTGCCTCATGTGCCGGGGCACGAGCTCGCCGGCACGGTGGCGGCGGTCGGCAAGGCCGTGACCCGCTTCCGCGAGGGCGAGCGGGTGACCGTGCCCTTCGTCTCCGGATGCGGGCATTGCGGCGAGTGCCGTTCGGGCAACCAGCAGGTTTGCGAGGAACAGTTCCAGCCGGGCTTCACCCATTGGGGGTCCTTCGCCGAATATGTCGCCATCGACCATGCCGACCAGAACCTCGTGCACCTGCCGGACGCCATCGACTATGCCACGGCCGCCAGCCTCGGCTGCCGCTTCGCCACCTCCTTCCGCGCGGTGGTCGACCAGGCGCGGGTGACGGGCGGGGAATGGGTGGCGGTGCATGGCTGTGGCGGCGTCGGCCTTTCCGCCATCATGATCGCCGCCGCGCTGGGGGCGAACCCCATCGCCATCGACATTTCCCCCGAGAAGCTGGACTTCGCGCGGAAGATGGGCGCGGTCGCGGCGATCGATGCCCGCGCGGTCTGCGATGTCGCCGAGGCGGTGCGGGAGATCACCGGCGGCGGGGCGCATGCTTCCGTCGACGCGCTGGGCTCGCCCGTCACCTGCTTCAATTCCATAAAGAACCTGCGCCGGCGCGGGCGGCATGTGCAGGTCGGCCTGATGCTGGCCGACCATGCGACGCCGCAGATCCCGATGGCGCAGGTCATCGGCCACGAGCTGGAGATCTACGGCAGCCACGGCATGCAGGCCTGGCGCTACGACGCCATGCTTTCGATGATCGAGAGCGGCAAGCTCGCGCCGCAGAAGCTGATCGGTCGGCATATCGGGCTGGAGGAGGCCGTGCCGGCGCTGATGGCGATGGACCGGGCGACGGAGCTCGGGATCAGCGTGATCACGCGGTTCTGAGGGTCGGGAGCAAGGCGGCCGCCCCTCATTCCGCTGCCGCGGCCCTCTCCCCGCAAGCAGGGAGAAGGCACAAGAGGCTCGCCATCTCCATCTCCCTGGAAACCGCCCTCTCCATCGTCATGGTCGGCCTGACCCGACCATCCATCCCCCGGCACGCCGCGCATGTGGATCCCCGGGTCAAGCCCGAGGATGACGTTGGTGGGCGGGGCTGGACCGGGAAATCCCCTTGCGGCAGCGCCCCTTGCCGCTTTCCAATCGCGAAAGGCCGGCGGCTGGAAAGAGGCCTTGCATCCCTGCCTTCGCCCGGCAGCCGGGGCGACAGTGCCGGCAGAGGGATGAGTGGCAAGACAGGCAATTGACATTCACCGCCCGATGGCCGCCAATCGCCGGCGAAAGCGCAGGAGAATCGTCGCCATGTCCCATGCCGCCTATGTGTTCGACGCCTATGGCACGCTGTTCGACGTGCATGCGGCGGTGCGGCGCCATGCGGGGGACGTGGGGCCGAACTACCAGATCTTCTCCGAGATCTGGCGCGCCAAGCAGCTCGAATATTCCTGGACGCGGGCGCTGATGGGCGCCTATGCCGATTTCTGGCAACTCACCGAGCAGGCGCTGGACTACACGTTCCAGCGCATCGGCGGCGTCGACCCGGCGCTGCGCCAGAAGCTGCTCGACGCCTACTGGAAGCTCGACTGCTACCCGGAGGTGCCGGCCGTGCTGAAGGCGCTGAAGCAGCGCGGCGCGCATATCGCGATCCTCTCCAACGGCTCGCCCGCCATGCTCGCCTCTGCGGTGAGGAATGCCGCGCTCGATACCGTCATCGACGACATCTTCTCGGTCGATGCGCTGAAGACCTACAAGACCGCGCCTGCGGTCTACGATCTGGTGACGACGAACTACCGGCTCTATCCGAACGCCGTGTCCTTCCAATCCTCCAACCGCTGGGACATTGCCGGGGCGACGAAATTCGGCTTCCGCACCGTCTGGATCAACCGCTCCAACATGCCGGACGAGTATTTCGACCTCGGCCCGGCCCTGATCCTGCCCTCGCTGGAGAGCCTCTGAATGGCCTGGTCCGCCGCGCAATACCTGAAATTCGAGGACGAGCGCACGCGCCCGGCCGCAGACCTTCTCGCCCAGGTGCCGGCCGATCTCGTCGCGGGCACGGTCTACGATCTCGGCTGCGGGCCGGGCAATTCGACGGAGCTTCTGGCCAGGCGCTTTCCCGGCCGGGGCGTGCGCGGCGTCGACAATGCGGCCGACATGCTGAAGGCGGCGCGGGCGCGCCTGCCGGGCGTCGATTTCGTCGAATGCGACCTTGCGAAGTGGCGCCCGCACGAGGCGGCCGCCCTGCTCTTCGCCAATGCCGTCTTCCAGTGGCTGCCCGACCATGTGGCGCTGCTTGCGCGGCTGATGGACGGGCTTCGCCCGGGCGGCGTGCTGGCCGTGCAGATGCCGGACAACCTTTCCGAACCCTCGCATCTGCTGATGGAGGAAAGCGCGCTCGCCGGCCCGTGGAAAAGCGCCTTTGCCGAGGGCACGCCGCGCCGCGGGCCGCTGCCCGCCCCGGCCGCCTATTTCGACGCGCTCGGGCCGAAGGCGGCGCGCGTCGATGTCTGGCACACCATCTACAACCATCCGATGGCCGATGCGGCGGCCATCGTCGAATGGGTGAAGGGGACGGGGCTGCGGCCCTATCTCGACCGTATCCCGCAGCAAGAGCGCGACGGTTTCCTGGGGGACTACGAGAAACGCATCGCCAGGGCCTATGCGCCGATGGCGGACGGGCGGCTCCTGCTGCGCTTCCCGCGGCTTTTCCTCATCGCCGTGAAGGCATAGCCGGACAAACCATTCTGTCCGACGCGGGCGCCCGCCCCTCGCCCTACGTCGTCATCGGAACTGCGCCCGCGCCCTGCTCACCATCTCCTGAATGAACGCACTCTTTTCCGATGTGTAGCGATCTCCATCGAATGGAAATCGTTTTGCAAGCTGCTCCTTCAAGCGCGCATATGCCCCGGCCGTATCCTCGTTACAGCGCAGGTAATCGCGAAACAGCAGGCGATGCCGATGCGTTCGATTTCGCGGCGCGCAGAGATAGACCCGACGATCGGGCGCGGATCTTTTCAACAGGAACGCCCAGACATCATCGTCATACCGGTTTCCGCGCGGTTCATAGCCCGCATCGACAAGGCATTCGCCGGCGCCCGGAATGGCGGACAAGCCCGTCAATGTGACGTCCATGTCGATGACGGGCTTGGCCGGCATGCCCGGAACAGACGTGCTGCCGACATGCTCCACCGCCAGCACGGCAGGCCCGAGCCGCCCTCTCAGATCGGCTTCGGCTTCCAAAAAATGCAACGGCCATTCCGGATCGTAAGGAACGATTTCGACCAATGTCGGCATGGGACTCACCTCCTCCGGCAGACCGCCTCTCGACGCTAGCCTATCGATGCGCCGCTATCCACATGCCCGCTGGGCGGTTCCGCCCCGCCGGCCCGGCTTCCCAAGGGCCCGCCGGCCGGGTAAGGAGAGGTGCCGCGCCATCGGCGGCCCTGGAGCCCTTCATGCAGACCTCGTCCCCGACCGTCTTTTCGCCGGACTGGCCGGCCATTGCCGCCGTCATTCTCGGCGTCACCGCCTTTTCCGTGGCGCAGGGGCTCACCTATCCGCTGATCTCGCTGACGCTGGAGGCGCGCGGCTTCTCGCCGGCGCTGATCGGCGCCAACGCGCTCGCCTTCGCCGGCGGGCTTGCCGCCTCGACGCTGCTGCTCGGCAGCCTCACCGCGCGCTGGCGGGCCGACCGGCTGATCATCGCCAGCCTTGTCGGCTGCTCGCTGTGCCTTGCCGCCTTCGCGGCCTCCACCTCCTTTGCCGTGTGGTTCGGCGCGCGCTTCCTGCTCGGCTTCTTCGCCAGCCTCATCTTCATGCTCGGCGAAGCCTGGCTCAACGCCGCCTGCCCGGACAGGCTGCGCGGCCGTGTCTCCGGCATCTACGGCGCGGGCATGTGCGCGGGCTTTGCGGCAGGTCCCCTCGCCATTCCGCTCCTCGGCAGCCAGGGCGGGCTCGGCTTCGCCATGACGGCCGTCTATCTCGCCATCGTCGCCTTTGCGACCGCCATGCTGATGTTCTCGACGAAGACGGTGCCGGAACCGTCCTCGACGGGCGACGTCTTCCGCTTCTTCAGGGCCGCGCCGCTGCTGGTCGGCATGGTCTTCGCCTTCGGCTTCGCCGATATCGCGGCGATTTCCGCCATGCCGGTCTATTTCGTGAAGATGGGCCATTCGGAAGCCTTCGCGGCGATCAGCGTCACCGTGCTCGCCCTGCCGACGGCGATCGCCCAGCCGTTCATCGGCATGCTGCTCGACCGGCTGCCGCGCGAGCGCGTGGCGCTTGCCGCCGTCACCGTGGCGGCCGCAAGCTACCTCATCCTGCCCTCGATGAAATCGGAAGTGGCGATCCTCGCCGTCTTCGCGCTGATGGGCACGGCCACCTTCTCGCTCTATACCTGCGCGCTCACCATGCTGGGCGAGCGCTACAACGGGGCGATGCTGGTGGCCGGCAGCGCGGCCTTCGCGCTCGCCTATGCCGCCGGCAGCGGCGCGGGTTCCGGCGTCACCGGCACCATCATGGAGGCGGGCGGGCCGGAGGCCGGCCCGCTCTCCGTCGGCATCGGCCTTGCGCTCTTCACGGCCGCGCTGATCTATTCGAGGAGACGCTAGGGCCATGGCCGTTCCACAGGACAAGGACGAACTGCTGGCTGCGATCGAGACGGAATTCCGCAAGCTGAACAGGACATTGGAAGAGGTGCCGCCGGCGCTCGTCCACGAGCGCACGATGGAAGGGCATGCCAAGGGCACGCAGATGAGCCCCTTCGACCTCGTCGCCTACCTCACCGGATGGAACGAGCTGGTGCTGAAATGGCTGGAGCGGGACGCCGCCGGCGCGGCGATCGACTTTCCGGAAACGGGCTTCAAGTGGAACGAACTGGGCAGGCTTGCCGGGAAATTCTACGGCGACTATGCGGACATCCCCTATCCGCAGCTCGTGGAGCGGCTCCATGCAGCAAAGGCGCGGATCGTCGCCGCCATAGTCCGGACGGAGGATGCCGCGCTCTACGGCCGCCCGTGGTACGGGAAATGGACGATGGGCAGGATGATCCAGTTCAACACGTCATCGCCCTATGCCAATGCGCGCGGCCGCCTGCGGGCATGGCTGAAAGCCCGCTGACAAGGCGAGGCGGGCCATCCCGCGCGGGCGCGGGATGGCGAAGGCAATCTCAGACGAACTGGCTGAGGCCGGGCACGGAGGCGACGACCTCGTCGACCACGTCGCTGCCGGCATGTTCGCGGGCGACCGCCATGGTTTCCTTGGCAAGGCCGGTGATCTCGCCCATGCCGAGGCCCTGGCTCATGAGCTGCTGGCCGAGGCCCATGACGCCGCCGCCACCGATGGCCCTCATCAGGCCGCCGAGCAGGCCCTTGCCCTCGCCTTCGCCATTGTATTTGGCGACGAGGTCGGAGGCGCCCGGAATGGCCTCGATCATCTTGGCGACCGGGCCGTCGGCGGCCTCGCGCTGCAGGAAGCCGAGCATCATGCCGATCGCCTTTTCGGCAAGGGCGGCATCGATGCCGACGGCATCGGCAACGCGGGTGACGAGATCGTTCATGGAAAATCCTCCGAGGGAATTGACGTTAACGTCAAGGTAAATGAATTCGCCGGCAAACTCAAGCTGCCCCGGCGCGCTTTCGTGCATCCCGCGCGGCCCGGAAATCGTGTTGTTTGCCTGCCGGACTATCCTTATAAACTGTTGAAGACGATTCAATGAAAACATGGCCTGGGCGACATCTTGGCCCACGAATCGCAGGACCGGCAGCCAGGGAGTTTCAACGTGGCGGATCCCATTCTTCAGGACGGAAAGCTCTATATCGGCACCAGCCGAAAGCCGGACGATACAATCAACAAGCCCGAATATCTCGAGCTGAAATTCGGCAACCGCCACGGCCTCGTGACCGGCGCGACCGGCACCGGCAAGACGGTGACGCTGCAGATCCTCGCCGAGGGCTTCTCCAATGCGGGCGTGCCCGTCTTCTGCGCCGACGTGAAGGGCGACCTTTCCGGCATCGGGGCCATGGGCGAGCCGAAGGACTTTCTCCAGAAGCGTGCCGACCAGATCGGCCTTGCGCCCTACGATTTCCAGGAATTCCCGGTCATCTTCTGGGACCTCTACGGCGAGAAGGGCCACCGGGTGCGCACCACCATCTCCGAGATGGGCCCGCTCCTGCTGTCGCGCCTGATGAATGCGACGGATGCGCAGGAAGGCGTCATCAACATCGCCTTCAAGATCGCCGACCAGGGCGGCCTGCCGCTGCTCGACCTGAAAGACCTGCAGGCGCTGCTGAACTACATGGGCGAGAACGCCTCGGCGCTGTCCAACCAGTACGGCTTCATCTCCAAGGCCTCCGTCGGCTCGATCCAGCGCGAGCTGCTGATCCTCGAGCAGCAGGGCGCCGTGCAGTTCTTCGGCGAGCCGGCGCTGAAGATCTCCGACATCATGCGCACCACCAATGACGGGCGCGGGGCGATCTCGGTGCTCGCCGCCGACAAGCTGATGATGAACCCGCGCCTTTACGGCACGTTCCTGCTCTGGATGCTCTCCGAGCTCTTCGAGGTGCTGCCGGAAGTGGGCGATCCGGAAAAGCCGAAGCTGGTGTTCTTCTTCGACGAGGCGCATCTTCTCTTCAACGATGCGCCGAAGGTGCTGACCGAGCGCGTCGAGCAGGTCGTGCGCCTCATCCGCTCCAAGGGCGTCGGCGTCTATTTCGTCACGCAGAACCCGCTCGATGTGCCGGAAACCGTGCTCGCCCAGCTCGGCAACCGCGTGCAGCACGCGCTGCGCGCCTATACGCCGCGCGAGCAGAAGGCGGTGAAGACCGCCGCCGACACCTTCCGTCCGAACCCGGACTTCAACTGCGCCGAGGCGATCACCCAGCTCGGCACGGGCGAGGCGCTGGTCTCCACGCTCGAAGGCAAGGGCGCGCCCTCGATCGTCGAGCGCACGCTGGTCCGCCCGCCGGCCTCCCGGCTCGGGCCGATCACGGATGCGGAGCGGCAGGACATCATGAAGGTCAGCCCGGTCGCCGGCCTCTACGACGAGGATTTCGACCGCGAATCGGCCTACGAGATCCTGATGGCCCGCGCCAAGAAGGCGGCCGACGCCGCCGCGGCGCAGGCGCAGGCCGACCAGCAGGCCAGCCAGCCCACCTCCGGCGGCGGCCGCTGGACCCTTCCCGGTTTCGGCGACGAGGAACCGGCCGCATCCCCGGCACCGAAGCAGGCCAAGCCCCGCGCCGGCTACCAGCGCGAGACAGTGGCGGAAGCGGCGATGAAGTCGGTCGCCCGCACCGTGGCCTCCTCGCTCGGGCGGGCGCTGGTGCGGGGAATATTGGGGAGCCTGCGGCGGTAGGGGTCGCGATAGCCCCTCACCCGCCTGCCGGCACCTTCTCCGCTCGGGGAGAAGGGGAACGGGACAGCGCCGAATTCCATAGGCGCTGGCCTCGCCTCCCGCGTGGAGGTTGCGGCGGCGGGATGAGGGGCGGCGTTGCCAATGGCGGCATCCGATGCTACCCATATCCCGTTCGCAACACACAAGAGAGGGCTGTGCCGTGAAGTCCGGCTTCCTGCCACATCGCACCCATGGCCCTGATCTTGCCCTGCAAATGCGTTTGCAGGGCTGATCGGAACGAACACACTTTCTCTCTGGTCTGCCCTATCCGGCGATGCGGCCTTGTGCCCGCATCAACCTCCCCGCCCTTTCGCGTGCCTGACGGCTGACGCCGCGCCGCGAGGGCCATGAAGACCAGAGAATTTCCATGTCGCTCATCAATATCCGTGCGCTCGGCGTCACGCTGTCCACCGGGCTCTTTGCCAATCTCAACCTCTCCATCGCCGCCGGCGACCGCATCGGGCTCGTCGCCGCCAACGGGCGCGGCAAGTCCACGCTGCTGAAATGCATCACCGGCGCCTTCGAGCCAACGACGGGCGAGATCACCCGCGCCCGCGGCCTCACCATTGGTCATATGGAGCAGAACCTTCCCGCCGGCCTCGAAAGGCTCACCTTCCGCGAGGCGGTGCTGGGCGCACTCTCGCCCGAGCAGCAGGAGAGCGAAAGCTGGCGCGCCGACGTGACGCTGGAGGAGCTGGAAGTGCCCGAGGCGCTGCGCAAGCGGCCAATGGCGGCGCTGAGCGGCGGATGGCAGCGCATCGCACTCGTCGCGCGCGTGCGCGTCGGCGAGCCGGACGTGCTGCTGCTCGACGAGCCGACCAACCATCTCGACCTGGAAAAGATCGCCAGGCTGGAAAACTGGCTCGCCACGCTGCCGCGCGACATGCCGGTCATCCTCTCCAGCCACGACCGCGCCTTCCTCGATGCCGTGACGAAACGCACGCTCTTCCTGCGCCCCGAGCGCTCACAGCTCTTCGCGCTGCCCTATTCCCGCGCCCGGGCGGCGATGGACGAGGCGGATGCGGCGGAGGAGCGGCGCTTCGAGAAGGAGATGAAGACCGCCCAGCAGCTTCGCCAGCAGGCGGCCAAGCTCAACAATATCGGCATCAATTCCGGCAGCGACCTGCTGGTGGTCAAGACCAGGCAGCTCAAGGCCCGGGCCGAGCGGATCGAGGAGGCGGCCAAGCCGGCGCATCTGGAGCGTTCGGCCGGCGCGATCCGCCTCGCCAATCGCGGCACCCATGCGAAGGTGCTGGTGACGCTGGAGGATGCCGCGGTGGAGACGCCGGACGGAACGCTCCTCTTCCGCACGGGCCAAAAATTCATCTGCCAGGGCGACCGTATCGCGCTGCTCGGCCTCAACGGCACCGGCAAGACGCGGCTGGTGCGGCGGCTGCGGCAGGCGATCGAGGGGGCGAGCGAGCCCGGCATCAAGCCGACGCCCTCGCTGGTGCTCGGCTATGGCGACCAGGGGCTGTCCGACCTTTCCGATGAGGAAACGCCGCATGGCACGATCATCCACCGCTTCGACGTCGGCGACCAGCGGGCGCGCAGCCTGCTTGCCGGCGCGGGCTTTTCCTTGGAGATGCAAGGGCGGCCGGTCGGGCAGCTCTCGGGCGGGCAGAAGGCGCGGCTCGGCATGCTGGTGCTGCGGCTTACCAATCCGAACTTCTATCTACTGGACGAGCCGACCAACCATCTCGACATCGAGGGGCAGGAGGCGCTGGAGCGGGAACTGACGGCGCAGGAGGCAAGCTGCCTCTTCGTCTCGCACGACCGCGCCTTCGTGCGGGCGGTGGCGAACCGGTTCTGGCTGATCGAGAGGCGGCGGCTGGTCGAGGTGGACGGGCCGGAGGACTTTTTTGAGGAGACGGCGCTGCTGGCGTGAGCGGGACCGGTAGGGGGGCGGATTGCCGCCGTGGGTCTCGACGTTGCTCCTTGTAACTTGGACTTTGCTTCCCGGACTGGCCGGTTCGGGGGGATTGGCGATCAAGCCCGATAACTCTGAGAACTTGAAGTTCGTGGGAGAGCAAGGGACACTCGCCAGGATTTCCCAAGCCCGTACAGTCGCTTGGGCCAAGCTCCGGCCGGGGATCAAGCCCGCTATGCGCAAGGACGGGACACCGAAATTCTCAACAAGCTCCTCGTTCCCAAGCCCTTTCTTGGCTTGCAGTTCAAGACAGTCGCTCTTCCCTTCTCCCCTCGGGGAGAAGGTGGCCCGAAGGGTCGGATGAGGGGGCGCGGCAGCGAAGGAAGAAAGGCTTTTCTTTTTTTGCCTTCCGCATCCCGCTCATCCGCCTACCGGCACCTTCTCCCCGCGGGCGAGAAGGGGAATGAGGAGATGCCCTCATATGATAGCTCGGCACTGAGGGGTGGGGCGGGTTCCATCCGGAATGGAGGACCGAAAGACAACTTGGATTGCCGGTAAAGTCCGCCCCTCTCCTCCGTCATCCTCGGGCTTGACCCGAGGATCCACGCCCCGGGTGTCGCATGGATCCTCGGGTCAAGCCCGAGGATGACGACGGCGAAGGTATGGCGGGCTCGGCCATGGCGTCGGTGGAGGTATGGCGGCCCGACTATGACGACGGAGTGGGCGTCCGAGATAGGCGAGTTTGCCTGCAACCTGAACGTCGCGTCCCGCCGGGAAGCCAAGCCGCGCCTTTCGCAGGAAAGCCGGGCGGCGCGTCTCGCATCAAAGCGGCGATTTGGCGAAGAGGCGATGCCCGCCTCAGCCGATCCGCGGATCCCCGCGAAAGTCCTCGCGGGAAAAGCCGATGCGTCTTGGCGGGTGGTCGCAGAGGGCCTGCACGCCGAGGGGCGAGAGGCGGATGCGCCAGGTCTGGCGTTCCACCGGCCGCGGCTCGGCGAAGCCGGCGGCCGTCAGGAGGGCCATGTTGGTGCCGGGGGCGGGATCGCGCACCGAGCGGTAGAGGATGGCGGAAATGCCGCCCTGCCGCGCGCCGTCGGCCAGCGACTGGCAGGCCGCGTAGTCGGTCGGATGCGTCCAGTGCGGGGCGTCGCGATCGAGCGGCGGCAGGGTGAGGTCGATAGCCTTGTCCGTCGCGACGGCGGCCGAGAAGGCGGTGTAGTCGGCGGCGTTGCCCGGCAGCGGCGTTGCCGGCGATTCGGAAAAGAACAGCAGGCGGTAGAAGGCCATTTCGGCGAGCGCCGTCTCCACCGTCAGCGCCGCGTAGTAGACGCCGAGCGTGCGCCCTGCCCGGCGGAAGCGCGAGCCGTGCGGATAGAGGGCGCCGTAGCGGAAGGGGGTGGCCAGCAGATAGTCGAGCCCGGCGCATTCGGGCGGCAGGACCGGCTTGCTCTCCTCCAGCAGGTCTTCGAGCAGCGCCTGCTCGTCCAGCGTATCGACGAGCTTCAGCGTCGAGACGCGGTGCTGCGCCTCGACGAACCGCCAGACGGGGCCCGCAAAGGGCCGCGCCTCAGACGAGAGCGCGGCGGGCGTCCAGATAGGCAAGGACATCGACAAGGCCGGAAACGGAAACGATTCGGTCGACGGGACGGGCGCGAAGCGCGGTGTTCTGCGCCGTCATCCAGGCGCGGGCGACACCCTCGTCGCCGCCGGTGATGGCATCGAGCGAGCGGAAAAGGCGCACGAGCAGCACGGCAAGCTCGAAGGGCTTGGTGCCGCGCTCCAAGAGCACGTCCTGCCGCTTCAGCCGCGAGACCGTCGCTTCCGAAACGCCGATGACCGCCGACAGGATGCGGGCCGTCAGCCCCAGCCGCTCCGCCGCCCGGACGGCTGCCTTGGTGAGCACGACGCCTTCGGCATCGGCTTGCGGGACGGGTTTGCGCTGCATGGCCTGATCTCCTTTCATGAGAAAGAATATAGGCCGTATTTTTCCGATGACAAGAGTTAACCTGTCACGCCACCCGTATGTAGCTTGTCATGCCCGTCTTCTGGTGCTCGATGATGTGGCAGTGGAAGACCCAGTCGCCGGGATTGTCGGCAACGAGGGCAAGCTGCACCTTCTCGTCCGGCAGGATGAGATAGGTGTCGGAAAAATGCGGGCGGATCGCCTGCTTGTTCGAGTTCATCGGCCGGAAGACGAGGCCGTGCAGGTGGAGCGGATGGACCTGCGGCGTCGGGTTCTCGACGTTGAAGATATAGGTGCGGCCGGTCTTCATCTCGGCGAGCGGGGCGGTCGGGTCGCCGTTGTCATCCGCCCACGGCACCTTGTTGATGGCCCAGAAATTGTAGCCGAGCGAGCCGCAGATGCCGTCCTTCGGCCGTTCCTCCGCCGAGGCGCTGAGGACGAAGGGGATCTCGGTCGCGGCGGAAAGGTCCGGCTCGGGCAGCGGATTGGGGGCGAGTGCCGGCAGGTCGCGGATGTCGCGCTTCAGCGAGGCGCCGGCGGCGCGGAAGGTGGCGAGCGTGGCGGGCCTGGTGCCGCGCAGGTCCTTGAGCGCGGCCACGGCGCCTTCCGCATCGGGCATGCGCAGCACGAGGTCGAGGCGCTGGCCGGGGCCGATCAGCAGGTGATCGGGCGCAAAGCGCTCGGCCACCGGGTTGCCGTCGGCGGCGATGACCTCGGCCTTCGCGCCCTCCACGACGATGGCGAGGATGCGGGTGACGTCCGTCGCGGCAAGGCGCAGGCGCACGAGGCCGCCGGCCGGCGCGTCGTATTGCGGGGCCTGGCGCCAGTTGGCGGTGCGCACGGTGCCGAAGGTGCCCGCGCGGGCGGCGTCGCGCGGCTTGAACTGGGCGATGAACTGCCCGTCGCCGCCGAGCCGCCAGTCGCGCAGGTTCAGCACGATCTCGGCGTCGAAGACGGGATCGGACGGGTCCTCGACGACCACGAGGCCGGCAAGGCCGCGTCCCATCTGCTCCAGCGTGTTGCAATGGGGATGGTACCAGAAGGTGCCGGCATCGGGCGGGGTGAAGGCATAGTCGAAGCCGTCGCCGCCATAGACATAGGGCTGCGTGAGGAAGGGCACGCCGTCCATGGCGTTGTCGATGCGAAGGCCGTGCCAGTGGACCGTCGTCGGCTCGTCGAGCCGGTTGTCGAGGCGCAGGTTGAAGCGCTCGCCGCGGCGCATGCGCAGCACCGGCGGGATTTCCGCATCGCCATAGGTCATGGCGCCCCGCGTCGGCCCCTTGTCGGTGATCAGCGCGTCGGTGCGGCGCGCGACGAGCGGCATCGCGGCCTGAGCGCTGGCGATGCCGCCGAGCCGGCCGGCAAGCCCGAGGCCGCCGGCATAGGCCCCGGCGACAAGAGTGCTCTTCAACAGCGTGCGGCGTGTCAGCATGGCGGTCCCTCCGGTGCGTCCTTCGCTTCTAAACCTGAGCGCGGCGCTCATCAATAAGCGCGTCGCGACCAGATTGCCGCAGGCTCAGCGCCGGCCGTTGCGGTCCTTTTCGGAAGCGGCAAGCTTGTTGAAGAAGAAGGAGGTGCGCAGGAGGTTGCGGAAGCGGCTGCGCCTTTCGCCGGCGGGCACGGCCGGACGCGCGCTGATTCGCAGCGCCGTGTAGCCCATGAAGGCGACGAGGACGACGGCGGTGTAGAGGAAGAGCGCCTGCGGGCCGAAGACCTGCAGGAGGATGGAGGCGAAAAGCGGGCCGATGATCGCCCCGCAGGACCAGAAGAACAGCATGCCGGCCGAGACCAGCGCATGCTCGCCCTCGCCGGCATGGTCGTTGGCATGGGCGGAACACAGCGAATACAGCGGCATGGCGAAGGCGCCGAAGACGAAGATGCCGACAAGGTTCTTCAGTTCGTCGCCGCCGGCGAAGATGGCGAGGTAGAGCGCGGCAAGTGCCGAACCGAAGGTGGCGATGAGGATGATCAGGCGCCGGTCGAGCCGGTCGGAATAGAGGCCAAGCGGATATTGCAGCACCACGCCGCCGACGATGCCGGCGCTCATGAAGCTGGCGATGGCGGTCACCGACAGGCCGATGTCGTGGGCGTAGATCGGCCCGAGGTTGCGGAAGGCGGCATTGGTGAGGCCGACGACGATGCAGCCGACGGTGGCGAGCGGAGAGATGTTCCAGAGCTTCTTCACGTCGAAGCGGATCGCCTCCGGCACGGTCGGGCTGGAGCGGTCGGCGAGCGAGATCGGCACGAGGGACAGCGACAGCGCCATGGCGACGATGGCGAAGAGCTCGAAGCCGCCGATGCCGATGCCCGGAATGACATATTGCGCCGCCGTGACGGAGCCGAGGTCGACGAGGCGGTAGACGGAGAGCGTGCGGGCCCGGTTGGCATTGGTGACGGCGGCGTTCAGCCAACTTTCCACGGTCGCGAAGAGGCTGGCGAAGCAGATGCCGGCGACGAGGCGCATCAGGAACCAGAAGACCGGGTCGATGACGAGCACCATGGCGATGGCCGAGGCCGAGGCGATGGCGGCCATGGCCGAGAAGGTGCGGATATGGCCGATGGCGCGCAGCACGCGGGTGACATAGATGCAGCCGATGGCAAAGCCGATGCTGTAGCCCGCCCCGACGATGCCGATGACCGAGGTGGAGAACCCCTCCTGCGAGGCACGCAGCGCGATGAACGTGCCCTGCAGCCCGTTGCCCCCGATCAGGATGCCGGCGGTCACGAGAAGGGGAATCAGGGGACGGATCTTGGACATGCGGCCACTATGGCGAAGCTTTCGCGGAAAGGGAGAGGGAAAGCGGCGGCGGGGTGCTGGAATTGCACGCGATCACCGCTTCGCCCCCGCCTGCCGATACCGTCTCCCGGCGGAGAGGATATGCCGCGACGGCTCCCCACCGCGTGCGGCAAGCCCTCCCCGCTCGTGGTACGGCCATCGCTTATGGAATTCGACGTTGCCGCCCTTCCCTGCTCCCCCGGAAAGAGCTTGCCCGAAAGGTCGGATGCAGAGGTGTGCGAACACGCTTGTCATTCTCCCGCCTTTTGCGTCCACCTCAACGGCCTGCCGGCGCCTTCTCCCTGCCGGGGAGAAGGTCAGGGTGAGGGACGCCCCCGCCCGGGCTTCTGCCCGCGAGGGGCAAGGCGCGTGGCGCCGGTCATGCCTCCAGCAGATCGGTCATGACACGCAGGTGGTCGGCCTGGAGGGGCTTTTCGAAATAGCTCTTCACGAAGCTGTACCGCATGGCCCGCTCGCGGTCCTTGCCGAGATGGGAGCTGGTGAGCATGGCGACGACGGGGGCGTGCACCTCGAATTCCTGCGCATAGCGGTCGAGGAACTCGAAGCCGTTCATCACGGGCATGTTGATGTCGAGGATGATGGCATCGGGCGTGCCGGCACGCAGCGCGTCGAGCGCTTCGGTGCCGTCGAACGCCTTGACGACGCGGATCGACGGATCGAACTTGCGGATCGTGTATTCGCAGATGAACTGGTCGTTCTCGTCGTCGTCGACGACCAGGATCGAGGTGATCTTCATTTCATTCCCCATCGGGCAGTTCGATGATGAAGCGGCTGCCCTTGTCCCTTGCTTCGTAAAACGCGGTCCCACCGAGGGATTGCGCGGTCTTTTTCAATATGTAGAGGCCGAGCCCGCTGCCGAAGGACCGGTTCGGGTGCAACCGTTTGAACATCTGGAACAACAGGTGGCGGCTGGCGGGCGGGATGCCCAGGCCGTTGTCCTCCACCGTCAGCCGCAGCTTGCCGGCATGGCGGAAGGCGCGGATGTCGATCCTCGGCTCGGCCTCCTTCGGGTCGTGGTACTTGACCGCGTTGGACAGCATGTTGCCGACGATGACCTGGAATTTCGACGGCTTGCTGACGATTGTCAATTCCGGCGGCACATGATTTTCGATGCGGATCCTCCTGACGTCGTCGAGATGCGACAGCGCGTCGGCCGCCTCGCCGACGAGCCGCCGGAGGTCGATCGGCCCGTCCTCCTCCTCCATCAGCCGGTTGCGCGTGACGGTGAGGATGTTCTGAATCAGGTGGTCGAGGCGGCGGAAGTTCCGCTCCATGCGCTGGAGCATCTGGCCGAGCCCGGCAAGGTCGCCCTCCGCCAGCATGTCGCGCGAGATGCCGAGCAGGCCGAGCGAGGAGGCGATCGGCGAGCGCAGGTCGTGCGAGGTGCGGTAGGCGAATTCCTCCAGTTCGGCATTGGTCTCGATCAGCGCCTGCTCGCTCGCCTTGCGCCCGGAAATGTCGCGCACGATGCCGCTGTAGATCGTGCCGCCGTTGACGTCGAGCCGGGCGACGGCGAGTTCGAGCGGGAAGGTCGTGCCGTCCTTGCGCCGGCCCTCCACCTCGCGGCCGATGCCGATGATCTTCGCCTCGCCGGTGCGGCGGTAGCTGGAGAGATAGCGGTCGTGCTCGCCGTGGTAGGGCTCCGGCATCAGCATCTTCACGTTGCGGCCGATCATCTCCCCGTCCGCATAGCCGAAGATGCGCGTGCAGGCCGCGTTGACGGTGAGCACGATGCCGCGCTCGTCGATGGTGACGATGCCGTCCACCGCATTGTCGATGATGGCGGCAAGGCGCGCCCGGCTTTCGGCAAGGTCCAACGCCATGCGGCGGGCGCGGCGGGGTGAGACGTAGAGATGGGCGACGAGGGCGCCGTAGAGAAGGCCGGAGATCAGCACCAGCGAGGAGAGCGTCGCGCGGGCATTCGGGCCGTCGCCCGAGAAGGTGATGCCGAACGAGGCCTCGTAGCGCTCCAGTTCGTAGTAGGTCATGGCGAGCAGCAGGAGGTAGGTGGCAAGGCCGAGCACGCCGGCAAGGGTCAGCCGGTAGTAGCCGGTCGCCTGCGGCCCGGCGAAGACGAGCACGAGGCCGAGCGCCGCAAAACAGCTCGCGCTCTGGAAGGACATGCGGGTGAAGCGGACCCAGTCATGCGCGAATTCGAGCCCGATCGCATAGCCGACGAGGGCCGCCGCCGCGACGATGAAGGTGGTAAAGCCGAGCGCCACCTGCGCGATGTCGCCCCTCTGCCGCACCGCGCGCAGAAACAGCGCCAGGCTCACCAGCATGAAACAGAGCGCCGTGTTGGGCGCGATGCGGCCCGGGCGGCTGGTGCCTATATCGACGAAAGGCCGGTCGAGCAGCGTGTCGATGCCGGCGTCTATGCCGAAGAGGTGCTGCGAAAGGGCGAGCGCGCCATAGAGGAAGACCGGCAGCAGCATGAGCGCCGGCAGCCGCCGCAGGCCGCGCGTGGCAAGAAGCAGCGCCGCGCCGACGACGACGAAGGCGAGCGCCGCGTTGAACTTCATGCCGAACAGGAAAGGATGGCGCGCGGCCAGGCCGGCCGGCTCGGCCAGCCAGAGCGCCACCATGGCAAGGCCAACGGCGATGCACCAGAGGCCCGCCGCGACATTCGCCTTCCGCCAGGACCATTGCCGCGTCACCCCTGCCCCCTCGGCGCTCCGTTTCGCCGCGCGCAGCTTAGCGCGAAGGTTGCAGGACGAACAGGTATCGCGGGGTGAGGCGGTGGAAAATCCGACGTTTCAGGCGGCATCGCCGCGCGCCGGACCGGTCTCCAGCCGTTCGGCCAGCCGCTGCAATTCGCCGGTCAGCGCCTGCAGCGCCTCCAGCGAGCAGCCCGTCGCCTCGCCGATCGCCATGCGGATGGCAACGGCGTCGCGCTGCATGGCACGGCCCTTGTCGGTAAGGGTGACGAGGACCTGCCGCTCGTCGGCCTTGTCGCGGGCGCGGTGGATGTAGCCCGCCGCCTCCAGGCGCTTGAGCAGCGGCGAGAGCGTGCCGGAATCGAGCCCCAGCTTCTCGCCGAGCGCCTTGACCGTGCGACCGTCCTCCTCCCACAGCGTCATCAGCGCGATATATTGCGGATAGGTCAGGCCATAGGGGTCGAGCAGCGGCTTGTAGGTGCGGTTGAGCGCATGGGCCGCGGAATAGACGGCGAAACAGAGCTGCCGGTCGAGGGCCAGAATGCCCTGTGCAATATCGTTCGTCTCAGCTTCGTCACGTTTGTCGCTCATGCTGACATTCTCGCAGAAACGGCCGAAATTGCAATTTGCAAAATTATATTGCGCGCAATCTAATTTTGCGCTATCAACTATCCACCATCAACGACGACAGGAAGGAGACACCCATGCCCATTCTCTACAGAACCAAGGCTTCCGCAACGGGCGGCCGCGCCGGCCATGGCGCAACGGAAGACGGCACCGTCGACGTGACGCTGACCGTGCCGAAGGAACTCGGCGGCGACGGCGCGTCCGGCGCGAACCCGGAAAAGCTCTTCGCGGTCGGCTATTCCGCCTGCTTCCTCGGCGCGCTGAAATTCGTCGCCGGCAAGGAGAAGGTGAAGATCCCGGATGACGCCAAGGTCACCGCGACGGTCGGCATCGGCCCGCGCGAGGACGGCGGCGGCTTCGGCATCGAGGCCGCGCTCGAAGTTTCCGCCCCCGGCGTCGACAAGGCCGTGCTGGAAGACCTTATCAAGAAGGCCCACGTCGTCTGCCCCTACAGCCACGCAACGCGCGGCAACCTCGACGTCAAGACCACGGTCGCCTGACCGGCTTGCGGATCCCCGGCTCGGCCCGGGGATCCCCTCCCCGCGCGCGCAAGCGCCCGTACCGCATCGCAGGCGGCAAGTTTTCGATTGTGGCAAAACCGTGGAACGTCTAAAGCTGCCCGATCAAAAATTTCAAGAAAAGCCCGCCCATCATGCAGATCATCGACACGACCGCAGCCCTTCGCGACGCCTGTGAGACACTCTCCCGTTCCGAGTATCTGACCGTTGACACGGAGTTCCTGCGGGAGACGACCTTCTGGCCGGAGCTCTGCCTGATCCAGCTTGCCGGTCCCGAGATCGAGGTGATCGTCGATCCGCTCGCCAGGGACATCGACCTCCAGCCCTTCTTCGAACTGATGGCCAACCCGGCCGTGCTGAAGGTGTTCCATGCCGCCCGGCAGGATATCGAGATCGTCTTCAACCGCGGCAACCTCATCCCGCACCCGATCTTCGACACGCAGGTCGCCGCCATGGTCTGCGGCTTCGGCGACAGCGTGTCCTACGACCAGCTCGTGCAGAAGATAAAGGGCGTGCACATCGACAAGTCCTCGCGCTTCACCGACTGGAGCCGCCGGCCGCTCACCGAAAAGCAGCTCGAATATGCGCTGGCCGACGTCACCCACCTGCGCGACGTCTATCTCGCGCTCAAGGAGAAGCTGGAAAGCGCCGGCCGCTCGCTGTGGCTGACCGAGGAAATGGCGGTGCTGGAATCGCGCGAGACCTACGACCTGCATCCGGACGACGCCTGGCGGCGGCTCAAGATGCGCGTCAAGAAGCCGGTGGAGCTTGCCGTCCTGCAGAAGGTCGCCGCCTGGCGCGAACGCGAGGCGCGCGGGCGCAACGTGCCGCGCTCGCGCATCCTGAAGGACGACACGATCTACGAGATCGCCCAGCAGCAGCCGGCCGACGCCGAGGCGCTGGCCCGCCTCCGCACCATTCCCAAGGGCTGGGAGCGCTCGCAGTCCGGCGCCGCCTTGCTTGAGGCCATCAACGAGGCCCTCGCCATCCCCAAGGCCGACCTGCCGCGCCTGCCGCGCCAGAACCATGTGCCGGAGGGCGCCGCCGCCGCCAGCGAGATGCTGAAGGTGCTCCTGAAGATCGTCGCCGAGAAGGAAGGCGTCGCGGCCAAGATCATCGCCAATTCCGACGATCTCGAGAAGATCGCCGTCGACGGCGAGGCCGCCGAGGTGCCGGCGCTGCACGGCTGGCGCCGCGACCTCTTCGGCGACACCGCGCTCAACCTCATCGGCGGCAAGGTGGCGCTTCGCTTCGTCGACAGGAAGATCGAGGCGGTGGAGCTCTGAGAGCTCAGGCGTGCAGCTTCGCGCCCTTCGTGATGCGGTCGACCGTTTTCCGGTCGGCGTGCAGCGCGATGCCGACGACGCTGGCATTGCCGGGGCTAAATTCGGCGAAGACGGCGCGGTTGGCGGTGTCGTGGCCGGTCGCGAACATCTCCTCGATATAGACGGAGGCCGGCACCGCGCGCTCCAGCGCGCGGGCGTGGATCTTCGCGAGCGTCGCGCCGTCGGCGGAAAGCACGATGATCGGCTGCACGCTCAGGGCGTTGTAGACATTGCCGGCCGCGTCGCGATAGGCTTGGCCGATCAGCTCCGGCTTGCGGCCGATGACGCCGCCGGAGACAAACGCGGTCACGTTGAGCTTCTGCCAGACTTCCAGATCCTCGCGCAGGACGACGGCGAACTTGGTATCGAACATGCAGGTATACTCCCGGGAAAAGGCTGCGGACCATTCCGCGGCCAATGCGGTAGCAGGCGCGGTGGAAGCGCCGCTTGAACGTTCGTGCGCGGAAAGGGACCGCATCGTCGTCGCCCCGGAGCTTGCCGGCATCGAGAGGATCGAGGCGCGTTTCCGCGGCAAGGGGTTCGAGCCGCACCGGCACGACACCTATGCGCTCGGCGTCACCATGGCCGGCATCCAGACCTTCCGCTATCGCGGAGAGGAACGGTTCAGCCCGCCGGGCAACGTGATCGTGCTGCATCCCGACGAGGTGCATGACGGCGGCGCCGGCACCGACGACGGGCTCACCTACCGCATGATGTACATCCCGCCGGAGCGTTTCCTGCCGGCGACGGCGCACCGCGGGCGGGCGCTGCCCTTCGTGGCGGCGCCCGTCGTCGACGACCCCGCGCTGGCGCGGCTGCTGCTCGAGGCCTTCGGCGGCATGCGCGCGACGGCCGAGCCGCTGGCGATCGAGGAACTGGTGGAGGAAATCGCGGCCGCCCTGCTCGATCATGCCGGCGCGCCGCAGGCGCGCACCGGACGGCCGGCGGGCCCGCAGGTGCAGAAGGCCTGCGATTTCCTTCGGGAAAACCTGTCACGCCGGATCAGCTCGGCCGACCTGGAGGACGTGACGGGGCTGGACCGCTTCGCGCTCGCCCGGCAGTTCCGCCTGCTGCTCGGCACGAGCCCGCACCGCTATCTCGTCATGCGGCGGCTGGAGCGCGCCAAGGGGCTGATCGCGGCGGGGGAAAGCATCGCGGAGGCGGCGTTCGCCAGCGGCTTTGCCGACCAGGCGCATCTCAACCGGCACTTCAAGAAGGCGCTCGGCATGACGCCCGGCCGCTTCGCGGCGCTCGCCGCCGCGTAAGGCGGCGGATCAATCCGATCCGACCAGATGCAGGATGAGCTGGTGCACGTTGCCGCCCTCGCTCATCTCGACCGCATCGAAATCGCGGCTGCGGGCGCGCTGGGCCTGCGAGAGTTCGCCGAGGCGGGTCTGCAGCCGCGCCCGGACCTTCTGGCACTTCGGGTCGTTCTCGGCGGTCAGCCCGACGCTCATCGCCTCGATCTCCTTCACCATGTCCTTGATGAAGTCGCCATGCACCTTCTCGTGCGCGGTCACGCCGGCGATGAAGGTGTCCCAGCGGCCTTTCAGCGGCCCGGAAAGCGTCGATTTCAGCCTGGGCAGCGTGTATGTGATGATGAGCTTCGGCCGGTTGACCGTGATGACGCAGGCATCGCCCTGACGCTCGTACTTGCGCGTCCAGGTCAGCTTGAAGCCGGTATGGGCGATGACGCGGGCGACGCCGAGCCTGGGGCCGCGCTCGCCGATCGAGCGGTAGATCTCAAGGCCGGTCGCCCCCTCCACCGCATAGGGTTCCACGCGCTCGACCGCCTGCCAGTCCGCGGCGGCGCAGGCGCCTGCCGAAAGGAGGAGGCCGGCGAGGAAGGCGAGCTTCGGCACGATCCGCACGGCCGGCCTCACAGGAACCGGAAGGCGAGCTTCTTGCCCGTCAGGCGGGCAAGCTGCTGGAGACGGCCGTCGAGCCGTTCGCCGGCAAGCTCGGCATAATCAGGCGGCACGACGAGTTCGAGGTCGACATCCGCCTGCGCCGCCTTGCGGAAGACGAGGCGCGGCACGACGCCGGGCATGGAGGCCGAGAAGAGATAGAGGACGCGCAGCAGGCCGCCGACGAGCTTGGCGAGTTCGCGCAGGCGCGGCGTCGCGATGATCGCCAGGGCGCTGCTGACGGCGTCGTCGTTGAGGCCCTCGAAGCGGTAGTAGTTGGTGAGCGCGATGAAGGCGCGGCCGGGATGGGTGATGCCGATGAAGGTGCCGTGCGCGATGAGGTTCAGCGCCTGGAGGCCGCGGTAATCGGGATGGGCGCGCCAGCTTATGTCCGCCAAGAGGCAGGCCGCCTCGCGGTAGCGCCGCTCCTCGTCCGTCTCGGTGATGCCGAAGAGCGGCATCATGCGGCCGGTCCAGTCGGCGAGCTCGCGGGCGTGCTCGGGCGAGCGGGCGCGCAGGATGGCAAGCTCGCCCGCGGCGGCGAGCAGCGGATCGCGCGCCTTCTCGCGCTCGGGCAGCAGCGAATAGAGATAGCCCTCGCGCACGCCCTGGGCGGAGAAGAAGACCCGCGAGGGCTTCATGATGGCGATCGCCTCCTGCATGGCGACGGCGCCGAAGGGCAGGAGGTTGCGGCGGG
>ERZ778022.1760-NODE-1760-length-26378-cov-5.306234_pt1 | contig 26378 bp, 11 predicted proteins | sample MGYA00375752_ERZ778022 | MGnify/ENA primary metagenome ERZ778022 (study PRJEB29350, sample SAMN05389826) | bioreactor metagenome | isolation source: Thiocyanate bioreactor | place: South Africa: University of Cape Town | collected 2014-04-04 ...
ACCTTCTAGCCGGGCAGCATCGGCAGCACGTGCCGCCGCGACCACGCGTGCCGCCATGGCATCCAGTGCCGCTTGTGAGCGGGACAGCACAATCGCCGTTTCGGCGCGGAAGCGCGTAAAGTCGGCGCGGATGATGCCAACTGCGCCAGCGAGTGCGCGGGCCGCCCGGCGGGCGCGCTGCTTTGCAGCAGAGGGTGGCGGAGCTGACGCGGCAGCCGCGCCTGGCGTCGAAGGAGGTGGTCGCGCTACACCCCGGGCGGCGGCAGGTGGCGCCGCATGCCCCACTGCTGCGCCGCTTGGCGGCATGTATGCGGCCGACCGCGTCGGAGGCAGTGGCGGCGGCGTTGCCACCGACATAACTGCGGCAGCGGCAGGGGTGTGTGCGGCGGCTGCCGCTGCCGCAAGTGGCGAGGGGGATGACACCAGGCGCAGGCCGCCAGGCAGCTTGGGTGGCTGCACCACGAAGGTGACCGCCCGGCGCGGTGGCGGTGCTGCGGCAGGGCTGCGTTCGCAATCCACGGCACGCATCACCGCTGCGGACAGCGTGTCATCCAGCGGCAGGCAGCGCGGCACCGCGGGCGAGCAAGGTGCTGAACCGACGGGCGCAACATTGCTGCCATACCGGCTGTGGTGGGCGTCGCTGAGGGGAGCCCGGCGGGTTGGTGGCAGTGGCGGCTCCACGGGACCATCGACGCCGTCGTCATCGTGTTCTCCCAGCAGTGCATGCCACGGCGCCGCGCGAGGGGATGCCTCCGGCAGCAGCGCACGCGGCGCAGGCGCTTGCCGTGCGGGAAACTCTGCGTGTACCTCTGCCGCCACGACTGCGCCTGCCGTGGGTGCATCAGAAGCAGGCGGCAGCGGCAGCGGCAGCCGTGCACGTCCGGCTGCCACCTCCTCCGCGGCAGCGGCAGCAGCAGTTGAGCGCGCAGCCGCCGCCTCCCGCGCCCGCAGCCGTGCCAGCGCGCGTACCACGTCATCCGCCGCTGCCTCTGCCTTGGCAATCACAAGCTTCACGGGCGGCCGCGCCGGCAGCGGCTTCCGCCCCACCGTCGCCATGGCAGTCGCCTGTGGTACGCTGCCACGTGGATGCGAACCGCCACAATGGCGACAGAATGTATTGGATGACACGGTATGCAACAAAATCAGCCAAACTGCAGGGGAGTATCTGCTGTCTAAATAGGCCCCATGCTGTTATTGCGTGTATCCCACCACCCGCGCTTGCGATATTATACTGGCATGCGAGCCGCAGCCGTTAGCCGTTAGCCGTTGGTCGTTGGTCATTCAGCTGCTTGGTGCTGGCAGCGACACGAATGGCGCGAACGGTACGCGCAACAAAACCAAACACCACGGCGCCGTGTTAACAATGCAATTATGTATGAGAAGCATTGATACTAGCATGGGTGTGTTGTTTCCAGCGTGTTGGCGCTTTGCACAGGGGCGGTTATCAAAGTATTGTTGTGCGAAGCCCTGCGTTGCCGCCCGGAACGCAGAACACAGCGTTACTCCTACCGAGGTCCAACGTGCTGTCATCGGCGTTGCGCCCTGCGTATTAGGACCAGCATCACGCCTTGTGCGGCGGCCCCGCTACTTGTAGCTGCGCGCTGCCGCCGCTCGCCCCTCACCTCTCCCCCACCCAGCGCCATGTCGCGCATCGACACCTCCGCGCCGGCGCACATGACGATGCCGGGAGCGCGGGACCGGGCAGACTACACCTTCCGGGATGAGCGGCTGATGGAGATCAGCGCCGGCAATGCGCACCTGTTGAAGCGCCTGGAGGCGGTGGCGACGCGGAAGGGAGGGGGGCCAGCTGCCAGCGGCGGCGCGGCGGGGACGGGAGCAGCAGCAGCGCGACCCCGCGCACCTCCCAAGTCATCGGCAGCCGTGAACCGCGACCGGCGCAGCGCCGAGATTGACCGCGCCAATGCGGCCATGCTGGCGCGGCTGCAGGGCGCCAAGAGCGTGATGCGGAAAGCAATGGCGCCGCCAGCCAGCCTGTCCGCACCGGTGGCGCGCTCATGGGCGGGTGCCGCGCTGGTTGGGCCGTCTGGCGGCGCCGGCGGTGGCGGCGGCGGCGGCAGTGAGTCGTACTACGACATGGCCGATGCAGACGGCGTTAGCGCACCGCCAGACGGCATGCCCGGTGGGTTTGACTATGGCGGTCACGCAGCGCCGCCGCCGCCGCCATACATGCCGCTGCGCGCTGCCGCGGCGCACGTGTCAGCGGTAGGCGCCGCCGCCGCTGCCGCGTCTGCTACCGCCGCAGCGTACCCCGCCACCCGCCCCGGCGCCATGACGGCACCACGCCTTGCCTCCCGCTCCGACGGCACCATGACTGCCGCCGGTGGCCGCCGTCGTGTCGGCGTGCCGCCGGTGCGCGGTGCCACCGGCGAGCGCGACTTGCGCGACGTCGCGCTTCATGCCAGCCGCGACGATTACCTGCGGTACTAGGCTGCCGGCGTTGTCACCGCGCTGCCCGGCTGGCGGTGATACTTTTACGCTACCACCAGCGGCTGTGTGCAGCCCTATTGTGTTGTTATTTGCTACGCCGCCTGCCCGTCTGTCCGTACGGTACGGTGCGCGTGACGGCGGCGCAACCCGTATGCCAGCTTCCTTGCGTCGTGTCCACCGCTCTGTCCTTGTAAACTCACTTATTTCCCGTAACTTAGCAGACCTTTAATGATAATGTGCAACATAATAAGCACATTCCTCACTTTGTTATAACGGCAATCGCGGTGGCCGGTGTTTGTGCGTTGCACAGCGCCGTGTGCCACACGGCGCTGTGCAACGCACAAACACCCGTGTGCCGTGTGGATACGGTACCAGTAACCGTGGATACCAGACATGTCTGACGGCCCGCCATCACATCGTCAAATGTGTCATGCAAGATGCACAATTATTGACCGTGCGCGACCGTTTGTGGTGGTGCAAATACAATGCATATGTGATTTGTGCTGCATCTAGGTGACCCTGTTGCCGAGGAGAATTGCCACAACATGGAAGGTGCAGCTGCTGCTGCTGCTGCCTCGGCGGCTGCTGCAGCGCCACCAGCCGCAGCGACTGCCGAATCAGAAGATGTGGAGGAGCGGCGCAGCGAAGGGGGTGAGAGGCGGGCGACGCGCGTGGCGCGAGGACGTGGGGCTGAGGAGCCGCTGCCGTCGTCGTTAGCGCGGCTGCCGGCGCTGTTCTCCCTGGCGGACGCCACCATCAGCTGGCTGCTGCAGCGGCACCTGCCGTGCACCGTGCTCAGCGTGTCCGCCATGATGGCGGCAACCGCACCGGATGCCACACCGTCCGCGCTGCTGACCCTTGTGGCGGCAGCGCCGCACCTCTTCCGGCTGCGGCGTATCCCCTCTGCCGCTGCACCCGCGAGCAGCGGGAGCGGCGGCGGCGGCGGCGGCAGCAGTGGTACCGGTAGTGGGAGGGGGCCGCTGCGCCAGGCGTTGTCACAAACAGTCACATACGCCATCCCAGACCTGCCAGACTCTGAAGACGAGGGCGGCGATGGGGACAGGCGGCTGGCAGAGGGCGGCGGTGACGCAGCATGGGTAGAGATCCTGATGCAGCCGCCCGGCGGCAGTGCGTCACAACGCGCGTCGCGCCTGCGTGGCTTCATGGCAGCGCTGCGAGCCCGGGTGGCAGATGCGGAGGCCGCGTGGTGTGGCGCTGCCACTACACCATCCACGGTATCCACACCGGCATCGGGTGAAAAGCGGAGGCGCGAAGCAGGTGGAGGCGCAGCGTCCGCCGACACGACGTTTGTCGTGCTGCCGCCGCCGCCTGCGCCGCTGCCGCCACGCCTTGACGTGGTTCCGCTGCCACCCCAATTGCCACCGCCGCCGCCGCCGCCCGCCACCGCAGCCAGCGTGCTGTCGCGGTTTGCGGCACAGAGTACGAGCGCGTCGTGCACCGCGGCGGTGGCGCAGGTGGCCGCCGCCCTGGGTGCACCCAGTGGTAGCCCGCCACGCGTTAGCCGCCACGCTGCCGTGCCACCTAGTCCAGCTGGCGTGGCGAGCACAGTGGCAGCAATGGCCAATGCTGCCGCGCGTGGTATGACGGTGCCTCCACCAGCGGGAGCCGGTGGCGGCGGCGGCGGAAGCAGCGGCGGCGGCGGCGGCGGCAGCAGCGTTGCAGCGGGGCGTGTACATGGGACAACATTGAGGAGGTGCTGCGTGCGGCACCGTACTATGTTGACCAGCTCTCCATTGCCGCCACGCTGCCGGGGCGGCCTGCCGTGTACGGGGAGCCTGCACCGCCGCTGACAGCGCCGCTCGCCGCCGCGTTGTCAGCGCGCGGCATTGACCGCCTGTACGCACACCAGGCAACCGCCATTGACGCCGCGCGCCGTGGCCGCCACGTTGTCATCTCCACCGCCACCTCCAGCGGCAAGAGCTTTACCTTCACCCTGCCGGTGTGTGAGGCGGCGCTGGCTGACGCCGCCGCCGTGGCGCTGTACCTGTTCCCCACCAAGGCACTGGCGCAGGACCAACTGCGCGCGCTGACCGAGTTTATTGCTACCAGCGCCAGTCTGACGGCCGCCGTGCGCCCCGCCGTGCTGGACGGCGACACTGGGTGGGACGAGCGCGCCCGCGTGCAGGAGACGGCCAACGTGCTGCTCACCAACCCAGACCTCTTGCACGTCACCCTGCTGCCGCACCACGCACGGTGGCGGCGAGTTTGGAGCGGCCTGCGCTACGTCATCCTGGATGAGGCGCACGCGTACCGCGGCGTGTTTGGCTCGCATGTGGCGCTCATCCTCCGTCGCCTCCTGCGCATTGCAGCGCACTATGGCGCCACACCCACCTTCATTGTGTGCAGCGCCACCATTGCCAACCCACTGGCGCACTTCCGTGCGCTGGTGCCGCCGTGGGGCCTGGCGGCTGCCACTGGCGGTGCGCCAGCGCCGCCAGACATAAGCGCCGATGCCGACGATGGCGTGTGCCTGATTGGCGCCGACGCGGATGGCGCGGCGACGGGCGCCCGTAAGTTCCTGCTGTGGAATCCGCCGTTGCGTGTCGGCGGGCCCGCAGCCGCTTCTGCGGCGGCGGTCGAACAACCTGCGGTGGACGAAGTGTCTGACACCGACAGTGCGGATGAGCGCAGGCCGGCGGCGGCGGCGTCCCACTTGCCGCCTGCACGCGATCGTGCTGCCATCCAACGCGCGGTGGTGGATCGGGCATTGAGTGCTCGCTTTGCGGTGCCCTCCCTGGCGCGCCCCACTGCGTACCGGCGTGATGCTACCGCTGCGCCGTATGGCATGCAGCGCGCTGCCGCCGCTGTATCTGATGGCGCTGCACCGCTTGACGCCGCCGTAGAGGCGCCCAAGCCGCGGTGGCTGCAGCGGTGGCTGGAGCACGCCGCTGCGGGTGGCGGCGCTGCGGCGCGGCGGTCGCCGGTGGTGGAGGCGGCAGCGTTGCTGACGACGCTGGTGTGCGGCGGCATGCGTACCATCGTGTTTTGCCGCGTGCGCAAGGTGGCGGAGCTGCTGCTGCAGTACACACACGAGCGGCTGGCGGGTATGGCCAGCAGCGGTGGCGGTGGTGCATTGGCGCTCATTCCGCGTGTCAAGTCGTATCGCGCCGGCTACCTGAAGGAGCACCGGCGCGCCATTGAGCGCGACCTGTTTGGCGGCAAGCTGCTGGGCGTGGTGGCCACCAATGCGCTGGAGCTGGGCGTAGACATTGGCAGCCTGGATGCCGTCGTCATGTTGGGGTACCCCGGCTCGTCGGCGTCGCTGTGGCAGCAGGCAGGGCGGGCAGGACGCGGCGGGCGGGCCGCCGTCGCCATCATGGTTGCGTACGACAATGCCATCGACCAGCACTTTGTGGCCCACCCGCACACGCTGCTGGCGCGGCCGCCAGAGGCGGCGCTGGTGGATGCTGCCAACCCCAACCTGCTCCGCGTGCACGCCCTGTGCGCCGCCGCCGAGCTGCCGCTGCAGCCGGCGGAGGTGGCGCTGTTTGGAACCGGGCTGGGGGACGTGGTGGCCGGCCTACGACGGGAGGGCAGCCTGCTGCCTGCGCGAATTGCTGTCGTGACGCCCGCCCCACCTGCAGCCGAGCTGCTTGCGTTTCAGACCGCACCCTGGGTTGCCAAGCCCGCCAAGCACGTCAACATCCGCGCCATTGATGACGTTGTGTACAAGGTGCGTGCGGCGCGGTGTTATGCCGTGTTGTACTTGTTGATGCACGCACGCACACACGCACACACCAATGAAAAATGCGCAGGTGGTGGATGACGACACTGGTGCCGTGGTGGACGAGGTGGAGGAGTCGCGCGCTTACTTTGAGGTGCACGAGGGCGCCATGCACATGAACCAGGGCGTGACGTACAAGGTGCACCGGCTGGACCTGTCGGCGCGCGTGGCGCACGCGCGTGCGTCAACGGAGCAGTACTACACGGCGCTGACAGACCACACGGACGTGAACGCGCTGGGCCGCACCGCCACCAGCGCGGACGGGCGGGTGCACTGGGGCCGCGCGCAGGTGGTGATGGAGGCGTGGAGCTACGCCAAGGTGTGGAAGCGGTCGGGGCAGGTGTTTGAGACCTGCTCCATTGTGTTGCCGCCCATTGAGACGCCCACCTTTGGCTTCTGGTACGACATCCCTGTGGAGTTGAAGGAGGCGCTGGACGCGCGCGGGTGGGACGTGCTGGGCGGCAGCCACGGCGCGGGGCACGCGATCATGGCGGTGCTGCCGCTGTTTGTGCTGTGCGACCGCGGCGACATTGGCACCGAGTGCTCCAGCCCGGCGCAGGTGCGCGCCCGCCCGCTGCGCGTCATTGTGTACGACAAGGCGGCGGGCGGCGTGGGCATTGCGGCGGCCGCCTTCACCGTGGCACCTGCCCTGCTGGCGGCGGCGCTAGACCTGGTGGCGCGCTGCCCCTGCCGCGACGGCTGCCCCGCGTGCCTGCACGACCCGCGCTGCGGCGGGTACAATGTGGTGCTGGACAAGGACGCCACGCTCGCCATCCTGACGCACGCAGGCACCCTGCCGCCGCCTCTCCTGCCGCCGCCACCGCCACCGCCACCGCCATAGCAGGTATCGATGAGAGTTTAATTATATTATTTATTACGTTAGGTAGTGGCGGCGGGACCGTAGCCGTGCGGGTTGTGCTCCACCCACCGCCAGGCGTCTGCGCACATGTCGTCCAGGCTGCGCGTGGCGCGCCAGCCCAGCTCGGTGGCAGCGTACGACGGGTCTGCCCACACCGCTGCCGCGTCGCCCGTCCGCCGCGGGCCCACCACGTACGGCACGGTGCGGCCTGACGCGCGCTCAAACGCTGTCACAACGTCCAGCACGCTGTACTTGACGCCGGTGCCCAGGTTGAACACGCCCAGCGCGCCGCCCGCCGGCCGGCGTGCCAGCCACTGCAGCGCGCTCAGATGCCCCGCCGCCAGGTCACACACATGAATGTAGTCCCGCTGCGCCGTGCCGTCTGGCGTGGGGTAGTCGCTGCCGTGCACCGTTAGTTGCGGCAGCCGGCCGCTCGCCACGCGCTGGATGTACGGCAGCAGGTTGTTGGGCACCCCCGCCGGGTCCTCCCCTATTGTGCCGCTCGGGTGCGCGCCCACCGGGTTGAAGTACCGCAACAGCACGATGCCCATGCTGCTGTCTGCGTGCGCCACATCCCGCAGGATCTGCTCCGCCATGACCTTTGTTTGGCCGTACGGTGACAATACGCCCTGCGCGCGGGTGGTGGGAGGGGGGCGGTGGACGTGTGGTGACGAATAACGGCTGTCTCCACCCCCCGCATGGGCACGCACCACGCCAGTGAGGGACGCCTCTGTAAAGGGCGCCGCGCCGCTGCCATACACGGTGGCTGACGATGAAAACACAAAGCGCTTGACGCCGGCCGCGCGCGTGCACTTGAGCACCGTCAGCAGGCCGCCCACGTTGTTGTCGTAGTACTCAAGCGGCTTTGCCACGCTCTCCCCCACCGCCTGCATGCATGGATGGGTGTGCGTGCGTGCGGTGGTGGTAGGGGTAAGGGGGGCCGTGATGACAGCAGCAGCAAGGAGCACGTACCTTCAGCGCCGCAAAGTGGATGACGGCGTCAATGGGATGCGCGGCAAAGATGGCGGCCACGGCGGCGGCATCCGTGACGTCACAGTGCACAAACGTCACACGGTCGGGGTGCGGCACCAGCTTGCGGACGCGCGTCACCGCCTCCTCGCACGAGTTGCACAGGTTGTCGGCAATGACGACGCCGTAGCCCGCCGTCACCAGCTCTACCACCGTGTGCGTGCCAATGAACCCCGCGCCGCCCGTCACCAACACCGTGCCGCCACCGCCGCCCGCCGCCGCTTCCACCGCTGCCGCTGCCGCTGCCATGGTGCTGGCGCACGTGGCAGTGAGGAGGAAGAGGAGGATACGTGAGAGGGAGAGTGGGAGAGGAGGAATGAAGGTGGGGGCAAATGATCACCACTGCTAACGTATCAATAATAATAATAATTAATCACAACAAGACGACGGATAAGCAAGTATACCAGCGTTGTTGACATGCATGTCTACCATAAATGAGCGGCGTACAATCATGACGCTGACAGCTCGTACTATTAATTACATTAACCGTCGACCGCTCCCCCGCGCAGTAGTCATCAGCGATGAGCCGCCGTCACAGCGCGCGGCTGCGGGGCGCTGCGGCCGGGGGCACCGTCATGGCAGGGCTGAAATGTGCGATGGCAAGGCCAAATTATCACAGCCAAGGGGCAAATGCTGGGAATTGACGCTGACATTGCTGGTACAAACAATTGGCGGCTGGGCGCCAGTTTTGCAGTTCACACACGGCAGCTACCACTGGTAATACCGGTACCGGTACGATCATGGACACGGAGTCTGCAGCGGCGGCGCCCAGTGCTGAGTCTGCTGACAGCGCGGTGCCACTGCCACCAGCAGCGCTGGTGACCGTGCTGGCCGGCAATCCTGTGACGAGCGCCGCCGTGCTGGCCTGCCTCAATACCGTCGATGCAAGCGCGCTGCGGCGGCTGTACCCGGCGGTGGCGGCTGTCGTGGCGGACGTACCTGGGAGCGACATGGACACGCCCGTGGCGGATGTCGTGCAGTGGCGCGCGGCGCTGCCGGCCGCGGTGGGCGCGAGAGTGGCGCGGCTGTCAGCACCAGCAGCGGAGGATGCGCTGGCACGCATAGCGACGGCGCTGGTGGGCATCGTCCGCCTTGACCTTAGTGAGTGCAAGGAATTGACTGATGCTATGCTGGCGCGCCTGCCACCGTCGCTGTGTGAACTGAATGTGGAAGGGTGCTGGGAATTGACTTACGCTGCCAGCCTCGTGCACTTGACGGCGCTGGCGACACTGCGCTGCAGCAGAACTAAGTTGTGGCTTTCCAACGTGGGTTGCCTGCCATCGTCGTTGCAAGAACTAATTGCGGACTGTCTTGACGACTACGATGACGACGTGGATCTCAGCCACTTGACCTCGCTTCGTGAACTGGCTTGCACAAGGGACAGCGCAGTGATTTGCGGCCTGCCGCCGTCGCTGCAGAGTCTTTATGTTGGACATACGGATGAGCGCCTGAGCCTGTGCTCGCTGGCGCACCTGCTGCAGCTTCAGACGGTGGACGCGAGAGGCAGTCGGATGGACGATGGAGATGTGGCGTCCCTGCCGCCGTGCTTAAAGACACTGGGTTTGGCGCACTGCCTTTATATCACGCCGGCCGTGTCATTCTTGCACCTGCCTGCGCTGCAGCACTTAGACGTCGACGGGTGCCGCTTAGGCGACGAGTGTTTCGCGACCCTGCCGCCGTCGCTGGTGTCCCTCCAAGCTCGTGAGTGCGCGGGCCTCACGCCCGCCGCCACGCTGCCGCACCTGCCGGCGCTACGGCGGCTGGACTTGGCTGGCACTGGCATTGGGGACGCGATGGTGGCCAGCCTACCGGCTGGCCTGGCAGAGCTGCGCATTGCGCACTGCCAGCACGTGACGCGCGACGCCAGGCTGGACCACCTGCCAGCGCTGCAGGTGCTGGACGCCAGCGACACCGCTATTGACGACGCAGTGGTGACAAGCTTACCAGCGGGCCTGACGGAGCTGCACATTGTGCGCTGCCGCCACGTGACGCGCGACGCCACACTGGACCACCTGCCAGCGCTGCGACGCCTGCAAAGCTTTGGCACGGACCTGGCGCCAGCCGTGCTGGAGGCGTGTCGTGTGCGTGGGTGCACCGTACCGGTATTTAGCTTGCTGCACAGGGGCAAACCCAGCCTGCACTTCTTGGCCCTGCTGCCTGACGGCCGGCTGGCAGGCATATTTGGACAACGTGGGGTGCGGGTGTGGGATTTTGTGGACGGGCGCGAGGCGGCAGCGGTTGTGTGCGAAATTGGCGGCAGCGATGCGCATAGCGACGCGCATGCGAACGCGCTGGCAGCGCTGCTTGACGGCAGTGGCGGCCTGGCCGTTGGTACTCGGGAGTGGCACAAACATGCTCCGGGCGGCGCCATTGAGGTATGGGACCTGGACTGTGCGCCGCCCACGCGTCGGTCAGCCTTCAGTTGCGACAGCGGCGTGGCGGCCCTGGCCGGACTGCACGGTGGGCGCCTCGCTGCCGGGTGCGTGGACGGCAGGATTCGAATCGCAGACGTGGGTACGGCTGCCGTGGTGGCGGTGCTGGAGGCGCACGGCTACATGTGCAGCGTGTTGGCGCTGCTTCCCGATGGCAGCCTGGCCAGCGGGTCGTATGGTGGCGATGGCATGTTGCGTGTGTGGGATGTGGACGCGTGCGCGTGTGTGGCGACGATGTCAGGGCGCGCCGAATTTGTGCATGCACTGGCGGTGCTGGCCGACGGCCGTTTGGCAACTGGGGCGCAGAGTAGCATGCTGCTGTGGGATGTGGGCACCCGCTCCTGCGTAGGTGTGTCGACTGGGTGCACACACCTGGCGGCTCTGCCTGACGGTAGGTTGGTGGGGGGAGATGACTCCCTACTCCTGTGGGACACGCGCGCGGCCGCCGCCGCCGCAAGCAGTCGTGCCGTAACTGCACAGCCGCAGCCCGTGCAGGTAGCAGAGTCGTTACCAGCACTTCGCCAGCTGCTGCCATTGCCGGACGGTCGTGTTGTATGCGTTTTCGACGACGAGGTGCATTTGTTCACCCTGCCGTATTAATTAATTAGTACACCCAATTGATATTTCACATGTTAATGGTGGCCAGGCCTACGATCCAATCAACGACGCCATGCGGGCACAAAACGGTGGGTAGGGCACCCTCATGCAGGCACTGCACCAACCAACCCATCAACCCGATAAACAGCAAAGAAACTACCGGGCAAAGCCGGCGATGAGGCCAGCCAGCGCGCCCAAAAACAGCACAAACACGACCCAGAAGGCGGGCGACAGCTGCTGCGCCAGGGGAGCACACCGCGCCGCGCTGCCGCCGCCGCCGCCACCGCTGCCTGCCGCGCCAGCCGTGCTGCCGCCTCCCTCGCTGCCGCCGCTGACGCTGCCGCCGCCGCCCAGCAGCGGCGACGTGTGTGCCAGCGGCGTGCCAGTAGCCGTGGCTGGCCGGCCACCAGGCGACCACTCTGGCACCACGGGCACGTCCACGTGCTCTGCCAGCATGCCGCCGCGGCCGTGTGCGTGTCCCCCACCGCCGCCACCGCCGCTGCTGCCAGCCACCGACCGCGAGCTGCCCACACCGCTGCGCTGAATGGCGCCAGCGGGCGGTGCGGCAAGGCGGGGGGTGGGTGCCGGCAGGCAGGGCTGCGTGGGCGCGGGCGCGGCGCTGGTGGTGTCGTGGGCGGGGCCGCCGCCAACGCCACCACCGCCGAAGCCGCTGCCGCTGCCGGACGCCGCCGCGGGGGCGGTGTTGACGCTGCCACCCGCGGAGGCGGACAGCGTGACGTCGTGCAGGCCGGCGGAGGAGGAGGAAAAGTCGTTGGGCGCGGCGGGCGCGGGCGCGTGCGTTGGGCGGTCGCCACTGGAGCTGCCGGCCAGGGAGGCGGGCGAGGGCGCAGCGACGGCGGCGGTGGCGGCAACGGTGGCAGCGCGCGCGCGCAGCTTGGACTGCACGTGCACCGCGCGCTCCATCATGGCGCGCGCGTCGTTCTGCCCCAGCAGCAGCAGGTTGTACAGCGCGCACCGCCCGTTCTCCTGCACCGCCGCCGCGTGCTGGTGCCGCTCCATGGCGCCCTCCAGCGCCGCCGCCGCGCCCGCCGCCGCCACCACCTGTGCCGGTGACAGCTCAAATGGCGCGTCGTCGTCCTCCAGCCCCGGCGCCTCCGCCGTCACGCACGCCAGGTTGCGCAGCACGGTGGCGCACATGCCCAGCACCGCCACGTCGTCCTCGTACTCGCTGGCGTGCATGATCTCCACCATCACCTCCGCGCACTCGCGGTACGGGCACACGGGCGCGCGCCGCGTGCTCTCGTACACCAGCACTGTGCTCAGGAAGTGCAGCAGGTTCTCCAGCAGCGCGCGATCGTGCAGGTGCGCGTGGCACACCGCCACCAGGGGGCCCAGCACGCCGCCGCGCGCCAGCAGGTCCGCCACCTCGGGCGGCGAGGCAGCCACCTGGTACCGCAGTAGCCGCACCGCCGAGTCCAGCAGCGTGTGCGCCGTCTTGTGCTCACTCAGCGCTGCCGCCACCGCGCCGGCAATGGCGGAGTGCGGCAGGTCCAGCGTCTGCAGGTCGTCAAACCGCACCAGGTTAGAGATGGCCAGGATGGCGTCCTCCGCAAACCGGATGTCGGAGCCGTGGTGCTTGGGCGCAGGCGGCTTGGCATCCGCCGCCAACCCCACCACACCCGCTGCGCCAACCGCACCCCGCCCACCACCGCTACCTGTACTCGCCGCCGCGCCATTCGCCGCACCGCCGCCGCCACCAACACTACTGCCGCCGCCGCTACTGCTGCTGCTGCTGGCGCCATCGCCCGGCAGCACGCCCGCTGCGTTGTCGTCCCACGGCGCGTGGTACAGATTACACAGCACCGTCAGCGCGCCGGTGGCAAGCAGGTCACGCGCAATGTGCAGGTTGTCGGTGCACGACAGGTTGCGCATCAAGCCGGCTACCGCCACAGCCGAGTCGTGTCGCAACCGCCGCCGCGCTGCAAACGCCATGCCGGCGCGGGCGGACTCTACAAACGGAAAATGAATGCCGGTGGGGTCTGCAGGGTGGGTGGGAGGGGGGCACATTGTTGTGGTAGTGGGTAGGGCGCGTGGCGCGGCGAGACGGCGGGCACACGGCGGCAGCACAAACGCACCTTTGAGGGCAGCGTTGCAAATGCCGGTGAGGCCAATGAGGGCGCGCGCGGCCAGCGCCTCGGCAACATCCACGTCGTAGTCGGCGGCCACCCAGGACGGCAGGCGCGGCGGCAGCGTGGTCGGGAACGAGAAGGGGTGCAGGTGGTGCAGCATGGCGCGCAGCCGCGACGCCTCCGCATAGTCTAGGTGGCTGTAGTCGGTGATGGAGGACGAGCGCGCCGGCGTGGCGGTGGGCGGCGGCGGTGGCGGGGGCGGCGGGGGTGGCGGGGCGGCGCTCTCGGTGGCGCCCGCGGCAGCCGTCATCGGCGGGCTGCCGGGCGCGGGGGTGGTGGTGCCGCCGCCGGCCTGCGTCAAGAAGAACCCGGCGCTGCTGGCGCCCACCACGCTGCCGGACGCCGCGCTAGGCCGCGTGGGGCTGCTGGGCGCCGAAGCGGGCATTGGCCCCGCAGGGGAGCCGGCTGTCACACCCAGGCTGGGCGGCAGCGGTGGCAGCAGCGCGGTGGATGCCTTCACGACGGCAGACACGTGAGACGCATCCAAGCGCGCCACCTCTGACAGGTGCGACAGGAAGGTGCGCGCCGTGCTCCCCACCACGGTGTCCAGCGGCGGCACCAGGTCCAGCACCAGGGCGCGGACGGACAGGCCAGCCGCCCCGCCGGCGTCGTTCACGTACAGCGGCGCACCGTACGCGTCGTCGCGCGGGAAGTAGGTGAGCAGGCTCTGCAGCGCCGCCGCCTTGTTAATCTCGCACCCGCCCACGTACACGCGCGTGGTGGCGATGCTCTTGGCAAGGTCGGCGTCGTCGTTGATGCTGTCGTCTTCCCACTCCGCCACCACGTCCACCGGCGTCTCCATGCCGCCGTGCACCGGCTCCGCCACCTGCCCCTTGTGCTTCCGCGTGTAGTGCGCGCCGTTCTCCGTCGTGCCGCGGTGCAGCGACGGCGACCGCAGCAGCATGGGCCCGCCGCTCACGCCGCCGCCGCCGCCGCTGCCGCCAACGTCGTCGTGCGCGTCCTCCCCACTGCTGCCCGCCGCCGCCGCCCCGCCCGCTGGGCTGCCCTTGGTCCTGCTGGGCGGCCCACTGCCGCCACCAACGCCGTCGCTGCCGCCGCCGCCGCCGCCGCCGCCACTGTCACTGCCAACTGTAATCGAGACGCCACCCACTGCGGACGCTGTGGCCACGGCGCCCGCATCCGGGCTGGGCTCCAGCGGCGGCAGCTCCGTGAACCCCACCGCCGACCACGAGGCGTCGGCAGAGGGCCGGCGCGCCAGCGCGGGCCCAAACTCGCCCGCCGGCGTGCGCGGCGACGCCGTCACGCTGCTGCTGTCGGCGCGCGACGTGGAGCGCATGATGCCCGTGTCGCGCGCCTCCACCAGGTACGCAAACGGCGCCACAGCCCACGCACGCACCACGGCGTCCACCGTCAGGGTGGCGTCCACCAGCAGCAGGCGGCAGGCGCCCGTGGTGTGGCGCAGCAGCACCGCCATCACGCCGCTGTTCAGCAGCTCGTCGGTGGCGACGGGCCGCACGCGGAAGGCGTGGCCCTCCATCATGATGGCGCCGGTGCGCAGCGGGTACGGCACGCGCACGCGGTCAGGCAACTCCACATACAGCATGGTACGGATCGCGGGGGACAGTGGACCACGCGCGCCGCTGCCGCCGGCACCGCCGCCGCCGCCGCCCACTGCCGCCCCGCTGGGCGGGCCAAACAGTAGCGGGAAGGCGTCCTTGCACGCGATGCTGGGCTTGTAGCGCGGCATGATCTGCCGCAGCATCACGAGCGCCTCCGCCGGCGTGATGCGCTGCGTCGCGTCCGCCTCAAGCATCGCCATCACCAGCGCCACAAAGGTGGCGGGGTACGCGGTGGTGGACACGGCGGAGCGCGCGTTGGAAACGCACCGCAGGCTGCCGTCCGCCATGCGCTGCAGGCCCAATGCTGGCGGTGCCGCCGCCGCCTCGCTGTAGCTGGCTGCGCTGTTGGAGCGCGACACGCCGGAGCGGTCGGAGGCGGTGGCGGCAGCAATGGCGGACAGGGCGGCGGGCGGGAGGGCGACGGGCGGCATGCCGGACGCCACCGCGGTGGGCACGGCGGGGCGCGTGGGCAGCGGCGGCAGGGTGGCAAGGGAGTAGTAGTACTTGTGGATGCCGCCGCCGTCCTCCGGGTACGTGGGCTCGTGCGCAAACCCCGCCGCCAGCTCGTACAGCACCATGCCCACCGCCCAGATGGACTGGTTCAGGAAGCCGATGGTGAGGGCGTCGTCGCCGGCGACGGTGCCGGCAGGCGCCGGCATCACCGTACTGGTGCTGCCGCTGCCGCTGCTGCGTGCCGCACCGCGCGTGGCGGTCCAGTGCGCGCGTGCGCGGTCATAGTCGCGCAGCACCTCGGGCGCCAGCACGAGGCGGTTCATGAGCAGGTCAAACGGCTCCTTGTACTTGACCGTAAAGCTGGTGTCGGGAAACAGGCGCGCGATGCCAAAGTCGGTGAGCACGCAGCGGCCGTCGTAGCCGATCATGAGGTTGTCCAGCTTCAAGTCCAGGTGCGCCACGCGGTTGCGGCTCATGTGGTCCACCGCGTCCACCAGCTCGTACGCGATGCGCCACAGCAGGTGGTACGGGAACGGCACCGGCAGCGCGGTGCGGAAGGCGTCCAGCGTGATGGGGTGGAACTCCATGACGAAGCACTGCGTCGTGTACCCCGCCGCCGTGTCCGACGCCGCCACCGCCATGTCCTTGGTGAGGTACTGGCACAGGTGCAGCGGGATGCGCGCCTTGAACGCCGCAAACACGCGCACCACGTTGTCGTGCGGCGGCAGCGCCATCAGCGTCTCGCGCTCGCAGTCCAGCAGCTTCTTGGCGTTCTCGTCCCAAAAGTGTGACGACACCTTCACCGCCGTCTTGCGGTGCCGCGGCACGCGCAGCCCCCGCTCCACGCGCCCACTCCCGCTGCCACTCCCACTCCCGCCGCCGCCACCGCCGCCGCTACCCATGCTCGGGCCGCGCCCGCGTCGGCCGCTGGCGCCGCCGCCGCTGCTGCCACCAGCCGCGCCGCCGCCGCCCTCCTCATCTTCATCCTCAATGCTGGGGAACGACGCCAGCAGCACGACCGCGTTGCTGCCGCTGCCCACGTTGCGCCGCACCACCGCCGACGCCAGCAGCTGCGTGCCGTCCGGCTCCGCCGCCAGCACGTCCACCGTCGGCGGCCGCGGCATGGTTGGCGTGGGCGTGAGATGTGGGCGCGGCGTGCGTCTGTGTGGTAGCCAAGCAAGTGGCTGCCGATCAAGCGACTGCTGACGGGTGGGTCACCGTGGGTGTTCGTAGGGGGGGGCACAGGCAGATCTTCTTCTGATGGGGGGCACAGCACACGTACGCAGGCACGCTGGATAGCGCGACCGAGGCGAGCGAGCGAGGGAGTGAGACAGAGACCGCGGCACCCGAGACCGTCAGCAGGCGGGGGTCATGGGAGGCGGGCGAGGGGAAGGCCACACCCGACGATACCAGATGGATAGATAGAAGGTTGATGCAGCTGCACCCAGTCGAGGGCAGGTAGGGAGGGTATCAAGGGGAGCGAGCCAAGACGGAGGGGGAGTCGAGGGGGCCAACAGAGAGGTCCAGGCAGGAGGCAGAGCAGCCCAGTCGGAGGCAGGGAGACCCAGTGGTGCACGTCGAGGGGGGACAACCCACGTGGACCGCAGCAGAGAAGGGTCAGGTGTCAGGGGAGGAGAGAGGAAGGTCGGAGCAGCAGAGGCGTCGACGACGGTGGCCAACTGAAGCACCCAGGCCCAGGCACACGGCGGCCGAGTTGAGACGTTGGGGCCAAGGCGAGGGAGAGATGACCAGAGGACCAGAGGACCAGGGACCAGAGGACCAGAGTAGGAGGAGAGAGGAGAGGAGGAGAGAAGAAGGAGCAGCCTACTACGGTACTGGTACGCAATGGTGGGTGGGGCTGAAATCTTGTGATTTATGGGTGTGTTCGCCGACGGAAAGGCGGATGGCGGGACGGTACCCCAAATAATATGACACCGACGCACGCGCGCCGCTCCGTATTACCGCCCCCCGCGGCCGCAATCGCGCGCCAGCGCCGCACGAATATGGGGCACTGCGATGCGAAAAATGGTCCGAAACATATCCAATCGCGATCGACGTTGCCACCCATGTCTGCATGGGTTGCACATTTCTGCGAGGCGGGGTTGTGTGCCACTGGGGAGGGAGAGTTGATAGCAAACCGGTGTCTGTGTACCAATCATAATTGTGGTGTGGTAGAGTTGGTTGCTTGGCGATGTGCCGCCGTGGCTGTGCATAAATCTGCACCCCATATCCTTCTCTTGTCGCCTACTGCCGCCAGCCGTTTCACGCCACAGTTACGACTGTCCAGCCACGGTGGCAATAATTTGCGGCACACGCATTAGTTCATTGTGCCACAGAGTGAAATCAGTAGCTTATATGTTGCAACACTGTACCTCTATCTATAACGTTCGCAGTTACGCTATTTCCGTGTCCGACAGGAGTTGTCCGCCAGGGACGGCACTCGAGCACCACCTTCGTGTTGATACTCACTCACCAACTTAGCCCCCGGTGCAAACCATGGCAGCCGCCGTGTTTGATGCCGTGCATGTGGTGACACTGCTGCCGCCGGTGGTGGCCGGCGGTGGCGGCGGGTGGCGCCGGCAGGTGGTGGTGCTGCGCAGCGACCGGGAGGGCGGCGCATCATCAACGGCGGCGGCGGCTGCGGCGGCGGCGGCGGACGGTATTGACGTGCTGGAGGCGCTGGCGTGGGATGGCGACACGTTGGCGGGGCTGCCGGCGCACTGCAGCGGCGCGCCGCGTGTGGGGTGCGCGTTGGTGACCCGTGAAGATCGCAGTACAGTGTGGGTGGGCGGCGCGGCGGTGTCCGGAAGCAGCAGCGGCGGAGGATGGCGCGTGGTGGCGGTGCTGACGACGGCGACGGCGCCGGCAGCGGCATTGCGAGCGGCGGTGTGGCTGGCACAGGCTGCTAGTGCGCCAACTGGCGTGCTGCACTCCCGTGCTGCCGCCCTGCTTGCGCTCCCGGCGCCGCCGCCGGGGTACGCCACGCTGTTGCGGGTGGGCAACGCACCGTTGCTGGCGGCAGTGAGCGCCGCTGTGAATAACATGCCGACAGCTGCGCCTGACGCCCGCCCCCTGGTTGCCTTGCTGACCACGCTGCTCAGTGCACCCGTCATTGCCGCCGCCGTGCGCGCACTGGCACTGGAGGTGCCCACCCTGCTGCATGTGGATGCGGCGTATGCGCCGCTCGCGCCCCTGCTAGCTGCCGGCCTGGCCACCCTCCTGGCACCGCTGGCGTACCAGGGCATGTTTGTGCCGTCGCCGCCCCGCCACCTGCCGCTGGATGACTTGCTGCAGGCGCCCGTGCCTGTGTTTGTGGCAACCACCACTGACCGCCTGGTGGAGCTGCCAGGCTCCACGCTGCGTACGCTTGCAGTGCTAGATGTGAATGCCGACACCCTGACGCTGCCAGGCGGCGAGGTGGTAGCCGCAAGTGCTGCTACCGTCCCCAGCGCCACCAGCGGCGCCGGCTCACGTGCTGCCGCCCTGCTGTTCTCCCCCTTCCGTGCCGCCGCGGCCGCAGTACGACCTGCACCCGCGAGCCTCCCTCCTGTGGCGCCGCCGCCACCCTGGCCGCCTGCCATTGCCACCCCGCTGCTGTCATCGCTCACACTGTATGGCGATCGCCTGTACCGCGGCCCTGCTGCCCGCGCCGCGGCGCTTGCCGCCCTCACATCCCTGCCGCCTGCTGCCGCTGGTGCCTATGATGACGCCGTGCCGGCAGCCGGCTGGCCAGGCGTGTGCCCGCGCGAACACGACGGGGACGCCCGTCCCTACCTGGTAGCAATCAGGACAACGGGCGCCGATGCGGCACCGTCGCTGCCGCAGGAACACCTTGTTGGTCGCCCCGCGCCGCCGCAACTGCCTCCACCGTCGCCGCTGCCAGCCGCCGCCCGTGGCCTGGCATCACCCCCACCTGTGCGTGCCACACGACCGGGTGGTGTCGTTCCAAAGGCTACACCACAACGACGCGGCCGCGGGGGGCTGCTGCTGTCCCCAACCACAACCAGTGGCCCTGCAGGTGGCACGACACGCGCCGGCACCGCCACGTTGGATGCAACCGCGGCGCCGCTGCCAGCTGCCGCACTCCTGGCCGGCGGCGACGGCGATGGCAGCGGGGCGGCGGCTGCAGTGGAATGCGTGCGCAAGGCGTGCATGGAGGCCATGGCGGCGCTGTTTGGCGACTATGACGCCTACTTCGTGGACCTTGACCCGGCCACCACTACCCCTGCTGCCGGCGCGCCTGCAGGTGCCGAGGCGGCATACATTGGCCTGCGGTTTGACACTGCTGCTGCCGTTGTTGCCACCCCTGATCGCCAGCCGCTGCACGCCGCGCTGCTGGCCACGCAGGCGTTTGCCGAGTTCCTGGCGCAGCGACTGCGGTGGACCGCGGTTACTGACGCCGAGTGCCTGTACTTTGACGCACTGGCGGACGCCGTGGCACACCGCGGCTCGTCGCGCTGCGACTTCTTGACAAACCCCGCGCTCGCGCCGCCGGCACGCAACAACGCGCTGGCATTCCAGTGGCAGCCGCCGCCTCCTAGCGGCAGTGCGGCCGATGACGGTGCAGACGACGACGACGACGATGACCCCGCTGCCATCCCCTTTGTGGCATACATGCCGGCGTTCCGACGTGCGGCACGGGGTGACGTGACCGCCGGCGCGCCCAACCCACGCCGCCGAGTCGGCACGACCGCCAGGAGGTCTATGTTTGGTGTGGCGGCGGCAGGCGACGGCGGCGGTGACGGCGGTGGTGACGGTAGCAGTGGCGGCGCGCCGGTGCGCCTGTCCTTGGCGGCACCCGCCCAGTGGAGCGTGCGCGTGCACCGCTTGTCCATGCTGCCACCCCCCGGCGCCCACCCACGTGATGGCGGTGGCAGTCCACCAGCAGCTGGACCTGGCTCCCCACTTGCCGGTACCAAACGCCGCGCAGCGGCACCGCTGTCACCCCCGCATGCTGCCACAACCTGCAGTCTTGGCGGTTCCCCAGGCTGCGGCGGCGCCGCGCCAGCCAGCGTCACCGCGGCACATGCGCGCTCAGTGCTGGGACTGGCGTCCGCGGGCAAGCGGCGCGCACTACTGCAATCCACGCTGCCGCCGGCGCCGCCGCCGCCGCCACCCGCCGCACACGCGGAGGCAAGTGAGACCATGGAGGTGGCACGCCTGCATGACGCGCTGGCACGCAGTGAGCGTGACCGACGGCGGTGGGCTGCCGACGTGGCGGCAACCTACCGTTCCATGCGCGTCCTGGTGCGAGTGCGGCCGCCACCGCCTGGCAGCGGCGCTGCAGACGGCGGCGCGGCGCTGCAAGTGCATGCCGCCACCGTTGCACTGGCACGCGGCGGCGGCGGTAGTGGCGGTAGTGGCGGGTGGCAGACGTGGGAGTTTGACGGCGTGATTGGCGCGGATGGCAGCCAGGGCGACGTGTACTCGCACCTGGAGCCGACCGTGTTGCGGTGTGTGACGGCGGGGGAGAATGGCCTGCTGCTGGCGTACGGCCAAACCGGGAGCGGCAAGACCCACACCATGGCAGGTGCAGGCGGATGGGGGGACAGCGATGCGGTCGGTGCGGGCATTGTAGGCCGCGCTCTGGCAACGCTGTACGCCGCGCTGGCTGATGGGCCACCTACCACCGTCCGGATGTCGCTGGTGGAGGTGTACAACGAGGAGCTGGTAGACTTGCTGGCGCCTGACCTGCCGCACACCGACGGTTGCGACTGCGGTGCGGCGCGGTGCGGCACCAGCACCGGCGGCGGAGGTGGCGGCGGCCGGATTGCCATTCGTACGGTTGGCGGCGGCGGCGGCGGCGGCGGTGCACGGGGCGGCGGCACCCAACCGCCACGCGTGGTGCTGGCAGGCATTGCTGCACCCGTGGTGGCCACGCATGCAGCTGCCGCCGCGCTGTTGGCAGCGGGCGCGGCGCGGCGTGCCACTGCAAGCAACGGCATTAATGCCGTATCCAGCCGCTCCCACCTGCTGGCGTTCCTGTATCTGTACCGCCAATTGCCGCACGGCGGCCCCATTGTGGAAAGCAAGCTGGTGCTGGGCGATCTGGCTGGCTCGGAGCGGCTGGCGGCAGCGGCGGCGGCAGCGGCAATGTCAGCGGCAGCAGCAGGAAGTGCGCCCACACTTGGTGCAGTGGATGGCGGCGTCACTGTGTCAGACTTGAGCGGCGCGCGGTGGAAGGAGTCGACGGCCATCAACCTGTCGCTCACCACGCTCGGCCGCGTGATGGCTGGCCGCAGTGCAGAGGGCAGCGGCGGGGAGGCGGGGCACCTGCCGTACCGTGACAGCGTGCTGACGCATGCACTGAGCGACTGCCTGGGCGGCAATGCGCGCGCAGCCCTCGTGTGTACGCTGTCCAGCGCGGCGGGCGACGCGGGCGAGACGGCTGCCACACTGGCCTTTGCCGCGCGGGCGCGCTCCATTCAGTGCACGCCGCTGGCGGGCCTGCGGGTGACACCGGGCGCTGGGGCCAGCGCCTCTCGCCGCGGTAGCATGGCGCCCGCCGCGGCGGGCGGTGGCGCTGACACCGCATTGGGCGCAGCAGCGGCTCGCGCGCTGCAGCAAGAGGTGTCATCGCTGCGCATGGAGCTTGCGCGCCGCGACGTCCGCATTGCAGCGCTGGAGGCGGCACTGGCAGCTTCAACAGCTGCTGCACCCGATGCAGTGCCCGCGCCACCGCCTGTAGTCACCCTGCGCTCCCGCCAAGCCGCCGCCGCGGCGCGCCTAGCGCAACCCAAGGCGGTTGCCAGTGGTGGCGGCGGTTCTGACGTGCTGCCGGCCGGCGCCGCAACCGGCAGTAGCGATGAAAACGTGCTTCTCACCGCCGCCACCGCTGCCGGGTTATTGGGTGGCGAGGGTGGCGGCTGTAGCACGCCTGCCGGCTTGCGCAGCCGCCCTGCTTCGCAGCTTGCGCTGCACGCCACACCGCACACCGACAGCAGCAGTTGCGTACCGCGCTCAGTCGCGCCCACGCGCGACCACCGTCGCCGCGTGTCATTCATGCCGGGCATTGCGCCCGCCGCTGCGCCCGCCGTTGCTGCCACCGCCAGCGGTGACCGCCGGTAGCCTTCCATTGGCCCTTCCAAGTTCCGGCCAGCGCAGCAGCACTCCGAGCTCGTGGGTCCAGCGTCCAACTTTGATGTTTGAAGCGGCGTCCAACACTGTCACCAGCTCCAGCACACATGCAAAATTTGCAACGCGACATGCGACGAGGCAATTATACACACGGCTAAGGGCAATCTGCAATAGGAAGCTGGATTGGGGGCATTTTACTGGCGTGTATGTGCTGCATTTTACTCATATCTTATCAGTCTTATCGATACCGGTACAGTAGCAGGATGGGCAACGACGGCAGCGGCAGCAGCAGCAGGTGGTGGTGGAGGAGGAGGGTGCCGGGGCTGCAGCTGGCGGCGGTGTGCATGGCAGCGGTGTGCATGACGGCTGCGGGGGCGCCTGTGAGGCCACGGGCAGCCAGCGGGAGTGCCACGGTTGGGGACAAGTGGTGGTACCTGGGACCGTGGCCGACGGCCAAGACGGAGGGGGAGGCGGACCCGGCGGAGGGGTGGGGCGGCATCCGCGCGTTGTATGCGGCGCGTAGCAGAGGTGGCGGCGGTGGGGGGAGAGGCGAGCTGCGGCTGCCGTCAGAGGTGGTGGATGGCGGGTTCATTCGCGGGTGGCAGTCGGTGACGGCGAGCGGGCAGCCGATGGGAGGCATGACCACCCCATCGGTGGCGCTGACCATCAAGGCGCCCATCAACTGGCAGGCGCTGGTGAATGCGGTGGGGATGGAGGCCGTGGAGGTGCAAGGCTGGGCAGTGACGTCGCTGCGCACGGCAGCGAGCGGCGTGGTGGCGGTGCGGTGTGTGGGCGTGCCGGCGGTGGCGGTGGCGGTGCACGGCAACGGCAGCTGGGTGGCGGGTGTGGGGGACATGTACGGCACGGGGAGGGGGGTGCTGTATGCCTCCCTCCCTGCCGGCCGCCATGACCTGTATGTGCATGTGCGCGCCAAGGTGCAGGCGGTGTGGGCATGCGAGGCGTCGCTGGTGCGGCGTGACGACGAGCCGCCGGCGCCGCCGCGCGCCACTGGCTCGCTGTTCCTCCCTGACGTGTGGGCCGGCGTGGTAGCGGGCGAGGTGGCAGCGGTGACGGTTGTGAATCCTGACACCACTGCATGGCGCCGTGTGGCTTGTGCCGGCGTGCTGTCTGCCGCCCATGCGTCGCCGTCGCCGCCGCACCCAGCAGCCGTGTACAGCCTGGCGCCAGGGGCAACGCTGCTGACGCCGTGCGCGCTGCTGCCAGCCCTGCGCCACGCTGCTGCCGCGCAGTGTGACTCACCACCGCGCAGCGGCGCTGCGAGCGCACACCTGGCGGTGTACTGGCAAGAAGGCGTCAGTGACGGCAGCGGGACAGCGGCGGTGGGCTCCGATGGGGAGGTGGACGCCGCCGGCGACGGCGCACCGTGGCACCTCCTCGCAGTCCCGGCCACCCTGGCGTGCCGCACCATCCACCAGTCTGCCACCTTCACGTTCATGGACCATGACGGCAGCGTAGCACAGGCGGGTTTCATTGCGCCGCTGCCGGCGTCCCCGCTCAACAACAGCGCCGGCGCTCCCATCCTGCTAACGTTCCATGGCACGGGGGTGGCGCCACGCGGCCAAGCGGACGCGTACAAGTGGAAGCCGAACGCCGGCGACGCCGACTACACCTTTGGGGTGGCGGGGTACTGGGTGCTTGCGCCTGGGCGCGGCGGCGCACACAACTGGCAGGGCGCCGGCCAGTGGCACGCGTTTGCGGCCTTGACGGCATTTGGCGAGTGGGTTGCTGCCGCGGTGGGCGGCGCGGGCGCCGCGCCCGCGTCGTGCCCGCCTGCCGCAGCAACGCGCAGCGTGCCAGCCTGTCTGCCGCGCGCCGACGCCAGCCGCGTGCTGTTTGCAGGGCACAGCATGGGTGGTGCGGGCGCGTGGCACGCTGCCACTGCGGCACCCGACCTGGCGCTGGCGCTAGCGCCCGCCGCCGGGTGGCTGGTGAAGGAGGGATACGGGGATGCCAACACGCCGTTTTGGGCCGACCTGCACGAGCCGGCGGTGGACGGCGCGCTGAAAGCGGTGCTGCTGGCAGCGGTGGCAGACCAGCGGCCCGACACCCATGCCTCCAACATCGCTGGCATGCCCACCCACGTGCGCGTGGGCGCCAACGACGCAACGACGCACCCGTGGTACTCGCGCCGCATGGCGCGCCTGGTGGCTGACGCGCACGCGGCTGTGAGCGGCACGCCGCCGTGCGTGGCAGACCGCAGCAGCGGCGGCGACGGTGAGTGTGCCGTGACGTTGGAGGAGGTGGGCGGGAAGGAGCACTGGTGGTGGGACACGGTTAGCCCCAACGACGGCGGCGTCGTCAATGACGCCGTTATGCGCGCGTTCTATGCCCGCGTGGCGTCACACAACTCGACGGCGGCTGGCTGGGCGGCGGCGGCGGCGGGAGGGTCCAGCGGCGGCGCCCTGTCGCACACCCTGCCTGCGCGCTGGGTGTACACCGTCACCAACCCGAGCACGTACGCGCGTGGGCGCGGCGGCGTGCGCATTGTGGCGCAGCGCGTGCCGGGTCGCGTGTCGACGGTGGAGGTGGAGGTGGTGAGCTGCGACCTGGGCTGGTGGAGCCTGCGCGTGTGGCGGGTGGCGCCCGCCAACGTGGCGGCGCTGCGGGGGCGGCCGCCAGCGCCAGGCGCTGACGACGCGAGGGCGGCGCTGCGGCCGCGTGCGCACCTTGCGCACGCCGCCGTGACGGCGTGGTGCCGCGACCCGACCGCTCAGCGGGTGGACAGCCCGCGTGTGTCCCGCGCCAACGAGCCGCTCGTCATGCCCGTCTTCCTGTGCGTGGACGGCGCGGCATTCGCAGTGAGCGACGTGGTGGCGGGCGGCGGCCTGTGCCGCAACAGCAGCACGGCACCGTGGCGGCAGGGTGCCGCCACCGCCACCACTGTGACATCCAAAGGCGCGCCGCCAGATGGCCCGCCGTCGCCAGCCCCACCACCCCGCACCGCGTTTGTGTCCCCTGCGCGCGCCGTTACGAGCCGCCCGTTTGTGGTGGTAGTGGGCGAGCCGCGCACCAACGCCACACGGTACGCCGCCTGGATGCAGTTCGCCCACTTCCTGGCTGCCTCGCACGCCGCCGCGTACGACACCACGGCACCCATTGTGCCGCACTCGAGTTGGCAGCCGGGGGCGGGAGGGCAGGCGGGCGCGATTGTGCTGGGCGACGTATCCGACAATGCCGCGGCAGCCCACCTGGTGCCGCTGCCGTCCACCTTAGCCGGGTGTGACACGGCGGCGCTGACCAGCGCCGCGTCAGGCCTGGCGTTGTATGTGACGGCGCACCGTGCCACCGGCACGCCCGTGCTTCACATCACCGCCGGCGCCGCCATTGCCGCCGCCATGGCGGCCCTCCACTCCCTTGTACGTTTTTTGTGGCCGGTCGTTGCGCGTCACACACCGCACACACTCGCCGACACACTGCTCACCCGGCGCCACCACTGCAGGCACGACCCACCATCCCACCCATGTACCGCCCACCATTTGTGAACCTTGTGCCCGACTTTTTGATGGCAGATGCCGCCGTGTTGCGGCTGGGCCTGGCGGGGTGCGTCATGACGTTGTTGTGTGTGCCGTGCAACACTCACACGCGCCACTACTCTGCTCCATACCCCTCCCAACTGTGCAGCATCCGGGCCGCCGGCTTTTGGCACCAGTGGCCCGCCGTGGCGGATGACGACGCATGGCAGCTGCGTGCCGCGCCGGGTGCTTATGCCGCATGTTAGTTTGGCACGCTACTATATGATAGTTCAATTGGCACCCACCTAGGCGGGCGGTGGCACCGCGCCCGCGCCAGCCGCCTTCCGCTGCCGTGCAAGGTCGTACGCTGCGTGCATGTGCGCCGGAACAAACACACGGAAGTCGTCCATGAACGACTGCGAGATGCCGTGCTGCTGGAACAGCGTCACCATCGCGTTGATGGTCGCATCCACGGATGCCTCGGCGTGTGAGAACTGCAGCAGCAGCTTCACAAACTGCTCAAAGCTGCCAGGCG
>ERZ778022.1763-NODE-1763-length-26329-cov-4.805701_pt1 | contig 26329 bp, 24 predicted proteins | sample MGYA00375752_ERZ778022 | MGnify/ENA primary metagenome ERZ778022 (study PRJEB29350, sample SAMN05389826) | bioreactor metagenome | isolation source: Thiocyanate bioreactor | place: South Africa: University of Cape Town | collected 2014-04-04 ...
GCGGAAGTTCATAAGCCACATTGCCGAGAACGGCATTGCTAATCGCCGACGTGACCGCCGCCACCCGCAACCGCGCCGAATCTCACATTGCTGACAATCCCGCCTCCGGCAAAAGGCGCGCCGCCGTTGGTCGTGCTGGATGATCCGAAGGCCGCGCCGCCGGCGACGTCGAGTCCGGCAAAGAAGCCCTGCTCTCCGGCAAACACGGAGGCAGGAAAAGCGATTACGCCGACAACGGCCAATGTCAGCGATCCCAGCCGCATCGCGATCTCCGCAAAAGGTCCGGAGGATCATGCGGCAAACATGGTTAGCGCCGGATTAAAAACCCTTCTAGCGCCTAGACCGCCTTACTCCGGCTCGCGGGCGGCCGGTTCAACAACCATGCCGCGGAGACGCCGCTGATGACCATCACCGCCGCACTGCCCGAAAGCGTCGCCAGCTTGCCGAAACGGACCAGCGCGTCGCCATAGATGATCGGCCCGATCCCCTGCCCCATGAAAAAGCAGAACGCATGCAGCGACAGGCACGACGCCCGCGCCTCTGGTGCGAGATCGCTGGAGAACACCTGCAGCGAGCCATGGAAGCTGTAGAAGCCGACGCCCATCACCAGAAAGCACAGCGCCTGAATTCGCCAGTCCGGCCCGAGGGCAACAATGATGAACTGGGATGCGACGAGCAGCACCCCGCCGATCATCAGTACCTTGACGCCCACGATCTTCAGCAGCCGTGAGACCATCATCGTGTAGAGCAGCCCGCCGATCGCGAGGGCCGCGATCACGAGTCCCGGAATGGAGGCCCGTGTCTCGCCGAGATCGAACAGCAGCGCTGCGACGAACGGCAAAAATCCGAACACGCAAAGCCCGTTGAGAAACACCGCGGAGAAACAGATCTTCGCCTTCGGGTTCGCGGCAATCGTCGCATAGCCGTGCCTCAACGCGGCAAAGTTCACGTTCTGCTTCGTGGTCGTCACGCCGCCGCGGCGAAAGCCGGTCGCGGTGAGTACGGAAGCCACGACCATCAGGATGCCGAGCACCGTCAGCACGCCGCGCCAGCCGAGGAAATCGCCGATCACGCCGGATGCGGTCGCGCCGAGAAGATTGCCCGTCATGGTGCCCGCCAGAACGCGGCCCAATGCGACCTGCCGCTTTTCGAGCGGGACGAGATCGGCGGTCAGGCCCATCGCCACCGGAAACGTGCCACCGGCGGCGATACCGCACAGGATGCGCGACACGAACAGCAACTCGAACGACGACGCCAGCGCACCGAGGATGTTGGCTGCCCCGAGCAGGCCGAGGCAGATCATCAGCATCCGCGCCTTGCCGAACATATCGGCGGCCGCGCCGATCACCGGCTGAACGAAGGCAAAGGTGAGCGACATAGCCGTGGAGAGACTGGCGGCCGTCGCGACGGTGACCGCCAGATCGTTCGACACCAGCGGGATCACCGGATCGATCGCACGCGACGACAGGGCCGCGGCGAATGTCGCCATCGCGATGACATTGAGGATCGGCAGCATCAGGACTTCTTTCGTTCCTTCGCCGCGCCAGCCTGTCGCTAGCGCGCCCCGCTCTTTGCGAGCGTGTCGAATGCCATCAGGTTCTTCACCAGCGCCTCGAAATCCTTCAGCGGCACCATGTTGGGACCGTCGGAGGGCGCGTTGTCGGGATCGGGATGTGTCTCGATGAAGACGCCCGCGACGCCGACCGCCACCGCGGCGCGCGCCAGCACCGGCACGAACTCACGCTCGCCGCCGGATGAGGTGCCCTTGCCGCCCGGCTGCTGTACCGAATGGGTGGCGTCGAAGATCACCGGCGCGCCGGTGGTGCGCGCGAGAATCGGAAGCGCGCGCATGTCGGAGACCAGCGTGTTGTAGCCGAAGGACGCGCCACGCTCGGTCACCAGCACATTGGCGTTGCCGCCGCCCGTGACCTTGCCGACCACGTTGGCCATGTCCCATGGCGCGAGGAACTGGCCCTTCTTGACGTTGACGATCTTGCCGGTGGCGGCGGCCGCAAGCAGCAGGTCGGTCTGGCGGCACAGGAAAGCCGGGATCTGCAGGATGTCCACCGCCTCGGCGACCGGCGCGCACTGGTCGATCTCGTGCACGTCGGTCAGCACCGGCAGGCCAAGCGTCGAGCGAATCTCAGCGAAGATCGGTAGCGCTTTCTCGAGGCCGATACCGCGCGCGCCCGAGGCGCTGGTGCGGTTCGCCTTGTCGAATGACGTCTTGTAGACGAGGCCGATGCCGAGACGCGCGGCGATCTCTTTCAGTGCCTGAGCCGTTTCCAGCGCATGGGCCCTGCTCTCGAGCTGGCACGGCCCGGCGATCACCGCCAGCGGCAGCGCATTACCGAATCTGACGGAGCCTGCGGAAACCACCGGGGCCGCTGTGGTCGTGGCGTTCAAAGCATGTCCTTTTCGAAAAAACCGAGCCGGACCATGCCGACCCGGACGCGCGGGATCAAGTGCGGCAGATCAAATCGCGCTGGATGCTTCGAATATCAGGGTTGCGCCGAAAGCAGCCTGCGACGGAACGACCAGCCGTCCGCCATGACGAAGCGAGGACACGCCGCCGTCCCGCAACACGCGTTCCACCGTCTCGATATCCGCCACCGCAAGCCGCAGGCCTTTGAGCACCGCGCCTTCGCCCGCATCGGGCTGAACGCCGAAGCGATCATGGAACGCGGCTGCGGTCATGATCTCCACATCGCCGCGCGGCGTCGTGGCTGCGATGCCATCCGGCGTCACGCGCAGGTCATGCACACCGGTAAAGGCTTCAAGAAAGCCGCGGTGATCAGCCGGACAATTAACCACCAGCACCGCGCCGCGCACGCCCTGCGCGCCGTTCGCATGGTGCTGGAAATCCGGTTTCCAGAACGCCGCCGGATTGTGCTGGCGGCAGGTGAAGAACGTCGTCTGCGGCGACAGCGCGTCTTTCGCGAAGGTCAGTGAGAATCCCACCGTCGTTGCGCTGCCGTCGGGCAGCACGGCTGCGCGCGAAAACGGCAGAGGCTGCGAGATGCCGATGCCGCTCCGCGCGAAGTCCGTCGCGTCGGCCTCGCTGTCGGTGCTTTCCAGGACCAGCATCGCAAGACCGTCGCCACGCGCGATCGCCTCGCGATTGGGAATGCCGAAGTGCCGCGACAGACCATCGTCGCCCAGCTTGTCCGGTTCACCCACCGTCAGGATTTCGATGAAGAAACCGGGAAACTGCACGACGTGATTGTGCGTACCCCACGGATGCCGGTTGCGCGCGCCGACGGTAAAGCCCGCGCGCCGGTAGAACTCCGCCGCCGCGTCGAGATCGCGGACGGCGTGCACGATGTGATCGAGGCCGCGAGCCATGCGCGAATGCGCCTTACTTCACCGACGAGAAGGCTGTCGGCACCAGGAACTGGTTGACGATATTGGCGACGATCATGCCGTCCTTCTCGGACTCCGCGCGCTTGGCGATCCATTCGGGATCGGCCATGAACGCGGTCCACTTCGTCTCGCGCTCCGCCATCGAGTCCCATTCGAGGAAATAGGTCAGTTCCATGTTGGACTCGCCGACCGCCGTGGTGAAGAAACCGGCCTGCCGGATGCCGTGCCTCTTCCAGAGATCGAGCGTCACGGTCGCGAACCGCTTGAGCAGGTTCGGCAGACGTCCCGGAATGCAACGGTAGACACGCATCTCATAGATCTTGCTCATGTGACCCTTCTTGCTTTTGAATTGAACCGGCACTCAGGTTGCGCAGACTGCTGGCATGCAGGCTTTCCCGATCAGCTTATAGTGGCCTGCGCGAACGGCGATCAAGCGGGTTCCCCGCAAAGATGCCCAGAGAGTGACGATGAAAACCATGCTGCTCGGCCAGATCGCTGCGGTTGCGATGCTGACCTCTATGGCTCACGCGCAGTCGCCCGGGACGCCCGGCGTCATCACCGGCGGCGCGAACGGCGTGATGGTCAACGGCAAGCCCGCCGCGCGGGTCGGCGACACCACCAGCGACGGCGCGGTTGTGGAAGGCGTGCCGAATGTTTTCATCAACGGCAAACCGGCAACCGTGCTCGGCAACCGCACGGCCTGCGGCGGCGCGGTGACGGGCGGCGCCACCGGCGTCTTCATCAACGGCAAACCTATGGCGCGGCAGGGCGACCAGACCTCGGGCTGCGCGAAATAACGCTGCCCTCACCTTCCCGCGTAACGCTCCGTCGCCAGATTGAGATCGAGCGCCTCTTTCTCCGTGAGCCAGCGAATGTCCCGGCTGGCCGACATGGCCTGCAGGATCGAGGGGGAGACGCCCATCCGCGTCATGTAGTCGAGGATCATGGCGGTGGTCTTCTGCGTATCGCCGACAATGTCCCGTGACGCATCCGCGCTTTTCGGCAGCGACGTCGTGAACTGATGCACGCCCAAGCGAGAGCCGGGAAATGCCTCACGGATTTTTCCACCGGCAAAGACCAGCACGCAGGCGCTGGCGCAATAGGCCGGGCGCAGGCGTCCCTGCGCATCGGCCGATGCGACCATGGTCGTGAGGCCCCGCGCCCGGATCACCTCTCCCATGATGGTGGCCTGATCGAGCCGCCCGCCCGGCGACGACAGCAGCACGACATCATCCGGCGCGAGTTTCGCCGTGTCGAGCTGTTCGCGGAACCAACTCGCGGCGGCTGCGCCGATCTCGCCTCTGACAGCAAGCGCACGCACATTACGCCCGCTCAGATCGATCTGCGTTACCGACGACGTCAGCGACGGCGCGACATACAAGTCCTTCCAGTAGGCCCATGCCGCAGGCGATGACAGATCCTGCCACGCCCGCCCGCCCCACAGCGCGATGATGGCGAGCGCGAACAGGAGCGACGCCAGCGATGATCGGCCGAACCAGCGGCGTCCGTTGTCGCGCGGCGGTCCGCCCGGCGCCTGCGGCGGCCCATCGCTCGCAGGCCGGCCCCATGGCCGCGCAGGTTCTTCCGGCCGAAGCGAAGGAGGTTTGATCCTGGGAACCATGATCGATCCGTGATGCCGCGCGAAAACGTCCGGCAGCTTAACCGGCGATGACGTTCATTCAATGAAAGTTCGCGCGATCAGACCAGACGGCTCTGCACCACCGCCGCCTGCACGAACGAGGCGAACAGCGGATGCGGCTCGAACGGACGCGATTTCAGTTCGGGGTGATACTGCACGCCGATGAACCACGGATGGTCCTCGTACTCGACAATCTCCGGCAGCACGCCGTCCGGCGACATGCCAGAGAAACGCAGGCCGTGCTGTTCGAGGCGGTCCTTGTAGGCGGTGTTGACTTCGTAGCGATGACGATGGCGCTCGGAGATTTCCAGCGCACCGCCATAGACCTCCGATACGCGGCTGCCCTTCTTGAGGGCGGCGGGATACGCGCCGAGGCGCATGGTGCCGCCGAGATCGCCAGCCCGCGAGCGGCGTTCGAGTTCGTTGCCGCGCAGCCACTCGGTCATCAGGCCGACCAGCGGCTCCCTGGTGGGGCCGAATTCGGTCGAGTTCGCGTCGGTAATTCCGACCAGATTGCGGGCCGCTTCGATCACCGCCATCTGCATGCCGAAGCAGATACCGAAATACGGCACCTCGCGCTCGCGCGCGAACTGCGCCGCCTTGATCTTGCCTTCCGCGCCGCGCTGACCGAAACCGCCGGGCACCAGAATGCCGTTGACGTGTTCGAGGAACGGCGCGGGGTCTTCGTTCTCGAAGACCTCGGACTCGATCCAGTCGAGATTGACCTTCACCTTGTTGGCGATGCCGCCGTGAGAGAGCGCCTCGATCAGCGATTTGTAGGCGTCCTTCATGCCGGTGTACTTGCCGACAATGGCGATGGTCACCTCGCCTTCCGGACGGCGGACGCGCTCGTTGATGGTGTGCCAGCTTTCCAGCGCAGGCGGTTTCGGGTTCTCGATGCCGAATGCGGCCAGCACTTCGTCGTCGAGACCGGCAGCGTGATAGGCTTCCGGCACGGCGTAGATGTTGTCGACGTCGCGCGCCTCGATCACGGCGCTCTCGCGCACGTTGCAGAACAGCGCCAGCTTGCGGCGCTCTTCCTTCGGAATTTCGCGATCGGTCCGGCACAGCAGAATATCGGGCTGGATGCCGATGGAGCGCAGTTCCTTCACCGAATGCTGGGTCGGCTTGGTCTTCAATTCGCCCGCGCTCGGAATGTAAGGCAGCAGCGTGAGATGGATGTAGATCACCTGCCCGCGCGGCAGATCGTTCTTGACCTGACGGATCGCCTCGAAGAACGGCAGGCCTTCGATGTCGCCCACCGTGCCGCCGACCTCGCACAGCACGAAGTCATAGCCTTCGTTGCCGGTGAGGATGAATTCCTTGATGGCGTTGGTGACATGCGGAATCACCTGCACCGTCGCGCCGAGATAGTCGCCGCGGCGCTCCTTGTTCAGGATGTCCTGATAGATGCGGCCGGTGGTGATGTTGTCCTGCTTGGTCGCAGGCCGCCCGGTGAAGCGCTCGTAGTGACCGAGATCGAGATCGGTCTCCGCGCCGTCATCGGTCACAAACACTTCGCCGTGCTGATACGGCGACATCGTTCCGGGATCGAGGTTGAGATAGGGATCGAGCTTGCGAAGGCGGACTTTGTAGCCTCGTGACTGCAAGACAGCGCCGAGCGCTGCTGAAGCCAGACCCTTGCCGAGCGAGGAGACCACGCCGCCGGTGATGAAAATATACCGCGTCATGGGACCCTACCTTTATCTCCGCCAGTGCGATTCGCAAAACCAAACACGCGTCACCCCCAGCAATTCTCCACGCTGTGGGTGACACTGATATGCAAGCTCAATCAGATAGTTGGAAGGCAACTCTCAGACTTGCAGGCAGGCGGCTCGCGCATGACTGCAGGTCCTGAAGCGACAATCGCCTTACTTCGACTGCGGCGCCTGCGGTGCAGACGGCGCCTCAGGCTTCTTCAGCGAATCCAGAAGACCGCCGACAGGGGCCTGCGGCGCACTGCCCGGCTGCGAGATCGGCGCAGGGCTGGTGGATGGGTTCAGGATCGACGCAGGCTTGCGCTCGTAGCCCGCGAGCCACGACAGGAACAGGCTGGTGAGGAAGAAGCCCGCCGCCAGAATGGCCGTGGTGCGCGTCAGCAGGTTGGTCGTGCCGCGGCTCGACATGAAACCGCCGCCACCACCGCCGCCGATACCGAGGCCGCCGCCTTCGGAGCGCTGCAGCAGCACGACGCCGATCAGGCCGAGCACGAGCATGAGATGGATGACGATAATGACGGTCTGCATCGTTACCTTCCGTCACAAGCCGCCAACGCCGGAAAGTCGGCCATGACGATGCTTGCGGGGGTTGAAGTTGCGCGGTCTGTACACGATTGCAGGGGTGATTGCCACCCCCGGTCACACGCTCAGGGTTGTGGGAGATTTAGGGGCACGCCGCTGCAATCGCAAGGAAATCAACCGCTTTCAGGCTTGCGCCGCCCACCAATGCTCCATCGACATTCGGGACGGCCATCAGTTCGGCCGCATTCGACGGCTTGACCGACCCGCCGTACAGAATCCGGATGCCATCGCCCTGCTGGCTGAAGCGTTCCTTCAGCTTGGCGCGAATAAACCCATGAACTTCCTCGACATCCTTCGCAGTCGGGGTACGCCCGGTTCCAATCGCCCAGACCGGCTCGTAGGCCACAATCAGATTGGCCGCCGTGGCTCCGTCCGGTACCGACCCGGCAAGCTGCCGCCCGACCACCTCCAGCGCCTGCCCGGCGTCCCGTTCCGCCTGGGTCTCGCCGACGCAGACGATGGCGACCAGCTTCGCCCGCCACGCGGCCTCGGCCTTGGAGCGGACCACCGCGTCGCTATCGCCATGATCCGCGCGGCGCTCCGAATGGCCGACGATGACATGGCTCGCACCGGTATCGGCGATCATTTCGGCGGAGATATCACCGGTATGCGCGCCGGAAGCGGCCGGATGGCAGTCCTGCGCGCCGATCGCGACCTGCGATCCGGTGACCAGACCCGCGGCCGTGAACAGCAGTGTGGCGGGCGGACAGATCAGAAGGTCCGCCTTTTTGCTCACGTCGCCCGCGCCCTGCCAGATCGCCGCAAGCTCGCTCATCGAGGCCTTGAGGCCGTTCATCTTCCAGTTCCCCGCGATCAGCGGGCGGCGCGTATCGGTCATTCTCAATCTCGCATCTGAATGGGTTGATTTGCGCTATCAGAGCAGGCGGATAGACGCCAGTTCCAGAACGGCTTTATTAACCGCGCCGAAGCGCCGCCCCCTGCATGGTTGCGGGGGAACCCCTGCCGCTTTATACCTTGGCGAAACAATGCGGTAACGCTGCTTCGGCGTATCGCTCCTCCCTCCCCGAACATCAAGTTGGACTCATGCTCCGAGGAATGCGCAAGGCCTCATCGAACTGGCTCGGCAAGACGGTGATGACCGTCATGTTCGGTGTGCTGATCATCAGTTTCGGCATCTGGGGCATCGCCGATATCTTCCGCGGCTTCTGCCAGTCGAGCCTCGCCAAGCTCGGCAGCACCGAAATCTCGTCGGTGCAGTTCAGAAATCTGTTCACCGACCGGCTGCAGCAGATCGGCCGCCGCTTCGGCCGTCCGCTGACCCAGGAGCAGGCCCGCCAGTTCGGCCTCGACCGTCAGGTGCTGCAGGAGATCGTCGCCGACGCCACGCTGGACGAAACCGCGCGCCGCATGGGCCTCGGCCAGTCGGACGCAGACGTGGTTCGCGTCATCCAGAACGATCCGAGCTTCAAGGGCCTCGACGGCAAGTTCGATCATGACCGCTTCCTGCAGGTGATCCGCCAGTTCGGCTACACCGAACAGCGCTATATCGCCGAGCAGCGCCGCCGCTCGCTGCGCACCCAGCTCACCGGCACGATCGCCGCGGGCCTCGAGCCGTCGAAAACCCAGCTCGAAGCGCTGGTCCGCTTCCAGAACGAGCAGCGCTCGGCGGACTACATCCGCCTGACGGCGGCGCAGGCCGGCACCATCGACGCGCCCTCTCCCGAGGCGCTGGCGTCCTTCTTCGAGGAACGCAAGCAGCTCTTCCGCGCGCCGGAATACCGCAAGATCGCATTCCTCGCGCTGACGCCGGACGATATCGCCAAGACGATCCAGGTTTCGGACGACGACGCGAAGAAGATGTTCGAGCAGCGCAAGGAAAGCTATGCGACGCCGGAGAAGCGTCGGGTGTTCCAGATCCCGTCCCCGAACGAGGATGAGGCCAAGGCCGCGCGCGAGCGCATCGCGTCCGGCACGTCGTTCGAGGACATCGCCAAGGAGCGCAAGCTCCCCCCCGCCGACACCGATCTCGGCAATGTCGCGAAATCCTCCATCGGCGACAGCGCGCTTGCGGATGCCGCCTTCGCGCTCGCACCGGACACCGTGAGCCAGCCGGTGAAGGGCGCGCTGACCACCGCATTGCTGAAGGTCACCAAGATCGAGCCCGGCACCAATCCGAGCTATGAAAGCGTCGCGCCGAAGATCAAGCAGGAGATCGCGGTGGAGCGCGCCCGCGCCCAGTTGCAGGACCTGCACAACAAGATCGAGGACGAGCGCGGCGGCGGCGCCAACATCGCGGAAGCCGCCCAGAAGCTCGGCCTCAAGGCCACCACCATCGAAGCCATCGACCGCTCCGGCCGCGGCCTCGACGGCAAGCCGGTCGCTGGCCTGCCGCAGGGCGTCGATCTCGTCTCCCCCGCTTTCGCCAGCGATGTCGGCGTCGAGAACGAACCCGCGCAGTACAACGGCGGCGAAATCTGGTTCGACGTGCTCGGCGTCACGCCGTCGCGCGAACGGACGCTGGACGAGGTGAAGGATCAGGTCGAGGCGCGCTGGAAGGACGAACAGATCTCCAAGCGCCTGCGCGAGAAGTCCACCGAGATCGTCGGCAAGCTCGACAAGGGCGCCAAGCTCGCGGACGAAGCGGCGGCGGTTGGCGTGAAAGTCGAAACCGCCTCGCTGTTCAAGCGTGACACCGACATCAAGAGCGTGCCGGAGCGCCTTGTGCCCGCAGCGTTCCGCACGGCCAAGGACGGCAATGGCCAGGTCGACGGCGGCAACGGAAACGACTGGATCGTGTTCAAGGTTACCGACATCGTGGTGCCGCCGGTCGATCTCGCCTCCGACGACGTGAAGAAGCTGAAGGAGAATCTCCGTCAGGCCGAAATCGAGGAACAGGTCGCGGCCTACGTGACCAAGCTCGAAGCCGATGTCGGCGTCACCATCAACCAGAACGCGTTTGCCGTGGCGACCGGCGCTGCGTCGAGCCAGTAACGCCGCCGCGCTCTACGGACATGTCATGGACGATCTGAAATCCATTATCGGAAAAGTCGCCACCGGCGCGGCACTCACACGCGAGGAAGCCGCGGCGGCGTTCGACCGTGTGATGTCCGGAGAAGCGACGCCCGCGCAGATGGGCGGCCTTCTGATGGCGCTGCGCGTGCGCGGCGAGACCGTGGACGAAATCACCGGCGCGGTGTCTGCCATGCGCGCCAAGATGCTCCCCGTGAAGGCTCCGGCGGATGCCGTCGATATCGTCGGCACCGGCGGCGACGGTTCCGGCTCGGTCAACGTCTCGACCTGCGCCTCGTTCATCGTGGCGGGCGCGGGCGTGCCCGTCGCCAAGCACGGCAACCGTGCGCTGTCGTCGAAATCCGGCGCGGCGGACGCCCTCGCCGCACTCGGCGTCAACATCAACATCACGCCGGACGACGTCGGCCGCTGTATCGCGGAAGCCGGGATCGGCTTCATGTTCGCGCCAACGCATCATCCGGCGATGAAGAACGTCGGCCCGACCCGCGTCGAACTCGCGACCCGCACGATCTTCAATCTGCTCGGCCCGCTGTCCAACCCGGCCGGCGTGAAGCGGCAGATGGTCGGCGTGTTCTCCAAGCACTGGGTGCAGCCGCTGGCGCAGGTGCTGAAGAATCTCGGCTCGGAGGCGGTCTGGGTCGTTCACGGCTCCGACGGCCTCGACGAGATCACCCTCACCGGCCCGACCCATGTCGCCGCGCTGGAGAACGGCAGCATCCGCACCTTCGACGTCACGCCGGAAGACGCGGGCCTTCCGCGCGCCACCGCCGCCGAACTCAAGGGCGGCGACGCCGAAGCCAACGCGAAGGCGCTGCGTGAGGTGCTCGAAGGCAAACAGAACGCCTATCGCAATGTCGCGCTGATCAATGCCGCCGCCGCGCTCGTGGTCGCGGGCAAGGCGAAAGACCTGAAGGAAGGCGTCGCGCTCGGCACCAAGGCGCTGGACAGCGGCGCCGCCACCGAGCGGCTGACCCGCCTCGCCGCCGTCTCGAATGCTTGAGGAGCAGATCGCCTTGTCCGACATCCTCACCAAGATCGAAACCTACAAACGCGAGGAAATCGCCGCAGCCAAGCGCGCGGTCCCGCTCAGCGAGATCGAGGCCCGCGCCAAGGCCGCGCCCGCGCCGCGCGGTTTCGTCAAAGCCATCCGTGCCAAGCATGCCAACGGCGATTACGCGCTGATCGCCGAGGTCAAGAAGGCCTCGCCGTCGAAAGGCCTGATCCGCGCCGACTTCGATCCGCCATTGCTGGCGAAGGCCTATGAATCCGGCGGCGCGGCGTGTCTCTCCATTTTGACCGATACGCCGTCGTTCCAGGGTTCGCTCGCGTTCATGGTCGCCGCGCGCGCAGCCGTCTCGCTGCCGGTGCTGCGCAAGGATTTCATGTACGACACCTATCAGGTGGCGGAAGCCCGCGCCCATGGCGCGGACTGCATCCTCATCATCATGGCGGCGCTGGATGACGCCGCCGCCAAGGACATCGAGGACGCCGCCTTCGCGCACGGCATGGACGTGCTGCTGGAAGTCCACGACCGCGCCGAACTCGATCGCGCGCTGAAGCTGCGTTCGCCGTTGCTCGGCGTGAATAACCGCAACCTGCGGACCTTCGAGACCACGCTCAAGACCAGCGAGGAACTCGCGCCGTTGATTCCGAAGGATCGCATCAGCGTCGGCGAGAGCGGCATCTTCGCGCCGGAGGATCTGGCCCGCCTCACCCGCGTCGGCATGAACACCTTCCTTGTCGGCGAGAGCCTGATGCGGCAGGCGGACGTGACCGCTGCGACGCGCACGCTGCTGGCGCGCGGGAACGGCACTTGAGATGGCGAAGCGAACCAAACAGCTCACCCATATCGACGCCAAGGGCGAAGCCCGCATGGTGGACGTCTCCGCGAAGGCGGACACTGAACGCCTCGCGGTGGCCGAAGGCCAGGTCATCATGACCCGCAAGACGCTCGACCTGATCGCCAAAGGCAACGCCGCCAAGGGCGACGTGCTCGGCACCGCGCGCATCGCCGGGATCATGGCGGCCAAGCGCACCTCCGAACTCATTCCGCTGTGTCATCCGCTGGCGCTGTCGAAGGTCACGCTCGACATCACGCCGGATGCCAAGCTGCCCGGCTGCCGCGTCCGCGCCACCGTCAAGGTGAAAGGCCCCACCGGCGTCGAGATGGAAGCGCTGACCGCCGTGTCGGTCGCATGTCTCACCATCTACGACATGGTGAAGGCCGTGGAGCGCGGCATCCAGATCGAGGGCATCCGCCTGGTCGAGAAGAAGGGCGGAAAGTCGGGACACTATCTCGCCGAATATTGAGGATTGCACCATGGCGCTGATGCCGGTCGCTGAAGCCTACGCCGCCGTTCTCAAGGACGCCGCGCCGCTGCCCGAAGAGACCGTGGCGCTCAATGATGCCCATCATCGCACGCTGTCCCGTGACATCGCGGCCCTCCGCACCCAGCCGCCCGACGCCATGTCGGCCATGGACGGCTATGCTGTGCGCGCATCCGACGCCGTGCTCGGCGCACGCCTGAAGGTGATCGGCGAAGTCGCCGCGGGCCGTCCGTTCACCTCATCCCTTGGCGCAAAAGAAACCGCTCGCATCTTCACCGGCGGCGTCGTTCCCGATGGCGCGGATGCGATCGTGATTCAGGAAGACACCACGCGCGATGGCGATTTCGTCGTCATCAATGAAGCCTCCACGCTCGGAAAGAACATCCGCGCCGCCGGCATCGACTTCAAGCAAGGCGACGTGCTCTTGCCGCGCGGCACGCTGCTGGCAGACCGCGCGCTGGGGCTGGCGGCGGGAATGAATCATCCGCATCTGCCGGTGCATCGCCGTCCGCGCGTGGCGATCCTCGCCACCGGCGACGAACTCGTCGCGCCGGGCGGAACGCTCGCGCCGGGCCAGATCATCTTCAGCAACGTGTTCGCGCTCACGGCTCTCGCGCGCAGCGAAGGCGCGGATGTCATCGACCTCGGCATCGCGCGCGATACGCTCGATTCCACGACGGACGGAATTCGCCGTGCGCAGGGTAGCGGCGCGGATGTTCTGGTCACCACCGGCGGCGCGTCCGTCGGCGACCACGATCTCGTTCAGGCCGCGCTGAAGGCGGAAGGCACCGACATGGCCTTCTGGAAAATCGCGCTGCGCCCCGGCAAGCCGATGATGCACGGGCGGCTGGATGCGATGCGCGTGCTCGGCCTGCCCGGCAATCCGGTGTCGTCCTACATCTGCGCCTATCTGTTTCTGGTGCCGTTGATCCGGGCGCTGTCAGGCCGCACGCACATTGATCATGTGTTCGAGCAGGCGCGGCTCGGGCGCGACCTGCCCGCCAACGATCAACGGCAGGACTATCTGCGCGCGCGGCTTGAAACAGGCGCGGAAGGACTGCCGGTGGCCACATCGGTCGGCATGCAGGACAGTTCGCTCGTGGCCAATCTGGCCGCAGCCAACGCACTGATCATCCGCCCACCTTTCGCGCCCGCCGCCCCGGCCGGATCGACCTGCACGATCCTGCGGTTGCCGAACTGAACCAGCGCCGCCTTCACCGGAAATTAATGATTGCGGAACACATATGGAACAGATAGTGTTCGTTCATGATTTGTTTCGAGTGACTCGCAGCTTCTGAGGACGCCTTCCTTCCAAGGGCCCGGAGCAGCGCATCGCTGGATAAACGGGACCGGGGACCACTCAAAATGCTGACACGCAAACAATACGAGCTTCTTCGCTTCATCAACGAGCGGCTAAAGGAAGCTGGTGTTCCGCCCTCCTTCGACGAGATGAAGGATGCGCTAGACCTGCGGTCCAAGTCCGGCATTCACCGCCTCATTACAGCGCTTGAGGAACGCGGCTTCATCCGCAGGCTCGCCAATCGCGCCCGCGCCATCGAGGTCATCAAGCTGCCTGAACTCGGCGCAAGCCCCGGCGGCGCCCGCCGCGGCTTCACCCCGAGCGTCATTGAAGGCAACCTCGGCAAGGTCCGCCCCAGCGTTTCGGCCGATCCCGATGACGATACGAGCTTCCCGGTCGCCGTGCCGGTCATGGGCCGGATCGCGGCGGGTACGCCGATCGAGGCGCTGCAGACCCGCAGCCATACCATCAGCGTGCCGCCCGACATGCTCGGCTCCGGCGAACACTACGCCCTCGAAGTGCGCGGCGACTCTATGATGGAAGCCGGGATTCTCGACGGCGACACCGTGCTGATCCAGCGCAACGAAAGCGCCGACACCGGCGACATCGTGGTGGCGCTGATCGACGAGGAAGAAGCCACGTTGAAACGCTTCCGCCGCCGGGGCGCATCCATCGCGCTGGAGCCCGCCAACGCGGCTTACGAGGTCCGCATTCTGCCGCCGAACCGCGTGCGCATTCAGGGCAAGCTGATCGGCCTGGTGCGGAAGTACTGAGCCGGGCTTAATCGTCCGGCTGCAAATCGTTTTCCGCCGGCGTCGCATCGACCGGCGGGGCGGCGATGTTTGGCCGAATGCTGGGCACGCGTGGCTCATCGTCCGGCGCGGCGGGCGACCATGGACGATCAATGCCGCGCGGCCTGATCGCCGTGACCACGTAACCATCGCCCTTCCTATACAGCGCCAGCGCGCCCTGCCGTTTCAGCAGGTCGTGATCCAGCACCATGGCCGTGCAATTCGCTGGCGGTTGTTTGAGCGTCACGATCATCGCCGCCTGCACGCAATCATCGGCGAAACCTTCCGGCTTCAGAGTTAGCGCAATCGTTGCGCCGTTGAGGGCCTGCACCACGCATCCGGCCTCATCGCACGAGACGCCCTCCGCCAGCGAGGGATCGGCAGCGGTACGCGCATCGGCATCGGCGGCGAGCCATTCGCGCGACAGGAACGTGTCCTTGGCGGTCCGCATCAGACGCAGCCGCCCATCCTTGCCCCGCACGCCGACTGCGTGTCCATCCGCCGCGACAAGAATGTCGGGCTGCGGCGTCGCCAGCGCCCATGTGGTTGCGATCACGGCAAGTCCCGCCCCTGCCCAGCGCAAAGGCGTGCGCAGCAGCGCCAGCACGATCAGGCCGAGGCTCATCGCCGCGAGCGGGCCGGTGCCGAAGGCCGCGAGCCTGCCGATGGCGCCGGGCAGCGCCGCGACCCATTGCGACACCGCGATCATCCAGCCGATGCCGACATCCATCAGCCGCCAGAACACGCCGTCGAACCCGAACGGCATCGCCAGCAGGCCGAGCAGGCCCGCGGGCATCACCAGCGCCGAGATCACAGGCATCGCCGCAAGATTGGCGAGCACGCCGTAAGGCGTCACGCGATGGAAGTGGAACGCCGCATACGGCATGGTGGCGAGGCCCGCCACCAGCGACGCCAGCGCCAGCATCGCGACCTCGCGCCCGCCCCACAGCGCGGCGCGCGCCACGCGCGAATTGTCGGGTGACGCAAACAGGTTCGGCATGCCGAGTTGCACCAGCGCGACAAGGCCCAGTGTCGCAGCAAACGACATCTGGAAGCTCGGATGCACCAGCGATTCCGGCGCGATCACCAGCACGATCATCGCCGCCACCGCCAGCGTGCGGAACGTGATCGCGCGGCGATCCACCATCACCGCGATCAGAACCACCGCCGTCATGAAGAACGAGCGTTGTGTCGCGACCTCCGCGCCGGACAGCAGCAGATAGAACAGCGCCGCAGCGAAGGCAGCCGCCGCCGACCATTTCTTGATCGGGAATGTCACTGTCAACGCCGGAAACAGCGCGAGCAGCGCACGCACCGCGAAGAACACCACGCCCGCCACCACCGCCATGTGATAGCCGGAGATCGACAGCACATGGCCAAGGCCTGAGATGAACATCGCATCGTTGACCGGCGTCGAGATCGCATCGCGGCGGCCGGTCAGCAGCGCCGTCGCAATGGCGCGGGAATCGCCGCTGAGCACGCTACGGATGCGCGCGTCGATCGCGTCGCGCATGCCCTGCATGGTCGCGGCATAGCGCAGATACGCGCCGCCGCTGCGCGGAGCCTCAATGGTCTTGATCGCGCCCATGGCGAAGCCGGACGCGCCGATGCCCTGAAAATACATATCGCGTCCGAAATCGTAACTGCCCGGACGAAGCGGTGACAACGGCGGCAACAACCGCGCTTTCAACTCAATGAAGCTGCCGACCGCAGGCGCGGTGCCCTTCTTCACCGAGAGGCGCACGCGTTCGAGTCTGGAGAAGCCCTTCAGCGTCTCCATCTCCTCGACGCGCAGCACGAAGCGGTCGGTACGCTCGCGCGCCTCGCGGGTTTCGACAAAGCCTTTCATTGCGACAGAAAACATCGGCCTCGCCAGCACGCCGTGCGCCACGCGCGCGGTCTTCAGCGTGGCTATCGCAAAGCCCGCCGCCAGCGCGGCCAGCATCATCGCAAGCGGAAAGATCGGATGCCGCCGCGCCAGAAACGCGAGAACGCACAACACGGCCGCTGCGACGGTCACGACAGACGCGACCGGTTCGCGCTCCGCTGCGAAATAGAGCGCAATCCCCGCACCGAACGCGACCGGCATCCAGAGCAGCAACCGCCCCGGTCCGGCTTCCGCACGAATCCAGCCCTGAATGTGTTCGGAGCCACGAGACCAGAGCGCAACCGCGTTGGTGCCGGTCGTTGCAACGGGCGCGGCCGCGCGCGGCGGCCAGGTGGTCACCTGCCCCTGCGTCCTCTGCCGGTCATCTTCCCGAACAGCCATCGCGCCGCCCCGCCCGCGCGCTGAAGTCCGCGAATGCTACCTGAGGCTGCATCCGCGCGACCAGCGGAACGGATCGGGAATGCGCGGCTATATCTTCAGCATTGCGGACAAGTGTCCCGGGCGCAGCGCAACACTCTTGTGGTGCGCTGCTGAACCGGGACCGCAACAGGCCTGATGCTCTCGTTCTGAAACGGTCCCGGCTCTGCGACGCAGCGCAAGCGCGCTGCATCGCGTCCGGGACAAGATTCCTCGAAAACCCTCAGCCTTCGGCTGCCACCTTGGCGTAGCTGTCGCGCAGGCCGACGGTGCGATTGAACACCAGCTTGCCTGGCATGGAATCGCGGTCGCGCACGAAGTAGCCCTGCCGCTCGAACTGCATCGGGCCTGCCTCGTTGGCGCCGGCCAGCGCAGGCTCGACCATCGCGCTCACCACCTCGAGCGAGTCCGGGTTGACCTGCGATGCGAAGTTCGCAGCGTCGGGCTGCGGCGAGGTGAACAGCAGATTGTAGAGCCGCACCTCCGCCGGAATGCCTTCGCTCGCGCTGACCCAGTGGATGGTGCCCTTGACCTTGCGGCCGTCGGGCGCGTTGCCGCCGCGCGTTTCCGGATCGTAGGTACAGCGCAGCTCGACCACCTCGCCTGCATCGTTCTTGATCACGTCCTTGCAGGTGATGAAGTAGCCATAGCGCAGCCGCACCTCGCGGCCCGGCGCGAGCCGGAAGAACTTCTTCGGCGGATTCTCCATGAAGTCGTCGTGCTCGATGTAAAGCTCGCGGGTGAACGGAATCTGCCGCACGCCCTGTGATGCATCGTCGGGATGGTTGACAGCTTCGAGATGATCGACCTGTCCTTCGGGATAGTTCTCGATCACAACTTTAAGCGGCCGCAGCACAGCCATGCGGCGCGGCGCCGATTTGTTCAGCGTCTCGCGCACCACGAAATCGAACATGCCGATGTCCACGGTGCTGTTCGCCTTGGCGACGCCGATACGCTTGATGAAATCGCGCAAGGCTTCCGCGGGCACGCCGCGGCGCTGCAGGCCGGCAAGCGTCGGCATGCGCGGATCGTCCCAGCCGGACACATGGCCGCCGCGCACAAGCTCGGTCAGCACGCGCTTGGACAGCAGCGTGTGGGTCATGTTGAGGCGCGCGAATTCATACTGATGCGGCTTCGAGGGCACCGGCAGATTGTCGATGCACCAGTCGTAGAGCGGCCGGTGATCGGAGAATTCCAGCGTGCAGATCGAATGCGTGATGTGCTCGATGGCGTCGGACTGGCCGTGCGCGAAATCGTAGCTCGGATAGATCTTCCACGCCTCGCCGGTGCGCGGATGATGCGCATGGAGAATACGATAGAGCACGGGATCGCGCAGGTTGATGTTGCCCGATCCCATATCGATCTTGGCGCGGAGCACCCGCGCGCCGTTCGGGAATTCGCCCGCGCGCATCCGCGCGAACAGGTCGAGGTTTTCCTCGACGCTGCGGTTGCGGAACGGGCTGTTCTGGCCGGCTTCGGTCAGCGTGCCCCGCGTCAGGCGGATTTCCTCCTGCGTCTGATCGTCGACATAGGCCTTGCCCGCGCGGACCAGATCCTGTGCCCAGCCGTAAAGCTGTTCAAAATAATCCGAGGCGAAGTGAAGATGCGTGCCCCAGTCGAAGCCGAGCCAGCGCACGTCGCGCTGGATCGCATCGATATATTCCTGCTCTTCCTTGGTCGGGTTGGTGTCGTCGAAACGCAGGTGGCAGCGCCCGCCGAATTCCTCTGCAATGCCGAAGTTCAGGCAGATCGACTTGGCGTGGCCGAGATGCAGATAGCCGTTCGGCTCCGGCGGAAAGCGCGTCACCACGCCCGCATGCTTGCCGGATGCAAGGTCTGCCGCGACGATGTCGCGGATGAAGTCGGCGCCTGCGTCCGAACCCGATTCGTCAGTCATTTTGGCCCTTTCCAATTGGGCTCTATGTGCCAAATCCACGCCGCCGCGCCAAGGGGCCGCTGAGTGGCGGACAATAGCCGGATGGCCAGTTCCCCAAGGCCGGAATTCGTCCTGAGACAGCCCGCCAAGGGTGTGATACACGGCCCGCCGTCACCTATCCGAGGCCCTGAAAATCCCCATCATGACCAAACCCGTCGTTACCCGTTTTGCGCCCTCTCCGACCGGCTTTCTCCATATCGGCGGCGGACGCACCGCGCTGTTCAACTGGCTCTATGCGCGCAAGCAGGGCGGCCGGATGCTGCTGCGGATCGAGGACACCGATCGCGAGCGGTCCACCGACGCGGCGATCGAGGCCATCCTCGACGGGCTCAAGTGGCTCGGCATCACATGGGACGGCGAGACGGTCTATCAGTTCACCCGGGCCGCCCGTCACCGCGAGGTGGCCGAGCAGTTGCTCGCCGCCGGCAAGGCCTACTACTGCTACGCCACGCCTCAGGAACTTGAGGAAATGCGGGCGACCGCCAAGGCCGAGGGCCGCGCCATGCGCTACGACGGCCGCTGGCGCGACCGCGATCCGTTGCAAGCCCCGGCCGGCGTCAAACCGGTGATCCGGCTGCGCGCGCCGCAGACCGGCGAAACCGTAATCGACGATCAGGTCCAGGGCCGCGTGGTCTGGCAGAACGAGAATTTCGACGATCTGGTGCTGCTGCGTTCGGACGGCACGCCCACCTACATGCTCGCGGTGGTCGTGGACGACCATGACATGGATGTGACGCATATCATCCGCGGCGACGATCATCTCATCAACGCCGCCCGCCAGAAGCACATCTACGATGCGCTGGGCTGGGACGTTCCGGTGATGGCTCACATTCCGCTGATCCACGGGCCGGACGGCTCGAAACTCTCCAAGCGCCACGGCGCGCTTGGCGTCGATGCCTACCGCGCGATGGGCTACCTGCCCGCGGCGCTGCGTAACTATCTCGTGAGGCTGGGCTGGAGCCATGGCGATCAGGAAATCTTCTCCACCGAGGAAATGATCGCGGCGTTCGACCTGCCCGCCATCGGCCGCTCGGCGGCGCGGTTCGATTTCGCCAAGCTGGAAAACCTCAACGGCCACTACATCCGCAGCGCCGATGACAAGGACCTGCTGGCGAGTTTCGAGGATGTCCTGCAGTTCGTCCCCAATGGCGCAGCCGTTCGCGATAAGTTGAACGACACCACCCGCGCGCAGTTGCTCGCCGCCATGCCGGGACTGAAGGAGCGCGCCAAGACGCTGCTCGAACTGATCGACGGCGCGCAGTTCATCTTTGCCGATCGGCCGATTGCAATGGAGCCGAAGGCGGCGGCGGTGCTGACACCGGAGACGCGGCAGTTGATCGGCAAGCTGCGCGCGGCGCTGGAAACGGTGACGCCGTGGACCGGCCCGGCCATCGAAGCCGCCATGCGCAGTTTTGCAGAGCAGAACGGACTCAAGCTCGGCGCCGTCGCCCAGCCGCTGCGGGTTGCACTGACGGGGCGGACCACTTCGCCCGGAATTTTTGACGTTCTGGCTGTTTTGGGCCGCGAAACCTGTCTGGAACGGCTCCAGGATCAGATGTTAGCGGAATAGTTACCGTTCTCCGACGCCAGGCGGCTCCAACTTTGGGGGTAGGCTGGCTATCTTGCAGCGCACACAGCAATAAGCTACCCCTTTGGACCTCACTTCTGGAACGACGTTCTCAAGGCGTTATATGATGCCGCAAGCATCACTTCTCGCCCTGCGCAACACTCACCGGGGACTTCACGATGGATGCAAAAACCAACACCAAAAAAGCCACGCTGACGGTTGAGGGGAAGACCGTCGAACTCCCCGTCCACAGCGGCACTGTCGGGCCGGACGTCATCGATATCGGCAAGCTCTATGCCCAGACCGGGATGTTCACCTACGATCCCGGCTTCACCTCCACCGCAAGCTGCGATTCCAAGATCACCTACATCGACGGCGACGCCGGTGTTCTTCAGTATCGCGGCTATCCGATTGAACAGCTCGCCGAAAAAGGCGACTTCCTCGAAACCTGCTATCTGCTGCTTTACGGCGAGCTTCCCACCGCCGCGCAGAAGAAGGACTTCGATCATCGCGTCACGAGCCACACGATGGTTCACGAGCAGATGGCGCGCTTCTTCCAGGGCTTCCGCCGCGACGCGCACCCGATGGCCGTGATGGTCGCTTCTGTCGGCGCCCTCGCCGCCTTCTATCACGACTCCACCGACATCAACGATCCGCACCAGCGGATGGTCGCCTCGATCCGGATGATCGCGAAGATCCCGACGCTGGCGGCGATGGCTTACAAGTACAACATCGGCCAGCCGTTCGTGTATCCGAAGAATTCGCTCAATTACGCGGCGAACTTCCTCAACATGTGCTTTGCCGTACCCTGCGAGGACTACAAGCTGAACCCGGTGCTCGCCGAGGCGCTGGACAAGATCTTCATCCTGCACGCCGATCATGAGCAGAACGCTTCGACCTCGACGGTCCGCATCGCAGGCTCGTCGGGCGCAAATCCGTTCGCCTGCATCGCCGCTGGCATCGCCTGCCTGTGGGGACCGGCGCACGGCGGCGCGAACGAAGCCGCTCTGCAGATGCTGGCCGAGATCGGCAGCGTCGACAAGATTCCGGAATTCATCGCCAAGGTGAAGGACAAGAACAGCAACGTCCGCCTGATGGGCTTCGGTCATCGCGTCTACAAAAACTACGATCCGCGCGCGAAGATCATGCAGCAGATGTGCCACAAGGTGCTGAAGGAAACCGGCCACGCCAACGATCCGCTGCTGCCGATCGCGCTGGAACTGGAAAAGATCGCGCTGAACGATCCGTACTTCATCGAGCGCAAGCTGTACCCGAACGTCGATTTCTACTCGGGCATCACCCTGAAGGCGATGGGCTTCCCGACCTCGATGTTCACGGTGCTGTTCGCGGTCGCCCGCACTGTCGGCTGGATCAGCCAGTGGAGCGAGATGATCCAGGACCCGCAGCAGAAGATTGGCCGCCCGCGCCAGCTCTTCTCCGGCGCCACCACCCGCGACTACGTGGACATTTCCAAGCGCAAGTAAGCTGCGCGGACAGATCAGAGACGCAAAGGCCGGTGCATCGCACCGGCCTTTTTGTTTGGGGCGACAAACATCCAACGGGACGCACGGTGGCTCCCTTTCCCCGTTCATTCACGAGGCGATGAAATCATCGCGACGACCTCTTCCGCCGCAAGCTGGCTCGGCCGCCGGCCTCCGGTGGACATGATTGCTTCGAGGCGTGCGAATGCCTCGACCTGCAGCTGCCGCATCGGCGTATCGCCGAGAACATCGCGCAGCGCCGGTGCGAGCTTTTCCGCCGTGAAATCCTGCTGCAGGAATTCCGGAATGACGTTCTCGCCGAGGATCAGATTGGTGAGAATGATCGACTTGGTCTGGATCACACGCCGCGCGATGAAAGCCTCGACCTCGGTGACGCGATAGGCCGTCACCATCGGCACGCCGGCAAGGGCGAGTTCAAGCGTCACCGTCCCTGACTTTGCAAGAGCCGCACGCGCGATCCGGAACGCCGCCTTCTTCTCCGCCTCGCTGATAATGATTTTCGGCTGCACAGGCCAGACTGCTGCGGCGGCCCGGACGCTCTCAAGCAAGCCGGGCGTTGTCGGCAGCACCGGCTCGAAGGCGACGCCCTGCTCGTGCAGCAAACGCAGCGCCTCGCCGAAGATCGCCATGTTGCGCTTGATCTCGCTGCGCCGGCTTCCCGGCAGAACGAGGAGCACCGGCGGCTCCGCCGAGCGGCGCGCCTGTTCCTGCGCATCAGGCCGCAGCGTGCCGAGGTCATCCAGCAGCGGATGGCCGACATAGACGCAAGATGGCCCGCCGAGCCTGCGATGAACCTGCGGCTCGAACGGCAGCACTGCGAGCAGCCGGTCGACATAAGCCCGCATCTTCTTTGCGCGCCCCGAACGCCAGACCCACACCGTCGGCGAGACGTAATCGACAATCGGAATAGACGGAGCGACGGCCCGCACGCGGCGCGCCACGCGATGGGTAAAATCCGGACTATCGATGATGACCAGAACGTCGGGCTTCGCTTTCACCACGGCGGCGGCGGCTTCGCGGATGCGCCGCAGAATTGTCGGCAGTCGCTTCGGAATCGCCGCAAAGCCGATGATCGACAGTTCGTCGGTCGGAAACAGCGAAGTCAGGCCCTGTTCCGCCATATGGCGCCCCCCGATCCCAAGAAGCTTTACATCGGGGCCGAGTTGCTCGCGCAGCGCGACCATCAATCCTGCGCCGAGCCGATCGCCGGATTCCTCCGCTGCGATCAGAAAGATCGTCGGCGCGGATGCTGGTCCCGTCACAGCGGCAGTCCCGTCACGAACAGGCCTTGACGGTCCGCCGTTGCGACCACCCGATCAGCATCCGCGATCAGCGCATGACCGGCGACAATGCCGATTCCCGCAAGACCCGCCGCAGCCACGCCTTCGATGGTCTTCGGCCCGAAAGTCGGCAGATCGAAACGCAGGTCCTGTTTGGTCTTGGGCGCTTTCACCAGCACGCCGCGGCCGGGTTTGGCGCGCACCCGGCCTTCGGCGCGAAGCTGCGCGATCCTTGCCAGCAGTCCGTCAGTGCCTTCGATGCCTTCGATGCCGATCACATGACCATCGATCACCACCACGGCCTGCCCCACATCGAACGGGCTGAGCGCATGCATCAGCGCGCGCGCCGTCGCGATATCGGCAAGAGATTCCGCGCCAGCAAGGGTCCGCGTGATGCTGCCTTCGGGCATCAGCAATTCAGGCGCGACATCTTGCACTCCAACAATGCGAAAGCCTTTCTGCTCGAACAGGCGGCTCACGCCCGACAGAAGGTGATCGTCACCGCCGCGAAACGCCGCCGCAAGCGCGGGAATGACGCGCAGCGTTCCGAAATCGATGCGAATATCGGACAAGGCAGGCCGCACCAGCCCGCCGATGAACACCACATCCCGGCATCCTTCCGCGCGCAGCAGCCTGGTCAGCCGGCCGACCTGACCAAGCGCGACCCAATGATGAGGGAACGCCTTGATGCGCTCCGGATCGCAAAAGCCGCGAATGGGATACAGAAAGAACTTGATGCCCCGCTTGCGCATCGAGTCCACCGCAGCGAACGGCAGGACACCGCTGCCCGCGATGATGCCAACCGTCGTCGCCGGGTTCTCGGCCATCAGCCCTCGTTGCTTGCGCTGTCCGCCGTCTTGCGGGGATTTGCCTTGGTCAGAGGCCGCTTGCCACCCGCGTCGATGAACGCGAGAATTTCCACAATCGCCGGATCGCTGCTGCCCGACGACCGCAGCTTTTCGAGCCGGGCAGCGAATTGGCCCGCACCGTGAAACAGTTCCTCGTAAAATTCGCGAACGAGTTTCAGGCGCGTGTGCGAGAAGCCGCGGCGGCGCATGCCGACGACATTCATGCCTTCGAGAAGCGCGAACTGCCCTGACGCCAGCCCGTAAGGAATGACGTCGTTCCGGATTCCCGAGCAGCCGGCGATCATCGCCTGCGCGCCGATCCGCACGAACTGATGGGCGGCCGACAAGCCGCCGAAGAAAACAAAGTCACCCACTTCGCAATGCCCGCCAAGCGTCGCGGAGTTGGCGAAGATGATGTTGTTGCCGAGAATGCAGTCATGGCCGACATGGCTGTAGGCCATGAAGTATCCGCGCGATCCGACTCGCGTGATACCGCCCCCGGATGCGGTGCCGGTGTTCATGGTCACAGACTCGCGGATGGTGCAGTTGTCGCCGATCTCGAGCTTTGTCGGCTCGCCCTTGTAGCCGGTGGACTGCGGCGCGGTCCCGAGCGAAGCAAACGGATAGATCGTGCAGTCCGAACCGATGGTGGTGTGTCCGGCGATATTGACGTGCGACAGCAGCTTGCAGTTGGCGCCGAGCTTTACGTTCGGACCGACAATGCAATACGGCCCGATCTCGGCATCGTCACCGATGATCGCACCATCCTCGATGCGCGCTGTGGGATCGATCTTGCTCATGACGTTCTGTTCGATCAGTCCGCAAGCATCGCGCCGACATCGGCCTGCGCGACGATCTCACCGTTGACCTTGGCATCGCCGTGAAACCACCACATGTCGCGCCGCCGCGTCACAAGCTTCATGTGATAGTGGATGATGTCGCCCGGTCCCGTCGGCTTGCGGAATTTGCACTTGTCGATGGTCAGGAAATACACCGCGGTCGGACGATCGGTCTCGGTGGACAGCATGCCGATCACGCCCGCAGTCTGCGCCATGCCTTCGATCATCAGCACGCCGGGATAGATCGGGCGATTGGGAAAATGTCCCTGAAACTGCGGTTCGTTGGCCGAGACGTTCTTGATGCCGATGCCGCTGAAGTCCTTGCGGATGTCGACCACGCGGTCGATCAGGAGCATGGGATAGCGATGCGGCAGCGTCTTCAGAATTTGCCCGATATCGACGGCCTCGATGGTGATTGGCGCTTGCTCGTCCATTACTTCTGTTCCTCGTCGCCCGAACCGGACGGCTTCGATTTCAATTTGGCGCTGCCCTCGCGGCCGAGGCGCTCGACCTCGAACAGCTCGCGGAAGAACTGCTTGATCGGTTTGGCGGGCGAGCCGCCCCAGCGCGCGCCGGGAGGGACCTCGCCCACGACGCTGCTGCGCGCCGCGATCTGCGCGCCCTCGCCGATCACGGCATGATCGGAAACGCCGATGCGCGCAGCCAGCACGACATTGTCGCCCAGCGTGGAGCTGCCCGCGACACCGCTCTGGCTGACCACCACGCAGTTGCGGCCAATGACGACGTTGTGGCCGATCTGGCCCAGATTGTCGATCTTGCTGCCCTCGCCGATGATGGTGTCGTTGATGGCTCCGCGGTCGATGGTCGTGCCGGCGCCGATCTCGACGCCGTTCTGAATGATCCCCCGGCCCGCCTGCGGCACCTTCAGATGGCCGCGGGCCCCCATCATGTAGCCGAACCCGTCCTGCCCGATCCGGCAACCGGGATGGATGATGACCTCATTCCCGATCAGCGCGCAGAGCACGGACGCATTGGGCCCGATGCTGCAATCCCGGCCGATCCGCACGCCCGCGCCGATCACCGCGCCGGAACCGATCACCGTTCCCGCGCCGATCTCGACATCCGGGCCGATCACGGCCAGCGGGTCGACCACCACGCCATCTTCAAGATAGGCCGAGGGGTGGACAACCGCGCCAGGCGCAACGTCGCCATTGTCGAACCAGGAGGTCGGGCGCAGCGTATCGGGATAGAGCGTGCGCATCGCCATGACGAACGCGCGATAAGGCTCCGCCGCACGCAGGACAGCCACATGGGCCGGAACGCTCGCCTCCAGACGTTCGCTGACGAAGCATGCGCCGGCGTAAGTCTGTTCGAGCTGG
>ERZ778022.1766-NODE-1766-length-26309-cov-7.800030_pt1 | contig 26309 bp, 23 predicted proteins | sample MGYA00375752_ERZ778022 | MGnify/ENA primary metagenome ERZ778022 (study PRJEB29350, sample SAMN05389826) | bioreactor metagenome | isolation source: Thiocyanate bioreactor | place: South Africa: University of Cape Town | collected 2014-04-04 ...
CATGCGACTGAAAATCGCAGTGTCGGTGGTTCGATTCCGCCCCTGGGCACCATTCCTTCCAATCCGAACCCCCTGATCACACAAGCGCTGGCGGCGGCGTGAAGCCGCCCGTCTGCCGCTCGGCGCATTGGGCGAAGGTGATGGTTGTGAGGTCTTCGGAATGGGGGCCGATGATCTGCAATCCGGTGGGCAGCGCTTCCACCTGGCGGCCGGTGGGCATCACGGTAGCCGGCAGGTTCGCAACCAGGGCCAGGCTTTGCCAGGTGAAATCCAGATAAGGCGCGGGCTCGCCGTCGATCGTCACCCGGCGGAACAGCTGGTCCGAATGGACGCCGCTCCCTTCCGCCATGTGCGGGAAGGCGACGACCGGCACGGCCGGGCAGATCAGCAGGTCATAAGCCCCGAAGAAGCGCCGCCATGCCTGGAACAGGTGCTCCCGCCTTTCGGCGAGGTCGAACCATTCGCCCAGCGACGTGCGCATGTAGCGGGCGAGCCGGGCCGCTATCCCGGTGTCGTCCTGATCCGCCAGCCGTTCGAAAGCCTCGGCCTCTTGCGGCGCCGGCGCGCCGACGATGGCGAACAGGACTTGCAGATAGGTTTCGTAGCTCTCGCGCGGGTCCACCGGCAGCGCCACTTCCTCGATCCGGGCGCCCGCGTGGCGCAAGTCGGCGATATAGCTTTCGAGCGCGGCCCGATAAGCGCCGTCGACGCGATAGGCCTCTTCGCCCATCCACACGCCCACGCGGAAATCCTCCAGCCGGGCATGGCGCGCCGGCATCAGGGGCTTGTCCGCCAGCACGCCCAACAGCAGTTCAAGATCGCCCGCGCTCCGCGCGATCGGGCCGGCGACGCCCAGTTCGGGCTGGCTCAACATGCCCGGCGGCGGCGGGATGTGGCCGCGCAAAGGCACGGCGCCGTAAGTCGGCTTGTGGCCGAACACGCCGCAGAAATGCGAGGGGATGCGGATCGAGCCGCCGATGTCGCTGCCCAGTTCGAACGCGGTGAACCCGGCGGCGACCGCCCCGGCCGCGCCGCCTGACGATCCGCCGACCGTCCGGTCGGGATTCCAGGGATTGCGGCTCAGGCCATAGACGGGGTTGAACGACTGCCAGTCGCTGGCCCCGGCGGGCAGGTTGGTCTTGCCGAACACATTCGCACCCGCCTGGCGCAGCAGGGTGACGGCGTCGGCGTCCCTATCCGGCCGATGATCGCGCAAGGCCTCCAGGCCACAAGTCGCCGGCATTCCAGTGACTTCGAACGAATCCTTGATAGTGATCGGCAGGCCCGCGAGCCGCCCCATCGCCTTGCCCTGCTTGCGCCGCCGATCGAGTTCCGCCGCGTCAGCACGTGCGCGATCGCGATCGAAGGCGACGACCAGGTTGTAGACCGGATTGAACCGATCGATCCGCGCCAGATAAAGCTCGAGCAGTTCGACCGCCCCAATCTCGCCCCTGTCGAGGAGGCGCAACTGCTCGGTCGCGGAGGCAAAGGCGATTTCGACATCGGACATCTCGGTCTCCCACTCAGGGCCGCGCATGTCAGGCGGCGTTGCCGCCATGACTGCATTTTCCCGAGGCTTTGCCAAGAGTGGCCGGTGCCCGGCGCCTTTACGGTGTGGCGGCCGGCTCGATAGGGGGTGTCGCGAGCACGCTGTCCGCGCCGAGCGCCCGATAGAGTTCCACCCGGTTCAGCACGGCGGCGAGCAGGACCGCCGTTTCCTGGCGCCGGGCCGTGTAGAGGCTGCGCTGCGCATCGAGATTGGAAAGGAAGCTGTCGATCCCGCCGCGATAGCGGGCTTCGGCCAGGCCGGCGTTATCCGCGGCGGCATCGCTATTGGCCCGCGCCGCGCGCAGCCGCTCGCCAATCGTGCCTTGCACGGCCAGGGCATCGGCCACTTCGCGGAAGGCGCTCTGGATCGCCCCTTCGTACGAGGCGAGCGCGGCATCGCGCTGCGCCTGGCTGACGGCCACGCCGGCGCGGCGGCCGCCGGCGTCGAAGATCGTGTACGTGGCATTGGCCGCGGCGCTGGCGCCGAACGCGTCGCCGCTGAACAGCGAACCCAGGGCATCGCTCGCCAGGCCCAGCAGGCCCGTGAGCGAGACGCGCGGGAACAACTGCGCGCGGGCCACGCCGATATCGGCATTGGCCGCGCGCAACAGGTATTCCGCCTGGACGATGTCCGGCCGGCGCAGCAGCACCGAGGAATCCGTGCCCGCCGGCAAGGAAGCGATGGAGGCGAAGACTTCGCCGAGCCCGGCCGGGAGCAGCGCGGGATCGACCGGGCCGCCCACCAGCAGGCGGATCAGATTTTCATCCTGCGCGATCGCGGCGGTCTGCGCGGCCAGATCGCCCTCGGCGGTCGCCAGCACCTGTTCCGCCTGGCGCAGATCCGTCCGCGGCGCGATGCCGCCTTCGAGGCGCGCCCGCGTCAGTTCGACGGAGCGGCGCGCATCATTGGCGGTATCCTGCGCGATCGCCAGCAAGTCCCGGTCGGCGGCATAAGCGGCCCAGGCATTCGCCAGATCGGCGACCAAGCCGAGCCGCACCGTCCGCGCGCCCGCTTCGGTGGCGAGCGCCCGCTCACGCTCGGCAGCGGTGGCATTGGCCAGGCGGCCGAACAGGTCGATCTCGAAGCTCGACAGCCCGCCCTGAAGGGCATAGTCCTGCGTATCGTTCCCGCTGCCGTCGATCCGATAGCCGGCCGAGGCCGTGGTTCCGATCGCCGGGAACTGCGCGGAGCGGACGACCCGCACTTGCGCGCGGGCGGCGGCCACGTTCGCTGCCGCGACGCGCACGTCGCGGTTGTTCTCCAGCGCCTGGGCGATCAGGCCCTGGAGCCGCACATCCCGGAAGATGTCGCGATAGGAGACCTGCGGCAGCGCGGCCTCGCTCTGCGCGAGATAGGCGTCGCCTTCCGGCCAGGACGCGGGGACCGGCGCTGTGGGGCGGACATAGGCCGGGGCCATCGAGCAGCCGGAGAGGGCCAGCGCCGCGAGCGCGGTGGGAAGGAGCCTGCTCAAGCCGTCGCCTCCGGCTCTTCATCGTGGTCGAAGCGGGCGTGCAGGGCATGCAAGGCCTCGCGCGTGCCGCGGCGGACGATGACGAAGAACAGCGGGATATAGAACACCGCCAACAGCGTGGCCGTGAGCATGCCGCCGATCACCGAAGTGCCGATGGCGATGCGGCTGTTGGCCCCCGCCCCGCTCGCCAGCGCCAGCGGCAGCACGCCGAAGATGAAGGCGAAGCTGGTCATCAGGATCGGACGCAGGCGGATCCGCGCCGCGCGCATCGCCGCGTCGATCACCCGGGCGCCTTTCTTCTCCTCCTGCTCGGCGAACTCGATCATCAGGATCGCGTTCTTGGCGGCGAGGCCCATGGTCGTGAGCAGGCCGATCTGCAGGAACACATCGTTCTGAAGCCCGCGCAAGGTCACCGCGAAAACCGCGCCGACCAGGCCAAGCGGGATCACCAGCAGCACCGCCACCGGAATCGACCAGCTTTCGTAAAGCGCGGCCAGGCACAGGAACACCACCAGCAGCGACAGCGTGTAGAGCAGCGGCGCCTGGCCCGAGGAGACCCGCTCCTCGTAAGAGGCGCCCGACCAGGCGACGCTGGTGCCGGGGATCTGCGACGCCAGCTGTTCGATTTCGGCCATGGCCTCGCCCGAGCTTACGCCCGGGGCCGCCTGCCCGGAAATGCTGAACGCCGGCACGCCCTGGAAGCGGCTATTGGTGCTGGGCATCGTGGACCAGCCGATTTCCGCGAACGAGGAAAACGGCGCCATCTGGCCATCGGACCCACGCACGTACCATTGCGACAGGTCCTCCGGCCGCGCGCGATAGGGCGCATCGCCCTGGACATAGACGCGCTTGACCCGGCCCTTGTCGATGAAATCGTTGACGTAGCGCCCGCCCCAGGCAGCTGAGAGCGTGGAGTTCACGTCGCCGGTGCTGAGCCCCAGCGCGCTCAACCGCTGGGCATCGACGTCGATCTTGAGCGTGGCGATCTCGGGCAGGTCGCTCATGCGCACCTGGCTGAGCTTCGGATCCTGGCTCGCCAGTTCGATCAGGCGATCGCGCGCGTCGGCGAAGTCCTCGCGGCTCATACCGCTGGAGTTCTGGAGCTGCACGTTGAACCCGGACGTATCGCCCAGCCCGCGAACGGCCCCGGGCACCAGCGTGAACACTTGCGCATCGCGCAGGCCGCGGAAGGCCGCCGTCGCGCGCTGCGCGATCGCATCGGCGGTATTTTCCGGGCCGATCCGTTCGTCCCACGGCTTGAGATTGACGAAGCCCTGCCCGGTGTTCTGCCCGCCGCCGCCACCGCCCGCGACGAGGAAAGAGGACCCCACATTGTCCTTTTCCACCGTGGTCAGGTACTTTTCGATCATGTCGCGCACTTCCAGGGTGCGCGTCTGGGTGGCGCCCGTGGGCAGGCGCCACTGGACCTGCACCCGCCCCTGGTCCTCGCCGGGGATGAAGCCGCCGGGCAATCGCAGGAACAGCACCGCCAGCAGCGCCACGATCACCGCGTAGATCGCCAGGAACAGCCACTTGCGCTCCGTCACCGTGCGGACGCTTGCCGTATAGCGCCCGACGAGCCGGGCGAAGCCGGTGTTGAATCCGTCCTGCGCGCGGTGGAACGCGTTCGCCACGGCGGGGAAGCGCCGCGTCAGCCAGGGGGCATCGGGATGATCGCGCGCCACCTTGGGCTTGAGGAGGTTCGAGGTCAGCGCCGGGCTGAGGATCAGCGCCACCAGGACCGACAGCGCCATGGCGGAGATGATCGTCAGCGAGAACTGGCGGTAGATCACGCCGGTGGAGCCGCCGAAGAACGCCATCGGCAGGAACACGGCCGACAGCACCAGCGCGATCGCGATCAGCGCGACCTGCAGCTCGCTCATCGATTCAACGGTGGCGTCCTTGGCGCTCATCCCCGGGTTTTCTTCCATGAGCCGCTCGACGTTCTCGACCACCACGATCGCGTCATCGACCAGCAGGCCGATCGCCAGAACCAAGCCGAACAAGGTCAGCGTGTTGATCGTGAACCCGGCTATATAGAGGACGCCGAACGTGCCCAGCAGCACCACCGGGATGGCGATCGCCGGGATCAGCGTCGCCCGCCAGCTTTGCAGGAACACGAACATCACGATGATGACCAGCACCATGGCCTCGACCAGCGCCTTCTCCACCTCGCTGACCGAGAGGCGGATGAAGGCCGTGGCATCGTTCGCGTAAGCGTATTCCAACCCGTCGGGCAGATTGCGGGCAAGCTCGTCCATCTTGGCCTTGACTAGGTCGGATGTCTTGAGCGCGTCGGCCCCGGGCGCCAGCGAGACCGACATGCCCGCACCCGGATGCCCGTTCATCTGCAAGATGATGCCATAGCCTTCGGCGCCCATTTCCACGCGGGCTACATCGCTGACCCGCACGGTGGAGCCGTTGGGCAGCGTCTTGACGACGATGTCTCGGAATTGCTCGGGCGTTTGCAGCTTGGACTGCGCGGTGATCGTGGCGTTGAGCAGTTGCCCCTGCGGCGAAGGCAGGCCGCCCAGCTCACCGGCGGCAACTTCCGCGTTCTGGCTGTTGATCGCGCTGATCACGTCGCTGGGCATCAGCGAGAATCCCGCGAGGCGCTGGGGATTGAGCCAGATACGCATCGCGTGGGGCGAGCCGAACACGTTCACATCGCCGACGCCTGGCACGCGCGCGAGCGTGTCCTGGATATTCGAGGTCAGATAATCGGAAACGTCCTGGTACGATCGGGTATCGGTCACGTCGTAGACCGCCACCAGCAGCAGCGAATCCGAGTTCGACTTGGTGACCCTGACGCCCTGGTTCTGCACATCGGCCGGCAGGCGCGAGATCGCGGACTGGATCTTGTTCTGCACCTGCATCTGGGCGATGTCGGGATCGGTCCCCTTGGCGAAGGTCACCGTGATGCTGGCTTGCCCGCGCGCGCTGGAGGAGGAGCTGAAATAGAGCAGCCCGTCGATGCCGGTGAGCTGCTGCTCCAGGATCTGCGTAACGCTGTTTTCCAGGGTCTCGGCCGAAGCGCCCGGGTAGCTGGCGCGGACATTGACCGTGGTGGGCGCGATGTCGGGATACTGTTCGATCGGCAGCGAGAGCAGGGCGCCGAGGCCGCCCAGCATCACCACGATCGCCAGCACCCAGGCGAAAATCGGCCGATCGATGAATATCCGCGACATCGCCCGCTCAGTTCCGCCTGGCCGCCGCGCCTTGCCGTCCGTTTCCACCGGCGGGCGGGGCGCCCACACGCTCCGGCGTGTCCGCCGGCACCGGGCGGACCGCGGTATCCTGCTTCACGTTGGCGAGGCCCTGGACGATGATCCGGTCACCCGCCTGGAGGCCCGAGGTGACCACCCAGTTGGTCCCCAGCGTCCGTTCGGCGGAGACCTTGCGCCGGGCGGCCTTGTTGTCCTTGCCCACCACATAGACGTAAGCCGAACCGTCGAAATCGCGCTGCACGCCCTGTTGCGGCACCAGGAACGCGTTCGGCTGCACCGCCTGTTCGAACACAGTCTTCACGAACATGCCGGGCAGCAGCAGCCCGTCCCGGTTGGGGAACGTCGCCCGCATGGTGACGGTGCCGGTGCGTTCGTCCACCGTCACATCGGCGAATTCCACCTTGCCGGTATAGGCATAGTCGCTGCCATCCTCGAGCTTGAGGCGCACCGTGGTGCTGCCCGCCGAGACTTCGCCGGCCCGCAGCTGGCGGCGCAGTTCGGTCAGGTCGGCGCTGGATTGCTGCATGTCGACATAGATCGGATCGAGCCGCTGGATCACCGCCAGCGGATCCTGCTGGCTGGCGCTGACGAGCGCGCCCACGGTGAACAGCGAACGCCCGATCCGCCCGCTGATCGGGGCGCTCACCGTGGCGTAGCGCAAGTTGATCCGCGCGGTATCGAGCGCGGCGGCGTTCTGCGCCACAGCTGCGCGGGCCACGCGCGCCTGCGCGACGGCATCGGTGTAATCCTGTTCGGAGATCGCTTCGATTTCGGCGAGCGGGCGATAGCGGTCGGCCCGCGCCACGGCCGCTTCCGCGCTGGCGCGGGCGCTGGCGAGATTGGCTTCGGCCTGGTTTACCGCCGCGCGATAGAGGCTGGAATCGATCTGATAGAGCGGCTGCCCGGCGCGCACGTAGCTGCCTTCGGTGAACAGCCGCTGGCGGATCAGCCCGTTGATCTGCGGCCGCACCTCGCTCGTTTCATAAGCCACCGTGCGGCCGGCGAGCGTGACCGACAGGGGAACCGAGGTAGGCTGCACCACGACGAAACCCACCTCGGGCGCCTGGGCATTGCGATTCCCGCCACCGCCGCCGGAACACGCCGCGAGGATGAGGAGGAGACTGCAAAGGCTGCCGCGCAGAACAGCCGCTTGCCGATTGAACATGTCAGACCGTGCCTAGAGACCCATCGGATTGCGTGGCCTTTCAGCGAAGTGCGCCCACAGCACAAGGCCGACGCGCTTCGACGGGACAATTTGCGACAATTAAGCCCAAAAGAGGGCTCGCACGGCCGCCGCGATTTGTCGAGGGTGTGGCACCGGTGTGTCGGCGCCTCCGTGGCCTAACCCGGATTCGTCATTGCGAGCGACGCGAAGCAATCCAGGGCGCATTGCGGTGCCGCCCTGGATCGCCTCGTCGCTACGCCCCGCGCAAGGGCGCGTGTTTCAGCTGTTAGAAGCGCAGGCCGAGGCCCAGGGCCACCTGGTGGCGGTCGGAACCGATGCCGAGCGTGGGATCGCCTTCCCCGGTGCCGAGGCGATAGGAACCCTTGCCGTAATCGCTGTAGATGTATTCCAGCTTGCCATAGAGCGACTGGGTCAGCCCCACTTCCACGCCGCCGCCGACATGGAAGCCGCCGCGGCTCTTGGAAAACACGGCGATCGCGCCGGGTTCCTCGTCATCGTTGTCGGTCACGTCGGGATCATAGGCGACCTTGAACTTGCCGTTGGAATAGCCGCCCTTGACATAGACCAGCGAGGACTGGCCGAGCGGCACGCCGGCACGGGCGCCCACGGTGAACGTCCGCCCGAGATCGGAGCAGGCGAGATCGTCCTCGACCAGCATGTTGCAGACCTTGCTGTCGGAGAAATCCGCGCCGGCATAAGCGCCGATCACCAGGCCCGAGCCGATCTGCAGATCGTATCCCAGCTCCACGCCGTAAGTGATGCCGTTGTCGTCGTCGGAGCCGGTCAGGAACTCGGGGCTCGCGGCGTCTTCATCGTCGAAATCGCGATTGGGAATGGTGGCCTTGGCGCCGACCTGTTCCCAGGCAGCGCGGCCTTCGATGCGGAAGCCGGAAAGGTCTTGCGCATATGCGGGGCTGGCAAGGGCCGCCAGGGACACCGCGATCATCACTGGATACTTCATTGTCACTCCTTCTTTGCCTGGACGGGCCGATCGCGAGGTGCCCTTTCCCCCTTGCGATCGGCTTTCCACTGCAATGACGGAGCCCTGCCCCAGTCGCCTTGATCGATACGCGGCGCCTTCGTCCGGCGATCAGTGCATGGCGTGTTCCGCCTGCGCCGGCCTGATCGTGAGAATAGGCGCCGGCGATTCCAGCTCGTGCCATTTCGCCGGATCGGCCGGCACGGCGGTCCATTCGTTCCTGCCTTCGGCACAGGTCTGCACGGCGGGGAAATAGAGCGCGCCCGGCGTATCGGGCAGCTTCATCATCAGGCCGAACTGGTCGAACTGATCGGCCGGAAGCTCGCCGGTCCAGGTCACCGCCGAAACCCGCTCGCGGATCATCGCCCCGCCCTCGCCCGGCACCGGCCGGGCCAGTGGCACGCGCTCGATCGCCAGCGTCCAGCCGGGCTTCGGCTGCGGGCGGACGGTGAGCAAGGTCTCGGGGATCTCCACCCGCAGCGAGATGGTGGCCGAATCGCCGCAGCCGTGGCTGACACGGAGGAAGCCCGCGTAGTAAGCGCCCGCCTGCCCCTCCGGCTCCGTGAACACGATGTGGCCCCAGGCGGGCGCCGAAACCGCCAACGCGGCCATCGCGATTATCCTGCCGATCATTGTCCCGATCCCCTTTCTCATCTCAGAACCCTACCCTGACGCCGCCGAAAATCGAGCGGCCTTCACCGGGAAAGAACACCGCGGTGCTGGCCGTGCGCGCGTCGGTCACCGCCGCGAATTCCGCCGTATAGGCCTTGCCGGTGAGATTGCGGGCATCGACGAACAGTGTCGCCGGCCCCAGGCCGATGCCCGCGCTGACATTGAGCAGGGCGAAGCCCGGCGCCTTCAGCGTATTGGCGTAATCGACCCATGGGGCCTTCATCCGCCAATCCACGAAAGGCTCCACGAACAAGGCATGCGGGCCGTCATAGCGCAGCGAAACGCGGTATTGGTGTTCCGGCGCCACAGGCAGGCGATTATCGCCGTAAAGCGGATCGTCGACGAAGCGGAAATCCGACCAGGCGTAAGCCTGCCTCAGGCGCAGGCGGCCCTGGCCATTGTCGAGCAGGGTCCAGTCCAGGCTGGCTTCGATGCCCTGGTGCCGGGTCTCCTGGGCGTTGAACACGCTTGCCGGCAGCTCGGCTTCGGGCAGGTAGCTGAGCAGTTCGCCATGCACTTCGGTGCGGTAATAGGTCAGGTCCCAGGCGAAGGCGCCGGAGCGGCCGCGCGTGCCGATCTCGGCCGTCCACGCGCGCTGCGGATCGAGCGGCACGAAAAGCTGGCCGGAGGTGTTGGTCTGCGTCAGCGCGCCGAAATGCGGCGGCTCCACCGAACGGGTGTAGTTGGCATAGACCTGCACATCCCCCCGTTCGAACAGCAGCCCCACGCGCGGGGCGAACCAGTCATAGCTGGCCGCGTCGCTGCGGCCGGCCAGCACGTTGTCATAATCGCGCGTGGCCCGGCCCCAGGACCCGCCCGCGACCAGTGCCAGTTGCGGCGTGACGAAGAACCGGCCCTCCGCAAAGAGATCGAGCCCGCTGGCATCCTGCACCGCATCGCCGATGCGCGGGCCATTGGCGCCGCCCGAGTTGACGAACAGATCCTGCCGCGTGCCGCCCTGCCGGTAGTAAGCGCCGAAGAACAGATCGGCGCGGTGGCCCGCCAGTTCGCCGGCTAGGTCGAAGCGGCCGAAGGCGCCCTGCGTATCGGTGTCCTGGTCGATCACGATGGAGATCGGGTGATGCAGGTCACTCTGCGTCGCATAGACGCCGCCTTCGAACACCAGTGCATCGCTCAGGCGCAGGCGCGTCTGCAAGCTGCCCCGGAACACGTCGAGATCGCGCGCCTGCCGGCGGGCGACGACGCCGGCCCCCGCGAAACGCGGGTTGTTCAGCGCATCGTCCAGGGAAAGCGCGCCCGGCACGCCCTGGCGAATGGTGGCCGCATAGCCGATCGCGCGGATCTCGCTGTCCTCGCCGAAGGAATAGCCCAGGTTCAGCGTGCCGCGCGCCTGCCGGCTGCGTTCCTGCTGGCGGTAGCCATCCGAGCGGAAGGCGTTGACCCCGGCGTAGAAATCCAGCGCGCCCGCCGTGCCCGAGGCATGGCCCTGCCCGCGCCAGCTGTCCCACGACCCGGTTTCGGCGCGCAGGCCGAACGGCGTTTCCGCCGTCCTGCCGTTGGGGGTGACGAGATTGACCGCCCCGCCGAGCTGCGCCCCGCCGAAGCGCAGCGCATTGCCGCCCTTGTAAACTTCGATATAGCGCGCGCCGAGCGGATCGATCTTCTGGAAATCCGAGAACCCGTCCGCATCGGCGAAAGGCACGCCGTCCTGCGCCAGCAGCACGCCGCGCTGGTGATAGCTCTGATCGAGGCCAGAGCCCCGGATCGACAGGCGCGATTCCTCCCCATAGCGCTTGTTGGACAGCACGCCCGGCACGTCGCGCAAGAGATCGGGCAGGCCGATCACGGCGCGATCCTCGTATGTCTCCGCCGCGACGACCGAGACCGAGCCGGGCGTGCGGGAAAGGCGCGCGCGGGCATCGGCCACCACTTGCGGATCGCCGGGATCGGCCCTGCCGGTGACGATGATCGGGGGTTCCCCGCCGCCGGACTGGGCGAAAGCGGGAGTCAGGGGAGTTATGGCGGTCCCTGCCAGCAGCAGGGCAAAAGCGAGCTTGTTCACGGCTTGTCCATCCTTCGCGCCAGGCCGCGCAGGGCGGCCGGGCCTTGATCTGAAAACGCGGGTCCGCCGGCACGCGGCGGACGGATCAGATGCGCGAAGGCGGCCCGCGAAGCGGCGGACGCAAACGCCCGGCTTGGGTCAGGCGAAGCGGAGCGGCCTCGGCCAGCCACAGCGCGAGGATGAAGGCCAGCGCAAGCGCCAGCGCAACGGGCGGAACCGCCGTCAGGCCCGGTACGGTCAGATCGGCGAAGGCGCATTGCTGCGCGGCGTCCTGCTTGTCTCCGTGGGAGTGATCGTCACCATGTCTGTCGACCAGCACGATCATGGGGCCTTGCCCGGTGCAGATGCTGATCGCGATCTGGTCCTGCCCGGCGGTGACCATGTAGCCCTGCGGCACGAAGGCGCGCATGGCCAGCGCCGCCGCGAGCAGCAGCCATAGCCAGGTACGGGAACGATGCGCGCGGATCACGCGCGAGGCGCTAGAGGCCAAATCCGGGTGGTGCAAGCGTTCCGAGCCAGGCCACCAGCGCGAGCACCGCCAGCCCAAGGGCGGCCTCCCAGGCCAGGCTCCGCCGCACCGGGCCGAGCGGCGCCCCCTCCGCCACGGCGGGCGTATGGCGGTAACGATTGGCCGCCGCCAGCGCCAGCATCGCGGCGAACAGCACCAGCTTGGCCAGCAGCACGCGGCCATAGGCCGAGCGGACGAGATCGGCGATATGATCGGGGCCGATCAGGACCCAGGTGTTCGCCAGCCCGGAAAGCACCAGCAAGGCGATCAGCGCCGGACCCAGCGCGGAGAAGGTCCGCAGCGCCGGATGCAGTTGCGCCCGCCCCGCTTCGCCGCGCGCCAGCAGCACGAAGGCGGCCAGCGCCCCCAGCCATGCGCAGGCGGCCAGGACATGCAGCACATCGGCCGCCAGATGCACCCCGGCCAGCGGCCCCTCGCTCGCCGCCCCATGCCCCATCCAGCCAAGGCTCGCCGCCGCAACGGCCCCGGCGGCCGCCACGGCGGACCACCTCCACCGCCCGCGCGGCAGGGCGAGCAGCAGGCCAAGAGCGAAGAGCGCCGCCACGGTGCGCACCAGCGCCGCCTTGCCGAAGGCCATATAAGTGACGACCGCGCCCAGGCTCTCCCCCGTCAGCCAGCCGGCGAAGACGCTGGCCTGGACGGCGATCGCCGCCGCCGAACCCACCGCCAGCACCGCCGCCGCGCCGCCCACCATGGCGCGCGATCCGCGCGGGGCGGGCGATCCCGCCGGCAGGGCGTAAACGAAAAAGAGCGGCACCCCGAACAGGAGCGCCGCCCCGGCATATTGCAGGAACCTGACGGCGAGCACCGCCGCATCGAGCATGTCAGCCGACCTTGAAGGCGACCTCGCCCGTCATCTTGTGGCCGTCGCTTCCCGCCGCGGTCCACTCGATCTTGTAGGAACCGGCCGTAAGCGGCTTTTCCAGCGTGCCGACGATCTGCTTGCCGTCACGCGACACCGCCGTCTTCACCGGCACTTTCATGCGGTGATCGGGCATCGTCAGCTCGAACGTAGAGAAAGTGGGCACCAGGCGTTCGCTGAACGTCAGCGTGATCGCCTTCGGCGCCGCCTTGACAGTCGCGCCGGCGGCCGGATCGGACTGGACCAGATGGGTGTGGGCCAGCGCCGGGCCGGACGCGGCCAGCGCCACGGCGGCCCCCAGCGCCATCCAGCGGGACAATGATTTCATCGCTTTCATCGATATGACTCCCTTGCGGATCGCCCCATATTCGCCCCCGGCGGCTGCATCCGGCCTGAACCGGGCCGAATCCCGCGCTGCTGCCGACCGGGCGCCGGTGATGCCTCGCTCTGTCCCTTCATCCATGGAAGAACAACATCCAGATGGCCATCGCCACCATCATCACGTTCTCCAGCAGCGAGACGAAGCCCAGCGGAACCCGGCTCGACCCGCCGACGCAGGCGCATTTGAGCTCGCGCTTCTCCACATAGACCGCGTAGAACACCGAGACGCCGCCTACCGTGCCGATGAACAGCGCAATCGGGATCGACAGCCAGTTCAGCGCTCCCGCCACCATCAGCACCCCGGCCAGCGCCTCGGCAAAGGGATAGACGTAGGCGTAAGGCACCCAACGCCGCGCCAGGAGGTCATAGCCCAGGAACATGGTGGCGAAGCGATCGACATCCTGCAGCTTGAGCATCGCCAGGATCGCCATGGAGAAGGCGATGAACCATTCGCCCGCGTGCACGGTGAAAAGCGAGCCCGATGCCGCGAAGCTCACCGCCAGGGCCAGTGCCGCGGCGATCGCGAAGACCGCCAGCACCGGAACATAGCTCACCGCGTCCGGATCGGCGACCTTGAGGCCGAAGGACCGGCGCAGATCGTCGTACCCGCCCACCCGCTCGCCATCGATGAAGGTCTGCGGCGTGGTCTTCACCTGATGCTGCGCTTTGAAAGCATCGACCTCCTCACGAGTCGTCAGCCAGTGATCGTCCACCGTAAAACCGCGGCTTTCGAGAAGATGTCTTGCCTTGAGGCCGTAAGGGCAGACATGCTTGGGCATGACCATGCGGTAAAGCACCGCGCGCTTGGCTTGCTGTTCCATGCGTATCACCATACATCCCGTACCGTAGTACGGAGTCAACCATGAATGCGATGACCATTTCCCAGCTTGCGCGTAGCGCCGAAGTCGGCGTGGAAACGGTGCGCTATTACCAGCGGCGCGGGCTGCTGCCCGATCCCCGGCCGCATCGCACCGGCCTGCGCGGCACCCGGCATTACGGGCCGGACGAAGCGCGCCGGCTGCGCTTCATCCGATCGGCCCAGGCAGCCGGCTTCACGCTGGAGGAGATCGCCGAGCTGCTGCGCCTCGACAGCACGGGGGACCGCCCCCGCGCGCGCGAACTGGCCCGTGGGCGGATCGCCGCGCTGGACGAGCGCATCGCCGAATTGCGCAAGGCGCGCCGGTCCCTCGCCCGCCTGGCTGAGGAATGCACCGCCGGCGAAAACGGCCCCTGCCCGATCATCGCCTCGTTCGAGGGCAGCGCGGAACGATGTCGGTCGCGGGAGCATCCCACCCCATGAAGCGCAAGGCCGTTCTCGTCACCGGCGGCGCACGGCGCATCGGCGCGGCGATCGCCCGGCGTTTCGGCGCCGCCGGCTGGCACGTGGTGATCCACTGCTGCCGCTCTTACGCCGAGGCGCAGGCGCTGGCCGGTGAACTGGGGCACGCCGAAGTCGTCCGCTGCGATCTGGCCGACGTGGGCGCGGCCACGGAGATGATCGAGGATCTGGCCGAACGGCTGGGCGACTGGCGCGCGCTGGTCAATTCGGCCTCCGTGTTCCGGCCGGACGCGGCGGACCAGCTCGATCTCGGCGTCAACTGGGAAGCCTTGCAGGTCAACGCGGTGACGCCGGCATGGATGGCCCAGCTCTATCTCCGCCTTGCCCGATCCGATGCCGGGCGGCGAGTGATCCAGGTGACCGACCAGAAGACCCAAAACCCGAACCCGGACTTCTTCAGCTATACGATGAGCAAGCACGCGCTGGCCGCCACGGTGCCGATACTGGCCATGGCGGCGGATGCGCGGGATCGTGTCTTTGCCCTGGCGCCCGGCGCCATCCTGGCCAGCCATGACCAGAACGAGGCGGAAGCCGAGGTCTCCCACCGGATGAACCTCTTGAGGCGGCGCACCACCGTTGCCGAAGTGGCTGAAGCGGCCTTCTTCCTGGCGACCGGGCCGATGGCGAGCGGGCAGACGCTGTTCGTCGATTCCGGCCAGCACCTGCTGTCACAACCGCGCGATGTGATGTATCTCGCCCGCGAAGGAGAGGCCGCACGATGAAGCGCCACGCGATCAGCACCCGCATCTGGCACTGGCTGAACCTGCTCAGCGTGGCGATCCTGTTCATGTCGGGGCTGAACATCTCCAACGCGCATCGCCACCTCTACTGGGGCCAGGCGGGCTTCCAGCCGCACGAGGCCTGGTTCCATGTGATCCGTTTTCCCGGATGGGCGACGATCCCCAATTACTACAGCCTCGCCGCCGCGCGGGACTGGCACGTGGTGTTCGCCTGGATCTTCTCCCTCTCGCTGTTGCTGTTCCTGATCACGGCGCTGCTCAACGGGCATTTCCGACGCGATCTCGCCGGTCGGCGAGAGGACTGGCGCCCTTCCGCCATAGGGGCCGACGTGCGCAAGCACCTGCGGCTGGATTTCGCGCCGACTGAAGGCAAGTACAACCTGCTGCAAAAGGCGGCCTATGCCGTGGTGATCTTCATCCTGCTGCCGCTGATGGTCCTCACCGGCCTGACGATGAGCCCCGGCATGGACGCCGCCTGGCCGTTCCTGGTGGACCTGTTCGGCGGGCGGCAGAGCGCGCGCTCGATCCATTTCATCGTCGCCTGGGCGCTGCTGGCGTTTTTCGTGCTTCATGTGGTGCTGGTGCTGCTCAACAAGCCGCTCAAGAACCTGGGCGACATGATCGGTGGAGGGCGTCTCGATGAAACGGCGTAATGTCCTTGCCGGCCTTGGCGCGCTGATTACCGGCGGCTGCACCAAGATCGGCCAAACCGAATGGTTCGGCGATGTGGTGGACGGCGCGGAAAAGCTCAGCCGCGGGGCGCACCGGATGCTTGGCGCGCGGCCGACCATGGCGCGCGAGTTCTCCGTAGCCGACATTTCCCCCTACTTCCGGGGCAACGGCAATACCGAGATCGATACGGATACCTATCGCGCGCAACTGGCCAGCGGCTTTCCCGACTGGCGGCTGGAAGTGCGCGGGCTGGTCGATCGCCCGCTGAGCCTGTCGCTGGAGCAGATCCGCGCCTTGCCCCAGCGCACCCAGATCACCCGGCACGATTGCGTCGAAGGGTGGAGCGCGATCGGCCAGTGGACCGGGCCGCGCCTGTCCACGATCCTGGGCCAGGCCGGGCTCAAGCCGCAAGCCAAGTTCGCCGTGTTCCGCTGTGCCGACAGCTTCGGCAAGGCGCCGTATTACGAAAGCTGCGATCTCGATGATGCGCTGCACCCGCAGACGCTCATTGCCCACCAGCTCAACGGAGAGCCGCTGCCGGAACGCAACGGCGCGCCGCTGCGCCTGCGGATCGAACGCCAGCTGGGCTACAAGCACGCCAAGTACCTCACGGCGATCGAGCTAGTGGACAGCCTCGACGGCATCGAAGGCGGCGGCGGCGGCTACTGGGAAGACCGCGGCTATCAGTGGTACGCCGGCGTTTAAGCCGGATAGCGTTCGAACGAGTTCCGCCAGCTCAGGCCGATCATCTCTTCGAGCACGCCCAGGTCGATATCGGCCAGCTTGTTGACGTAGAGGCAGCCTTTCCCACGCCCATGCTTGCCCAGCCGTGCCAGCAGCGGCGCGAACTGCGCTTCTTCCGCAGGCGTCCCGCAGCTCAGGTAAAGAGAATGCCTGGCCTTGCGCGGGGAGAAGGCGGTGCGGCACATCGTCACCCGGCGGCCGCTGTCATAGACAGTGGCATATTCGCCATATCCCACGATCGAGGGGCCCCACATTACCGGCTCCACCCCCGTGACCTTGCCGAACAGCGCCGCGAGAACCTCGCCCTCGTGGCGCTTCGCGGCAGGCTCCACCCGCCCGAGGAACTCGCTGACGCCGATCCGCGTCGGCTGGGTCTTCGCTTCGGCCATGGCGCCGATCTAGCCAAGGTTAGGCAAGGCGGGAAGACGGCGGATGAACGATTCCCGCCAGTTGTCGCGCCGGGACGCGGGCGATAGGCTGCGTCGCCCGATCCAAGCCGAAGCAGGTCGCATGCCTCCGATACCCTTCCGGTCCACGCTTGCCCGCCTCGTGCTGCTTGCCGCCCTGCTGGTATGCTGGAGCGATGCCGCGCTGGCGCAAGTCCGGGTGGAGTTCCACAGCTTCAACGGCTCGTTCTTCGGCTCACGCTTTCCGCATACGTTCGTGGTGTTCGAAGGCACGCTGGACAGCGGAGAGCGGGTTCATTCGAACTACGGCTTTTCCGCCAAGACGGTGAGCCCGGCGGTGCTGGCGGGGCCGGTGGCGCATGTCGTCTATTCGGAAAAGGAGAAGTACCTCAAAAGCACCAATGTCCACTTCACGATCGACGTGCCAGATGCGACCTATCGCCGGATGATGCAGGAAGTGATCGCCTGGCGCGATGCGCCCGGCAAATACTATGACCTGGATACGCGCAACTGCATTCATTTCGTCGGCCGCCTGGCGGAACTGGCCGGGATCAAGGTGGATTATCCCCACGATCTGCTGCGCAAGCCCAAGGCCTGGCTCAACCATATCGGCGATCTCAACCCGCAGCTGCACGCACGGCCCATTCCCTGACGCCGGCCCCCGCAAGCGCAGCACCGTTGCCGGAGGCATCGCCGCCTGATAACCGGCGCGCGAATCCCAGCGGAGCTTCGAATGTCCGACATCAAACGGGTCGTCCTCGCCTATTCGGGCGGCCTCGACACCAGCGTGATCCTCAAGTGGCTGCAGGTGACCTACAACTGCGAGGTCGTCACCTTCACCGCCGACCTCGGCCAGGGCGAGGAGCTGGAACCGGCGCGCCGCAAGGCGGAGCTGATGGGCATCAAGCCCGAACACATCTATATCGACGACCTGCGCGAGGAATTCGTGCGCGACTTCGTGTTCCCGATGATGCGCGCCAATGCCCGCTATGAAGGCGACTACCTGCTGGGCACCTCGATCGCCCGGCCGCTGATTTCCAAGCGGCTGGTGGAGATCGCGCATGAGACAGGCGCCGACGCGGTGGCCCACGGCGCGACCGGCAAGGGCAACGACCAGGTCCGCTTCGAGCTGAGCGCCTATGCGCTGGACCCGAATATCAAGGTTATCGCGCCGTGGCGCGAATGGGACCTGACCAGCCGCACCGCGCTGATCGCCTGGGCCGAACAGCACCAGATCCCCGTGCCGAAGGACAAGCGCGGCGAAAGCCCGTTCTCCACCGACGCCAACCTGCTGCACACCTCCAGCGAGGGCAAGGTGCTGGAGGACCCGTGGGAGGAAGTGCCGGACTATGTCTACAGCCGCACCGACAATCCCGAGGATGCGCCCGACCAGCCCGAATACATCACCATCGACTTCGAGAAGGGCGACGGCGTGGCGCTCAACGGCCAGGCGATGAGCCCGGCCACCCTGCTCGCGGCGCTCAACGACCTCGGCCGCAAGCACGGCATCGGCCGGCTCGACCTGGTCGAGAACCGCTTCGTGGGCATGAAGAGCCGGGGCATGTACGAGACGCCGGGCGGCACGATCTATGCCGCGGCGCACCGGGGCATCGAATCGATCACGCTGGATCGCGGCGCGGCGCACCTCAAGGACGAGTTGATGCCGAAGTATGCCGAGCTAATCTACAACGGCTTCTGGTTCGCGCCGGAGCGGGAGATGCTGCAAGCGGCGATCGACCTCAGCCAGCAGAAGGTGAGCGGCACCGTGCGGCTGAAGCTGTACAAGGGCCTGGCCCAGGTGGTCGGCCGCAAGAGCGCGGACAGCCTCTATTCCGAACGCCATGTGACGTTCGAGGACGATGCCGGGGCTTACGACCAGCAGGATGCGGCGGGCTTCATCAAGCTCAACGCCCTGCGCCTGCGGCTGCTGGCGCAGCGGGACCGGCAGGGAGGCGCCTGAGCGCAGGCCCTGCTTCCTGCTTCCGGAAAATCCGCCCGTTTGCGGTGAACGGTTGACTTATCCACCCTTGTCCACTGGCATTCCGGGCAAAGGTGGATAACTGGCCTGTTCGGCCGTTGCCCGAATCGGGCGCCGCATGCATCCTTCACTTGTCGATACGGGGATTGGCCCTTCCGAGACAAAGGCCGAAAGGCCAGCGGCGGAGAAGGGATTTCGGAACCGCTTCGATGCGACGGCGAAAGCCGCGCGGTAGAGGGATGGAAGGAAAGCCCCAAGGGTTCGCCCAAGGCGCAGACCATCCAGACCGTGAAGCCGCGAAGGCGCAAAGTCGACAGGCCGGACTTTCAAAAGTTCATGCCGATGGCAAAGCCGGATCTTCGGACGAGGCGGAACCGATCGAGGCAAGAATGGATGACACCCGGTCGCGGTGCCGCCAGGCAGCTCGGAACGGGTCCTCGCGATCGTCCGATCTCCAGCGGAACCGGCGCCGGCGCGAGCGCCGGGCGACAGAGACGCTGCCTTCGGGCAGTATTGAAGACGCCGGGCGTCAAGCACCCCTTCGGGGGTCCACACGCCGGTGAGAGTGGGGTCGGCCGCAAGGCTGGCCCCATTTCTCTTTGGGCGGGTTCGATTGCGGGCGGGTTCGATTGCCCTCGGCACGGACTCTGTTTCCTCTCGATCCCGGCTCATTCTCCTCCTGGCGCGCTTCGTCACCCTTTGCCCAAGCGGGCGGTTTTTCGTCGGCCTGGGGCCATCACGTCCTTGCCCGCCCTGCCCGCGCCTTGCGGTCACGCGGCGAATCGGGGGCCGGAGGTGAATCGCCCGACGGTATGGTTACCGGCCGGACGAGTCCCGACGAACTGTGGCCAAACCGGGGCAGAGTGACGGCGAACGGGTATCGCCGGCCGGGCCGCTCCCCTACCACGCGGCCGACGAACATGGTCGACGGGAGTACCAAAACCATGACGCTGCGTGTCTCGATCGCCGCTGCGCTTCTGTTAGGCGGCTCGATCACCGCGGCCTTCGCCGCCAGCGACGATACCGCCGCCACCGTGGCAGCGTCCGCCCAGGTGGACCCGGCCGAAGCGGATGCCTCGCTGCCACGCTTCACGCCGTCCGAGGACGACACTTCCGAAGCTACCGAGGAGGCCGACGCCGCTATCGCCGAAGACCTTGGGTCCGGCATGGCCAGCTGGTACGGCACCGACTTCGCCGGCCGCAAGACGGCCAGCGGAGAAGCGTTCGATCCCGGCGAATATACCGCCGCGCACCGCACCCTGCCGTTCGGCAGCCGCGTCCGCGTGAGCCGGGGCGGCAAGTCGGTGGTGGTGCGGATCAACGATCGCGGGCCGTTCCACGGCAACCGCGTGATCGACCTTTCCCGCGCCGCCGCGTCCGACCTGGGCCTGGTCAGCGCCGGGAGCGGGCAGGTGCAGCTGGCGCTGCTGGACTGATCCGTTCTTTCCGTCCTTCGGCAAGCTCGGGGATGAGCGGCCTGGAAGGGCCCGCTCTCCCCACCCATTCAGGATAGGCGGATCAGGCGAAGCCCGGCCGGCTCCCCAGCGGCCGGGCTCCTGGGCGCGCCATCAGCCGGAAAGCTGACCGCGGAGCGCGCCGTTCGGAAATTCGGCGGTGTGCACGTTGACGTAGTATCCGGCCGGATTGCTGACGATCGCCTGGGCCAGATCGGCCGCGATCGGCTGGCAGCCGCTGCTGGAGCCGCCGACGGGCGGCTGAAGCGTCGCCACCGGGTTCCCCGCCGCACCGGCCGCGCCGACATGGACATGCGCCGCGGTGGGGGTGCCGATGCCGTAGACATCGAAGAACATGTAGCACAGCTGCCCCTTGGGCGGATCGACCACCACGGTGACCCGGCCGCTGCCCTGGCCGTTGCCGGGCCCCGGCACTTCGGCCCAGCTGGTGAGATTGGCGGAAAACGGAACCCCGGTGTTCGGCGGCGCCGGGGGCCCGCCGAACTGGGCTGCGGCCGGAGCGGCCAGCGCGAGAGCGCCAAGGGCGGCAGTCGCGGCTTTTAGCGGGAAGCGATTCAGGAACGTGCTCATCGTCTCTTTTTCTCCCTCGTTGGTCACGCGAGTGACAAGGGCACTATGAGCGATTGCGCCGGTGGTTTCCACCATGCTTGTTTCCGGGCGATTTTCCGGCCCCGGGTTGACAGGTGTGACACAGTGGCCGGCGGGCATGGATTTGATCTCGTAAGGCAGATCCGGGGGCACGCGGTCCGGCTCGTCTTCCTCCGGCTGGCCGGGGTCAGGAGAGGACGCGTCTCCGCAATCGAGAGCGGGGACAGGCCCTCCCCCGGCCCCTCCCGCAAGCGGGAGGGGGGTATGGGGCCGGCCCTCTCCCTCGTCCTGGCCCTCTCCCTCGTCCTGGCCTTCGGCTTCCTGCTCGGCCGGCTCCACGATCGCGCCGACGCGGGCGAGCGAGCCGTGATGCCAGGCGTCCCAGGTCTCGGCGGCTTCCTCGCATAGCTCTTCCGCCAATTCCGCCTCGGCCTCCAGGCGGGCCTCGCGATCGGTGCCATGCTCCACTTCGAGCAGGTCCATCGCCAGACCGCGATGATAGGCGAGGTATTCGGCGCGCGTGGGCGGCAGATCGCGCGGCGCGGCGGGATCGGGCCAGGGGCCGCGCGCCTCGTCCACCGCCTCGGCAAAGCCTTCGGGCACCGGCTGGCCGGCATAGCGGGCGAGCAATTCGTCGAACCGCCCGGCCCGCGCCACGGCGCCCGGGTCCGCCTCCACATGCCGGTCAACCCGCGCGAGATGGGCGAAGAGGAAGCGCGGATCGTGCCGCACGTCATGCCCGACCAGCTCGCCATGATACCAGACGGCGACCTCCACCCCGTCGAGCGCGCGGGTGGCCAGCACCTGCTCGCCATAGCGCCGCGCATGGACAAGCGCCGCATCCCACAGCGCGGCGAAGGCGGCATCGCGCCGCCGCGCGCGATAGGCGGTCTCATGGCTGACGTTCACCAGCGCCGCCGCCGCGCGGGCGTTGCCGTTGAACGCGAGATGATCGAGGAACCGCACGCGCCGCTCCAGCGTGAACACCGTGCGGCGGCCAAGCGCGGCGGCGGGATCGGCCACGCCATGCTCCGAAGGAAGGCCGAGATCGCGCGAGAGCGGGACCCAGCCCCGGCCGGGGGTGCGGGGATGCTCCCCGATTTCGTCATTACCGATGAAAGCCTGGGCTTCGGTTGCGTGTTGGGAGCGAGCCGCGCCACCGTTGCATGGGGTGTTTTCGCAGGCGGCGCTGGGAAGACCGAAGCGGTCGGGGGACGGAAAGGACATCGGTTCTGCTCCATAGGGAACGAAGGGAGAACCGATCTCTCTATGCGCAATCGGGAGCTGTAGGAAAACGGGTTGTTGCGGCTCACCTCTTGCCGCCAGCATTCTCAATCGCCTTGAGCAGCGCGTGCTGGCGGGCGCCGGGGCGAGAACCGGGCCGCATATTTCAAAACGGGTTTCGCACCTGTCACCGTAACCCGATTGACCAACCCCACCCTTGGCGTCACCTTGCCGCCAGCGTCCGTGAGGGACGCGCCCCAAAGGGAGAGTACCCCCATGATCAAGCTGACCGCCGCCTTCGCGACCGTTGCCCTGCTGGCCGGATCGCCGGCATTCGCCCAGACGGCCCCGGCCGGTGTCAAGGCGACAGCCGACGGCTTCAACGATGCCAAGGACATGCCGCTCTACACTTACGCCAGCGACACCACGCCGGGAAAATCGGCCTGCAACGGCCCCTGCGCAACGGCGTGGCCGCCCCTGGTCGCCAGTGCCACGGACAAGGACGCGGGAGACTGGACGGTCGTGACCCGCGACGATGGCAGCAAGCAGTGGGCTTACAAGGGGAAGCCGCTCTACACCTTCGCCCGCGATACCGCAGGCCAGCCGGCCACCGGCGTCAGCCCCGCCTGGCCGCGGGCGAAGCCGTAGGGTTACGGGGCAGCCGCCAGACGACGGCATAGGGCCTCACGCGTCATCGGACTTTGCACCGCGCTTGGCGTGATGGGCGCGTAGCGCGGCGAACACGTCCGCCTGCGGGATCGACGGCGCGGGATCGCCAGCGCTTCCTCGACGCGGGCTTTGAGGGTTGCATCCAGTGCCCCCGGCGCCCGCTGGCGCCCCATGCTGGCGAGCGGCCCGAGCCTGATGGTGACAGGCTCGGCGGAACGGGTGGGCATGGTGAAATTATATGACAGTGTCATAGGGGGCGCAAGCCGGTGGCGTGTCACTAAACCGGAATTCCGAATTGGTATACTGTCCCCTGGAATTGGTGTCCCCAACTTCCGAGCAAGACGGTTCAGGATTTCGGCACTATTAACTCGGACGCTTGCCAACACCCTCGCTATCACACAAAGATGCTGCGAGGAGGGGTCACCAAATGCCAACGTATCCTGGCTTCAATCAGAACTTTGAGCTCGAGAAATATCCGCCCACGATACGCAACGCCTTGCGTCGAGTTGCTGACACCTTTTACGTGACGCGATCCTTTGACGTCGAGAAAGTCGACAATAGCTTCTACTACGCTGCTCTAATTCGACCAACCGACGAATCATCGGTAGTTCTGAATACGCAGAGGGAATTACTAATATTATTTTCAGACTATGACACATTTGAAGTGCGAACATTAGAGGCATACAACCTTTTTTACGATCTAGTCGGGTCAGCCCGCGTCGATAAGACTATTAGATTTCTTATCAGCAGCGACCCAGACGTTGAGCGGGCCATTCGACTGTACCTTGAGCAACATCCCGAGTACCCGGTCATCGTTCCGCTTACGTTTGATCAACTGGAACGTCGGACAAATCCTCTCATTTCCGCCGTTAGACAAAACTATCACATCAGAGATCTATTCGGCTTCCAGTCCCCACTTCGAGAAGAACACTTCTTTTTCGGCCGTTCACAAATCGTTTCGAGCGTCATTGATCTCGCGAAATCAGGACAACACTCAAGTTTGTTCGGCCTACGGAAAAGCGGTAAGACCTCGACAATCTATGCCATTGAGAGACGCTGTCGACCGAGCGAATTGAACGTCCACACGTTCGATTGCCAAGACTTAGTTATCCATGCTCGCCGATACGGTGAATTGCTCGTTCACCTCGTGGAACAAGTCAGACTGCGGACCAATCTGAAGACACTGCAGCGGCCTACCGTTATGGAAGGAGCAGAAATCTCAGAGTGGTTCAAAAATGCGATGAACCAAACGCTGAACGCGCTACAGTCCAACTTATTGCTGATTTTCGATGAGATCGAAAACATTTCTCCAGGAACAGCCGCGTCAGATCACTGGCGCGCCGGCAACGATCCAGTGTATTTCTGGCAGGTAATCCGTTCCTTTGCGCAAACGACAAAGAAAAGGTCGTTGTCTGTATGCTTGGTTGGAACAAGCCCTTATATTTTGGAGGAGTCGAAAATTAATGGGATCGACAATCCCGCGTATTTGTTGGCACAAAAGCGGTTCATTCCCAATCTAGATTTCGATGAAACCAGAGAGATGGTCGCACGTTTGGGCTTCTTCATGGGACTAGATTTTGATGCAGCGGCCGTCTCAAAACTTCACCTGAGTTACGGCGGCCATCCATTTTTTACTCGGCAAGTCTGCAGCAAAGTGCACCAATTGACCACGAGTCAGAGGCCTAAGTCCATTCCTTTGGCTCGCATTGAGCAGGCCCAGTCCGAGTTTGCAGGACAGCTCGAGTCATACCTCTACGAGATAGTTTTCAATCTAAAGGCGTACTATCCGGCAGAGTTTACGTTGCTTAAATCTCTCCTCTCTGAGGATAAAATTGAGTTTGGAGAATACATAAGAGAGGCGCCGGAGTTAGTAGATCACCTGCTCGGATATGGCCTTGTCGTAGCCCGGGATGGCGTGGCGGAGATCGCCTTTGACGCTGTTCGGAAAGCAGTCCTTCAAATAGAGCCTGACGAACGTCTCATTGACCTGGAGGGTCGCTGGGCGGAATTGTGCATTCGGCGCGGCAAGATCGAACAAGGCCTGCGGACTACGCTTCTTATATGGGCTCGCGGTATCGAGCCAGTCGATTGGTCGATGGCTCTCGAAAAGCAGCTATCGAAGAAGCGCTTTGAGGCGCTGCGGAGCCATGATGCTCGGTTTCTCCTATCAAACTCCACGTCGCCGCTTTATCTGACCGACTTAATCGCACTACTCGGGAATGAGCGGGTGTTGCCATATCTAGGAGTCCGAAGATCACAGATTCGCGCGGGTCTCAATAAGGTCAACGATTTCAGAGGAGATGCGCACGCGAAAAATATTTCGGACGAAGAATTCGCCGCCGCTCAGAGAACATTTGAAGAGCTGGAAGACGAATTCGTTGTGGAATAGTAGGAGCCCTTCACGGAAGGCGGACAGGGCGCGGGCCTGGACGAGCATGTAGGGCGCGCCGCCGACGCATATGGCCCATGTGGGAGCCGACTGGATCCTCGCTTTCGCGGGGATGACGAAGGGGGGACGTGCGGCGGTGAGGAAGGGATACCGGGAAGGCGACGAATGGTGGGTGAGGACGCCAGCCCCCTCCACCATGCTGCGGTAGCCCCTACCCGCTAGTCACTTGAATCCAGAGTTCGCCGCATAAGTTCGTCATGCTGAACTTGTTTCAGCATCCATCGCGCCTCCGGTAGAGTGGTGTGGGAGGAGAAATGGGCCCTGAACCAAGTTCAGGGTGACGATACCCGATTTTGCGAACTTCAATTCCACCATACCAGCGGGAAGGATTTATTCGGCCGCCTCCCGCGCCCTTCGGCTGCGCTCAGGGGAGCCCTTCTCCAGCATCGGCCGCAGGTACTGCCCCGTGTAGCTGCGCGGTTCCGCCGCGATCTGTTCCGGCGTGCCTTCAGCCACGACTTCCCCGCCTCTCACGCCGCCTTCCGGCCCCAGGTCCAGTATCCAGTCGGCCGTCTTGATCACGTCGAGGTTGTGTTCGATCACCACCACGGTGTTGCCCTGGTCCACCAGGCGGTGGAGGACTTCGAGGAGTTTGCGGACGTCTTCGAAGTGGAGGCCGGTGGTGGGTTCGTCCAGGATGTAGAGGGTCTGGCCGGTGGAGCGGCGGCTGAGTTCCTTGGCTAGCTTCACCCGCTGGGCCTCGCCGCCGCTGAGGGTGGTGGCTTGCTGGCCGACCTTGACGTAGCCGAGGCCGACTTCGTTCAGCATGTGCATCTTGTCGCGGATCGGGGGGACGGCCTTGAAGAATTCCTCCGCATCCTCGATCGTCATGTCGAGCACGTCGGCGATGGAGAGGCCCTTGAACTTCACTTCCAGCGTCTCGCGGTTGTAGCGGCGGCCGTGGCATTCCTCGCAAGTGACGTAGACATCCGGCAGGAAGTGCATCTCGATCTTGATCAGGCCATCGCCCTGACACGCCTCGCACCGGCCGCCCTTGACGTTGAAGCTGAAGCGGCCGGGCTTGTAGCCGCGCGCCTGCGCTTCAGGCAGGCCGGCGAACCAGTCACGGATCTGGGTGAAGGCGCCGGTGTAGGTCGCGGGGTTGGAGCGCGGGGTGCGGCCGATCGGCGACTGGTCGATCTCGA
>ERZ778022.1767-NODE-1767-length-26277-cov-4.384791_pt1 | contig 26277 bp, 21 predicted proteins | sample MGYA00375752_ERZ778022 | MGnify/ENA primary metagenome ERZ778022 (study PRJEB29350, sample SAMN05389826) | bioreactor metagenome | isolation source: Thiocyanate bioreactor | place: South Africa: University of Cape Town | collected 2014-04-04 ...
GGGCGAGCCGCTACAAGTCGGATTTCCTCGCCAACATGAGCCACGAATTGCGCACGCCGCTCAATTCGCTGTTGATCCTCTCGAAGCTGCTGGGCGACAATCCGACGGGCAACCTGAGCGAAGAGCAGGTCAAATATGCCGGGACGATCCACGCCTCGGGCACCGATCTGCTGCTCCTGATCAACGATATCCTCGACCTGTCGAAGATCGAGGCGGGGCATATCGAGGTGCAGCCCGGGGCGGTGTCGCTTCAGCGCCTGGCCGCCGACTTGCGTCAGGTTTTCCAGCCGCTCGCCGCCGAGCGGAAGCTGGATTTCGCCGTGAGCCTGGCCGAGGATGCTCCGGCGACGATCGAGACCGACCGGCAGCGGCTCGACCAGATACTCAAGAACCTGTTGTCGAATGCGTTCAAGTTCACCGAGGCGGGCAGCGTCTCGCTGGCCATCGCACCGGCCGCGAACGGGCAACTGACCCTGGCGGTCACGGATTCCGGCATCGGCATCGCCGAGGAGCAGCAGCGGGAGATCTTCGATGCCTTCCGCCAGGCCGACGGCACAATCAGCCGCAAGTATGGCGGCACCGGGCTCGGCCTGTCGATCTCGCGCGAGCTGGCGCGGCTGCTCGGCGGGAGCATTGCCCTGAGCAGCGTGCCGGGGAAGGGAAGCACCTTCACCCTGACGATCCCCACCGCCTACGATCCCGGACGCGTCGCGGACCGCGCGGAGCCGGGCGCGCTGAAGGCCGTCACGAGCGATCCCGCGCCGGTTCGGGCGCCCGCGGTCGAGCCTCCTCCGGCCCTGGCTCGCCAGGTCGACGACGACCGCGAGGCCCTGGCCGGCGGCGAGCGTATCCTGCTCGTCATCGAGGACGATACGAGCTTCGCCGAGATCGTCCGCGATCTCGCCCGCGAGATGGGCTTCCAATGCCTCGTCGCGGTAACCGCCGAGGAAGCGCTCGACCTGGCGCGGCGGTTCAGGCCGAACGCGATCGTGCTCGACGTCGGCCTGCCGGACCAGTCGGGCCTCGCCGTGCTCGACCGCCTCAAGCGCGAGGTCGACACCCGGCACATTCCCGTTCACGTCGTCTCGGCGAGCGACCATGCCCAGACCGCGCTGTCGCTGGGCGCGATCGGCTATCTGGTGAAGCCGGTCAGGCGCGAGGACCTGGCCGGCGTGCTCGAAGCGCTGGCCGCCAAGCTCTCGCAGACCGCGCGGCGGGTGCTGATCGTCGAGGACGATGCGGTCCAGCGCGAGGCTGTCGCCAGGCTGCTCGCCACCGGCGAGGTCGATACCGTCGCCGTCGGCACCGCCGCCGAATGCCTGGAGCGCCTGCGCGAGGAGACCTTCGACTGCATGGTGCTCGACCTCACCCTGCCGGACGCGTCGGGCTTCACCCTGCTGGAGCAGATCCACGCCGATGCCAGCCACGGGTTCCCGCCGGTGATCGTCTATACCGGCCACGACCTCTCGGCGGACGAGGAGCAGCGGCTGCGGCGCTATTCGGATTCGATCATCATCAAGGGCGCCCGCTCGCCCGAGCGGCTGCTCGACGAGGTCTCGCTGTTCCTCCACCAGGTCGTCACCGACCTGCCGCCCGAGCAGCAGAAGATGATCCAGCAGGCGTGGAACCGCGATGCGATCCTGGAAGGGCGGCGAATCCTCATCGTCGAGGACGACGTCCGCAACGTCTATTCGCTGACCAACATCCTTGAGCCGCGCGGTGCCCGCGTCGTCATCGCGCGCAACGGCCAGGAGGCGATCGACGCGCTCGATGCATCGGCGGGCGAGGGCGGCGAAGCGATTGACCTCCTGCTGATGGACGTGATGATGCCGGTCATGGACGGGCTCACGGCGACGCGGACGATCCGCCGGGACCCGCGCTGGCAGAAGCTGCCGATCATCGCCCTGACCGCCAAGGCCATGCCCGACGATCAGCAGCGCTGCATCGAAGCGGGGGCGAGCGACTACATGGCCAAGCCCCTGGACGTGGACAAGCTGCTCTCGCTGGTGCGCGTCTGGATGCCCCGGTAGGCGACTATGTCGGACGTGATCGAGGATATCGAGATCAGGCTGCTGCTGGAGGCCCTCCACCAGCGCTATCACTACGATTTCCGGCACTATGCCCAGGCCTCGGTCCGGCGCCGGCTGCGCCAGGCGCGCCACCAGCTCGGCTTCGCGAACTTCTCGGCGATGCAGGAGGCCTTGCTGCACGACGAGGCCATGCTGCCCAGGCTGCTCGGCTACCTGACCGTCCAGGTCAGCGAGATGTTCCGCGATCCCTCCTATTTCCGGGCGATCCGCGAGAAAGTGGTGCCGCACCTGCGCACCTACCCCTCGCTCAAGGTTTGGATCGCCGGGTGCAGCGGAGGCGAGGAGCTTTATTCCTACGCCATCCTGTTCCGCGAGGAGGGTCTGGAGGAGCGTACGCTGTTCTACGCCACGGACATCAGCCAGGATGCGCTGGAGACGGCAGGACGCGGGATCTACGCGCTCGACCGGATCGCCCGGTTCACCGAGAACCATCGCGCCTCGGGCGGCAAAAGCTCGCTGTCGGACTACTACACGACCGCCTACGGCGCGGCCGCCTTCGACAAGAGCCTGCGCGAGCGCGTGGTCTTTTCCGACCACAGCCTGGTCACCGACGCCGTCTTCGCCGAAATGCAGCTCATCTCCTGCCGCAATGTGATGATCTATTTCGATCGGATGTTGCAGGACCGCGCGATCGGCCTGTTCAAGGATTCGCTGGTCCGCGGCGGCTTCCTCGGTCTCGGCTCCAAGGAGTCTATTCGCTTCTCCGGCCACGCCGGCGCCTTCGGCGACTTCGTCCGCGCCGAGAAGATCTACCAGAGGCGCGATCCGTGAGCGGCGACAGGCCCCGGGCCGTGGTGATCGGCGCTTCGGCGGGCGCGATCCAGGCGCTGACCGAGATCCTGCCGGCCCTTTCCGCCGAATTCGCGCTGCCGATCCTCGTCGTGGTCCACGTACCCGCCGACCGGGAGAACATCCTCGCCCCCTTGTTCGAGAAGAAATGCCGGCTCGCCGTGCGCGAGGCCGAGGACAAGGAGCCGGCCGAGCCCGGCACCGTCTATTTCGCGCCGTCGGGCTATCACCTCCTGGTGGAGAGCGACGGCACGCTGTCGCTGTCGAGCGACGAGCCGGTCATGCATTCGCGGCCGGCGATCGACGTCCTGTTCGAAAGCGCGGCCGACGCTTTCGGCCCGGCGCTCGTCGGGGTGGTGCTGACCGGCGCCAATGCCGACGGCGCGGCGGGGCTTAAGGCGATCGCCGATGCCGGCGGGACGGCGGTGGTCGAGGACCCTGCCGGGGCCTACGCCGATGCCATGCCGCTGGCCGCGTTGCGGCTGTGCCCCGACGCGCGCGTCATCAAGCGGGGGGAGATAGCCGAATTCCTGATGAGACTTGCCGCATGACCACGCCCCTGCCGCCCGTCCATTTCCTGCTGGTGGACGATCTCGAGGAGAACCTGCTCTCGCTGGAGGCCCTGCTGGCGGGCGACGACATCGTCGTGCTCAAGGCGCGGTCGGGGGAAGAGGCGCTGGAGCTGTTGCTGCGGCACGAGGTCGCCCTGGCTCTGCTGGATGTCCAGATGCCCGGGATGGACGGCTTCGAGCTTGCCGAGTTCATGCGCGGGAGCGAACGCACGGGGCACATCCCGATCATCTTCGTGACCGCCGGCACGGCCGACGCGCAGCGTCGGTTCCGTGGCTACGAAGCGGGCGCGGTCGACTTCATCCAGAAGCCGATCGAGGCCGACGTCCTGCGCAGCAAGGCCTCGGTGTTCTTCGATCTCCATCGCCAGCGCCAGCTCCTGGCCGTGCAGCGCGACGAGTTGGAGGCGGCGGGGCGGGCGCTGCGGATCGCCGACCAGCACAAGGACCGGTTCCTGGCGATGCTGGCGCACGAGCTGTTCAATCCGATCGCCGCGATCAAGGCCGGGCTCCACCTGCTGACGAAGCGCGAAGGCACTGATGCGGCCGTCTCGATCCGCGACCAGATGGACCGGCAGATCGTCCACCTGACCCGCCTGGTCGAAGACCTGCTCGACATCTCGCGGGTCAGCGAGGGCAAGATCTCGCTGCAAAAGGAGCGCGTCGAACTGCGCGCGATCGTGCAATCGGCGGTCGAGGCGAGCCAGAACAATCTCGCTGCGGGGCAGCATCGGTTCACCCTGGCGCTGCCCGAGCGGGAGGTCTGGGTCGAGGCGGACGCGGTGAGGATCGTGCAGGTCGTCTCGAACCTTGTCAACAATGCGGCCAAATACACGCCCGATGGCGGCCACATCTCGCTCACGGCCGAAGCGTCGCCGGATGTCGTCGAAATTCGCGTGAGCGACGATGGCGTCGGCATTCCCTTGGAGATGCAGGCGCGGATCTTCCACATCTTCGAACAGGTCGGCGGACACCGCAGCCGCGCGCAGGGCGGCCTGGGCATCGGCCTCGCGCTCGTCCGGCAACTCGTCGAGCTGCACCACGGGTCGGTCGAGGTCGAGAGCGCAGGGGAAGGCATGGGCAGCACCTTCATCGTCCGGCTGCCATCCGCGTAAGTTGCCCGCCTGCACGGTCGGGTGGCGAACGAGTGAGTCGGCGGCGGTTCCGGGTGCGGTTTCCCAAGGCAAGCGACATTGCTCGCATGGCGGGTCTTCGAGAGAACCTATGGAATGGCTCGCTCGGGTCGTTGAAAAGAAGGCTTGCCTCGGACGCATGAGAGAACGTGGGCTTCGACGCTCCAGCGGAAGGCCTGCGCGATACCGCGCCGCCTTCTCTTGCAGCGAACAGGTCCTGGGCCAGACCGACGCGCAGCGAGTGAATTGACAAATTGCGCTTGCCGTCGATTATTGGCCTTACCAATATGGTCGGAAGAGAGGTGCGCAGCGATGAGTCGATCGCGTGTCAACGGCTGCGGCTCCTGCTCGACGACAGGAGAAGCCGGAATGCCGAAGCTTGGCCGATTGGGATTGACTGCCGGGATCGCGCTCGCCCTGTTTTTGGCGGGCAGCCCTGGCCGGTCGATCGCGCAGGCTGACACGGCGGGCGATCTTCAGCACTATTCGTCGGCCGACACGCCGATCGCCATCCTTCTGACCGATCCCGCTGCGCGCACGATATTGCAGCGCTACGTTCCCGTCTTCACCGATAGCTCGCGCATGAAGATGATCGGCAACAGCAGCCTCAAGGACATCCAGGGCTATGCCCTAGCGATCCTCAGCGACGATGTGCTGGCCAAGGTCGACGCGGAGCTGGCGAAGCTGCCTGCGGTCCGCTTGCCGCCTCGCGCGACGACGATCGACGAGGCCAAGGTCCGACCCTATGCCTTGCCCGATGCCCTGGACCTGGCGAACGGCAAGCCAGTCACCAGCGCGGCGCAGTGGGAGCGGGAGCGGCGGCGGGAAGTCCTCGACATGTTCGAGCGGTTGGAATTCGGCCGCGTTCCGGCTCGGCCGCGTGAGCAGCGCTTCGAGGTGTTCGACCGGGGCACGTCGGCGCTCGACGGCAAAGCGCTGCGCCGGCAGGTCCTGATCCACCTTGCGAAGGACCCCGCCGCGCCGACGATCCAGCTTGTCGAATACCTCCCCGCCACGGTGCGCGGGCCGGTGCCGATGGTGTTGATGATCGGCTTCTCCGCGCCCTCGGCGATGATCGCCGATCCGGGTATCCGCCCTTCGCTGGTATGGGATCCGGCCAAGCGGCAGAAAGTCCCGGCGACGTCCTCGCCGATGGGCAAGTTCGACCCCAAACCCTTCCTCGACGCGGGGTTCGGGGTGACGACCTATTACTACGGCGATGTCGATCCCGATTTCGCCGACGGCTATGCGCTCGGTATCCGCGGCTATCTGGCGAAGGGCCGTCCCCGCACGGCCGATGCCTGGGGCTCGATCGCGGCCTGGGCTTGGTCGCTCAGCCGGGTGCAGGACTATCTGGAGACCGATCGCGGGGTCGATGCGAAGCGCGTCGCCCTCGTCGGTGCGTCGCGTCTCGGCAAGACCGTGCTCTGGGCCGCGGCGCGCGACGAGCGCTTCGCGGCGGTGATCTCGTGCTGCTCGGGCAAGATCGGCGCCGCGCTGATGAAGCGCAACTTCGGCTCGCCGATCGCCGGATCGTTTCCCGGCGAGACCGACTTCTGGATGGCTGAGAATTTCCGCCAGTTCCATGGCCATGAAGACCGGCTGCCGATGGATTCGCACATGCTGCTCGGCCTGATCGCGCCGCGTCCCGTCTTGCTCCAGACCGGCAAGTACGATCACGCTGCCGATCCGAAGGGGGAATTCCTCGCCGGGGTCGCAGCGACGCCGATCTACCGGCTGTTCGGCAAGCAGGGCCTCGATCCGGCGGCCTGGCCGCCGTCCGCGCCGATCCTCAACGACATCGGCTATACGATGAATTCAGGCGGTCACGGTGTTCAGCCGGGCGACTGGGCGATCTACCTGCGGTTCTTGCAGAAGCACCTGCTGCGCGCAGGGCAGTAGGCGGCTCGGTTCATTCTCCATGATCCATGCGATGCTGCCTTTTCCGGGCCAGGACTTGTGCGGCTTCGTTTGGAACATATCCCAGGTTGGCAATGGCATCTTCGACGCGCTTGCGGTTCGTCGGGGATACCGCTTTCCCGTTCGCGACGCGGGAAACGGTCATCGCCGAAACGCCGGCAGCTTTCGCGACATCGAGGATCGTCGGCGCTTTTTTGATTGGCTCGTTGGACTCCTCTCCTGCAATCGTGGAGCCGTTTGCCATCCGCCCCTCCTGCTTTCCAGATTGACGTAGTGCGATATGGCTGATCGCCCTGCCGGCTCTCGGCCCCCGGTGTGCTTCGTCCCGACGTCATGACCGCCACGCGGCCCTTCACATGTACATGCCGCCGTTCACGCCGAGCACCTGGCCGGTGATGTAGGCAGCTTCGTCGGAGGCGAGGAAGGCGCAGGCGCTGGCGATCTCCGCGGGCTGGCCGGGCCGCGAGATCGGGATCATCTGCACGACCATCTCCAGTGGGAATTCGCCGGCTTCGGTCGAGCGATGCATCTGCGGCGTCTCGACCAGCGACGGCGGCACGGTGTTGACGGTGATGCCGTGGGGCGCGAGTTCGCGCGCCAGGGCTTTGGTCATGCCGATCACACCGCCCTTGGACGCCGAGTAATGCGCCTGCATCGGTCCGCCGGACTGGCCCGCCTGCGAGGAGATCGTCACGATGCGTCCCCAGTTGGCGGCGATCATGTCGGGCACGGCGGCCTGGATGGTGTGGAATACGCCGGTCAGGTTCACGTCGATCACCCGCTGCCAGGCTTCGACGGTCATCGACAGGAACGGGATGAAGTTGGCCATGCCCGCATTGGGGATCACGATGGAGATCGGGCCAAGCTCCTGTCGGATCGCCGCATAGGCTTCGTCGATCTGCCGGCGGTTGGCGCCGTCGACGGCCCGGGTCAGGGCTTTCGCGCCGGCGGCGCGCAGAGTCTGCGCCTCCCATTCGAGCAGATCGCCCTGGATGTCGAGCATCGCGGTCGGATTGCCGTCCTCGGCGAACCGCTTGGCAATGCCCAGGCCGATGCCGGCAGCGGCACCCGTGACGACGACGACACGATTTCGGTTCATATGCAATCCTTGGTTGTTGACGGATTCCTTGTCGGCCAAAAATAAGCGATACACAATCGCATAAAAATATGGTGATCATCGACCGCATGGGCAGGGGGGCGCGCGAGGCAGCGGATGTCCGTTTTCCGCGAAAGACGAACAGGGATCGGTAAATGATGAGATCAATTCTGATCGGACCGTGCTTGGCGATGTTGATCCTTGGCGCCGGCATCGCTGTCGCCGAGGAGCCGATAGCGGCCGATAAGACCGATCGCGCGGGCCAGGCCGCATCATCGCTGGAAGCGCGTTTCCTGAATCCGCCCAACGCTGCGCGCCCGCGTGTCTGGTGGCACTGGATCGGCGGCAACGTCGCCGTCGAGGGCGCGAAGCTCGATGTCGAATGGATGCAGCGGGTTGGGATCGGCGGCTTTCACGCCTTCACCGGCGAACTCACCATGAAGGCGCCGTTGGTCGTGCCCGAACGGGTTCCGTACATGAGCGATCCTTGGAAGGCCGCCCTGCGTGAGGCGGTGAGGATCGCCCGGCCGGCGGGCATGGAGATCGGCATCGCCGGCTCCCCCGGCTGGAGCCACACGGGCGGGCCATGGGTCGCGCCCGAGGATGGCATGAAGAAATATGTCTGGAGCGAGACGCGGATCCAGGGCGGCGTTCCCTTTTCCGGCATTCTTGCCCAGCCGCCTGGCGTGACGGGGCCATTCCAGGCCCTTCCACCGACCGAACGCAACCATTCGGCCAGCCCGCTTCCCCAGCTCTATCGGGACACCTTGGTCGTGGCCATTCCGACTCCGGCGAGCGAGGCCGTGATTGCCGCGCCCGCGCTGACGTCCAGCCAGGCCGTCGATCTTGCCCGGCTCTCTTCGGTCGATCTCAAAAGCCCGGTGACGCTGCCCTCGGGCGGCTGGATCCAGGCGAACTATCCTGTACCCGCGGTCCTATCGGCAGTGACCGTTGGCCTGCCCTCGTGCGGCATGGTTGAGGTTCAGGCCAGCGATGACGGCACGACCTTCCGTTCGGTCGCGACCACGCGCGTCGAATCCCCCAAGGCCCTGACCAACCCGCTCGAACTCCAGACAATCGCCGTGCCGGCGACCAAGGCTCGCGCATTCCGCGTCGTTCTGCGATCGATCACTCAGCCCTCGTACGGGCCGCTGGGCCCCGAGCCGCAGGAGCCCCCAAGGCCGCCGAGCGCGACGATCCAGGTTTCCAGGCTGGCTTTCCAGACCGGCCCGCGCGTCGACCGCTTCGAAGCCAAGGCAGGGTTTCAGGCGACAATCGGTGACGAGGACTATCCAAGCCCGGCGGTGGTCACCGCTATTCCGCCTGGCCGCGTGCTCGACCTGACCGCCAGACTGCGTCCCGATGGCCGGTTGGACTGGACGCCGCCCAGGGGTGACTGGACCGTGCTGCGCTTCGGATGGTCGCTGACCGGACGGATGAACAATCCTGCCGAACCGGAAGCGACTGGGCTCGAGGTCGACAAGTATGACCCCGCCGCCGTGCGCCGCTACATCGACCATCACCTGGCGATGTACCAGGACGCAGTCGGTGGCGAACTGAGCAGTAAGGGCATCCAGGCCCTGGTGACCGATAGCTGGGAAGCCGGCGCCCAGAACTGGACGCCGGCGATGCGCGAGGAGTTCCGCAAGCGCCGGGGCTATGATCTGCTGCCGTGGATGCCGGTCCTGGCCGGCCGGGTGATCGGCTCAAGCAATGCCAGCGACCGGTTCCTGCGTGATTTCCGCCAGACCCTCAAGGACATGGTCGCGGACAACCACCAGAAAATCCTCGCCGACGCCGCCCATGCTCGGGGCATGACCTATTACACCGAAGTCCAGGGCGACACGCCGCGTGCGATCGCCGACGGCATGACCGTGAAGGCGCGGTCCGACATTCCCACGGCCGAATACTGGTATCGCAACTTTTCCGCCGGGCCGGGCCAATACACGCTCAAGGCCGACATGGAGGAGGCCGCGTCGGCCGCTCACGTCTATGGCAAGCCCATTGCCGCCGCAGAAGCGCTCACCGTCGCCGCACTCAAGGACCCCTGGTCCTTCTCGCCACGGATGCTGAAGCCCGTCGCCGATGAGATCTTTGCCTATGGTATCAACCGGATTCTCTACCACGAGAGCCATCATCAGCCGCTGGTGGACAGGAAGCCGGGGCTGTTTCTGGGTATGTTCGGGCAGTTCTTCAATCGCAACGAGACCTGGGCCGAGGATGCCAGGCCCTGGATCGATTACCTCGCACGGACCTCGCAACTGTTGCAGGAAGGCCGCTATGTCGCCGACGTCGCCTATTATTATGGCGAGGAGCGGAGCCTGACCGAGCAATTCCGCACTCGTCCAAACACCGACGTGCCGGCCGGCTATCGTTACGACTACATCAATCCCGAGGCGCTGCTGACGCTGCTCTCGGTCGGGGACGGCCGCATCGTGACGCCCAGCGGGATGAGCTATGCCGTGCTTTACGCGCCGCCCCAGGTGACGCGTTATTCGCTGCCGGCGCTGCGCAAGTTGCGCGATCTTGCCGCCGCCGGCGCGGTGATCGTCGCTGCCAAGCCGACCGGCGGGGTCGGCCTTGCCGATGACGATGCGGCTATCCGCAAGATCGCCGACCGGATGTGGGGCAAGGGTTCGCCGGAGGCGCACCGCTTCGGCAAGGGTACGGTTTACGGCACGCACGAGTTGGCACCCGTATTGGCGCAGCAAGGCATCGCGCCCGATGTCAGCTTCTCCGGCGCGAGCGGAGATTCGCGGCTCCTCGCGCTCCATCGCCGCAGTGACGAGGCCGACATCTATCTCATCACCAACCAGCAGCCCCGTGCCGAAACGATCGAGGCGAGCTTCCGGGTCACGGGCAAGGTGCCCGAACTGTGGCGTGCGGAAACCGGCGCGGTGGAGGAACTGACCTATCGCCTTGAAGGGGCCCGCGTGGTCTCGCCGCTACGGCTCGATCCGCACGAGGCGGTCTTCGTCGTGTTCCGGCGGGACGCTACTGCGCCGCAGCGGATCGTTTCCGCCGGGCGGATCACGACGCTCAGGACGTTATCGGGCCCTTGGGAGGTAAGCTTCGAGCCTGGCCGCGGCGCGCCGGCGAAGACGACCTTCGACCGGTTGATCTCCTGGCCGGAGTCGGCGGACCCCGGTATCCGCTACTTCTCCGGCGCGGGGACCTATAGCCAGACCCTGGACGTTCCGGGCGATTGGCTGGCGCCGGGGCGATCTTGGCGACGTGAAGGAACTCGCAGCTGTCAGCCTCAACGGCAAGACGGTGGGGACAGCCTGGCACGCTCCATATAAAGTGGATATTACGGAGTTCCTGCGCCCCGGCGTCAACCGCCTGGAGATCAAGGTGGTCAACCTCTGGCCCAATCGTCTGATCGGCGACAAGCAGCCGGGCGCCACGCCTTTAACCTTCGCACCGCAATCGAGCTATGGCGCCAACTCGCCGCTGCTGCCCTCGGGGCTTATCGGCCCGGTGCGGGTGCTGGCGGTGAACTGAACACCCGAGGCCCGCCTCTCGGGCGGGACTGTTACTCGGACTGCCCGCCGATTTGCAGGACTTCGACGATGTTGCCGTCGGGGTCGGTGAAGTGGCTCGACCGGGCGGCCATGCCCTCGATCTCCTGCGCGAACCGGGTGTTCATCGGCACGCCGCCGTTGGCGGCGGCGCGGGCGAGGGTTTGCTGCACATCAGCAACCTGGATGACGAAGCTGCCATTCATCCGCGCCTCGTCGGGACTCTGGATCAGGATGATTCCGGGCAGGGCGTTGCCGGGGAGCATCATGATCCGCACCTTGTCGCCCATCTTCTGGACGGCGGTGGCGCCGAAGACCTCGTGGTAGAACCTTTCGCCGCGGGCGATGTCGGCGACGTAAAGCCGCAGCATCATGATCCGCGGGTTGGCCGTGGGGGCGACGACAGGAGCGGCCGCTGCCGCGCTGGCAGGCGGCGTGGGGGCGTTGGCCGGCGCGGCGAGGGCGGCGGTGCCGGTCAGCGTGACGAGGCCGGCCAGCGCTAGGTATGATCTCTTCATGGGTATGCGCCTCCCAATAATTGGCAGGGCCAGCATATGCGATAGTGTATCGCATATATCAAGAAGCGATCAGGCCTCGATCAGGGCCACGCCCTCCGGCGGCAGGTCGAGCGTCAGCCGGCGCTGTGCGTCCAGGCGCAGGGCCTGCGCCGGGGCGATCGCGGCGGCGCGGCGGAGCAGGGCGGCCTGCTGCGGCGTCGGGATCCTGGGCGAGCCCATGGCGCGCCAGGCGGGCAAGGGCGAGCCGCGTTCCTGGTCGACGAAGCGGACCTTGACCGGCTGGCCGGGCCGCAGGTCGGGCAGGTGCACCGCGATCCGCCGCGCCGCGCCGACCACCTCGCGCTTGGAGTTCGCGCCGGGGATGCCCGGCGGCTGGATCACCTCGGCGAGGTTCCAGACCAGCGCGGCGAGCGAGCCGTCGCCGCGGCGCGAGGCGAGCGCCGGACCCGTCGCGGCAAGCCGCCGGTCGCCCAGCGCGTGGAGCAGGCGGTAGGTGTTGTAGTTTGGCCGGGGAATCTCGTTGATGAGCTGCGCCCAGCCCATCGCGCCTTCCTGAAGGAAATAGTCGGGGGGGCCGAGCTCCTCGTATTCGCCGCTCAGCACCCAGTGCGACATCATCTCGACCTCGCCGAGCACTGCGCTCAGCACGTGGCAGATCATCGCCGGGCTGTCCGACGACCACTCGTTGGCATAGAGCGAGAGCTTGCCGAAGGCGCTGGCGCGGACCTTGGCGCGGGCGCGGCGCAGGGCTTCGGGGATGACCTCGTTGACCGAGCGCCTGGGCTCGGCGCCGAACAGCTTCTGCTGGTTGTCGCCGGCGTAGATATGGGTCGAGACGAAATCGACCGGCGCGTTCTCCGTGGCACAGAATTGCAGGAATTCCGGGATCCACTCGGTCGAGGACGTCACCGGCCCGCCGACCTGGAGCCGCGGGTCGATCGACTTCAGCGCCGTCGCCGCGGCCTTGTAGAGGCGGAAGTAGTCGGCCTGGCCGCCGCTCCAGAAGAACGGCAGGTTGGGCTCGTTCCACACCTCGATCGGCCATTGCGCGACCTGCGCCAGGCCATAGCGCTGGACCAGGAACAGCCCGAACTCGCGGATGAAGGCGCCCCACGCCTCATAGGACTTGGGCGGGGTGATGTTGCCCTTGTAGAAGCCGAAGGCGCTCGTGCCGGAGGCAAGCTCGCTCGGCATGAAGCTCAGCTCGACGAAGGGCGCGAGCCCGCGCTCGACCAGCCCGTCATAGACCTCGGCGACGTTCTTGAAGTTGGGCGTGCCGCTGCCGCGCTGGATCGTGCGGGTGAGCACGCCGAGTTCGTCGTTGAGGATGCCGTGGAAACGGACCCGCTTGACGCCGAGTTCGGCGCGCGCGCGGGTGATGTCCTTGCGCCAGCTCTCCCGCAGGGTGATCGCCGCGCGGTCGGAGCCCACGCATTCTTCCCAGATATGGGGCAGCGCCCCCACCACCTCGCGCGAGCGGATCGTGACCTCGGCGGTCCCGCTCTCGGGCGCGGCAAAGGCCGGCGCCGCCGCACCGATGGCGGAGGCGGCGGTCGCGGCGAGGAAGTGGCGGCGGTCCATCGTCGGGGCTTACTTGATCTTGGCCAGGTCGGCGTCGATCTTGGCGAGCGTGTCGTCGCTCAGCGCGTCGCCAGCATAGCCCTGGATCTGCTTCAGGGTCATCGCCTTGGCCATCTCGATCTGCGGGTTGGAGACGAACTGCGGGATGTGCTTCTCCAGCACGGCCTTGGTCTCGGGATTGTCGAGCAGGGTGCCGATCGAGGAATCGGCCGTGCTGAACTTGGCGGCGGCAGCGGTCGCGGGGGCATCGGCGGCGAAAGCAGGGGTTGCTGCTGCCACGACGGCCAGGACGGCAGCGGCAAGAAGATGACGGCTCATGGAATTACCTCTCGTTGGGGGAAGCGCCTTGCGCTTGGGCGCGTCGCCTCCGGTCTTGTGCCGATTCGGTGGCGGCCCACTATGCGAGGCGGTGTCGCGGAATACAAGATTGGTCTTACCGCTTTCACGTCGGGAATCACAGGCTCAGCCGCGGTCGGGCGGCGGAGCCATGTCGGTCAGCGGCGTCGACAGGGCGCCGTCGAGCCGGATCGTCTGGCCGTTGAGGAACGGCGTGCGCAGGATGCCCTCGACCAGCGAGGCATATTCCTCCGCGTGGCCGAGTCGCTTGGGGAAGGCGACGTTCCTGGCCAGCTCCGCCTTGAGCGCCTCGGGCGCGGCGGCGAGGCGCGGGGTCAGGATCGGGCCGGGCGCGATGGCGCAGGCCCGCACGCCGATCGGGGCGAGGTCCCGTGCCATGGCCAGCGTCATCCCGGCGATTCCCGCCTTGGCTGCGGAATAGGCGGCCTGCTTCGCCTGGCCGTCATAGGCCGCGGTCGAGGAGGTGTTGATGATGACCCCGCGTTGCCCGTCGGCGTCGGGCGCGTTGCGGGCGAAGGCGGCCGCGCAGAGCCGGGAGACGTTGAACGGGCCGAACAGGTGCAGCTCGATCATGTCGCGGAACGTCGCCATGTCGTGCGGCGTCCCGTCGGGGCTGGCGGTCGCGGGCGCGGTGATCGCCACGCCGGCCGCGTTGACGTTGATCGAGAAGGTCCCGAGCTGCTGCGCCAGCAGGATCGCGGCGTCGACGTCGCCCTCGCTGGTGTGGTCGCCGGCGAAGGGATGGGCTCGTTCGCCCAACTCGTCCGCCAGGACCCTGGCCCGGGCCAGGTCGGGCTCGAACACGACGACCGCCGCGCCCAGCTCGATCAGGCGGCGAGAGGTCGCCCCGCCGAGCCCGCCGGCCCCGCCCGTGACCAGCGCGGAGCAATTCGTGAAGTCCATCGTCGTCGCCGTCCCTTCGGTCAGATCGCTTCGCCCGCATCGACCAGCAGGGTGCTGCCGGTCATGAAGGCAGCCATGTCGGACGCGCAGAACAGCACGGCCCGGGCGATGTCGTCGGGCACCCCGACGCGGCCGAGACGGCTCGTCAGCATCGCCGGGATGTCCGCCTCGCTGTTGACGAGGTCCGGGTTCTGCGCGGCGGCGAGCTGGTTGCCTTCGGTGACGCAATAGGTCGGCGCGACGCCCAGCACGCGGATGTCCTGCGCCGCCAGCTCCAGCGCCATCTGCTTGGTCATGCCCCGCACGGCGTGCTTGGAGCCGACATAGGCGGCGAGGCCCGGCGCGACGCCCTTGAACCCGGCGGTCGAGACGATGTTGACGATCACCCCGCCGTGGCCTGCCGCGGTCATCGCCCGCGCGGCCTCGCGCGAGCCGAGGAAGACGCCGCGCGTGTTGACCGCCAGGACCTGATCCCACAGCGCGTCGGTCATCTCGGTGAGCCGCACGCTGGGGAAGATGCCGGCGTTGTTCACCCAGATGTCGATCCCGCCGAACGCGTCGCAGGCCAGCCGGCCCGCGGCGGCGACGGAGTCCGCGTCGGTCACGTCCATCCGCGCGCTCCGGACCGTCGCCGGATAGCGGGCGTCGAGGTCGGCGGCGGCCGCCGTCGCCAGCTCGCCGTCGATATCTCCGATCAGGACGTTCGCGCCGGCTTCGGCGAGGCGGCGGGCGATCGCCTTGCCCAGACCGCGTCCGCCACCCGTGACCACCGCACTGCGTCCGGCGAGCGAGACCAGCTCGGCGATCGAGCGGTCCGATACGTCTGCTATCGCCATGGCGCGAACCTCCGCTCAGGCCGTCAGCAAGGCGAGGTCGGCATCGAGCGCGTCGAGCGCCTCGTCCGGGAACTGCGCCGGGGCGAATTTCTGGATCGAGCGCAGGGTCATGCCCTTGGCCATGCCGATCTTCCGGTCGGCGGAGACGCCGGGGAAGTGCTTGTCGAACACCGCCTTCGCCGCATCGTCCTTCAGCAGGTCGCCGAGCCGCGTCGCACCGCTCGATAGGGCGGGCCGAGCAGGCCGGGCCGGCGCGGCGGCCGCGCTCGGGGCGAGGGCCCCGGTGAAGCCGGGGGCAGGCGTCAGCTTGAGGTTCAGCGTCGCCAGGCCGCGGATGATGAAGCTCGGCTCATAGGTCAGGTCGGCCGCGCCTTGCGGATGCTTGTCGAGGTCCAGCTCGATCCTGGCGGTATGCTCCAGCAGCTTCTCGAGCATCACCCGGACCTCGACGCGGGCCAGCGGCGCCCCGGCGCAGACGTGCTTGCCGCGCCCGAAGCCGACGTGCTCCTTGATCTTGGGGCGCCTGAGCACGAGATCCTGGGGATCGTCCCAGCGTGCCGGATCGCGGTTGGCGGCGGACAGCGCGAGCAGGACCTTGGTTCCCGCCGGCACCTCGACGTCGCCGATCCGGGTATCCTTGCGGGCGAGGCGGGCGGTTTGCTTGGTCGAGCCTTCGAGGCGCAGCACCTCCTCGATCAGGTCGGGAATCAGCGCGGGATCGGCGCGCAGCCGGTCCTGGAGGCCCGGCTCGGTGACGATGTACTTCATCGTGTTGCCGAGCAGCTTGGCGCTGGTGTCCTGCCCGGCGCCGAACATGAACATGCCGAGCGAGACGATGTCGGTCATCTCCGGCTTGGTCCCGTCGGGATAGATCGCGTGGGCCAGCTCGGTGAGGATGTCCTGCTGCGGGTTGGCCAGGCGGTCCTGGATATAGCCGGCGAAGTAGGAACCCATGATTACGAACGGATGGTTCTCGCCCGCGATCTCGTTGTTGCCTTCGAGATTTCCGGGCGGCGGGGCGCTGGCGATGGCGTCCATGAACATCTGGCGGTCCTCGACCGGAACGCCGAGCAGGTCGGCGACGACGATGGTGACGAAGGGCGTCGCGATCTTCGAGATCAGCTCGACCTTGCCGTCGGCCACGGCGGCGCGGACCATCCGCTCGCAATAGTCGGTGATGAAGGCCTCGCTGGCCTTGAGGCGCGAGGGGATGAACAGCGTATTGATCAACGCGCGCAGGTTGGTGTGCGGCAGGTCGTCGAGGTTGACCACCTGGTCGCCGCCGATGAATTCGTTGCGGTGGGCCTCGATCTGGGCGGTGATGTCCGAGCCGTGCGGGGTGAAGGGCAGGGGCATGGCCGCGCCCTGGAGGCCGATGATCGCCGAGAAGTCCTCATGGTTGCGCAGGACCTCCAGCGCTTCCTGGAAGCCTGTCACCACCAAGTAATCGCGCCTCGGCGGCTGAAAGATCGGGCCATGTTCGCGCAGCGCTTCGAAGAAGGCGTAGGGGTCCTTCAGGATCTCGTAATCGGTGAAGTAATCGCGTTCGATCAGGGCGGTCATTCGTTCATCCTCGTTGCGCGGCGCCGTTCCGAAGGGGCGATTTGGCTTGCTTCGGCCGGGAACCTGCTGTTCGAAAGCGGACCATGAGCAAGCCCAGCAATCTGACTTCCAATTTATGCGATACAGTGGCGCATAATCCGAGCGGCACCCGCGCGTCAAGCTTGAAAGACGCCCGCGCCGTCCGTTCCAGCGGGGCCTTGCGTCAGGCGCTGCTCGCCCTGCTGGAGCGTAAGCCGTTCGATCAGATCACGGTGCGCGACATCTGCGCCGAGGCGGGGCTGCACTACGCGACCTTCTTCCGCCATCATCCGAGCAAGGAGGCGCTGCTCGACGCCATCGCCGCCGACCAGATCGACACGCTGGTCGACCTGACCCTGCCGATGCGGGAAGGGAACGACTATCGCTTCGCCTGGATGGAGTTGTGCGCCTATGTCGCCGAGCACCGGGCGCTATGGACCGCCCTGCTCAACGGCGGCGCGGCGGCGACGATGCGCGAGGAATGGCTCCGCCGCGCCAAGGCCGTGGCGGACAGCCAGGACGCGATCGGGAACTGGCTGCCCAAGGAACTCGGGACGATCTGTTCGGTCAGCCTGATCGCGGACACGCTCTCGTGGTGGCTGGCGCAGCCCGAGGGGGCCTATTCGGTGAAGCAGATCTCCGAGATCCTCGACCGCCTGATCACGAACTCGACCATGACGGATTGACGCGGGGCGCTTCCGGGGCAGGCTCCCGCGTACACGTGCTCGGGCACGTGCTCGCGGGAGACGGCTCATGCTTCGGAATTCGACCTGCTTCGCGCTGGCCTGCGGCCTGGCGCTCGCCATGCCCGCCCGCGCCGAGACCCTGCTGATCGGCAATAAGGGCGAGAACACCGTCAGCATCGTCGACCTCGCCACCGGCGCCGAGCGGGCACGCTTGGAGACGGGCAGTGCGCCGCACGAGGTCGCGGTCTCGCCGAACGGGCGGCAGGCCGCGGTGGTCGCCTACGGCGGCTCGACGATCGATATCATCGACATCGCCAGCGCCCGGCGCCTGCGCCGGATCGACATCGCTCCCAATGCCGCGCCGCACGGCATCGTCTGGCTGCGCGACGGACGGCTGGCTGTCGCGGCGGAGAAAAGCCGCGCCCTGGTCGTGGTCGACCCGCGCCGCAGCACCTTCCGCGCCGTGCCGACCGGGCAGGCGGGTACTCACATGGTCGCGGTCTCGCCCGATCAGCGCCGCGCCTACGTCGCCAATATCCAGGCCGGGACGATTGGCGTCTTCGACCTCGTTCATCTGCGCAAGATCGAGGACATTGCGGTCGGCGGGATGCCCGAGGGGATCGCGATCACGCGCGACGGCCGCCAGCTATGGGCCGGCGACAACACCGGCCCACGGGTGCGGGTGATCGACCTCGGCAGCCGCCAGGTCGTCGCCACCCTGCCGACCGATCCGGTCCCGATCCGCGTCGCCATCTCTCCGGATGGACAGACCGCCGTCACATCCAATATAGGCTCAGGGACTCTGAGCGTTTTCCACGTTGCAACGCGCCGGCTCGTCCGCACCATCCGCGTGAGTGGTGAACGCGAGGCGATCCAGGTGACGGTGGCGTTCTCCCGTGACGGCAAGCGTGTCTTCGTCGCCGAGACGGGGCGCAACGCCATCGCCGAGGTCGAACTCGCCACCGGCCAGGTGCTGCGGCGCCTGCCGGCCGGCAAGGGCGGCGACGGCATCGGGATAGCGCCCTGAGTCCCAACCAGCGGGCGCCTGCCCGAACCAAAAAGGGGCTGATCCATGAAGACCTGTCGCACGTTCGCGCTACTCGCCGCAGCGGCTTTTGCCGCCTCAGTGCCTGCTGTCGCTTCCGCTGAGCCGGCATCTTCCGGGTCCGCGCCTGCTTCCGTCCCGGTAATGCAGCCGACGATCGTCGGGCCGGCGCTCTACGTTTCGGATATGGCGCGCTCGCTGCACTTCTACCGCGACGTCCTGGGCATGACGGTCCGTATCCAGTTCGGTCCCAAGGACAAGCCGGACGTGATGATCGGCTTCGGCAGCGATCCGTCAAAGCCCTGCCTGCTGCTGCTCAGCGACCGTTCGCCGACCCCGCGCAGGATCGAGCATCCCCACGGCTTCGACCGCTTCGTTATCATGCTGGAGGATACGCCTGCCCTGGCTCAGAAGCTACGCGCCGCGGGCTTCGAAGCCAGCCTGCCGCACGAGGTCCACGGGACGAGCACGATGATGATGGTCACCGATCCGGACGGTTACAAGGTGGAGATCATCGATACGAAGCCTGTGCGGCACTGAAATTCGATCCACTGTTGGGGGAAGCGCGCTGCATCCGTGCTGAGCTGAATTCAGCCTCTAGCCCGCAGATGAAGGATCGCCGGCCGGAGCGCGCCGGGCGAGGCCGGCGAGCAGGTCCTCGACGACCCCGGCCATCTCGTCGTGGCCCAGCGAGACGCCGAAGGCCCGTTCCCGCACGATCTCGCGCGCGATGCCGGCGATCATCAGGCTGACGGCCGCCGGAGGGCAGGGGGATCCGATCCCGCGCGACTGGAAGTAGCGGGCGATCGCCTCGGTCTGGACCACGCGCATCGTCTCGATCGCCCGCGCCATTTCCTGGCGCACGTCCTCGCGGCGGATGGCGAGGGTGCCCAGTTCCATGAAGGCCACAGTCGGGCTGACGGTCATCTCCACGTCCCACAGGGCCTTGAGCGGCTCGCCCGAGGCGACAGCCCGCGCCGTGTTCTTGAGGCCGAGGGTCCCCAGCATCCTGACCAGCGCGAGCACGAGGTCGTCGATCGTGCGGAAGTAGTAATGGATCATGTGGGGCTTTACCCCGGCCTTCCGGGCGATCTCGCTTGCCGTGAAATGGCTGCTGCCGCGCTCTTGGAGGACTTGCAGCGCGGCCTTGAGGATCGCCGCCCGCGTCGCCGAGGTTTCCGAGCCGATCCGGCGTTTGGAGGTCATTGGGCATCCCGTGGGCCGCTTCCGGTGTCCTCCTGTCGCACCGTTGCGCGCATTTCGCCACCTCCCCGCCGTTGAAAATTTATGCGATACTATGTCGATTAGTCTTGCAAACTGGTCAGGCCAGGCTCAGGCTATCTGAGCATTGGATGGCTTGGCGAATCGCATTGCCCGCCCGGCCTCCGATGCTGCTCGTGGCTCGCCGCACCGGACGGGCGGCGAAGTGGGAGAGCTTGGTGCCGCAGATTTTCTCGAAGCATGGATGGGCGGGGGCCCGAGCCGGAGCCTGCCTGGCCGGGGCGGGGGGCGCGCTGCTGGCCGCCGCCGGCCCCGCCGGCCTTTCCGATCAGACGGCGCGCGCTGCCGCGGCTGAGCCTGCGACGGCCGGCGGCCTGCCCGGCTTCCGCCGCCTCAACGAGGCGCAGTACGTCCGCTCGATCGCCCAGATCTTCGGCGAGGGCATCACCGTGCCCGGCCGGTTCGATCCGCCCTTGCGCGAGGCCGGGCTGATGGCGATCGGCGACGGCAAGGCCACGCTCTCGGCGTCAGGTATCGAGCAGTACGAGCTGCGCGCCCGTGAGATCGCGGCCCAGGTCATGTCCGACGCGCGCCGCCCGGGAATCGTCCCCTGCGCTGCCCGCTCGCCCCGCACCTTCGGCGAGCCTTGCGCGGCAGGGTTCTTCGACAAGTACGGGCGGCTGCTCTATCGCCGCCCGCTCACCGCCCGCGAGAGCGGCGCCCTGATCGCCGAGGCGAGCGCCGCCACGGCCAGGAGCGGCAGCTTCGCCAAGGGCCTGGAGATCGGCCTGTCGCGGCTGCTGGTCTCGCCCAACTTCCTGTTCCGTGTCGACGACGGCGTGGCCGATCCGGCCGATCCCACGCGGCGGCAGCTCGACGACTGGTCGCTGGCCACGCGGATCAGCTTCTTCCTGTGGGACGCGCCGCCCGATCAGGCGCTGCTGGACGCCGCGGCGCGGGGCGACCTGCGCGATCCCGCCAGGCTCGGCCGCCAGGTCGACCGGCTGATGGCCTCGCCCCGCTTCGAGCAGGGCGTGCGCGCGTTCTTCTCCGACATGTTCGGTTATGAGCAGTTCAGCGGCCTGGCGAAGGACCAGGCGATCTATCCCAAGTTCAATTCGGACATGGCGCGCGACGCGCAGGAACAGGCGCTGCGCACGATCGTTGACCTGCTGGTCGCGCGCAAGGGCGACTATCGCGACCTGTTCACTACCCGGACCACCTTCCTCAACCGCAACCTCGGCGCGCTCTACAAGGTTCCGGTGGCGACCGCCGGGATGGAGGGCTGGGCGCCCTACACCTTCTCCGAGAAGGACCCCCGCGCCGGTATCCTGACTTTCGCCGCCTTCCTGATGCGCGATCCCACGCACGAAGGCCGCAGCTCGCCGACGATCCGCGGCAAGTCGGTGCGCGAGCTGCTGCTCTGCCAGCAGGTTCCGCAGCCGCCCGCCAACGTCAATTTTGCGATCGTTCAGGACACTCACAACCCGGACTTCAAGACCGCGCGCCAGCGCCTCAAGGTCCACATGGAGAACCCGGCCTGCGCCGGCTGCCATGCGCTGACTGATCCGATCGGGCTGTCGATGGAGAACTACGACGCCATCGGCGATTTTCGCACCCATGAGAACGACGCGCCGATCGACGCCACCGGGACCTTCAACGGCAAGCCTTATACCGGCGTGATCGGCCTTTCGCGCTTGCTCCACGACAGCGAGGAGGCGCCGAGCTGCCTGGTCCAGCGGGTCTTCGAATACGGCGTCGGGCGCGAGAGCGGGGCGGGCGATGCCAAGTGGCTCGAATATTCCGCGCAGCGCTTCGCCGCCGACAAGTACCGGCTGCCTGCGCTGATGCGCTTCATCGCTACCAGCGCCGCCTTCCGCGCGGTCGCGACCGAACCGGTGCCCGGCGGCCCCCACGCCGTCGCGGCGCGCTGAACCGATCGAGTGGAGTCTGACCATGGTTGACTGGACACGCCGCAATATCCTGAGGGGGGCGCTCCGCGGCTCGGCGGTGGCCGTCGCGCTGCCGCTGCTCGACCTGTTCCTCGATGGCAACGGCGAAGCACTGGCGGCGACCGGCGCGCCGATCCCGACGCGCTTCGGCACCTGGTTCTGGGGCTGCGGCGTCAACACCGCGCGCTGGTTCCCGGACAAGCTCGGCCGCGACTATGACCTCAAGGCGGAGCTCAAGCCGATCGAGCCGTTCCGTGACAAGGTGACGGTGTTCTCGAACTTCAACTGCGTGCTCGACGGCAAGCCGAACCTGGTCCACTGGTCCGGCGTGATGGCCACCCTGACCGGCTCCGCGCCGACTAAGGGCGGCGTCGCGGGCGGCACGGCGGACAGCCCGACGATCGACTGCCTGATCTCCGACCATATCGGCAAGGGCTCGCGCTTCCGCTCGCTGGAGGTCGCCTGCACGGGCCAGCCGAGCGTCTCCTACTCGATGCGCGCGGGCTCGACGGTCAATCCCAGCGAGGTCGATCCGGTCAACCTCTATCGCCGGCTGTTCGGTGCCGAGTTCCAGGACCCCAACAAGGCCGAGTTCACGCCCGATCCGGCGATCATGCTGCGGCAGAGTGTGCTCTCCTCGGTCAAGGACGATCGCGACGACCTGATGCGCAAGCTCGGCGCCGCCGACCGCGCACGGGCCGACCAGTATTTCACCTCGCTCCGCCAGGTCGAGCAGCAGCTCGGCCAGATGCTGGAGAAGCCGGCCCCGGCCGAAGCCTGTGTGGTCGGCAAGGAGCCGCGCCGCGTCCAGCTCGGCCCGACCTGGGAGACGGCGACCCAGGCGCACGACCTGCTCGGCCAGCTCGTGGTCATGGCGCTCGCCTGCAACCAGACCCGCGTGTTCAACGTGGCCCTGTCCAACGCCGGCTCGAACTTGCGCAAGAGCGGCGATCCGGTCTCGTTTCACGAGCTGACCCACGAGGAGCCGGTCGATGAGAAGCTCGGCTATCAGCCCAAGGCGACCTTCTTCATCGAGCGCTCGATGGATACCTTCGCCGCCATGCTGAAGATGATGGACGAGGTGAAGGAGGGGGCGGGCACCCTGCTCGACCACAGCCTGGTCCTGGCCACCTCGGAGAGCAATTTCGCCAAGATTCACTCGGTCGACAACCTGCCGATCATGGTCGCGGGCGCGGCGGGCGGCAGGTGGAAGTCGGGCCAGCATGTCGACGGCAAGGGCGATCCCAGCTCGCGCGTCGGCCTGACCGTCCAGCAGGTCATGGGAATGCCCGTCACAAGCTGGGGTGACGGGGCGATGAAGGCGACCAAGACGATCGGCGAGGTCATGGCCTGATGGCTCAATCGGGGGAGAACGCATGGTGAAGTCGGTCGGAAGCGCGCGTCGCGGCCTGGGTCTTGCGGCTGGAGCGGTACTGGCGGCGAACCTGTCGGCCGCCCCGGCGGCGGCCCAATACTATATCGGGCCGAGCTCCCTCCAGGTGCCTGGCGTCGCGGGTGGGGAGCTGCTGCCCGCCTATCGCGGCTGGGTGCGGGCCGAGGGCAATTACTGGACAAAGCGCCCCGCCCGCCGCCCCATCCGCGGCATCTCGGGCAAGGAAAGCGGGATGAAGTTCACCGGCTCCCAAGCGCCGGAGAAGGGCCCGAGCATGTTGGCGATCTCGCTGGCCAAGACCAGCCCGGCCTTGCCGGCGCTGATGGAGAAATGCCGCAGCGGCGCGGTCCTGCCTGAGTTGCGCTATGCCGAATCCGCGGAGATGGCCCGCCATCCGCAGGAGCACGGCCCGCGTCCGGCCGATGTTCCGGAATACTACGAATATGTCCTGAAGGGCGTGACGCTGCGCTGCCCGGTCGTGGCCGACGCGCCCGAGCAGGCCTTCGAGATCGGCTTCCAGCAGATCGAATGGAGAAACGCCCATCGGGTGATGGACCCCGTTCCGGTCGTGGCCAAGCCGGCCCGGTTGCCGCGTGCGCCGCGCTCGGGCGAGACGCGGACCTTCGTTGTCTCCTGGTTCGCGCCCGTCGCCGATGCCGATCCGCACCAGTGCGAGACGGTGAACCCGAAGCCGACGCAGGACGAATACTATGCGCTGATGTCGCCCGAGCGGGCGGCCCAGCGCCGCGCCGCGCTGGAGAAGCAGGGCGGCGCGACCACGGTCGACCTGCCCTACCGCGGGCCCGACGAGATGAACGTGACGCTGCTGCCGGGCATCGTCGCCGACCCCGGCTTCATCGCGCCCAAGGCCCGCGTCGTGCGCGGCTTCAATCTCGACGGCGACGAGCGCACCGGCGGCTACGTCTCGCCCGAGGGGGAGAAGGGGATCGACAACCGGCTATTCTCGGTGATCGGCTGCGTCGCCGGCTGGCGCAAGGACGGCTTCCTCCCGATGATCGGCAACGAGCAGCGCCGCGCCGGCGGTCTGTCGATCCTCGTCGAGATCAGCGGCATCGACGATATGCGCAATGATGACGATGTCGCGGTAACGATCCTCTACAGCGCCGATCCGATCCGCCGCGATGGCACCTCGAAGATAGTGCTGCCCGACTTCACCTACCGCGTGAACCCCAATCCCGAGTTCAGCCAGGATTTCGTCCGCTTCAAAGGCCGGATCGTCAATGGCGTGATCGTCACCGACCCGGTTCCGAAGATCTACATGCATGAAGGGCCGGCCTCGACCTGGTCGATGGAGCAGGCGCGGATGCGGCTGGAGATCAAGCCGGACGGCACGCTCTCTGCGCTGCTCGGCGGCTATCGCGACTGGCGCGAATATGTCGGGATGGCCTTCTTCATGTCCTCCGACTACGAGAACACGATCGGGTTCAAGACGCCGGGAATGTACAACGCCGTGCGCCGCGCCGCCGACGGCCTCAAGGACCCTTATACGGGCGAATTCAACGGCATCTCGGCGGCCTACGAGATGATCGGCGTGCCTGCGTTCGTCCCGCCCGAGCAGCAGACCAGACTCAACGCTGGTATCGCGATGCGAGAACCGGCAAGGCGATAGCTGCTCTTTGCATGCGTTTCGGGGCAATCGTTGTCGCGCTTCCAGGATGACAAGCGAGGGAGAGAATGTGTGATGTCTTTGCAAGGTGTTTTCCAGGCAGGGTATGTCACTCGCGATCTTGAACGGGCCATCGGCCTTTTGGATTTCGGCTTCGAGCTATCCGATTTCAGCCATTTCGACGTGGAACTGCTGCTGCGGACGCCGGTGGGCGAGAAGGCTGCGGTCGTGCGCGTCGGAACGGCCTGGGCGGGCCTGATGCAGATCGAACTCATCCAGCCGATGTCGGGGTTCGTCGACGCCTATGTCGCCGGGCTTCCGGAAGACGTGGACGATCCGACGCCGCGCTTCCATCACCTTGCCGTGCGGCGCGAGAGCGTCGCGGAGATCGAGCGGGATGTCGCGATGCTGGGCCTGCCGCTGGTCTTCGAGACGGATGGGGCGGGGATCAGCTCCGCCTTCGTAGATGCGCGTCGACACCTGGGGCACCATCTCGAACTGGTCTGCGCGACCCCCGAAGGCTGGCAGATGATGGGATGGCCGAGCGTGCGCGCCGCTTGATGGGCAGCGGAGGGTGAAGCTGCAAAGGCCGGGACGCGAGGGCGGGCAGGTGATCCCGGGTCTGCTCAGGTCCCCGGCGGCGGGCGACGATATTCCTTGCTGTCGATCGTCGTCACGAGATCACCCGCCTCGACCCCGCGAAAGCTGAATACGAAGCCGTCGGGGCTGGTCTTCTTCGTGCCGACTTGCGCTCCGCTGGAGTGGAGGTCGGAATGCCAGGTGATCCGACCCAACATGCCGGGCCCCTCGCGGCTGGCGGATTCGGTGCCGTTGATGATGTGCCGGCCGTCATCGGTATAGTCCGCATAGCGGACCCGGATCGCCTTCATCTTGCCGGCCGCGTCATTCTCGATCTCGACGTCCGCCCGACCGCCGAACTTCCCGTCGAGCACATATCGGCCCGCGGGCAGGCCAAGGCTGCGCCGGGGCAGCGCTTGACCTGCCGGAAGGGGGATCGCCCAGCCGACCTTGATGGGCTTCGGCGCTATCCTGCTCGGAGGCAGCGGCTTGCGGCTCGGCAAACGCGCCATCATCAGGCGCGTGCGGCGCCCTCCAGGCTCGGTGGATGCCGGGCAGGGCAGCGGATTCGCGCCGCCGCAGGCCGGTGAGGTCACGAGCGCCTGCCAATAGACGACGCGCGTTCCATCCGGCGACCAGGCCGGATCGGCCCGTCCGTTCCAGTTGGGATCGCTCGGGCTACCCGGTGTTCCCGGGCCGGCGTTGAGCTGCTGCCCGCGATATCCCTCCCTGTCGCCCTGGGCGTCGATGAGTATCGGCTGGAAGAAGCGGCGATTGCCGTTGTTGTAGCAGCATACGGCGATCGGCAGGGTCAGCATGTCGATCAGCGGCGGAATGCCTTGCATCCCCGCATAGTAGAGGTGGCGGTCGGTCGTGCGGT
>ERZ778022.1796-NODE-1796-length-25849-cov-7.481469_pt1 | contig 25849 bp, 24 predicted proteins | sample MGYA00375752_ERZ778022 | MGnify/ENA primary metagenome ERZ778022 (study PRJEB29350, sample SAMN05389826) | bioreactor metagenome | isolation source: Thiocyanate bioreactor | place: South Africa: University of Cape Town | collected 2014-04-04 ...
GCGGACCTCGACGAGGTCCGCCAGGTGCTCGAGCCGATGGCGTTCCGCCTCGCAGCGGAGCGCCATCGCCGAGACGGCCTGGAGCGGCTGCGCGCCGCGCTGGAGGACGAGCAGGAGAGCGCGCGCAGCGCCGACCAGCTGATCTCCCGCCGCGCGGCGGCCGACTTCCACGAGATCGTCGTGGATCTGGCCGACAACCGCCTGCTCACCGACCTGATGGGCGGCATCCGCAGCCGACTGCGCTGGGCGCTCGCGCAGCACGACGACCTGCATCACATCGCCGAGGAGCACGTCGCGCTCTACGAGGCGATCCGGGACCGCGACGGCGCCCGCGCCGCGGATCTCGCCTTCCGGCACGTGGAGAGCAGTCGGCTCGAGCGCATCGCGCACACCGAGGCGCTGCGCACCTCCTCGATGCCGGTCATCGCCGACTGAAGGACGACCGCTCCGTCGTCCTCCGGGCGACCCGGCGGCGTGGAACCGTGGCGAGCCGGCCTCTGCGCTGTCGGTATCCTTGGCAGATGACCCGCCGAACCCTGGACCAGTCGTCCAAGCTCAAGAACGTCCTCTACGAGATCCGTGGCAAGGCACTGGTCGAGGCGGCGCGTCTGGAGGCGGAGGGGCACCAGATCCTCAAGCTGAACACGGGCAACCCGGCGGTCTTCGGTTTCGAGGCGCCGCATCAGATCGTGCGCGACATGCTCGCCGCGCTCCCGACGGCTCACGGCTACAGCGAGAGCAAGGGCATCATCTCCGCCCGCCGTGCGGTGGTCAGCCGCTACGAGGAGATCCCCGACTTCCCGCGCTTCGATCCGGACGACGTGTTCCTGGGCAACGGCGTGTCCGAGCTCATCACGATGGTCATGCAGGCGCTGCTCGATCAGGGCGACGAGGTCCTGATCCCCGCGCCGGACTACCCCCTGTGGACCGCCATGACCTCGCTGGCCGGCGGCACTCCGGTGCACTATGTGTGCGACGAGGAGAACGGGTGGCAGCCCGACCTCGAGGACATCCGCTCGAAGGTGACGCCGCAGACGAAGGCGATCGTCATCATCAACCCGAACAACCCCACCGGCGCGGTGTACTCCCGCGAGGTGCTCGAGGGCATCGTGCAGATCGCGCGCGAGAACCAGCTGCTGCTGCTCTCGGACGAGATCTACGACCGGATCCTCTTCGACGACGCCGTGCACACGCCGACGGCGACGCTCGCTCCCGATCTGCTCTGCCTGACGTTCAACGGACTCTCGAAGACCTATCGCGTCGCGGGCTACCGCTCGGGCTGGCTCGTGATCACCGGCCCGAAGTCCTATGCCCGGGGCTTCCTCGAGGGGATCACCCTGCTGGCGTCGACGCGACTGTGCCCGAACGTGCCCGCGCAGCATGCCGTGCAGGCGGCGCTGGGCGGTGTGCAGTCGATCGACGCGCTGATCGTTCCGTCCGGGCGCCTGCACGAGCAGCGCGACATCGCCTGGAAGGGACTGGAATCGATCCCGGGCGTGAGCTGCGTCAAGCCGGAGGGAGCCCTCTACGCCTTCCCGCGCCTCGACCCCGAGGTGCACGAGATCCGCGACGACGAGAAGCTCGTCTACGACCTGCTCGTCTCCGAGAAGATCCTGCTGGTGCAGGGGACCGGCTTCAACTGGCCGAACCCCGACCATCTGCGCGTCGTCACCCTCCCCGAGGCGAGGGTGCTCAGCGAAGCCGTCGAGCGGCTCGGGAACTTCCTCGCGAGCTACCGCCAGTAGCCGCTTCCGCGCGTGCGCCCAGCGATGAGGCGATGCGACGCACGGCAGTGACCAGCGGCGAACGCGGCGCCACGTCGGCGATCGCGCGCGCGTGCAGAGCCGCAGCATCCGCTGCACGCTGATCCTCGGGGACGAACGCGACCTCGTCGATCCCGGCGAAGCGGTCCAACGTGCGCCGGATCTGCCCGCGCGCGTCGATGCCCAGCGGGCCGGGACGCACGCGGTTCGCGACCACAGTGACGGGTGTGCCGCCCAGCACGTGTCTCAGCTCGGCGTGGGCGCGGATGAACCGGCTCACACCGAGGGGGTCGGCGGAGAGCACCGCCACCACGGCATCGGCCTCCAGCAGCGCGGCGGCGGTCGCGGCGTGCCGGGCCGGCGCTCCCGGGTCGAGGCCGTCGTCGTCCGCATCGAGCTCCGCGGCGACGTCGACGACGGTCTCGTCGGTCCAGTTGCGGCAGGCCGCCAGCGTCGCTCGCACTCGACCCGCGCCGAGCTCCGGCCAGCGGCTGGGCCTGTTCAGCCCGCTGAGCACCTCGAGCGTGCCGCCGGAGGTCTCGACAGGGCTCGACAGCCGGGAGAGCTCGGCGACGTCCAGCGTCCCCAGCTCGGCCCGACGGCACGCGGCGGCGAGACCGGGAGCGTCCTCGCCCAGTCCGAGCACGAGCGCGAGGGACGGCGCCACGCTGTCGGCGTCGACGAGCGCCGTGCGCCGCCCCGCCCTGGACAGCTCCACCGCGAGCTGGACGGCGATCGTCGAACGGCCGGGAGCACCGTGCGGACCCCAGACCGCGATCACACGTGACGGCCGGCCGGTCGGGGCACCGGGCGAGCCCGCTGCCAGCGCTTGAAGCACCTGCGCCGCCGATGTGCCGTAGGGGAGCGGTGCCGGCAGACCGAACCTCGTCGCCAGCCGGGTGTCGGCGTCGCCGACGGGCAGAACCCGCACGCCCGCGCGATCGCACGCACCGATCAGCTCGGCGGTCAGCGTCGACCGCGTCGGCGCGATCAGCAGGGCATCCGCTCCGTCCAGCGCGGCGGCCGTCAGCTCGGAGGCGTCCAGTCGTCGCACGTCGACGCCCTCGAGCTCCAGATCGGAGGCCAGCATCGAGGCCTCGGCGTCCGGTGCGCACAGCAGGATGCTGGTCACGAGCCCGCCCCCGCGGGGATGATCGAGATGACGGAGCCGCCCGTGATCGCAGCCAGCACCTCTGCGACGTCCGCGCGGTCGATCACCACCTCCACATCGGTGCGGTTCTCGCTGAGCATGCCCTCCGCCTCGGCGACCCTGCCGATGACCGCATCGCCGACGAGCACGCGCGGGGCGTCGCGAGTGCGGCCGTCATCCTTCAGCGGCGCCTGCCAGAGCTCCACCGCACTGCCCGCCTCCACGCCGGCGGGAATGGCCGTGCTGCTGACGACGATGGTCGTCGTGCGGGACGCTTCCCGGTCGCCGATGCTCGCCGAGGGCACCAGCTCGCCCTTCGGCACGGTGCGCGTCGCGACCGCACCCGACTTCAGCTCCTGCGGAGCGAGATAGGCGTCGACGACCCCGCCCAGACCCACCTCGACGACCTGGAAGTCCGCGGCACTGACGCTCTCGCCGGGCAGCACGGTGCGCGTGGCCTGGAGCACGGGCGTCGTCTGGCGCGAGGATGACACCAGCATCCAGACCCCGGCGATGGAGACCGCGACCAGCACGAGGCCGATCAGGAACCGGAGATCGCCGAAGAACGGGCGGTGTGCACGCGAGGACATCATGCACACATCGTCACAGATCCGATGAAGGTGCCCGAAAAGTTATCCACAGGGCCGATTCTCAGGGGCGTGAGCCGCCCGGGCAGGGGAGAATGAACGCATGCCCGAAGCATCCGACATGGCTCCGCGCTTCCTCGCGCCCGCGCAGGTCGCCGAGCTGCTGAGCATCGAGGTCGATGAGGTCATCGATCTCGTGCAGCAGGGGCGTCTGCGGGGCTCGCAGCTGGGTTCGCCGCCGCGCTGGCGGGTCGAGGAGGCCAGCCTCGCCGACTACCTGGAGGAGCAGTCCGAGGATGCCAGACGCCAGGCGCTGTGGCGCCAGGCCAACGAGGCGAGCTTCCCCGAGCTCTGGGGCACCACTCCGTACCGTCGCAGTTGACCGGCGCCGCGCCGCGCATGAGGCGCCGGGATCCGGCGCGTCTCTCATGATGCCGCCGTCTCGCCGCTCTCCACCCTGATCCAGACCAGCGAGTCGAAAGGGATCATCCGGAAGCCGCGCACCGATCGCGTGCGGCGGACCTCACCGGCGTCATGCAGCGCGAGGTCGAGATGATCGGCGCCGGCGCGGTCGATCGTGCCGTGCTGCGGATCGGCGCCGCGTCGGGCCACCGTCACCGGGGTGCGTCGCCGGGCGAGGTCGCGCAGCACGAAGCCGAGCGTCATCCGCTCTCGCATCGTGGGGGCGGATGCTGCGGCCGACGTGTCGAGCGAGGACAGCAGCGTGCCGTGATCGACGCCGATCGCCGAGACCGCCGCGACGGGCAGGATGCGCAGCCGCGGGTCGGAGGGGAGCACGACGCCGATCCAGTCGGCGCCGATCGTGTGCACCGTGCACTCCCAGCGCTCACCGTCGGCCGGTTCCAGCATCATCCGGGTGCGCTCGTCGGCGATCGCGCGGAGTCTGTCGCGCAGCGTCAGCTTCGAGATCCGCAGGCGCTCCGACTCGGCATCCAGTGCGGCGCGCTCCGCCTCCCACTCGGCGGCGAGCTGACCCTCCAGGTCGGCGAAGAGGTGATCCCATTCCACCCGAATGAGCGTAGGCGACCCGGAACGGGCGTGCGCGAGTTATCCACAGATCGGTGCCCGCGACTTCCGCGAGACCGTCGCGCGTGCTGTACTGCAAGGAGTTCGAGCCGATATGCCAGCATGCACGACTGCCACGACCCGGGGGATCGCGGAACCATGACGACGACGTTGACCGAGTACTTCGCACCGCAGCCGACTCCGAGCGCCGCGCTTCCCGATCCTGTCCCGCTGCTCCGCAGTCTGACGAACGGGGCGCTGGAAGTGCTCGCCGGCATCCGCAAGGTCGACCAGCTGGCCCGCTGGCTCAGCGAGGACGCGTTCCGCGCGCTGGCCGCACGGGCGAACCTCTCGGCGCGTGCCCGCAGCGCTCGCGGCATCGCGCCGGCCCGGCCGAACTTCCAGATCCTCTCCATTCGCGTCACGGAGCCGGTCGACGGCATCGTCGAGGCGGTCGTCATCGTCGCCGGGCCCGGCCGGACGCGTGCGGTCGCGGTGCGTCTGGAGGGCCTCGACGGCAGATGGCGGGCGAGCTCGTTCGCCGTGCTGTGACGCCTGCGCGCCGAACGCCCCCCAGTAGGCTGAGGGAGTGTCAACACTCAGTGATCTCGTAGACGCCCAGGGCCGCCTGAACGACGCGGATGTCGAATGGCTGCATCGCCTCGCGGGCGACGGGCAGCTTCTGGCCGACCTCGCCTCCGCGGACATCGTGATGTGGATCGAGACCGCCGACGGCTCCTTCATGGCCGTCACGCACTCCCGGCCCAGCGGGGCCGCGACCCTCTTCTATCGCGACATCGTGGGGGAGAAGGTGCGTCCGCAGTGGCGCACGCAGGTGCAGTCGGCGTTCGAGTCCGGCGAGATCGTCGATTCCTCGTCGCCGGACTGGTTCGAGGAGACTCCCACGCGCGTGCGCGCGGTGCCGATCAAGCGCAAGCACGACGGCGGCGCCATCGTGGGCGTGATCACCCGGCACACCAACCTGGGCGAGGCGCGGATGCCCTCCCGTCAGCAGATCAGCTTCGACGAGTGCGCGAACGACCTGTTCCGCATGATCGCCTCCGGCGAGTTCCCGGATCTCGCGGCGCCGACCGCGCCCCGGCGCGGCGCGCCCCGTGCATCCGATGGCCTCATCCGGCTCGACGTCGACGGCATCACCACCTTCGCGAGCCCCAACGCGCTGTCGGCGTTCAACCGGATGGGATTCGATGACGAGCTCGAGGGCGAGTCGCTGGCCGAGGTGACCACGCGGATCGTGCCGCCCTCCCGCCAGGTGGACGAGTCGCTCCCCGTGGTCGTGACCGGCCGCGCACCCTGGCGCACCGACATGGAGGCGCGCGGGGTGACGGTGTCGCTGCGCGCGATCCCGCTGAAGGACCACGGCACCCGGATCGGAGCGATCGTGCTGTGCCGCGACGTGTCGGAACTGCGCCACCAGGAGCAGGAGCTCATCACCAAGGACGCGACGATCCGCGAGATCCACCACCGCGTCAAGAACAACCTGCAGACGGTGGCCTCGCTGCTGCGCATCCAGGCGCGCAGGACGCGCTCCGACGATGCCAGGGACGCGCTGACCCAGGCCATGCGTCGCGTCGAGTCCATCGCCGTGGTACACGACACCCTCGCCAGCGGCCTGTCCCAGACCGTCGACTTCGATGAGGTCTTCGACCGCGTGCTCAAGCTCGTCGCCGAGGTGGCCGCCGCCCCGAACACCCGGGCGCGGACGCAGCTCGAGGGGCGCTTCGGCGTGCTGCCCAGCGAGTACGCCACACCGCTCGCGCTCGCGCTGACCGAGGTCGTGACCAACGCCGTCGAGCACGGTCTCGCGGGGCAGGAAGGCATCGTCCGCATCGAGGCGACCCGTACGTCCGAGCTGCTGACCGTGACGGTGACCGACACCGGGCACGGCCTTCCCGAGGGGCGGGTCGGCCAGGGGCTCGGCACGCAGATCGTGCGCACCCTGATCCAGGGCGAGCTCAGCGGCACGATCGAGTGGAAGGGCACCGAGGGCGAGGGCACGCAGGTGACCATCGCGATACCCATGCGGTGGATCGCCGCCTGACCAGCATGCGAGAAGCGCCGGCCCCGAAGGGGACCGGCGCTTCTCGCGTCTGGTGCGAGGGAGCTCAGCCCGCGCGGCGCGCACGTGCGGCGCGGCGCTTCAGCGCACGGCGCTCGTCCTCGGAGAGACCGCCCCACACGCCCGAGTCCTGGCCGGACTCCAGAGCGTACTGCAGGCAGATCTCGGTGACGGTGCAGGTGGCGCAGACGGCCTTCGCCTTCTCGATCTGGTCGACCGCGGGGCCGGTGTTGCCGACCGGGAAGAACAGCTCGGGGTCGACGGTAAGGCAGGCCGCTTTGTCGCGCCAATCCATGGATGGCTCCTCAGAGATAGATGTTCGGTGTGGTGGCCGCAGATGCGGCACTCGAGTTCGGGAAGCGGATCGGGAGTCAGCTACCCTGGTCATACGGGTGTTGCACCCGCCCCACTCCGATGTGGGAGCACATGGCTGTTTCTATTTTGTTACATGGAATGTGCGAAATCAAGGGTTTTTGTGACATTCATCCCTGAGGAGTTCCCGTGCGCCGATCCGGCCCCGCCGCCATCGCAGCCGTCGTCCTGGGACTCGAGGGCGTCGCACTCGCGGTGATCAGCCTGATCGAGCTTTTCGCCCTCGGCGCCGGTGATGCGTCGTCCGCGGCGAGCGGGATCGCGCTCATCGGACTGACCCTGATCGGCGCCGCCGCGCTGATCGCCTTCGCCTTCGGCGTGCTGCGCCGTGCGTCGTGGGCGCGTTCGGGCGGCATCGTGTTCCAGGTGCTGGGGATCGCCCTGTCGCTGGCGGCGCTCACCATCCGGCCCACGCCCTGGACGTTCGTGCTGGTCCTCGGGATCGTGGGCGTCGTGGGGCTGGTCACGCTGATCGCGACGGTGCGCCGGGAGGGCGCTGACGATCCCCGGCTGCAGGGGCGCTCGTCCGACGACGAGTGAGGGTGCTCGCGATCAGGCGTCCACGCCGAGCGCTTTGCGCAGCCGCGCGACGTGACCGGTGGCCTTCACGTTGTACTGCGCGAGCTCGATGAAGCCCTGCTCGTCGATGACGAAGGTCGAGCGGATGACGCCCTCGATCACCTTGCCGTAGTTCATCTTCTCGCCCCACACGCCGTAGGCGGTGTGCACGGCGTGGTCGGGGTCGCTGAGCAGCTCGAAGGTGAGGGCATCGCGCTCCTGGAACTTCTTCAGCGTGGCGGGCTCGTCCCGCGAGACGCCGACGACCGTGTAGCCGGCGCCCTGCAGGGAGGAGATGCTGTCGCGGAAGTCGCAGGCCTGCGTCGTGCACCCGGGCGTCATCGCCGCCGGGTAGAAGTAGAGGATGACCTTCTTCCCGCGCAGACCGGAGAGCGAGACGCTGGTCCCGTCCTGATCGAGCAGGGTGAAGTCGGGGGCGGGGGTACCGGGTTCCAGGCGCGTCGTGGTCACGCCACCAGCCTATCCGCCGAACGTCTCCAGCAGACGCTGCAGCGACTCGAGGCGAGCGCGTCCCGCCTCGCCCAGCGTTCCGTCCGCCGCGGCCAGGTTCAGCGCGCAGTCCTCCGCCTCGGGCAGGTGCGTGCAGCCGCGCGGGCAGTCCTCGGCGATCTCGGCGAGCTCGGTGTAGGCCGCGAGGATGTTGGCGCGGTCCACATGCCCGAGCCCGAACGAGCGCACGCCGGGGGTGTCGATCACCCAGCCTCGCCCGGCATCGGCGACATAGCGCAGCGAGACCGTCGACGAGGACGTGTGCCGTCCGCGGCCGGTGACCTCGTTGACGTGCCCGGTGGCCCGGCCCGCTCCCGGGACCAGCGCGTTCACCAGCGTCGACTTGCCCACGCCGGAGTGGCCGACGAACACCGTGGAGTGGCCGATGAGGGCCGCACCGATCTCGTCCACGGGCATCTGCCCGCGGGCGCTGGTGAACACGGTGAGGTCGAGGCCGTCGAAGTGCGACAGGAAATCCGACGGATCGGCGAGGTCGGTCTTGGTCACGACCAGGAGCGGGCGGATGCCGGCATCCAGGGCCGCCACGAGATAGCGGTCGACCAGACGGGCGCGCGGCTCCGGGTCGGCCGCAGCGACGACGATCAGCATCTGGTCGGCGTTGGCGACGATGACCCGCTCCACCTGGTCGGTGTCGTCGGCGCTGCGGCGCAGCAGCGAGGTGCGATCGACGATGCCCACGATGCGGGACAGCGTCCCTTCATCGCCCGAGGTGTCGCCGACGACCCGGACCCGGTCGCCGGTGACGATCGGCGTGCGGCGCAGCTCGCGCGCGCGGGCCGAGGTCACGGTGCGCTCATCGGCCCGGTCCTCGCCGATCAGCACGCTGTACCTGCCGCGGTCGACGCCGAGGATGCGACCGATCTCGGCGTCCTCATGTGCAGGGCGCCGCTTGGTGCGTGGCCGGTTGGCCTTCGGGTTCGGACGCGACCGGATGCTGCTCTCGTCGAACTCCTCGAAGTCGGAGTCCTCGTCGTCGTCGCCCAGCCAGCTCACGCGGTGGCGCCCGTCAGCATCCGCTCCCAGAGCATCGTGAACTCGGGAAGGGTCTTCGCGGTGGTGCCGATGTCGTCGATCTCGACGCCGGGCACCCGGAGTCCGATCAGCGCGCCCGTGGTCGCCATCCGGTGGTCGTGATGGGCGGGCCACACCGCGCCTGTCAGAGGGACGGGGGTGATGCGCAGGCCGTCGGGCAGCTCCTCGGCCTGGCCGCCGAGGGCGCGCAGGTTGCCGACGAGCGCGGCGATGCGGTCGGTCTCGTGCCGGCGGATGTGCGCCACCCCGCGGATCGTCGTGGGGCCGTCGGCGAACGCCGCGAGTCCGGCGATCGTCGGCGTCAGCTCACTCGCCGCGGACAGGTCGATGTCGAGGCCCCGGATCCCGTCACCCGCCCTGACGGTGAGTGCACCCGCGTGCCGGCTGGTGTGCGCGCCCATGGCGTGCAGGATCTCCGGCAGCAGCGCACCCGGCTGCGTGGAGTGCAGCGGCCATCCCGCCACCGTGACCTCGCCACCGGTGACCATCGCCGCGGCCAGGAACGGGGCCGCGTTGGACAGATCCGGCTCGATCGCCACGTCCTTCGCGCGGGGGACCCCGGCCTCGACGAGCCACTCGCCCACGGCGGGACGCTCGATGCGGATTCCGCGACGGCTGAGCGACTCGATGGTCATGTCGATGTGCGGGAGGCTGGGGAGGTGCTCACCGGTGTGGATGAGGTGCAGACCGACGTCGAATCGCGGCGCCGCGAGCAGCAGGCCCGAGACGAACTGACTCGAGCCGGAGGCGTCGATCTCGACCCTGCCGCCTCGGATGCGACCGTGCCCGCGCACCGTGAACGGCAGCGACCAGGTGCCCTCGTCGTCGATGTCGACGCCCAGATCGCGCAGGCCCGTGATGAGTGCGCCCATCGGGCGATGCAGCGCGGTCTCGTGCGCGGTGAGGTGCACGTCCTGCGCGGCGAGGCCTGCCAGCGGGGCGATGAAGCGCATCACCGTGCCGGCCTGGCCGCAGTCGATGGTGACGCCGCCCGTCAGAGGAGCGGGGGTGACGAGGAGGTCGGGGCCGAACTCTCCGTCGGAGGCGACCTCCTCGACGCCGACGCCGAGCAGCCGGAGCGCCTCGATCATGCGACGCGAGTCGTCCGAGTGCAGCGGCCGCAGCAGGTGGCCGGGTCCGTCGGCGATGGCGGCGATCATCAGCTCGCGGTTCGTCAGCGACTTCGAGCCGGGAATCGTCACGGAGGCGTGCACGGGGCGTCCGCTCTCCGGCGCGCGGTACGCACCGCGGGCGGGGGCGGGGGAATACCGGTCAGTGCTCATCGGTTCTAAGCCTAGTGAAGCCTGCGACACACGGAGAGAAGAGGTGACGGATGTCCGCGACGCTGACGACGGATGCTGTCGACTCCTCCGCTGAGGAGGTGCTCGCCCGCCTAGACTGGCCGGTGATGGACGAGACGACAACCGCGGACCCTCGACGGGATTTCGAGGAGCAGGCGATCCCCTTCATGGATCAGCTCTACGCGGCGGCGATGCGCATGACGCGCAATCCCGCCGATGCGGCTGACCTCGTGCAGGAGACCTTCGTGAAGGCGTACGGGGCGTGGTCCTCGTTCACGCAGGGCACGAACCTGAAGGCGTGGCTGTACCGCATCCTGACGAACACCTACATCAACATCTACCGCAAGCGTCAGCGCGAGCCCTTCCAGGGCACGATCGACGACCTCGAGGACTGGCAGCTGGGCGGGGCGGAGTCGACCACCGCATCCCACAGCCGCTCGGCGGAGGCCGAGGCGATCGACCGGATGCCGGCCTCGGCCGTCAAGGACGCGCTGCAGCAGGTGCCCGAGGACTTCCGCCTCGCGGTGTACCTCGCAGATGTCGAGGGGTTCTCCTACCAGGAGATCGCCGACATCATGAAGACCCCCATCGGCACCGTGATGAGCCGCCTGCACCGTGGCAGGCGCATGCTCCGCGAGCTGCTGGCAGACTATGCCGCCGAGCGAGGAATTGCGGCGGCTCAACCGAGGAGCACAAAATGACCGACTGCGGCTGCGAGAAGGCGCGAGCTGACCTGGAGGAGTACCTCCGCAACGAGATCTGCACGACCGAGCATTCCGAGATCCGCGAGCATCTGGAGAACTGCGAGTTCTGCCGGAGCGAGGCGCTGGTCGCGACGACGCTCACCGAGGTCGTGGCCCGCGCCTGCAAGGAGAGCGCTCCTGAGGAGCTGCGCGAGCAGGTCTTCGCGCGTCTGCGTGCCGCCCAGGCCGCCGCGCACTGACCCGGGCCGCTGCGCACCGACCGGTTCCGCTGCCCGCTGAGTAGTCTGGGCGGGTGAACTCCGTCGATGCCCGCACCGTCCCTGCCGATCCCGAGTCCGTGCGGAGGCTGCGAGAGCAGGGCTTCGACTACCGCGTCGTCGACATCGCCGACTACGCCTCCGCCGTGGCGTTCGCGCAGGCCGCTGAGCGCGGATTCCTCGGCGGTGCTCCCTCCGATGCGGAGATCGAGCGCATGCGCGAGACGTGGGAGGGGCGTCGCAACGTAGGCGTGTACGAGACGGATGCAGTGGCCTCGGCGCTGCCGGTCGGCACCGTGAACTCCTGGGTCGCATCGATGTCCCTTCCCGGCGGTGACGCGGGGAGCGCGATCCCGATGTGGGCGATCAGCATGGTCACGGTGGCCGCGACGCATCGTCGGCGCGGCATCGCCCGGGGACTGCTGGAGGGCGAGCTGCGCGCCGCGGCATCCGCGGGAGTCCCGATGGCCGGGCTGACCGTGACGGAGGCGACCATCTACGGCCGCTACGGCTTCGGGCCGGCCGTGCCGGTGTCGCGCATCGCAGTGGACGCGCGCACCTCGGGCTGGCGGGCGCCGCAGGCGCCGGGAAGGCTCGAGTACGTCGGCCTCGACCAGCTCGCGAGGGAGCTCGGGGAGCTCCACGAGCGCGCCCGCTTCGCGCGGGCCGGACAGATCGCGGGCTGGCGCGGACGATGGCTCGGTCAGGCGGGCCTGGGCGCGGGCTCCAAGAAGGACGCCAACGCGCGCGGCGTGCACTACCGCGACGTCGACGGCGTCGTGCGCGGTGCGATCGCGTACACGCTGAAGGAGCTCCCCGGGTCCTTCCGGAACAGCATGATGGTCCGCCAGCTCGTCGCCGAGACCGACGAGGCGCTGAGCGCTCTGTGGGGCTTCGCGGTGAATCACGACCTCGTCGATCGGATCGAGGCCGACCTGCGTCCCGTCGACGACCCGGTGGTGCGCCTGGTGGCGAATCCGCACGCGGTGGACGTCGCGGTGCGGGACCACGGCTGGCTGCGCATCCTGGACGCGCCCGCGGCACTGCGTGCGCGCCGCTATGCGGCATCCCTCGACACGGTGATCCGCGTCGAGGACGGGTACGGCTTCGCGGACGGCACGTGGCGGCTGCGCGTCGACGGGGCCGGCGCTGCCGAGCTCGAGGCGACGGATGCCGCGCCCGACCTCGCGCTCGACGTCGCGACGCTGTCCAGCGTCTATGCCGGGGGAGTGCCGCTCACCCAGCTCGCCGCATCCGGCCGGGTGCAGGGTGACGTGGCGTCCGTCGCAGCTCTCGGGCGAGCCCTGCACGCGGACCCGGCGCCCACGCTCAGCATCTGGTACTGAGCCCGCAGGCAGGGGCCCTGCGGACTTCTCTGCAGAAATCAATTGGAAAGGTCTTTACCGGAAAGAACCTTTACTATAACCTCGCTTCAGGCGGAGTCCTCTCCGCACCGCTCGACAAGCCGACGAAGCACTTGAGACGAGGTCCCCATGCACGACATCCGGTGGAGGAAGACGATTCCTCTTGTCGCAGGCGCTGCCGCGCTCGCCCTGGCTTTGGGGGGATGCGCACCCTCGGGCACTCAGACGACCGGCGAACGGCCGCTGCGTGTCTGGTCCGGGTCGATGACTCCGATCGCGAACAACTTCAACCCCTTCGCCGTCGACACCGCGGCGCACCTGACGTTCGGCGCGATCTACGAGCCGCTGTTCTTCTTCAACCAGCTCTCCGCCGAAGCTCCGGTCGGGCTCATCGGCGACTCCTTCGAGTTCAACGACGACGGCACGGTGCTCACGATCAGGATCAAGCCGGACCAGAAGTGGAGTGACGACGCCGACCTCACCGCCGAGGACGTGGCGTTCAGCCTCGGCTACGGCTCCAATCGCGACCCGGACACGGTGTCGATCGAGGCCACGGACGCGACCACCGTGATCGTGACGTACTCGTCGCCCAAGTTCACCGCCGCCTCGATGATCCTCGGCGCGACCTTCATCGTGCCCGAGCACATCTGGTCCAAGATCACCGACTACATGTCGGAGACCAATCCGAAGCCCGTCGGATCCGGGCCGTACGTCCTCAAGACGTTCACCGACGCCGCCTACACGCTCGAGGCCAACCCGCTGTTCCGCGAGGGCGCGCCCGACATCAAGAAGGTGCAGGACGTCGGCATCGACTCCAACCAGTCCGCCGAGGACCTGCTGAAGACCGGCGAGCTCGACTGGGTCGGGCAGTTCGTGGCCAATCCGGACGGCGTCACGGGCAGCGGCAGGGTCGCCACGATGAACCAGCAGCAGGACCCCACCGTCATCATGACCTGCGCCGATGCGGCCCTCGGCTGCAAGGGCGCGCAGACCGATCCCGCCGTGCGTCAGGCGCTCAACGCCGCGATGGATCGTGCGTCGATCAGCAAGAAGGCCTTCGCGGGCCTGGCGGGGGAGTCCAGCCCGAGCTTCGCCCTGCTGCCCCGGGACGAGAAGTGGCTGAGCGACCCGTCGCTGGCCACCAGCCCGCAGCGCGCCGATGCCGCCGAGGCGGGCCGGATCCTGGAGGCCGCCGGGTACACGAAGGACGCCGACGGCTTCTACGGCAAGGACGGCACCGCGATCGAGCTCGACCTGTTCTCGCCGGACGGCTGGACCGACTACAACGACGCGGCGAAGCTGATCGCCGCACAGGCGGCGAAGGCCGGGATCCGGGTCAACGCGCGCACCGTCTCCGAAGCCGAGTACTGGACGCCGGTCTCCAACGGCGACTTCCAGCTCGCGCTGTACGGACTGACGCAGTCCCTGGTCGCGGATCCCTTCTCGAACTACGACCAGTACTTCGCCACGGGCGCCACGGCGAAGGTCGGGGAGATGCCGGCCAAGGGGCAGAACTACGCGCGCTACAGCAACGCCGATGTCGACGCGGCCGTCGCTGCGGCCGGCGCGACCCAGGACGAGGGCGTCAAGAAGGAGGCCTACGCGAGGATCCAGGCGCAGATCGCGCAGGATCTGCCGTACATCCCGGTGGTGCTCAACGCCTCGCAGGCGTTCTACAGCACCGCCGAATTCGCCGGCTCGCCCACCGCCGACGACCTGTACGCGAACCCGCTTCCGTACCTGTCCACTGCCTCCGCCGTCATCCTGACGCACCTGCATCCGGTCGAGAAGTAGGAGCGCCGGCACATGGTTCGGGTCCCGAGGAGGGGGAGCGCATGAGGTTCTGGACGCGTCGAGTCGTCTTCTACGTGATCACGCTCTGGGCCGCCGTCTCGCTCAACTTCCTCCTTCCGAGGATGATGCCGGGCGATCCTGCGGCGATCATGATCGGCAAGCTGCGCCGGGCCAGCGGCGGACGCCCGCTCTCGGAGGCCACGATCACGTCGATCCACGCGCTGCTGGGCACCGGGAAGGACACCAGCCTGTGGGATCAGTACCTCGTCTACTGGGGGCGGATGCTGCAGGGTGACCTCGGCGTCTCGTCCACGCGTTATCCCGCATCGGTGGGCGACCTCATCGCCGACGCGCTGCCGTGGACCGTGACCCTGGTGGGGACGGCGACCGTGATCTCCTTCGTCATCGGGATCGTCGCCGGAGCCTGGGCCGGATGGCGTCGGGGGACCTGGGTCGATCAGCTCGTCCCCGTGACGACGTTCCTGCAGTCCATCCCGTACTTCTGGCTCGCCCTGGTGCTGGTCGCGGTCTTCTCGGTGCAGCTCGGGCTGCTGCCGATCTTCGGCGGCTACGGCGTGTTCGAGTATCCGGCGGGTCCGGAATGGAGCCTCGGCTTCCTCGGGAGCGTGGTCGTGCACGCGCTGCTGCCTGCGACGACGATCGTGATCTCGTCGGTGGGCGGATGGCTGCTGGGCATGCGCAACATGATGGTGCAGGAGATGGCGGAGGACTACGTCCTCACCGCCGAGGCGAAGGGGCTGCGGCCGTCTCGGATCCGCCGCGCCTACGCCGCGCGGAACGCGGCCATCCCGAGCCTGGCGGGATTCGGCATCGCGCTCGGGTTCGTCGTGGCCGGGTCCATCGTCACCGAGCAGGTGTTCAGCTACCCCGGGATCGGCAAGCTGATGATCCAGGCCGTGCAGGGACTGGACTACGCGCTCATGCAGGGCGTGTTCCTGGTGATCACCCTCACGGTGCTCGCCGCCAATGTGCTCGTCGACCTGCTGTACGGGTTCATCGATCCGAGGGTGCGGAGAAATGGCTGAACTGATCGAGGCGCCCACGGGCGCACGCACCGACGCGGGCACGTACGACGCACCCGCGGACACGCACGCCGTCGCCGTCGCGCGGATGGGCCGCTCCGGGCGGGTCCTGCCGAGGATCACGGGCAAGCTGCTGAGCGGTCTGATCATCATCGGCGCGATCACGCTGTTCGGTCTGCTGGGTCCGCTGGTCGTGGGGGATCCGCACGATGCATCCCACGAACCGCTGCTCCCGCCGTCTCCCGCGCACCTGCTGGGCACGACCAAGCTCGGTCACGACGTGCTGGCGCAGATCGCGACGGGCACGCAGGGGTCGCTCTTCGTCGGAGTCGTCGCCGGGCTGGTGGCCCTGCTGCTCGCCCTGGTGTTCGGCGTGCTGGCCGGATACTTCGGCGGCGCGGTGGACGAGGTGCTGATGCTGATCACGAACATCATGCTCGTCATCCCGGGGCTGCCTCTGGTGATGATCATCGCCACTTACGTGCAGCACACCGAAGGGCTCGGAGCGCTGGCCCGCAGCTCGCTGCTGGTGGCCCTGGTGCTCGGCATCACCGGATGGGCGGGATCTGCCGTGGTGCTGCGCGGGACCGCGAGGTCCCTGCGCACCCGGGACTACGTCGCGGCATCCGTCGTCGCGGGGGAGCGTCCGCTGCGCATCATCTTCGTGGAGATCCTGCCCAACCTCGTGCCGCTGCTGGCGGCCCAGCTGATCTTCGGCGTGATCTTCGCGGTGCTCGGCGAGGCCGGTCTGTCCTATCTGGGTCTCGGCCCGACCGGGTCGATCACGCTGGGCACCGTGCTGAACGACGCGCAGACCGGACAGGCGGTCGGCAGCGGTGCGTGGTGGTGGTTCGTGCCGCCGGGCGCGATCATCGCCCTGATCGGGACGGGGCTCTCGCTGATCAACTTCGCGATCGACGAGATCGTGAACCCGAAGCTGCGGCTCGCGCCGGCGGCTGCGCGCAGGCAGCGCCGCGCCCAGCGCGCCGAAGCGGCCACCAGGGGAGAGGAGGTGGCGGCATGACCGACCTCATCACCGCGCCCGTCGCGGAGCCGGTCGTCGCGTGTGTGGACGCCGAACCCGTTCTCACGGCCCGCCATGTGACGATCGAGTACGAGGTGGATCCGCCCGTTCAGGCGGTCCGCGATGTCTCGCTGACACTGAACCGCGGCGAGATCCTGGGTCTTGCGGGAGAGTCCGGATGCGGCAAGACGACCCTCGCGTACGGGCTCAACAGGCTGCTGAAGGCGCCGGCGTTGATGACCTCGGGCGAGATCGTCTTCCACGATCGATCCGGCGCGGACATCGACGTCGCCGCGCTCGGCGGTGAAGCGCTCCGGGCGTTCCGCTGGGACAAGATCTCGATGGTCTTCCAGGGCGCGATGAACTCGCTCAACCCGGTGATCACGATCCGAGCGCAGATCTTCGACATCTTCGACACCCACCGGCCCGGCATGTCGCGGCGGGACAAGCAGACGCGCGCCGAGGAGCTGCTGACGCTGGTGGGCGTGGAGCCGGCTCGGCTCGCCAGCTTCCCGCACGAGCTGTCCGGCGGCATGCGCCAGCGCATGATGATCGCGATGGCGCTCGCCCTGGATCCGCAGGTGATGATCATGGACGAGCCGACCACGGCGCTGGACGTCGTGGTGCAGCGGGGGATCATCCGCGAGATCATGCGGCTGCGCGAGAAGCTCGGCTTCGCCGTGATCTTCATCACCCACGATCTTCCGATGCTGATCGAGATCAGCGACCGCATCGCGGTGATGCTGGACGGACGCATCGTCGAGCAGGGCCCCGCCGAGCAGATCTACCGCGCACCCGAGCACGAGTACACCCGGCGGCTTCTGTCGAGCTTCCCGAGCCTGAGGGGGCAGCGGGGCGGATTCGTCCGCGCCGGTTCAGGCGTCATGGGCGCGGAAGCGGCCGGACCGACCGGAGAGGGGTCGCGATGAGGACGACGGATGCCGGAGCGCAGCCGCCGACGCTGGAGGCCAGGGGCCTGGTCAAGGACTTCCATCTGCGTTCGGGAATGCGTACGACCGTGCTGCACGCGGTGAAGGACGTCTCGTTCACACTCGAAGCCGGGAGGACTCTCGCGCTTGTCGGCGAATCCGGCAGCGGGAAGTCGACGATCGCGCGGATGCTGATGAAGTTGGAGAACCCCACCAGGGGGCAGATCCTCCTCGACGGGCGGCCGACCGGGCGCGGCGGGTGGGCCAGAGCGGCGTATCGCTCCGAGGTGCAGATGGTGTTCCAGGATCCGTTCGCGTCGCTGAACCCGTTCCACACGATCATGCATCACCTGGAGCGCCCGCTGCGGATCCATCATCCGGGGCTGTCCGGGACGCGCGTGCGCGAGCGAGCGCTCGAGCTGCTGGAGCGGGTGCGGCTGTCTCCCGCGGAGTCGTTCATCGATCGCAGGCCGCACGAGCTCTCCGGAGGCCAGCGGCAGCGGGTCGCGATCGCCCGCGCGCTCGCTCCCGGTGCACGGTTCATCGTGGCGGACGAGCCGGTGTCGATGCTCGACGTGTCGATCAGGCTCGGCGTGCTGAACCTGCTGGCCGACCTGCAGCGCGAGGACCGCCTGGGCGTGCTGTACATCACCCACGACCTCGCCACGGCTCGCCACTTCAGCGACGAGATCATGGTGCTCTACAAGGGCGATGTCGTCGAGCGCGGCCCGGCAGACCAGGTCATCCTCGATCCGAAGCACGAGTACACCAGGACGCTTCTCGCCGCCGCGCCCGAACCCGAGAACCTCGGTCGGCTGCGAGACGAGGTGCGCGCCGAGCTCGCCGCCGGCTGACGGCCGATCCGGCTCTCTTCCCGCCGCCGGCGACCGGTCCGGCCGCGGTGTCCCCGTACGACGACGAACCCTGAGAGGAGCACTCATGTCGCAGATCGACCCGGGCACGTCCGCGTGGTTGCGCACGCGGAACGACCGCGAGGCGCTCCACCTGTTCCTCGAGCACGGAGCCCTCACCCGGACGCGGCTCGGCGAGCTCTCCGGGATGTCGAAGCCCACCGCGACGCAGATGATCGCGCGGCTGGAGAGCGCGGGGCTGATCCGACCGGTCGGCGAGGTCGCCGGCAGCCGCGGCCCCAGTGCCGTGAGCTGGAACGTGCGGAGCGACCGCGTCGCAGGCGTGGCGGTGAGCATGCTCGAGGACTGCATCCAGGCGGTGGTCGTCGATGCGCTGGACCGCAGGCATCCGATCGTCGAACTCGAGGTGCGCGGCGAACCGCGCTCGCCGGAGCGCGACATCGACCGCGCGATCGACGCGGCGTGCGCGGCGTCCGGCATCGAGCGGCGCACTGTGGAGGTGGTGACCGCGGGCGTCCAGGCCGCGGTGAGCAGCGAGTCCGACGCCCTCTCCCTGACCGACTCCCTTCCCGGATGGCCCTCCGTCGGCGCCCGTGCGCGCATCGAGTCCGAACTCGGCATCGCCGTCGTGCTGGAGAACGACGTCAATCTCGCCACCATGGCGGAGCGGGCCTTCGGCGTCGCGCAGCAGGCGGGCAGCTTCGCGCTGCTGTGGCTGGGCGTCGGACTGGGCGTCGGCGTCGATCTGGGCGGCCGCATCCATCGCGGAGCCCACGGCGGGGCCGGTGAGATCGGCTACCTCGTCGTGGCCGGACGCTCACAGCGCAGGGGCGCGGTGACCACGCAGCTGCTCGGTTCGGACAGCATCCTCGCGCTCGTCGACGCGCCGGCGGGCGCGCGGTACCCGGAGGGCATCGCCGCCCTCGCGCATCATGAGCCGGCGCTGCGGACGATCGCGGCGCGCATCGCCGTGACGGTCGAACCCGTGCTCGCCGTGCTCGACCCCGAGCTCATCGTGCTCGGCGGACCGACGTCCCTGGCCGGTGGCGAGCGGCTCGCCGAGCTGGTCGCCGACGAGCTGCGCAGCGACGAGCGGCCCGACGCAGACGTGCGCCTGAGCGTCACCGGCGACAGCTCGGTGCTCGCGGGCGCGCGACGGCTGCTCGTCGAGCAGATCCGCACCCGACTCGAAGACCGAATCCCCACCTGGTGAGCCACGGCCAACCGGTACCAACACAAGGAGAGCACATGAAACTGGCCATCGTCGGCGGCGGATCGACATACACGCCCGAACTCATCGACGGCTTCGTCCGCCTGCAGGCCGAGCTGCCGATCGAGGAGCTCGTCCTGGTCGACACCGACCCGTCACGGCTGGAGCTCGTCGGCGGGGTGGCGAAGCGGATGCTGGTGCGCGGTGGTCACCCGGCTCGGTTCAGCACCACGGATGACCTCGTCGCGGGGGTCGCGGATGCTGATGCCGTGCTGATCCAGCTGCGCATCGGCGGGCAGGACGCCCGTGATCAGGACGAGACCTGGCCGCATGACGCGGGCTGCATCGGTCAGGAGACCACCGGCCCGGGCGGTCTCGCGAAGGCGCTGCGCACCGTGCCCGTCGTGCTCCGGATAGCCGAGACCGTGCGCGCGCACGCCAAGCCGGATGCCTGGATCGTCGACTTCACCAACCCGGTGGGCATCGTCACCCGGGCTCTGCTGCAGGCGGGGCACCGCGCGGTGGGCCTGTGCAATGTGGCGATCGGCTTCCAGCGCCGCTTCGCGGCCGAGGCCGGGGTCTCGCCCGATCGCGTGGCGCTCGCGCACGTCGGGCTGAACCACCTCACCTGGGAGCGCGGGGTCTTCATCGACGGCGTCGACACCCTGCCGCAGGCCCTGCAGGGCGATCTGCAGGAGCTGGCCGACGACGTGCAGCTGGCGCCCGCGCTGCTCGCGCAGCTGGGGATGATCCCCTCGTACTACCTGCGCTACTACTACGCGCACGATGAGGTGCTGCATGAGCAGCTGCACAAGTCCACCAGAGCGCACGAGGTCCGCGCGATCGAGCAGGAACTGCTGGCGCTGTACGCGGACAGCAGCGTCGACACCAAGCCCGAGATCCTGGAGAGGCGCGGCGGCGCGTACTACTCCGAAGCCGCGATCGAGCTGCTGCTGGCGATCCGCGGCGGGTCCGAGCAGCCGCGCGTGGTCAACCTCCGCAATGACGGCGTGCTGCCCTTCCTGCCCGACGACCACGTGATCGAGGTGCCGGCGCGGCACGTGGACGGACGCTTCGTGGCCGAGCCGGTCGCTCCGCTGCCCGACGACATCCGAGGGCTCATCAGTGCGGTCGCAGGCTACGAGCGGCTCGCGCTGGATGCCGCGGTGAACGGCGGCCGCGACCGTGTTCTCCGCGCCATGCGCTCGCATCCGCTGGTGCTGCAGCACGACCGCGCGGAGAAGCTCACCGACCTGCTGATGGCGGCGAACTCGCGCTTCCTGGAATGGGCATGACCGTGGCGGCGGATCTGGTGATCGCGGTCGACGGCGGAGGCTCGAAGACCGACGTCGTGCTGCTCGATCTGAGCGGCAGGATGCTGGGCTGGCAGCGCGGGTCGGGGTCGAGCCCGCAGGTGGAGGGACTGAGGAACTCGGTGCGCGTCATCGACGGCCTGATCGACCAGGTGCTGGAGGGGAGGGATCCGAGGCGGCTCGCGCAGGTGGGGGTGTACCTGTCCGGTCTGGACCTGGACGAGGAGATCCAGGCCTTCCGTGCGGCCATCGCCCACCTGCCCTGGGCTGCGAGGCCTACGGTCGCGGAGAATGACCTGCACGCCCTACTGCGCGCCGGCACTGATTCGCGCAATGCCGTGGCCGTGATCTGCGGCACCGGGATGAACGCGATCGGCGTGCGCGAGGACGGCGCCGACGTGCGCTTCCTCGCCCTCGGACCGTTGTCGGGGGACTGGGGCGGCGGGACCGAGCTCGGCGCCGCCGCGCTCTGGCACGCCGCCCGTGCGGAGGACGGACGCGGGCCGTGGACGGAGCTGCTCCCGCTGCTGCTGGATGCCGTCGATGCGCCGAGCGTCGGAGCGATGATCGAGGACGTGCATCTGGGGCGCCGCGAGGGAGATCGCCTCGGCTATCTGGCGCCTCTGGTGTTCCGCGCCGCGGCAGACGGCGACGTCGTCGCGCAGGGTGTCGTGCGTCGGCAGGCGGATGAGGTGGTCGCCTACGCCCACGCCTGCATCCGGCGGCTCGGGCTGCTCGAGGTCGACGTGCCCATCGTCTTCGGCGGGGGAGTCGCACGAGCCAGGGACCCCCTGCTGCTGTCCGGGATCGAGGAGGGGATCTCCATGCGGATTCCCCGCGCGTCCCTGACGATCGTCGATTCCCCGCCCGTGCTGGGCGCGGCACTGCTCGCGCTCGAGCATGTGGGTGTCGGCCCCGACGCGCTCGCCGGGGTGCGCGCGGAGTTGGAATCGGACGAGAGGTTCGCCCAGCCCGTGCTGCTCTGAGCATCCGTTCGTCGCCTTCCGGTCGCGTTCCGACGCAATCCGGCCATTCCTCGCACGCGAGGGTCGGGTGGAAGTCTCGGTGTCCTCGGCCGTGGCTATCGTGAGCGGGTGAGCATCCGCGAATCCACCCTCCGTGCACCCTCGTCCGGAGCGCCCGCCGGGCGGCTCGGTCTCGGGCCGGGGATCGCGCTGTACCTGGCATCCGTGCTGGGTACAGGCCTGCTCGTCCTCCCCGGACTCGCGGCGCGCGCCGCGGGGCCCGCGAGCATCCTGTCGGTGGCCATCGTGACGCTGCTCGCCATCCCGCTGGCCGGGACGTTCGCGGCCCTGGCGGCCCGGCATCCGGACCCGGGCGGCGTCGCCTCCTATGTGCGGCGGACGCTGGGCCCGACCGCGGCTCGTGCGGCCGGCTAGTGGTTCATGTTCGGTGTCGCCGCGGGCGGTGCCGTCGTGGCCATGCTCGGCGCTCGCTACATCGCGACGATCCTCGGCATAGACGCCGGGATGGTGCCGCTTCTGGCCCTCGCGTTCCTGGCGCTGCCCTTCATCACCAACCTGTTCGGCGTGCGGGTCGCCGGCTGGCTGCAGCTGGTGCTGACAGCCCTGCTGATGGCCGTGGTCGTCACGGTCATCGCGGTCGCTGCTCCCGCCGTGCAGCCGGCCCGTTTCGAACCGTTCCTCCCGCACGGCTGGGGTGGCGTGGGCGCCGCGGTCGTGATGTTCGTGTGGGCGTTCGCCGGATGGGAGGTGGGCACGCACATCTCCGGCGAGTTCCGCGATCCCCGGCGCACCATCCCGATCGCCACGGCGGTCACTCTGGCGCTGTCCGGCGCGAGCTACCTGGTGCTGCAGGTCGTCACGGTCGGAGCGCTCGGGTCGCGTGCGGGGGAGGGGGACGTGGTGCTGCTCGACCTCGCCAGCCTGGGTGGGCTGTCGGCGGCGCCCGCACTCGTCGGCGCGGCCGCGGGGATCGTGGCGCTCGGAGTGATGAACGTCTACCTCGCCGCTTTCGCGAAGCTCGGCGCGTCGCTGGCCTCGGCCGGTGACCTGCCTGCCCCGCTGGCGAAGGGCGTCGGGAACGGCGAGGTGCCGCGTCGCGCGCTGCTGCTGACGGGTGCGATCATCCTGGTCTACTTCACGATCGTGCTGCTCACCGGCGGGGACCTGCAGCCGTTCATCCTGATCCACACCGCGAGCATGGTCGCCATCTACGCGCTCGGGATGGTCGCCGCCGTGCGCCTGCTCCCGCACCGGACCCTCGGGCATCGACTGGCCGTGGTCGCGGCGGTGCTCACCGTGGCGATGCTGCCGCTCGCCGGCGCCGCGCTGATCGTGCCGGTGCTGCTCGCCGGGGCGGCCGTGCTGGTGGGAGTCATCCGCGGACGCATGCACGGAGCCGCGCGCTCCTAGGCCGCCGGTTCACGTCGCGTCCGAGACGCGCGAGCCGTCGAGGCTCGTGACCCCGCACAGACGAAGGATGCCGCCCCTCGCGAGGAGGGACGGCATCCTTCGTGTGCGGCTCGGCTCAGTCCAGCGTCAGCGCCTGCTTCAGCAGAGCGGCCTGCTCGGCCGCGTGCACCTTCGACGACCCGGTCGACGGCGAGGCCGCGGCCGGACGGGACACCACGCGGAACTGCCGCGGGCCGGGGACCTCGGCGAACGCCAGGGCCAGGAACGGCCAGGCGCCCTGGTTCTCGGGCTCGTCCTGCGCCCACACCAGCTCGGCGTTGGGGTAGGAGTCCGTGATGGCCTTCAGCGCATCGATCGGCGTCGGGTAGAACTGCTCGAGGCGCACCAGGGCGATCTCCGGGTTCGGGTTCTTCTCCAGCTCGCTGGCGAGGTCCCAGTGGATCTTGCCGGCGTGCACGACGACGCGCTTGACGGCGGCGCGGTCCAGAGCGCGGTCGTCGTCGATGACCGGCTCGAAGCGCCCCTGGGTGAAGTCCTCGACCTGGCTGGTGGCACCGCGCAGACGCAGCATGGCCTTCGGGGTGAAGACGATCAGCGGCTTGCGCGGACGCGTGTACGCCTGACGACGCAGCAGGTGGAAGTACGACGCGGGAGTGGAGGGCCGCGCCACGGTCATGTTCTCCTGGGCGCACAGCTGCAGGAAGCGCTCCATGCGTGCGGAGGAGTGGTCGGGGCCCTGCCCCTCGTAGCCGTGCGGCAGCAGCAGGACGACGCCGGACTGCTGACCCCACTTCTGCTCGGCGGCCGAGATGTACTCGTCGATGACCGACTGGGCGCCGTTCACGAAGTCGCCGAACTGCGCCTCCCACAGCACCAGCGCCTCGGTGTTCTCGACCGAGTAGCCGTACTCGAAACCGAGCGCGGCGTACTCGCTGAGCAGCGAGTCGTACACGAAGAAGCGACCCTGCGACGCGGACAGGTTGGTCAGCGGCAGCCACTCCTGACCGTTCTTGCGGTCGTGCAGCACGGCGTGGCGCTGCACGAACGTGCCGCGGCGGGAGTCCTGACCGGCCAGACGCACCGGGGTGCCCTCGACCAGGAGCGAGCCGAACGCGAGCAGCTCGCCGAAGCCCCAGTCGATGCCGCCGGTGCGGCTCATCTCGACGCGCTTGTCGAGCTGCTGCTGCAGCTTGGGGTGCACCGTGAAGCCGTCCGGCTTGTTCGCGTGCGCGTCGCCGATGAGGTGGATGACCTCGAGCGGCACGCCGGTGATCTCGGGCTCGCCGACCTGGGGGTCGACCTGCGTCAGCTCGGGGGCGATCGGGGTGGCGCCGGTCTCGGCGGCGTGCGTCTCGGCGAACGCGATCTCCAGGCGGTTCTGGAAGTCGGCCTTGGCCTTGTCGTACTCCTCCTCGGTGATGTCGCCTCGTCCGACGAGAGCCTCGGTGTACAGCTTGCGCACCGAGCGCTTCGCCTGGATGAGGTCGGTCATCAGCGGCTGGGTCATCGACGGGTCGTCGCCCTCGTTGTGACCGCGGCGGCGGTAGCAGACCAGGTCGATCACCACGTCGCGGTGGAAGCGCTCGCGGTACTCGAAGGCCAGCTGTGCCACGTGGATGACCGACTCGGGGTCGTCGCCGTTCACGTGGAAGATCGGCGCCTGGATCGTCTTGGCGACATCGGTCGCGTACACCGAGGTGCGCGAGTCGGTCGGCAACGTCGTGAAGCCCACCTGGTTGTTCACCACGATGTGCACGGTGCCGCCGGTGCGGTAACCGCGCAGCTGCGACATCTGCAGCGTCTCGACCACGACGCCCTGGCCGGCGAACGCGGCGTCGCCGTGCACGAGGATCGGCAGCCAGGTGAAGGTGCCGATCGGCTTGCGGTCCTGCTTGGCGCGGGCGATGCCCTCGAGGACGCCGTCGACCGTCTCCAGGTGGGAGGGGTTGGCCGCGAGGTACACGGGCAGCTCGGCGCCGTCCTCGGCGACGAAGGTCCCCTCGGTGCCGAGGTGGTACTTCACGTCGCCGGATCCGCGCTGGTTGCCCGGGGTGAGCGATCCCTCGAACTCCCGGAACACCTGCCCGTAGGTCTTGCCCGCGATGTTGGTGAGCACGTTCAGGCGGCCGCGGTGGGCCATGCCGATCGCGGCGCCGTCCAGGCCCGCGTTCGCGGCGCCCTGCAGGATCTCGTCGAGCAGCGGGATCAGCGATTCGCCGCCCTCGAGCGAGAAGCGCTTCTGGCCGACGAACTTCGTCTGCAGGAAGGTCTCGAAGGCCTCGGCCTCGTTGAGCTTGCTGAGCACGCGCAGCTGCTCGTCGTGGCCGGGCTTGACGTACTTGACCTCGACCTTCTCCTGGAACCAGCGCCGCTGCTCCGGGTCCTGGATGTGCATGTACTCGATGCCGAGGGTGCGGCAGTACGAGTCGCGGAGCACGCCGAGGATCTCGCGCAGCTTCATGACGCGCTTGCCGCCGAAGCCGCCGGTGACGAACTCGCGGTCGAGGTCCCAGAAGGTGAGGCCGTGGCTCGCGATGTCGAGG
>ERZ778022.1800-NODE-1800-length-25767-cov-5.619827_pt1 | contig 25767 bp, 3 predicted proteins | sample MGYA00375752_ERZ778022 | MGnify/ENA primary metagenome ERZ778022 (study PRJEB29350, sample SAMN05389826) | bioreactor metagenome | isolation source: Thiocyanate bioreactor | place: South Africa: University of Cape Town | collected 2014-04-04 ...
TCGCGCTGCGGTGGCGGCGCTGTCGGCTGCCACCACCTGGCCAACGATGGCGGCACCCCGCCGCAGGTACACCTCCGCAGCCGCCTGCCGCAACAGCGCCTCGCGACCGGCATCTGCCCCCGGTCCGTCACCCACACTGCCGCTCCCGCCGTCGCTGCGCGTCGAGCTGTCACGTTCCTCGCCCGCCTCCCGGCCGCCGCCCGCAACACCGCTGCCACCACCGCCGAGCGCCAGCCGGTACAGCGCCGCCATGCACATACGACCAAAAGCGCGCCGCCGCCGCCAGCCAAGCAGGTCGCCGCTGGCAGCAGCGGCGTCGCCGGCCTTAGCACTGGATGGCGCATCCCCCCGGCTGCCGCCCTCCCACGGGTTCCAGGCAACCAGCGCGCTGCCCGCCGTGAGCATTGCAAACAGGCGGCACGCCAGCGTGGAAAATGCAGCCGAGGTGTCGCCTGCCGCGCACTGCGCGCTCATGCCGTCCACCACGGCATGCAGCAGGAACGCCTCCGCTTCCAGCTCCCCCGCCTCTGACGCCACCGCGCCGGCGTCGGCTGCGGTGTGTGACGGCGAGGGCGGCGGCAGCGGCGCATCCTCGCCATCTGACGTGATGGCCCACCCAAGCGCGCCCAACGCAGCGCGCAACTGCCTGCTAAGCAGCAGCGCGTCCACGTGCATGACAGTGACCGCCGCCGCCGGCCCCAAGCAGCCCTTCAGCGACACGGACACGTGCACCATCGACGCGCCTCCTGGCGGCGCCGGCTGTGTCACTGGTGGCGCCGGCGCGTGAGACAGCGACGGCGCTGGCGCTGGCGGCTTGGAAAGCGCAGACACGGCAGCCCACAGGGTGGCATCCACTGGCGCCAGCGCGTTTTCCATGGCGGACGCGGCGTTTGCCGCCGCAGCCGCAGCGCCGCCCACCCCACCACGACCGCGGCCGGTGCTGGATGATTGCACGGGGTCCATGGCGGTGATTGCCGCCACCTGCCGCATCAGCGTGGTGCTGGCATCCACCACGCCGCGCCGTCGCACGGCACCCGGCTGAGGCGCCACAGCTGCCACGCCGCCAACTAAGCCAGACGGCGTAAAGCCCACCAGCGACTCCAGCGTCGCCAGCAGGGACAACCAAATGTCAGCGGCATGCAGCCGGCCGGCTGCCGCCGACGCTGCCGCTGCAGTACCAACCGGCAGGCCCACCACGCCCGGCAAGCTGCTTGCGCCGCCGCCGCCGCCGCCGCCGCCGCTGCCGCCCGACAGCCCACGCCGCACCGCTGCCACCAGCGCACCCACTACCGACTCGGCGTACGTGCGGTTGCGCGCCAGCGCCTTCTTCGCCTTCCCGCCGTCTGCCATTACCAGGCTGCCGTCGCCAGCGGGGCCGTACGAGCCACCCAATCCAAACCCCCACACCTTCACGGGGTACACGGGGCCGCCGCTGGCGCGGCTGCTCCACCCCCGCGTCAGCGCCGCCGGCGCAGTCAACTCCCCGCTATCGGCGGCGGCTGCGCTGCCGTCATCATGAGCGCCGCCGGCGCTGCTGCTCGCCGTGTCGCCACTAGTTGCGCCGCCAGCTGGCGCCATTTCCAACCCCATGGCCACGCACGCGGTGTCCAGGTTCAGGTGCGGCACGGCACCTGGCAAGGGTGCCGCCGCAGCCGGCGTTGCGGCCGCCGCCGCGGTAGGCACGCCGCGTGCGCGAGACGCCTCATAGTCGTCAACAGCCGCGCCCGCCGCATCGGTGGCGTGCCGCACCGTCAGCAGCTTGGCAGCCAGGGAGGGCACCACCGCTTGGAAGGCGGCGGACAGCGCGTGGCGCAGCAGGGCATCCACCGCAGCCTCCACCGCCTCCGCAGTGGCCAGCGATACGCCATCCACGGTGTAGTCAAACGCGGGCGCGTCCAGGCGGCCGCCTGTCACAAACACGCGCTGCAGCAGCTTGGTGGCATGCAGGTTGAGGGCGAAGGCGGGCAAGGCGAGCGGTTGCTGCTGGCCGCCCTGCTGCTCGGTGGTGGTTGCCGCCCGGTGAACCAGGCGCACGCCGGCTGGGGATATACTAAATGCTTCCCGCCCGGCGCTGCTGCCGCCGTCCTCGCCAGCACCACGGCCCCCGCCGCCGCCGCCGCCCAACGCCTCCCGCGCCACGCCGCTGTCGTCGTACGCGGCTATGCGTGTGACCAACTGCAGCAACGCCAGCCACGCCGTCGTGAGGTGCGCGCCGGCAGCATCCGGGATGGTGGCCGCATTTGCCAGTGCGTCGCGGCGTGCCAGCGCCACCAGGCCGTGTGCCACGTGCTCCAGACCGCGCACCAGCGCCCGCTCCGCGTTGGACGGGATCTCCAGCTTAGGTGCCGCCAAGTCCTCCACTGCTGCCGCCGCGCTGCCGCCGCTGCCGCCGCCCGCGCGCGCACTTGTGGGTGACCCCGAGGGGCTCGTCTCCCGCCCACCACCCGGACCTGCCGGTGACATTGGCAGCGGCGGCAGCGTGGGCAACGCCGCCGCCGCGGCAGTGGCTGCCGCAGATGCGGACGCGGGCGCAGGCTTTGCAGCTGCAGGCGCGTTTGCGGCAGCCCACCGGACGCGCCGGCGTACCGCAATCACACTCCACGCCAGCTCCAGCAGCTCTCGGAAGCGGTCGTCGTCGTCCACCAGCGCCACGTGCGCCGGCTGCGGCGTCGTGCTGCTCCGTGAACCGCCGCCGCTGCCGGTGGTGGTGGCAACCGACACGGCGGTGCACAGACGCAACAGCGCGTCCACCACCGCCACGCCCACCGACTCGTCGTCATCAGACGCCACCGCAGCGCAGTCCGCCACGCCACGCAACACAGAGTGTACATCCTCCCACAGCCGCGTGCGCAGCGCCGCTAGAGCGGGCGCCGACACGGTGGCAATGGCAGTGGTGGCGCGCGCGGCAGCGGCTGCCGCCGTCGCCGCCGCCGCGGTGGAGGACGACGGCAGCGACGGTGCGGTGGATGAGGTGCTAGACCGGCGGCGTGCAGCAGCGTCGTCGCCGCTGGTGCGCGCCGCCGCCAGCCGGTCGCGGTCCTCCCGCAGCAGCGCGTCCATGCGGTCGCCCGCCTTCACGCGCACCAGCGCGCCGTCCACCACGCGCATGTCAAAGCTGTACTTGTCCTCGTGGTCTACCGGCGCCGCCTGCCCCGCCGGCACGCACACCAGCAGGGCAAGGTCCTGCAGGCAGGCGATGGCCGGCACGCTGACGTCTGTGGGCTCCAGTACGGCGCCCGTGGCGGCGGGGCCGGCACCCACGATGGAGCGCTCAATGATGGCTAGGATCTCACTCCACGCGTCTGCAAACCAGGGCGCGGGCTGCAGGAAGCCAAAACACGCCACCACGGCACGCACAAACCCCTGGTACGCCAGCACCCGCGTCTCATTCCACTGCTTGCCCACCGTGTCCCGCGCATGGTGCACATCCAGCCGCACCGTGCCACCACTGCCGCCGCCGCCGCTGCCGCCGCCGCCACCACCACTACCACCGCCACCGCCGCTACCGGAGCCCGCATCGCCACCGCCACGCCGCCGCCCAATCTCCTCGCCCACCACGCGGCTGTCGTCCGCCAGGTTCACTTGCGCCACGGTGGTGAGGTGGTAGATGAGCGGCAGGAGGTAGGTGCGCGTCAGCACCTCCCACAGCGGCGGCGGCAGCAGCGGCCCGTGCGTCACCACGCTCTCAAACAGCGCCTGCACCGCGCTGTTGCGCACCTCCGGCATGGCGGGCGCGGGGGACACGAGGAACCAGGTCACGGTGAGCGGTGCACCGCGCGTCGCGGCGGCTGCGGCGGCTCGCGGGGAGGCGGCAGCGGGCGGCAGCATGACGGGCGCCGCAACCTGTACCTCGCCGCGCACCAGGTCCACCAGCACGACGAGGCACTGCAGCAGCAACGCCTCGTACGCCGCCGGCTCCAGCGCAGACCGTGGCGCGCCATGCACGCTGGGCGCCAGCGGCGGCTTGCCCGCCGCCCCATGCAGCACCGGCGGCGCGGCGGCGGGTGTGGGTGGCGCCACCCACGCCCGCAGCGCGTCCATTAGCTTCCAGGTTTGGGAAATGGCGGTGAGCGCCACGTTGAGGACGTAGCGCTGGCGCGCAAAGAGCGACAGTACAAGCGCCATGTAGGCGAGGCCCTCCAGCGGCATGCGGTCCAGAAAGTCGTCGCACACCAGCTCCAGGATGCGGAACGCCTCCTCCACCAGGTCTGTCACCACAGCCGCGCTCAGGTTGCGGGTGTGCGTGTCGGGCACCTCAAACAGGCACGCTGGCAGGATGCGCGTAATGAGGTCGCGCGAGGCGCGCAGCAGCGGCGCACACTCGGCGGCGGGCGTGCGCGTACCCGCCTCCTCCTCCCCGCCGCTGCTGGGTGCCGTCGGCAGCGCGTCCACGCCCAAGCCCACGGACGCCGTCGCCACCGCATGCAAGATGCCCAGCACCACACTCCACCCGCCCTGGCTGTCTGCCACTGCTACTCCCGCCCCCGCGCCGGCAGGGGCGGTTGGGCCGGACAGCACGCCGCCCGTCTCCTCCACGATGCGGGGCAGCGCGCCCACCGCCTCCAGCCGGCAGTCCGCGTGCGGCGTGCGCCAGTACTCCAGGAGGGGGCTGAGCAACGCCACCTGCGGCACCGCCCCGCGTGCCAGCGACCCGGCCGCCTCACCGCCGCCCTCCGCGCCGCTGCTGCGCTGGCTGCGGCGCACCGCACTCGGCGGCTCGCCCAGCTGCAGCATGTGCGCAATCGCCAGGTCCGCCGCCGCATTAAGGCCGTACTGGCGCACCGCCGTACTGCGGCTGCGCGCCAGTACACGCAGCAGGGCGCTCACCGGCTCCCACACGCACGCCAGCCGCCACACGTTATGCGCGCACGTCTCCATCAGCCGCGTCAGCGCAAACGGCGGGCTGGCGTACTTCCCTGACGGCATGCCACCCACCGCGCCGCTGCTGCCACCGCCACCGCCCGCCCGCTGCCGCCGCCGGTCCCGCTCCGCCGCTGACTCCGCCGGCGCCAGTACAACCGTCACCCCGCCGCCGCCGCCGCCCTCCTCCTCCTCGCTGCCACCATCTTCCTCCGCCACCTCAGCCATCAGCTCCCGTGCGTCATCCGCCGCCGCCGCCTCCAGTGAGAACACATCCGTGTTGCTCGCCGCCTGCCGCCGCATGGCGCGCGCATTCTTTGGCGCGCGCCCCCGTCCACGCTGCCGGCCCGCCGGCACGCCGCCGCCACTAGGCACGCCAGCAGCGCCCCCTCCACCGGCGCCGCTGGTGGGCGTGGGGGGTGAGCCAGCCAGCAGGGCGGCGGGCGTGTCAGCCAGCTCTGCGGTGGCGCTGTCTGCAAATGCGGTGATGGTGAGGTCACTCAGCGCAGACACGACGTCCCGCAGCGCGGCGTCGCTCAGGTGCACCGTGCTCTCAAATAGGGTTGCCAGCGCAGCGGACAGCACCGCCAGCTCGTCGTCCGGCGCACTGTCATCCTCGTCATCCGAATCCAGCCCGCCGCCGCCGCCGGCGCCGCCACCCAGCGACGACGACGGCAACGGCGGCAGCATGCCCACTACCAGGCCACCAGCGGGCGCGGAGGCGCGGCGCGCGCGCAGCAGGTCCAGCAGCCCGGCAGAGTGTGGCGTGCCAGCCAGCACGGCGGGCGTGCGGCGGCGTGCAAAACGGCGGAGGGAGGCGGCGTTGCGGTCGTCGGACACCAAGCGGTCAAACTGCTCAAACGTGTCAATCAGCGCCACCCACGACACGCCCAGCACGCCGCCCAGGCAGTGTGCAATGTTGAACAGCGTCTTGAGCACCAGCAGGTGCTTGGGCGTCAGCTCCGAGCTGTCGCCTGCGCCCGTCACGCGCGCGTCCGTGCCCAGCAGTGTGGCGGCAATGGCGTTCACACCCGCGGTGGGGTTCCAGCGCGGCAGCGCCATGCGGCACAGGTTGACGAGCAGCGCGTCGCGTGCGGACGCCAGGTCCAGCGCGCCGCACGCGTACGCAAACGCCTGGTACGCCTTCAGCGCGTACGCGCAGATGGCCACCGCCTCCGACGCGTCAATCGCGGTGGACAGGCCCTGCAGCACCAGCCGCCACGCGCCCGCCACCAGGGTGCGCATGGCGGCCTCGGGCGGGTACAGGGCGTCCATGCCTGCCACTGGCAGCGGCACGCCCAAGCCACCCACACGTCCGCTCGGTACTGGTGCGGGTGGCGCGGCGGCGGTTGATGGCGGCGGGATCGCTGTTGCTGCAGCTGCGGCGTCGCTGCCACCGGCGCCGCCCAGCGGCATTGTGGAGGCACGGCGGGCGGGCGCCTCCAGCAGGGACAGGTGCTGGCGCGCAGACTCATCCTTCAGGCTGGCCGCCGCAAAGTGCGCATGTGTCACGCTGACGACGCCCGCGGGGGCGCTGCTAGGTGCAACGGGAGCGGGCGCTGGCGCACTACTGACTGCCGCTGCCGCCGCCGTTGCCGCTGCCGGCGCCGGCGTGGCGGCGGCTCGTGAAGCGTGGTCAGCACCCAACGCCAGCCCCACTGCCACGTTGACCACCACCTCCAGCAGCAGTAGCGGCAGGGCGGCGGCACGCACGCCAGGCGGCGGCGGCACGGCATCGCCTGCTGCATCGCCGGCGCCGCCGCTGCCGCTGCCGCCGCCGCCCGCGCGGTCTGCCAACGACGCCGCGGCGGCAGTCACCAGCGCCACCGAGGCACCCGCTACCGAGCCAACCAGGCCCAGCAAGCCGGTAGGTGCGGCAGCGGCAGGCATGTAAGCCGCCGCCGCTGCCAGCGCCGGCACCAACCCACCCGCGCTGCTGCTAAATACGTGTCCGTCTGCATCCGCGCATCCTAGATTGGCAAGCGGCCGCCGGCCGTGCACGACTGCCGCCGCATCCATGGCCTCCAGCGTGAACCCAAAATCATAGTCATCAGCGCCCTCGTCACCGCCGTCATCATCGCTGGATGCGCGCGTCGCGGGTGTCGTCGCGGGCGCCCGCGACGACCGCCGGTCGCCACCTCCGCTGCTGCCGCCGCCAATACTACTGCCGCTGCCGCCGTCACCGCCGATCGCCCCGCTGCTGCCCACCGCCGTCAGGCGGCCAAACGTGCGCCGTGCCTGGCGGGTGGCCCCATCACTGCCACCTGCAGTGGCACCACCGCCGCCGCCAGCGGCTGCTGCAGCGGTGGATGCCGCGGCAGCCGCCTTGGCCAGCCGCTGTAGCAGCAGGACCAGCGCCTCCAGCAGGTGCACCATTTCCCGCCGCGGCGCCCCTGGCGCGCCAGCGGCGACTGCCGCGCCGGCGTCAGCGCCGATACTGCTGCCAGCCAGGTCATAGGTGTAAAATAGGCTGCACACGACCGCGGGTTGTAGCGTGATGGAGTGCAGCGTCTCTAGCAGCAGCGTGCATTTCCACACCGGCATGGGCCCCAGCGCCACCGCTGCCACCGCCGACATGAGGTCTTCGTCGTCGCCGGCGCCTAGTGCGCCAGCGCCAACCACGCCGCTACTGCCGCCGCCACTACCACCCGCCGCACCACCACCACCACTGCCACTGCCACCACCACTGCCGCCGTCGTCGCCGCGCAGTGCGCTGCCGCTGCTGCCGCCACCCATGCGCTTGTGCGCCTCTGCCAGGATACGCGTGCCGGCGGAGCCAAAGCGGTCAATGGCGCGGCTGGCGTTGGCGCCCAGGTCCTCGCCGCCCGCCGCCGCATACACCATGCGGACGAGGAGGGAGAGGAGGGCGCGGCAGGGGGCGGGGCAGACGCGGTGCAGCTTGGACAGGGTGGAGCGCGCGATGCGGGCAAACCGGAGGAGGAGGGGGAAAGAGAGCTGGAGGGGCAGCTGGCGGAGGAGGAGGGGGACAAGGAGGGTGCGCGCCAGGTCTTGGAACTGGCCGATGGCGGCAAACAGGAAGGCGTGCTCACGGGTGGCGTACTCGATGAGGTCAGCAGCCAGGGTGCGCGGCACGGGGACGGTGCGCTTAATCCACTGCGGCGGCAGGCCGCCCGCCACCAGGATGGCGTCCTGCAGCAGCAGCTTGCAAGCGGCCGCCATGGAGGGGCTGTCGTCGCGAATGGTGAGAGTGGGCCCCGGCGCGGTGGCGGCCGCCGCCGCCGCCTCGCGCTCCGCGCGCTCAAACATAAGCGCCGTCGTCTGCTGGATGGTGGCGGCGGCGGCGTGCTTCAACACGGGCGAGCGGTCGCGCAGGTAGCCAAACGCCATGGACAGGAGGGCGGACACGAGGCGGCCGTCGGGGTAGTGGCGCGGCTGTGACAGCAAGAGCGGCAGCGACTGCAGCACCTTCAGCCGCACCTCCTCCTCCGCGTGGTCTGCCTGCAGCTCCAGCACGCGCACAATGTTGGCGTACTCGGTGGCGGGGATGGCGTCCGCCGTCACAAACCGCTGCACCGCCGCCAGCGCGGTGGTGAGCAGCCGCTTGGCGGCGTCGCCGTGGTTGCACGCCACAATGAAGGGGTGCAGCAGGCCGGACAGCAGCGCGGCATGCTTCACGGCGTCCAACCCCGCGGCGCCCACCGCCGGCCCCGCCGCCGTCGCCGCTGCCGCCGCCGCCGCCTCGCCCGCCGCCACGATGGCGGGGCCCGACTTGCGGATGTCTGCCAGCACGCGCTCCGCCGCCTCCTTCACGCCCGGGTGCGTCCGCCGCGCCTCCTGCGCCAGCGACGCCAGGTCCGCCTCCACCACGCGCAGGAACGCCGCCGCCGCCGCCATGGTGGGGGCTGGGCGTGGGGGGGGGGGGGGGGGTGGACGCGACACCCAGGCAGTCGTGCTGGCTGCTGCTGTCAACCCCGAGCTTGTACTGCTAGCACTCTTGCACCAGCAGTCAATGAACACCACCACCAGCACCAGCACCAGCAGTACCCTCAGTAGCAGCAATCAGTACCAGCGCCAGCAGTCCTAAGCAAGGCAGCAGTCGTAGTGAGGCAAGTAGAGAGCGAGTAGGCGCCTCGAGGAGGCGGATACGAGGGGGGGAGGGAGGTGGAATGGGGCACTTAAAAGTTTTAAAACACATATACAACTAGAATGTTCCGCAGCATACGCCAGTGCGTTCGCACCTCTGCGTGGGTGGCACCGCAACGCGTATGGTAGTCCCGGTCAAATGCGCGGCTCCCACGATTTCTGTCACCTCAACATCGCCCCCTCCCTTTGCTCAGCTTGACGTCGAGAGTGGAGAGATGAGAGGGGAGGAGAGAGGAGAGGAGAGGAGACAGGCCAATCACAACAGTGTTGTACCGAGAGAGACCACTGCAGTTATTGGTGGGTGTGCAAGAGCAGCGTTGGTAGGACGACTCTCTACCTTTGATTCAGGAGCTATGACATTTGTTCAGCAGTAGGGTATCGAATACATCGATAGAAAGGGGCACTAAGCAGCAGTAGAGAGGAGAGAGAGAGAGGGCTTCTCCCCTCCCCTCTCACAGCAATCCCACCAGTGGGGTAGTTCTTGATAGCAGACCAATTGACACACGCAAATAGAGAGGGAGGGGACACCTCCTACCTCATGTGGTGTGCCTTGTCTACCCAGCTTGTCTCCGAAGTCCCTCCAGCCAGAAACTACACCCCCTCGTTCTGCCCCCCGCCACCACCACCAACAGCATGGCGAGAAGGAGGAACAGCGGCGGGCGGCGGGCGGTGGCAGCGGCGGTGCTGGCAACGGCAGCGGTGGCGGCCTCGTCAGCGGCCGCAGACGCACCCAGCGGCGGGCGGCCAGCCAGCGGCAGCGGACTGTGCCGCAGCAGTGGCGCCGGCGGGCTGACTTTCAACCCGTGGGACGTGCCGCTGCCGCTGGCGCTGACGTCCTGCCCCGCGCAGTCTGCCTTTACCTGCTGCGGCGCGGAGCATGACATATCGCTGGCCAAGTTTGAGACCGCGTGCCGGCTGACGGCGGAGGCGTACGTGTCGCCCGCCACCGCCACCCGCTGCTGCGCGCGGTGGCTGCAGCTGCGGTGCTACGGCTGCGCCGGCGTCGCGACGGCGGGGCAGGCGGCGGGCGTGTGCCGGTCTACCTGCGACGCCGCATACGACGCGTGCGCCGAGGTGATGGTAGCGTGGGACGCCGCCGGGTCGCCCGACCTGTGCACCGCCGACTCGCTGGCGTGTGCACGCCTGCGTGACGTGGCACCCGATGGCGCCGCATTCTGTAGTGCAGCTGGCGTGCCGGTGGCGGCGGAGGGTGCTGTGGCGCCCTGCTACGACGGCCGCGCCATGCAGCCGTCACCCGCGCTGCGGGAGGCGGTGGTGGCGGCACTGTCAGCAGCAGCGAACACCGACGCCGCAAGTAGTGGTAGTAGTGGTGGCGCCAGTGGTAGCGGTAGCGGTAGTGGTGGGAGTGGGAGTGGCGCGGCGGGGGCTGCTGCCGCGGCAGCACGGCAACGGCGCGCGGCGGCGCACCGTGCGCGCAAGGCCGGGGTGCCGACCGACGGCGATGACAGTGACGACGTCGACGCCATCCCGCCGTGGCTGCTGTGGCTGCTCGGCTTGGCGGGCGTGTCTGCCACCAACCACAACTGGCCGCTGCTGCTGGGCAGCGCGCTGGGCGCCGCGTTGATTGCCACCTGGCTGACGACGCGTTGCTTCAAGCCGGCGCCCGCCTACCCGCGTCGGAGCCAGCCACTGGCACCGCCGCCGTCATCAGCCGCTGACACGGCGGCGATGCGGCGTGCATACTACGCTGCCGCTGCCGCCGCGGCCGCAGCTGGCGAATCCGACGCCGGCGGCGTCGATAGTGACTCTGACTTGGAGCCGCCGGACGCTGCAAGAAGTAGTGGCAGCGCCCCCGCGTCGCCTGAGTAGCAGCAGCGTGTAGTAGACACTAATTTAACCGTCAAATTATAATATCAACATGGTCAGCCAACAATAACAAATATAATTAGCTCAGCCCCGCAAACGGGTCACTCGGGTCATAATCAGCCACCGTCGGGGCAGGGACTGGCAATCCGGCGGTGCTGGCGACGGCGGGCGCGGGAGCGGGAGCGGGGGCAGGGGCGCGGGCGGGGGATCCAAAGTCCAGCCCGCCAGGCAGCACGGCAGCGGCAGACGAGCGGCGTGCTGCAGGTGCGGCCGCGCTGCCGCCACCACCAAAGCCACCAAAGGGAGCAGCTGCAGGTGCGGGTGCCGCGCCAAACGAGTCCCAGCTGGCAGTCGCAGCCGGCATGCCAAAGGGATCACCCAGTGGTGCAGCTGCTGGCGCCGGCGCTGGCGCACCAAACGCTGCCATGTCAAATGACCCGCGCGCTGCCGGTGCAGGCGCAGGCACAGGTGCTGGTGCTGGTGCGGGGGCAGCGCCAAACACGCCAAAGTCAACTGCCCCAGCCGCGCGGCTGCCACCGCCAGTGGTGGGGGCAGCGGGGGTGACGGTCGCCATGGTGGTCCGCCGCCGCGCACCTGCTGCACTGGCAGCCGGCGGCTTCAGACCGCCAACACCCACCCCAACGCCGCTGCCGCCACCGGGGCCACGCAATGCTGGCACCGGGGCAGCGGCAGGGGCAGGTAGTCGCGGCGCGGGCGCCGGGGCAGGCGCTGGGGCAGGAGCGGGGACCGGGGCCGGGGCGGGTGCGGGGGCATGCACAGGTGCAAAGGCGTCATCAAACCCAAAGGAAGCAGCAGGCGCTGCGGCACCTGTAAAGGGGTCAAACATGGCGCCGGCAGCAGGCGCTGGGGCGGGAGCAGGCGGGGCGCGCGCCGCCGGTGCGGGTGCCGGTGCGGGTGCGGGTGCTGCTGCTGGCGCCGGTGCAGGCGTGCTCGCGAAGCTGCTGGAGCGTGACACCGCCGCCGGGTCAATGCCGTCGCCAGAGTCCAGCGCCTCGGCGGCCGTTGGTGCAGAGGTGGCGGCGCTGCCAAACGGGTTGCCCAGGAAGCCACGAAGTGCGGCACCCACGCCGGAAGCAGGCGCAGCGGGCGGCGGCAGCGTCCCGAATGGGTTGCCTGGCCGGCGTGATGGCACAGGCGGCGGCGCTGCTGCTGCTGCCGGTGCGGGTGCTGCGGCAGCTGGAGCCGCAACGGGCGACGGCCCGCTGCCAGGTGCCATGATGGTACCGCCTCGTGGTGCTGCCGGCGCTGGCGCTGACGCTGGCGGCGCTGCTGCTGCTGCCGGCAGCGCAAACGGGTTGCCGCGCGAGGCGGACGGCTTTGGTGCCGGTGCGGGCGCTGGGGCAGGCGCAGGAACTGGTGCGGGAGCCGCCGGCGCGTCATCAAAGCTGGTGCCCCAGTCGTCAGCGGTGGCAACTGGCGCTGGTGACGGGGCAGCGGCGGCGGCCGCCGCCACGGTGCGTGCCGGCGCCGCACTCGGCGCGGCAGCTGCACTCTCACTGCTGCTGCCGCCACCACCACTCGCAGCACCGCCACCGCCACCACCGCCGCCGCCGCCGGCCGCACTGCGGCGGGCGGCCGACACGGCGTCCGCCACCGACTCAAAGCCCACCGGCTTGGACGCCTCGCGCTGCTCGCGTGCAAACCGGATGCACGCCTCCAGCGGGCCGGAGCCGGTGATGGCGGCGCGGTGGTCCTTGTACCGCGCCAGCAGGGTGGGCACCGCGCCCTCAAACGACTTGACGGCGGCGCCCGTGTCCTTCGCCGTCTGCATCTCGTACTGCATGACGCGCAGCAGCACGAGCTCCAGGTTGTGCTCCGCCTCCTGCATGGTGAACAGCATGCGGCCGACGGCGCGGTCGCGCACCGCCGTAAACTCGCCCTCCGCCACCGCCAGCTTCTCCTCATTGCGCGTCAGCCGCTCCTCCGTCGCCTTGTCCACCACCTTGCCGCGCAGCTGCGTCTTCCGCTTCGCATCCCGCAGACCCTCTACCTTGTCCTTGTAGTGGTCAAACACCAGCCGCTTGTCGTCCGCCGCCTTCAGGTCGGCGCGCACCTCCCCCAGCGCCGCCGTCCACTCATCCAGCGGCGCCAGCACCGCCTTCTCAAACGCGGCCGTCAGCTTCTCCGGCAGGTCCTTGTCCATGTACGCGTGCACGTCGCGGAACACCTTGAGGAAGGTGGACGCCTCGCTGTCCGTGCCCACCAGCGACTCGCCCAGCTCCGACACCGTGGCCACCATCTGCGCGCGCGCCGCCGGCACCGCCACCGTGGACGCCTTGTTGGACGTTTCCAGCACCTTCCGCAGCAGCGCCACGTCGCGCTCCAGCTCCGTCAGCCGCGCCGCGCCCAGGCTCAGCTCCGCGTCCGCCGTCCGCGACGACAGGCCAATGCCCTCGCGCAGCCGCTGCCCAAAGATACTGGCGCTGCTGGCCATGGTGGCGGGTGCAGGAATGAGGGGAGGAAGGGTAGTGCGGCGGTAGGTGCGGGCAGCCCCTGCTAAAGGGAAACACGCGCGGCGCCACAAAAGTCAACAGGCAGAGTAAAAGTCACCTCTAGGCGCGGCACCTGCGTCACTTGCAGGTGGCCGAGACCGGCAGAACTGTGCGACTGAAGCAGTGGGAGCAGTGGGAGCAGTGGGAGCAGTGAGTGTGAGTGTGAGAACGGGCAAGGGAGAGGAGGGGGGAAGAAGGGAAGAGCGAATCAGTAATGGGATAATTAGGGGGAGAGGGGGTAACACTCCACGAACGCGGGAACCCGTTTGTCGTGGCAATTGGATGCAATTTATGCGCGTTATTTTGTGCGTGCGCGTGCCGTTGTTTTATTGCATATCCCATGATACGCCTCTTCCTTCCCCCCTCGTTGCCTCACTTGCTCTCGACGCCTCTCTCTCCACCTCCTACCGCAACTAGCAACAGTTCCGTCACTCGGGTTGAAACAAAAGGGCACACACATGCACAAGGCCGCAAGGCCGCCAGGGGTGGCGCAACAACACCAACACCATCACCAACGCCAAAAACTCCAACACGGGGGGGCACTATTGTCGATTAATCGGGCTCATCCGCAGAGCCGGTGACAGGCGCGTGGCCAGGGGCAGGCGCAGGTGCGTTGGAAGACGCGGCAGCGGCAGCGGCGGCGGCACCGGTGGGGAGGGTGGAGCCGTCCGCGGCGATGCCAGCGGCGGCGGCGGCCTCCTTGGCGGCGCGGATGGCCTCTGCGCGGCGGGCGATCTCTGCCACGCCCAGCAGCTCGCGGCCGTGCGCCGCCAGCACGCGGCGCAGGCGCTGCAGCAGGAGGGTGGCGCGCACGGAGATGGAGACGGGCAGGTAGGCGGTGATGTACAGCTCGTCGCGCACCGACAGGTGCGTCATGGCGTTCGGCTGCGCCATCACTGACAGCAGGTACTTCTTCAGCGGCAGGATGGCGGCGTCGCGGTCGGTCGCGCTCGCATCCTTCGTCTCCTTCCCCGCCGCCGCCGCTGCCGCCGCCACCGCCACCTCTGGCCGCCCCTCCGCGTCCACAATCTGTGCCGCCCACAGCGGCGCCTTGCCGTACCCAAACTTTGGCTCCGCCTCTGCGGCGCGCAGCCACTCCTCCGCCTCAAACGCCAGCGTGTCGTCCTTCACCAGGTACTTCTCCGCCAGCGCCGGCGCCAGGTTGGCGGCGCGCAGCAGCCAGTTTAGGTGCTCGATCGTCGCCTCAGGGCTGCCAGGCTGCGTGCCGTGGAACCAGCCGTGCATGATGTCCCACACACGCTGCTGCCGCATGCCCGCCAGCGCGTCCGGGATGAGCAACTGCGCCTCGGCGATGTGGAACAGGCCGCGCACCGTGTCCGCGTTGGCGGCGCTCACCGCCGACGCCAGGCACTTCACAAACCGGTTGGTGAACGGGCGGTCGCCGTACGACAGGTGCGCCGCCACCTGCGCGATGGCCTCCGGGTTGGCGCCAAACGGCGACGGGCAGTGCGTCGCCGTGTCCTCCGACTCGTACGCCAGCAGCACGCCCCACACCGCCTCCGCGTACACCTTGTTCAGCGACGTCGACTTGTCCGCGATCACCGTGTCCGTCAGCGCGAACCCCTCCGGCGCGTCCGGCCGCGCCCGCACGCGCTTGCCGTCCAGCACCGGGAACACGTTCTCACGCTCCGCGTCCACCAGCGCCGGCTCCGTGTGCTTGATGTCCTCCGCCTTGGCCACGTTGTGCCCGTTGTGCACGACTGCGGATGCGAGTGTGGGTGGGATGTGTGGTGGTGTGGGCGTGTGGCGTTGTGGATGCGGTGTGTTGTGACCCCCGACTCCACGTACAAGGCGCCTTGGTGCGCAACAGGCGCTCCAGCGCCGTGCCGTGGTCACGCAGCAGCGGCAGCATGCCGGCGCGCGACCGCGCGGCAAAGGCGGCGTCCAACGGCGACGCGGGCGGCAGGCACTGCGCGCCGCAGGGCGGCACCCACCAGTGCGACGTCAGCGGCGACAGCAACTGCGGGTCGCGCGCCAGGCCCGGCACCACCGGCCACGCTGCCGTCTCTGCCGCCCGGTCTGCCGCCACCCGGCGCAGTGCCGCCGTCGTCTCCTCCACATCCGTCGGCACACCGGCGGCGGGGGGCGACAGGGGCGGCGGGCAGCCCGCCGCCTCTGGCCACGCAATGCCGTGCGTCTGCGCCGGCACGGGGCCCAGTACCACGCTGAGCGGCGACGCTGGCGCCCACTCGTCGTTGCCCTTCGTGTTCACGCTGCGCAGCAGCAGCGCCACCGTGTCCAGCGCGCGCGTCCAGTTGGGCGGCGTGATCTTGGCGCCGATGGTAGGGCGCTTGCGCGCCACGCCGCCGGCGTTCAGACTGGCGATAAACGGCGACTGGCGGGGACCCAGGGACAGGTCCAGGATGCTCTCCACCGCACACAGCGGGCTCACCAGCCCCTGCCGCGTGCGGTAGCCCGCCACCAGCAGCCGATGCGTCACCTCTGCCGCAAAGGTCGCCAGCGACCCACTGCTACCGCCTGCGCCACCCGCAGCTGCGGCTGCCGCCGCTGCGCCGCCGCCGCCGCCGCCGCCAGCAGCGCCGCCTGCCGCCACGCCGCGGGAGTACGCGCGCAGCGCCTCCGCGCCGGCAGTCATCGCCGCTGCGTTGCGCAGCACCGGGCTGTCCTTTGGCACCGCCATCACGAGCGGGATGCCGGTGCCGTACCCAAACCGCGCCACGTCGTACACCAGCCCAAAGTACGTGTTCATGTACTTCCAGTTGGTCGCCACCGCGTCCAGCACGTCCTGCGACAGCAGGTGCGCCAGGAAGCGGCGCGACTCGGTCACACCCGACGCCACCGCGCCAGTGCGCTTGGCCCCCACGTGCTCCACGAACGGCGGCAGGCTGCGCGCCTCCTCCGTGTGCCCGCCCAGCAGCGCCACCAGCGCCGCCGTCAGCACGCGCGCCAGCGAGCCGCGCACCAACGCCACGGTGCACCGCAGCAGCGCCTCGCGCAGCACGTCGTAGCCGTTGGCCAGCGGCTCCCGGCACACCGTCAGGATGGCGCGCGCCGCGTCCACGTGCGTCGCCGCCAGGCGCGCCAGCGTGTACGCGGCGTGCGGCACCAGGTGCACGTGCGCGCTCTTGGCCAGCGGGCCAAACACGTACTGCATCAGCGCGCGCGTCACGTCGCCAATGGGCACCGCGCTGGGGTTGCACCGCAGCGACATGCCCATGGCGGTGGAGTAGCCCTTAATCGTGGCGTTGTACGCCTCGGTGCCGCGCGCCTTCGCCGCATCCACATCGGCCGTCAGGGTGTTGGTGAAGCGCTGCCACGCCGGCGCGTCGTCATCCAGCGGCGGCGCGCTGGCGCTCGACAGCGCCACCGCCTGCACCCCGCTCTGCCGCGCCATCGTGTCCGCAAACGTATGCATGAACAGCGCGCCGTCCACATCCACCGCGGCGCACAGGCGCCGGAACTGCGCGTTGTCGGCGACCACGTCCGCCACCACGCTGCGCGGCATGTCGCCGCGCCCCGAGCCGTCCAGCGGCACAAGCTCGTGCGGCAGCACATGCAGGGTAGCGGTACTACCGGCACCACCCGCCGCACCGCCGCCGCCCGCCGCGCCACCGCCACCACCACCCGCCGCCGCTGCTGCTGGCGCCGCCGCCGCCGCCGCTGCCGCCGGCGCGAGGTGCGGCACGTCCGCCGCCGCCACCTCCACCGGCGCCTTCACGCGGCGCTCGTACACCAGCATGTACGCGTTCTTCATGACGGGCACCTCCGTCGTCACGCCCGCCTGTGTCTTGGTGTCCCACGACACCGACGTCGTGGTGCCGCCAAAGCACTGCTCCGCGATGGTGGCGGGGTTGAAGTTGGACACGGAGGAGTCGTTAAACTCCATCCAGCGGCCGGCGTAGGAGTGCGGCGCAGCGGCGGCGGCCGCCACCTCTGGCGGCGGTGCCACGCCCGCCAGCGTCGCGCGCTCTGCCGCCTTGGCGTACGCGCGGCCACCGCGCTCCCGGATGAAGGAGTAGTAGTGGCCGGACTCGAGCGAGCCGGTGTGCACCACGATGCCCACCAGGTCGTAGTCGTACGCGCCGGGCGCGGCGGCGGGCACCTCTGCGGCTGCCGGCGGCGGCGGCGGGGGCGCCGGCACCGCCCGCCCCGCCGCCGCCGCCTCCTCCGCCGCCACTGTCCACTCCGCCATCGCCGCCTCGTGCGCCGCCGCCAGCGCCGCCGTCTGCTGCGTCATGTACGCCTCGTACGAGTACGGGTACAGGTCCAGCGTGTCGGGGAACTCAAACCGGTTGTTCAGCTTGTTGGGCATGCCCGTCTCGTAGTTCATCTCGAACCGCTTGAGGTGCACGATGAGCGTGTTGGCGGTGGCGCCGATGGTGTTGCGCTTGCGCAGCGTCGTGCGCTTTTTGCACGCGTCGCACGCATATTCCGTGATGTCCTCCCACGCCACGAACGCGTCCAGGCTGGCCTTCATGCTGCCCTGCGTCACGCCGATGGACAGGCACACGTTGGGCTCCGACGACGACCGCATGGTGCCGCAGCCGCCGGTGCAGAACCGCGCCTCCCGCGTCTCAATGGCAAACACCTGCTGCACCAGGCGCGCGCGCGGCGTGCCCTTCAGCGCAAACTCGATGCGGTCCAGCAGCGTCGTCAGGTACTCCTGCGCGTCCTGCTGCACCAGCACGTTGATGGGCTTGCCGTCGTAGTCCTTGTACGACGCGCACCACGGCGTGGGGTCGTAGTGCTTGCGGTCGGTGAGCTCCAGGAAGCCAAACATGCGCTGCAGCTGGTACAGCGGCGCGTCCGCCCGCTCCTTCTCGCCGCCCGCGCCCTCAAACTTGGGCACCGACAGGATGCCGTACCGGAACGCCTCGCACATGAAGAACTGCTGCATCAAGCTGTTCATGTAGCAGATGCAGCCCAGGTTGCGCAGGCCGGCGTAGCCCGTCGCCGCCAGCGCGTCACGGTTGGCGGGGTCCTGCCGCCAACCCGCCGGCATCGCCAGCAGCGTGCCGCCGCGCGCCGCGTCAGCGGCGTCGTAGTTGGCGCGCGCCTCGTCCACCATCGCAAACGCCACCCGCGCCGCCGCCCGCCCGCTGCGCCGCGTCAGCGCGGAGAGCAGGCCCAGCGCCGCGCGCCGCGACAGCGAGGTCTTGCACTTGGGCGACGCGCCACCGCCGCCCACCGGTACGTGCACCATGCCGGGCACCCCGCCGTCCACCACGGCGTCTGGCGACGCGGAGTACAGGCAGGTGTGGAAGAGGTATGCAGCCAGGTCGGCGCCCAGCAGCGCATCGCCCTCCTTCCCGCGCCCCGGCATGGGCGCCGACGCCAGCGGGTGGCCAGTGGCGTCGCCAACGGCAGCCGTGACGGGTGACAGCGCCAGGTCGCCCGCCAGCGCGCCGTTGCCCTCCACCAGCGCCGTCAGCAGGCGCAGGGTGCCCACCAGCACGTGGTCCACGCCTGCTGTCACGCTCGTCACGTCGCCCTCCACCGGCACCGGCTGCGCCGTGAAGTTGGCCACCACGTTCAGCGCCGCAATCTGGTCGGACGCCGCCAGCAGCACGGGGGAGGCCTGCGTGGTGACGGGCGGCGGCACGCCCTCCAGCGGCGTCGCCAGCGCCACGCCGCCATCGCTGCCCGGCAACGCCGAGCCCGAGAACGATGCAAACTCGAGCGGCATGGGCGTCACACGCACGTACGCGCGCCCGCCCACCAGCGCTGCCGCCTTGGCGTCCGCCAGCGCCGCGCGTGCGCTCGCCACCACGTCACGGCCCTCCACGCCGTCTGGCAGCAGGGCGGGCGGCGGGGGTGGGCGGGTGGGTGGCGCAGGCGCAGGTGCCGGTGCCGCCGCGGCAGAGGGGCCGGTAGGCGGCGGCGGCGGCGGCGCAGCCGGCTCGCTAGCTTTGCCCCACCCAGACGCCACCAGCTGCTGCATCTGCAGCTCGCCGCGCGCCATCGCCGCCCCTGCCGCGCCCTCCACCGTCGGCGCCGTCTTCACCGCAGCCACCAGCTCGCCCACCAGCGCCAGCAGCGGCGCGGGGAGGGCAGCAGCCGCAGGCACCGCACCAGCGCCGGCGCCGTCGGCCGCCGGCAGCGGCACCTCTGCCGCCACCGTGCCGCGCAGCAGCACCTCTGTCAGCGCGTACACCAAGCTGGCGCACCGCACCGCGCCGCTGCCGGCGGGCGACTTGTGCGTGGGGCGGCGCGCCAGCAGCATGGCCAGGATGGCGGCATGCGCGTGGCGGCCGCCGCCGACCGCGGTCGCCGTCAAGGCGGCGCGCGCCGCCGGCGTGTCGCCGCCCGCTGCCGGCAGTGCCGCCGCCAGCGCCGCCAGTGACGTGGCCGTCACGCACCGCAGCTGGTACGCCACGTGCGTCTCTGCGCTGTACGTTGCAGCGTCTGCCTCGTCGCCGGCGGTGAGCGCCGCCCACGCCAGCGCGTCAAAGGCGGCGGCGGCGTCGGGCGTGGCCTGCGTGGACGCCCACACGCCCGGCACACCCACAGCCAGGCAGCACCACGTCTCCAGCGCGTCAAACAGCAGGCGGCCGTACACATCCGCCTCTGGCGCGCCGGCGCCACCGTACGCCGTCACCGCACGCGGCACGCCCGCCGCCACCGCACCGCCCACCCACGCCAGCAACGTGGACGCCAGGGTGGCGGGCGCGACAGCAGCCAGCACTGCGTCCCGCTCACCTGCCGTCGCCGTCGGCACACCCGACCCCGCCGCCACGGCTGCCAGCGGCATACCCGCGACTGCCGGCACCGTGCTCGCCAGCGCTGCCCGCGTGGTGGCAAGCAGCAGGTGCATCGTTACCGCGGTGGCAAAGTACGCTAGCGGATTCACTGTGCCGGCGGCCACGCTGCGACCCACGTCACCGCTCAGCGTCGCCGTCACGTTGGCCGCCAGCCGGCGCAGACCAGGCCCGCACACAAATGCCGCCTGCACCGCGCGCGTCGCCTCCACCTGCGCGTCGTCGTGCCACGCTGGCACGGTGCCGCCAGCAGTAGCGGCGGCGGCAGGTACTACGCCCTCGCCCCCCAGCGCATCCGCGCCGCCCGCCGCCACCACCGCCTCCGTCGCCCACTCGCTCTCAATGCGCTCCGCCTGCGATAGCAGGCCGGCGGCGTCCTTGCCGCCCACCACGCGGCCCGCCGCAGCGGTAGACAGCACGCCGCGCGCCTCCCGCCCGCGTCCGCGCGCCACCGCGGCGCGCACCGCCAGCGCGGCGTACAGCGCACGACTGGGGGATGCCGAGCCTGGCAGCACGGCCTCCCCCTCGCGCGCACCCGCGCCCGCCCCCGCCTCCGTCACGCTCGCCAACGCCGCGCTGTAGCCGGCATGTGTGGGCAGGCGGCAGAGGAGGCGCCACAGGTCGGCGGCGGCGTACTGCGGCAGCGCGGCTTCACACTCGCTGCCCTCCGCCAGCGCCAGCAGCACGTTCATGTGCGCCGCACTGCCCGCCAGCAGCTGCGCCGGCAGCAGCGCGTGGCGCGCCAGCGCGGACTGGATGCGTGTCACCAGCGCCGCCGCCGCGCCCTCCGCCGTCATGGTGGCGCTGGCAGGCGCCAGCCCCAGCGGGCCGGCGGCGGTGGTGGCGGCAGCAGCAGCAGTCCGCGCCGCCTGCCCCGTGCGGTTCAGCACCGGCAGGGAGGCGCCGTCACGCAGGCCCACCTGCGCCACGGTGCGACCCAGCAGCACGCCCTTCACCTCCCGCGCCCGCGCGTCGCCGCCCGTCACCGCCAGCGTGGGGATGACGATGCGGAAGGCGTCAACGGGCAGGTGCAGCAGCTGTGACACGGTGGTGCGCAGCACGCCCAACGGCTCGTTCGCATGAATACGCACCTTCACGTCCTCCGCGCGGATGACGCGCTTCACGGGCAGGCCACCCGCACCACCGGCGCCTGCAGCACCCGCAGCACCGCCGCCGCCGCCGCCGCTGCCGTCCTCCTTGCCATCGCTGCCGGTCCGACGGCCTGGCGGCAAGGCAGGCCCAATGGCAGGCGCATCGGCGTCGTCCAGGACAATTACCGAGTCTGCGTCGCTGTCCACCTCCTTGCTCTCCTTCCCCTCGCTGGCGCCGCCGGACGCGCCGGCAGCCGTGGAAGCAGCAGCGGCGGCGGCGGCCGCAGTATCGGCACCGCCGCCCTCCGCCGCGCCGCCTTCGGCGTACACCTTCAGGTTAATGTTGAGGCGCACCGTGATGTAGCCGCCGCCCATCGTGTCTGACGAGTGGCTGCCGACATTGAGCGCGCGCCGCGCCGCACCCAGCGCCTCGCCCGCCACTGCCGTCAGCATGGCAGCTGCCGCCGGCGTGCCGCGCGCCCATACCGCGTGTGCCTCTGCCAGCGCCTCTGCCAGCTCCGCGCGCACCTGCGTCGCCTCATCCTCCGCCTCGTCCAACATGGACTCAATGAGCGCCACGGAGCGCGTGACCAGCTGCTCGGCACGCACACCCGCGCTATGCGCACCCGACGCCGCGCCGGTGCTGTGCTCCCGGCTCACCGTCACCGCGGCATCGTCGGCGTCCCACGGCGCGCCCCACCGCGGGTTGCACGCCGTGGTGGTGGTGATGAACCGCATGCAGCGCTCAATGTTGCGGCGGCGGAAGTCGCCCAGGCGCGACGCCAGGTCGTCGGACAGGCGCTGCTGCAGGGATGACAGGAAGCTGACGGCGGCGGCGGCGACGACGGGGTCCGCCACCTGCAGCGTCAGCGTCCACAGCGTGTCCAACCCCGCCAACTCCAGCGACGTGACCCGGAAGCCATCCACCGGCCCGCCTGCCTTGGGCGTGGCCGCCGCCGCCTCTGTCGCGCCGCCGCCACTTGCAGCCGCCGCCGCCGCTGCGCCGCCCGCGTCGCCGTGTGCCGCAGGCTTGGGCGGCGTGGGCAGCACGCCGCCGCCCTCCGCCAGCTTGGGCGCAGCAGCGGCGGCGGCGCCAGCGCCCGTCGCTGTCGTTGCCAGGCCGCCGTCCGCCGCCGTGCCCATGCGCTCAATGCCCACGCCGGTGTGCACCACGGTGCCCAGCTTGCCGTTGGTGTACAGGAAGAAGGCGCGCCACGCGGTGAACAGCGCGGGGTCCAGGCTGGCGGCGCGCACCAGGAAGGCGGGCGTGTTGAGGCGCTCGTTGAAGATGGTGACGACGACGTCGGGCGCAATGTACAAGCCCGTCGTGTCCGCCAGATGCGCCAGGGAGGGCAGGTCGGCGGGTGGCGTCGCAGCGCCGCTCGTCACGCCCTCCGCGCGCGCCAACATGGACACCGCCTGCGTAAACCACGCCACCGCCAGCGTGCGGTGCGTGGAGGTAAGCGCGTCAGTGACGGCGGTGTCCCACAGCGCCAGCGCGTCCGCCGCCGCCACCGTCAGGTTGGAGACAGACAGCAGGTGGCCCAGCGTGGAGAAGATGCCGCGCACGCCGGCCGCAAACTTGGTGAGCGCCCACGAGGCGCCCTCCCGCGCGCCGCCCGCCGCCACAGCCACCACCTCCGTCACGGCGCCGACGGTGGGTGCGTCCACCTCCGTGACGGCGCGCGTGCCGCGCGGCGACGCCAGGCTGGCAGCAGGCAGGAACACCATCGTGTCATCCACGCCCGCCAGCAGCGTCGCCACGTCACTCGCCGGCTTGGCCGCTGCCGCTGCCACAACCTCGTCCTCACACTCCTTGCCGTCGCCCGCACGCGCGGCGTCCACGGCAGCCAGTGACGGCACGCGCGCTGCCGCCATCTGCCGCTGCGCCAGCCCCGCAAAGTCATGCAGGTACTGCAGTAGCACGTGCAGCAGGCCGTGCCGCGTGTTCAGCACCGTCACCACGTCGCCCATGCCCAACTGGTCATCCCGCAGGGTTGCCGGGTCCACCGGCGGCGCGGGTGCCGGCACCGGCGCCGGCGCCGGCGGTGCTACCGGCTGCGGCGGCGCCGTCTTGGCCGCGCCCTCCGTCGCCTTGCTGTCGGAGCCCTTGTTGTCCGCGCCCCCCACTGCGCTTGCCACCGCGTTTGCCAGCGCCGCCATGGCCGCCGCAACGGCTTCCTTGGACACCGTGAAGCTGGAGACGATGGCGGCCACAGAGGCAGGCATGGTGCTCGATGCCCCTGCCGCCCCTGCCGACCCCGCCGCCGCCGTGGTAGCAGTGCCGGGGCGGGCGGTAGGGTAGGTGTCAATGATGCCGCGCAGCAGGGTGAGGGCGCGCGGCGCGTAGGCGCGGCCCACCACCAGGTCAATGCACAGGCGCGCGTACGGCATGCGCAGCAGTGCCAGGGAGGAGTGCTGCAGCGCGGTGAGGAGGGCGGCATGCGCGGCGTCAGCAACGGCGACAGGCACGGTAGCGGCGGGCGCCGCCACAAGGGCACGCCATGCCGCAGAAGCCGCCGGCGTCAGGTCGCCGCCTGGCGCCGGCGGCAGGCCCAGCGCGAGTGCCGCGAGAGCGGCGGTGGCGCGGCGCACGACCGCAGACTCAGCGACAGCGGCGGGCGCGTCGTCGCCGGCGGGCTTGGCAGGCACGCGCGGGTTGCTCATGACAAGCGCCGACAGCAGCTTGATGGTGGCGGCGCTGTACACGACGGGTGCAGTGATGCCCGCCGCGCCAGCCGCCGCCGCCGCTGCCGCCGCTGCTCCGCCGGGGCCGGCGGAGGGGGATGGGGTGGAGCCGCCGTCTGCAGCGCCAGACGGCGCGGCCGTGCCAAACGCGGCAGCGGCAGCGGCGGCGGCAACGCCGGTCGCCTCCCCAATCGACGGCGCCAGCAGGTGCGCCAGCACGCGCTCCGCCGCGACGGGCGGCAGCTCGGTGGCCACCTCCGCCAGCAGCGCCGTCACCGCCTCCGAGTCGCCCTCGCTGCCCAGCGCCATGCTGGACATGACGTCATCAATGACGGCGGGCGTGAGCAGGGAGGGCGGCGCATCACCGGCGCCCGCGCCGCCCGCGCGCTCCCGCTCCTTCTCCGCCACGCGCGCCATGTCGCTGTGCAGCAGGCGCAGCACGTCGCCGGCGGTGCGCACCATCTGGCGGTGGTGGTGCGTGACGCAAAAGTCCTTCACCAGGCCGGAAGACACCACCCACGCCGCCACGGCGGGCACGGGGAGCCAGGTGGCGCGCGGCCAGCGCCGGTAGTCGGTGCCGGTGCCGTAGTGCGACACGCCGGTGGGGTGCAGCGCGCGGTTTAGCGCGAGGGAGCGCACCTCGCCCAGCAGCTTCATGCCGTCCAGCCGGCGCATGATCTGCGAGCTGGTGAGGCAGCGCTGCGTGATGGCAAGGAGGACGCGCTCGGCGCGCGCGCCCGCCGCCTCGGGGTCGCCCCCCTCCACGCGGCGCGCCAGGCGACGCAGGCTGCGAATGAAGGTCTCCGCATTGTCCTTGGACAGCGTGCGGATGGCCTCCTCATCCATGCCCGCCACGAAGCGGTCCACAAACGCCAGCCAGGGCGTAATGACGGTGGTGACGAACCAGGGCGTGTACAGGTCCGCGGCGTCCGACAACGTGGAGCTCCAGTCCGCCACCCACTCAAACGTCTCAGGCCGCGCGGCATCGCCGGCGCCGCCGGCGCCCGCCGCCGCCGCGTGCGTGTTGTTGATGCGTGCCAGGAAGCGCGACACGGTGGTCACAGACGTGGTGCGGCCGTCGGGCGTGGTGGCGGGCTGGGCGCACGCCCAAAAGTGGTTCACCATCTCCGCAAAGAGGGGGCCCTTGACGTACGGCGCGCCGGTGACGGGGCGCACCACCACCGCCACGCCGGAGGGCGGGTCGGCAGCCAGCGCCTCGGCCGACGGAGGGTCACGCTCCGCCTCGTCCTCAAACGGCACGGCACCCGTGCCGCGCGCGCCGCCCGACCGGTAGTTCAGGCGGTCCAGGCGGCGGGAGGCGACGGGTACCCACTCGTCAAACTTGGCGCCCCAGCCCAGGTAGGACACGCGCAGCTCCACGGTGGCGGCCAGCGGCGCGTCGCCGGCGGGCGAGCCGCGCGGCTTCACGTCCAGTACCACGCCCTGGTACCACTTCTTGGACTTGTCCTGCAGGTCCAGCAGGCTGCCCACGCGCCAGTTCGTGCACCGCCACGCCACCTCGTCGGCCGGCGCCACGTCAGGCGGCGGGACGGCAGGCGCGGCGGCGGCGGCGGGCGTGGCACCACCGCCACCCTCCGCGCCCACATCCGTGCCGCAAAACCCGACGCGCGTGCCCATGGGCGCCACGCGGTAGGCGTCATCCAACGAGATCCAGAACCGCTCCGTGGTGGCCAGGTCCTCCATGCACAGCTCCGTCTGCGTGGGCGACAGCTCCACCACGCGCGCCATCACCCACCCGCCCTCCTCCATGCGCAGGTCACACACGTCATCCGGCCGCAGCTGCGAGATGAAGGTGTCATCAAAGGCGTCGGCGCTGCTCGCAGCCGCCAGCGCAGGCGCCGCGGCGGGCGGCGGGGCGGCTGCGTCTGTGGGAGTGGCAGGTGTGGGTGTGGGCGTCGCAGCAGCTGCAGCCGTAGCAGCAGC
>ERZ778022.1805-NODE-1805-length-25698-cov-5.528526_pt1 | contig 25698 bp, 13 predicted proteins | sample MGYA00375752_ERZ778022 | MGnify/ENA primary metagenome ERZ778022 (study PRJEB29350, sample SAMN05389826) | bioreactor metagenome | isolation source: Thiocyanate bioreactor | place: South Africa: University of Cape Town | collected 2014-04-04 ...
GGGGGTGGGGGTGGTTGGCACACCAGCATAGCACAAGCAGCGTGCGTGTGCGTACCTGCCGCCTTCATGGTTGCAGCAACAGGTCGTGAGAGGTGTAGCTGCTTCACCTGCAAAGCGAAGTGGTGTGGGAAGCGTTAGGGGTGAGCAACAGCAGCAATTACACGGGGAACACCACACGAGGAAAGGAACTGGGAAGCACAGGGAACGCCACCACTCCCATCGCCAGTAGTAGTCGCAGCACCAGCAGCAGCAGCAGTAGTAGTAGCAGCAGCAGTAGCAACAGCAGTAGTAAGTAAGTAGGCAGCAGAGCATCAGAACCAGCAGCAGCAGTAGCAGTAGCAGCAGCAGTAGCAACAGCAGTAGCAGCAGCAGCAGCAGTAGTAGGCAGTAGTAGCAGCAGCAGCAGCAGTAGTAGCAGTAGCAGCAGCAGTAGTAGTGGTAGCAGAGAAGAGAGAGGGCCAGGAGGGCAGAGAAGGTGGTACTTTCCACAACGTAAAACACTATGCAGCGGGGGAACGCACCAGGCGAGGCAAGAAAACCAAGTTACGGTACACTAGCAACACGTGCACGGTGGATTTTTGCAGCTTGCCCGACGTAACGCGTGATTACCACACCCTGGATACGCTCTCTCGCCGCCTACTAGCCCCTCTCCCAACGCACATGCGGGGGCTTTCAGTGCTCTTCCCGCCACTTTCCCCGTTACATCTTTCACTCCCACGCACTACTCAATTGGTTATATGACGATTCCAACTGGGGCGCGCCAAATGCGGCGGCGTGGGCTCGAAATGTGCGACGAAAGTGGCCGTTGGAAAAAATCTCAGAAAGTGGTGGCGGAGTACCAACTGGGGGTGATAATTCCAATACTACGCCCACGCGGCATGACGTAAAACTTGATGGCGAGTGGATTATTATAGGCCCTGGAGCCACTTTCTTGCGGAAGTTTATGCCGAGACGACGTGGGTAGTGATTTGACTTTGCGACTATCTGGAGCAGTGGACCCCTATCATTGGTTCCTTGCTGCTCTCTACTACTACTACTACTGCTGCTGCTGCTCTGCTACTGGTACTGCTGCTGCTGCTGCTGCTGCTGCGTCCTACTGCTACTGCTGATTGACTGCTACTGCTACTGCTGCTGCTGGTGGTGGTAGTGCTGGCCGCAACCGGCTGCTGGTAACCCCGCTACTGACGCCTGTCAGGGACCTGCCGCCGCCGTCAACACCGCCGCCGTCAACACCGCCGTCGACACACACACAGTCAGCTCCGACGCCGTCACCACCTGCTACGGTGTTGCCGGCCTGCCATTGCCTACCACCGGCCACCGGCAGACGCCCCCTGCCCCCCTCCCCCCACCCCCCACCCCCACCATGAGCTCCTTCTTTGACCGCATGCCGTCCGATGACTTTGGCGGCGTGCTGCTGTACGAGCGCGCGGCAGGCGCGGGCGGGAAGTATGCGCTGATCGCGTGGCTGTGCCCCGGCGTGGAGGACGAGACGCGGGACGTCATCACATCGCGGCTATCGTTCACCGATGCGATGTACTCGCGCACGCGCGGCGTGTGGCACTACGGCGTACCCGTCACGACCGGCCTGCCCTCCGCCGTCCTGCCGCACACCTCCGCGTTCACGGTGGTGGTGCTGGCGGCGGACGCCATCCCGGAGCGCTACCTCACGCTGGCGCGCGCGCTGGGTGAGGTGTACGCCGCCACCGGCTCGCCGCCGCGCGTGCTGGAGGCATGGCTGGCGGGGTTCACGACGGGCTCCATCCCGCGCCCGGCGGCGGCGGCGGGCGACGGCGGCGGCGCGGCACCGACAGCGTGGAGTCTGGCGGCCACTGACCCCACCCGCCTGCTGCGGCCCAACGGCCTGGCGGAGCTGGTGCACAGCCTGGGCATGGAGTCGGTGCTGCTGTGGAACGCGCTGCTGCTGCGCAAGCGCGTGGCAGTGTACGGCGAGAGCTTTGGCGAGGTGGCCACCGCGGTGCGCCTGCTGCCGCTGCTGGTGGCGCATCGTGCGGTGGTGGAGACGGACACGACGGGCGTCACAAGCGGCACGGCTGCGGTGCTGCGCGCAGACCCCGGTGTGCCGCTGTACCCCTACGTGGCGCTGCGTAACCCCATCCCGTCAGAGGACGGCCAGCTGGCTGCCGCCGCTGACGCTGGCCTGGCGGCGCAGGTGCTGGAGCTGGTGGGCCGCCCCGCCAGCGAGGAGTCAGCCGCCGCAGCTGCGGCAGCAGGCGATGCCGCTGCCCTTGTTGCCGCTGCCGCTAGCGCCATCCCCGGCCTGCCCACCTACATTGCCGGCTTTACAGACGCCGCCGTCGCGTCGCGGCAAGACCTGTGGGACGTGTGCCTGGACCTGACAGGCCACACGGTGGCGGTGTCTGAGGCGGCGCAAGGTAAGGCGTTTTGGTTTGGGGGGTTGAGGGGCGCACTAACGGCATTAATTCACCCACACCCACACCCACCCACCCTCATCCCCCCACCCGCCTGCAGCCGACCTGACGATGACGGCGGCGCACCGCGACGTGGCCAAGGCGCTGGTGGCGGCGGTGGAGGCGGAGGATGCGAGTGACGCGAGCGTGGCGGGCGCGCTGCGGGACAAGACGGCGGCGCTGATTGACCGCGTGCGCGGCTGGTTCCCGGACGGCGTCCCCACCAGCGCGGACGGCGTGGCGGCGTTCAAGGAGCGGTGCCGCACCGAGGGCTTCAATGCCCCCATGGAGCGCTTCACGTGGGCGCTGCTGCAGGTGGAGGGCCGCGCCGCGGCCGCTGCTGCCGCCGCGGCAGTAGCATCATAGCGACTTGCGTGCTTCTGTTGTTGTGTGCTTTCTTGTGCCGTCCGTATCGCGCGTGATTCCTTACCTTATAAACGCTAATAGGTGATGAACGCCTCGCAACACATGCTATTATGCAATTTTCAATCAAGTGTCAAGTTGCAACAAAAAGGAGCGGACATGCCCTACTTGGCGGCGGGCAGGCGCCACAGGTGCAAGCCGTCGCCGGCTGTCGCCACGCCGCCGTCGGGCAGCGCCACGAGGGAGAAGTCATCCCGATGACACCAGTAAGGATCCGCCATGTCCAGGACCACGGAAGTATACTCCTCGCTTGCCCTAGCATTGTTGCGCGTGTCCCACACGCAGAATTTGTTGCCCCGAGACACGCCAGCGAGGCGGTGATCCGCCAACACCGTCAGGGCGCACACCTCCAATAGGCCTCGCAGCTCGCTGACGCATGTGCGGCGACCCACGTCCCACAGCAGCAGCTCCGCACTGCTCGGGTCCTTTACCCCGCTTGCTAGGCGGCCGTCTGGCAGAACTGCCAGCGCACTAGTGCGAGTGCGGCACGTCCGCTTTAACTGCCCGACACACGCCCGCCTAGCAACATCCCACAGCAGCAAGGGGCCGTCATCGGGCGCACTGACCAGGCTGCCGTCGGGCAACACGGCGAGCGCCGTCACGGCAGTGGGGTGCCCATCCAGCGTTGCCACGACGGCGCGCTTGCCTGCATCTATCACGTAAAGCCTGCCGCTGGAACCCCCCGCCACCAGGGTGCCGTCGGGTAGCGCCACCAGCGCGTCCACACTGCTGCCAACATCAATGATGGCAGCGACAGTGTGTGGGGTGATCCGAGTGTCCCACACATACACGCCACCAGCCCTTGGCGCAGTCATCCTTGACGTTTTGTCCCGGTATTGGTATGTCACGCCCACCGCGACGTGCTGGCTGTCAGGTAGCGCTGCCAGTGCGCTCACAAACGAGTCGGGCACCGTCGATGGTACCGGTATGTGCAGCTCCGCCACCGGGGCCTGGTCGCGGGTGAGATCCCATAGCGACACACTGTCGTTAGAGGGGGCGTGCGCCAGCCGGCCATCTGGCAGCACGGCCAACGCCGCTTTGTATGATTCTGCACTCACGACGCCGTCGGCGGGTGTATTGCACCCACGCGCGCGACATGCTGCAAGCGTGGCGCGCGGCAGGTTCGTCGCGGGACAGTCCAGTTCCCGCAACGCGGTCAGGTGGCCCAGGCTGGCGCGCCGCGTCACGCTACAGCAACGGGACATGCGCAACACCTCCAGGCCAGCCGGCATGCTGGCAATACTTGCGTCGCCAATGCCGGTGCCGCTCACCTCCAGCACGCGCAGTGCGGGAAGGTGTGAGAAGCGCGCCGCTGCCGTCAATGCTGATGGTTTGTGGCTGCTCGAGTCATGCCTCAGTTTTAGCTCCACCAGTGACGGCGGCAGCATGGCCAATGCGGCATCATCCATGGTGCAAAAGACCGCTTCCAGGATGCGGAGCTGCGTGAGGTGCGCCAACGATGCGCCAGGCGACCACGATGAGATTGTCAGCTTCTCCAGGGATGGTGGCAGGCTATCAAACAGGGCCTTACTGACCTTCTTGCTCCCGCCATAAATCTCTGCCACCCGTAGGGCAGTCAGATGGCTGAAGTCGGCGGTGCATGAAGCTGACATGCGTAGCCACTGCAGCGACGGCGGCAGGCGGGACAGCCCAGCTTCCACTGCCTTGGTGCAGAAACAATCCAACGACTCCAGCGCCGTCAGGTGTGCAAAGCTTACTTCAGACGTCAGCCCCCCACAATGCGACACGTCCAGTGTGCGCAGCGTGGGTGGCAGGCGCGCAATGACGTCATCGGTGACGCTCGGCCCATCCTCCGACTCCGAGTCCGGGTTGTCGGCGTCGGACAGGTCAATGGACGTGACAGCCGCCAGCGCCGCAGCAGCTGGGTGGCCGGGTGGCAAGCGGGCAAGCCACACCGCCACTGCGGCTGGCATCGTGATGTTCTCATTTGCCGTGGCAACGGGTGGGGTTGTGGCAGCAGCAGCAGCAGCAGCAGCAGCAGTGGAGTGCGGCTGCGAACGTAGCAAGTGGTTGCCCGTGACCGCCCCCAGTCGTATGGACGCCGCGGTCGCCCCCAGGAGCGCGGGCACTGCGAGCGCGCGCCGCAGGACAGCTACGCCAGCCGCGCGCTGGCACAGCTGGGAGCACATCACCGCCGTCGCCATGGTGTTCCTCCGGGCACAACGCGTAGCCCTGCTGGCAAACGCAGTGCAGCGACGGAGCGCAAACAGGCAGCACGCAATGGGCGGTGCCTATCCTGCTGTGGTGTACGCGTAAATGCGACGCCCCCACGGCATTGCGGCAGCCGCACTGTGCGCCCGTAATTTGTGGTTGGTGGTGCCGCCTTCGTTACAACAGACTCGGAGCTGTGCAATTGAAGGCAGTCCCGTTGTCTCGCGCCAGCAGCGCCACGCGGCCGGCGGACTCGTTGTTCCAACTTGCAACGGCAAATGTAATCTTCAATCGTAAGGAGAAACCGAGAAAGTGGTACGTAGTACTCTTGGCAGCGCCGCTCAGCTGGCGGGCAACTTGGCGGCGGGCAGGCGCCACACGCGCAAGCCGTCGCCGCATGTCGCCACACCGCCGTCGGGCAGCGCCGCGAGGGATAAGCCATACCAAGGTGGATCCGCCGACACGCACAACGTCTCATAAGGACTTGAGTCCTCGGACTCCGAGTCCCCAGCGCTGTCCTTACTTGCCCCGGGCCCGGCGGTGGCATCATCCCGCGTGTCCCACACGTGGACAGTACCGTATTGCGTCACGCCTGCCAGGCGGTGGTCTGGCAACACAGTCAGCGCACACACCTTCGCGCACTCCAACTCACCGACGAAGGCGCGTCGGCCCACATCCCACAGCAGCACCCACCCGTCATACGACCCGCTTGCTAGGCGGCCGTCGGGCAGAACTGCCAGGGCAGTGATGCCCTTGTCGTGCTCGTCCAACTGCCCCACACACGCCCTCGCGGCGACATCCCAAAGCCGCACGGTGCCGTCATCAGACGCGCTGGCCAGGCACCCGTCGGGCAGCACGGCCAGCGCCGTCACACCACTAGTGTGTCCCTTTAGTGTTGCGACAACAGCGCCCCTGTGTGCATCCACCACGTACAGCTTCCCGTTGGCACCCCCAGCCACCAGGTTGCCGTCGGGCAGCACCACCAGGGCATTCACCCAGCTGTCGACATCGATGATGTCAGCGACGGTGTGTGGGGTAATCCGGGTGTCCCACACATAGATGCCCCCCGTCCCTGCCACTTTGTAGGTAACACCCACTGCCACCCGCTGGCTGTCGTTGGGCAGCGCCGCTAGCGCGCTTACATACGAGTATTTCACGTGCAGCTCCGCCACCGCGCCTTGGACACGCGTGAGGTCCCACACAGTCACACAGCCCATAGAGGGGGTGTTGACCAGCCGGCCATCCGGCAGCACAGCCAACGTCGCGTTGTATGATTTGGCACTTACAAAACCGTCGGCGGACGAGACGCACCCACGCGCGCGGCATGTCGCAAGCGTGGCGCGGGGAAGGTCCGTATCGAGGCATTTTAGCTCCCGCAGTGCCATAAGGTGGTCCAGGCTGGCGCGTCGCGTCACGCCGCGGCAGTGGTCCATGTCCAGCTCCTGCAGGCCAGACGGCATGCTGGCAATGCTTGCGTCACCAATGCCGGTCCAGCTGACACACAGCACGCGCAGCGCGGGCAGGTGTGAGAACACCGCCGCGCGTGTCAATGCGGATGGCTTGTCGCAGCTGCCAGTCAGGTTGAGATACTCCAGGGAGGGCGGCAGGGTGGCCAACGCCACGTCGCCTAGGCTGGTTTGCCCCGCTGACAGCGAGCGCAGGTGGGGGAAGCGCGCAAAGGAGGCTGCCGGCGACAGTGTGTCACAGTCATTGATGTTCAGCTCGGTTAGCATTGATGGCAGCACTGCCAGCGCAGCATCGTCAATGTCGCTGAAGCCCACGCACAGAACGCGCAGCTGCGGTAGATGCGCCACCGATGCACCAGGCGGCCACGATGAGACGTCCAACTCCTCCAGGCACGGCGGCAGGCTGTCAATCATGGCCTTGTCGGTCGTGCCAGAGAGTGCCACCACCCGAAGGGCGGTCAGGCGGCGAAAGTTGGCGGTCGCGGGCAGCTCGCAAGACGCCATGCGCAGGCGCTGCAGTGACGGCGGCAGACGAATCAGCCCCACATCCACGGCGTTGGTGTAACTGCAGTCCAGCGACTCCAGCGCTGCCAGGTGTGTAAAGCTCACGTCACGTGTCAGTCCTTTGCAAAATCTCACTTCCAGTGTGCGCAGCGTGGGCGGCAGGCGCGCAATGACGGCGTCCGTGACGTTGGGGTTGCTGGACAGGTTCATTGATGTCACGCCGGCGAGCGCTGCCAACGCGTCGGCGCCAAGATGCGCGACGGCTTTCCCCAGCCGCATCTCCGTCGCCGCTGGCAGCGCGGCACGCCACCGAGCAATGTCGCGCACCTCCGTGTCGGTGTCAGCCCACGGCACACCCGCAATCGCGACAGCGATTGCCGGGTGCAGCCGTCGCAGCGGCGAGGTGTCGGCCATGTTCAGACACCGCCACACCGCCGCTGCCGTGGCGGCATTGCTGCCTAGCACCTGCACCAGTGGTACCTGAGATGCCGCGGGGGCGTTGGGCGACGACTTCTTGTGCAAGCGGTGCCCCATTGTGCTGCCGGTGCCAACTCATAGATGCATACACCACTTCAGTGGCATGCCAACAATTGCTGTTGCGGCGCACAACGCCACGCGACAGTGGGGCCCTCCATCTGCAACGTTTGTGGTGACCGCCAAGGAGACTCGGATATCGGTAGCGTTGGGCCGTTGCTGCAAGTCAGCAGCCGCCCGCGGAGGGCGAAACGCTTTGACCCGAACCCACGGGCCGGGTGTCATTGCTGCCGGCGGCGGCGGCGCTGGATACTCAGTCGTGAATCCCGCGTACCATGTCGCCGCCCCGATGCCAACGTAAGCGTGCGTGCAGTTGCACAAGGGTAAGCAACTCTTCAACTTGTGTGACGGCCGCTCTGCAAGTGCCGCACAATAGACCGATGTAAAGCAACAAGCACCAGCTGCATAGCATACCGGGCGATGCAGCTGGCAGTAGCGCAACATAGAACACACAGGCACACTAACGATCGGAGCTGCATAGCACTTGCCGCCGCTGGCAAGCTGCGGCGCAACACGCGGGGGCACACGACTGCACACAGCACACGCAGCCAGCAGTAATTACGACCCACACACACACACGTGCCCGCTACGGCAGCAACTATGGCATCCCGCCGCCACCACCACCGCCGCCGCCGTACGGGTTCCCCAACATCAGGCTGGGGATGCGGGCAGGCAGTGACATCGGCCGGGCGCCGGCGGGGAGGAGGTCCAGGCCGTCGGCATCGCCGCGGATAGTGGCGGCAGCCGCACGCGACGCCGCCGCCTCCCACACGGTGTGGTCAGGTGGCGGCGCGTAGGCGCCCTCCGCCAGCGACTGGCCAGACCGCAGGATGTCCAACGACCGCACCGCCGCGCGGTGGCCATCCAGCGCGCCACCTGGCGCTGGTGCATGCACCGAACCCGCGCTGGTGGGGCTGCCGCCGCTAGTGCTCATGCCCATACCGCTGCCGACAACACCCAGGCTACCGCCGCCGCCGCTGCCGGCCGCCAACGAAGAGCCGCTGCCCACGAGGCCGCCGCCACCCAGCATGTGCGGGCTGATCCCAAGCCGCGCCGTGCCCGGCGTGTCGCTGGTGTGCTGCGACAGCGAGAATGGGCTGGTGCCGCTGCCCGACCTCACAGACAGGCTGACGCTGCCAGGCCCACCGCCAGGCCCGCTTCCGCCGCCACCACTGCCGCTGCCACGGCGACTGGAGGTGCGCGGCGGAACGCCCGCCATGCCGCCGCCGCCGCCAAGCGACAACCCAGGGATATGTGGCATTTCCACTGACGGGCTGCCTCCCAACCCGCCACCACCGCCGCCGCCACCGCCATACACCGTGCTGGTGGCGCCCAGGTTGAAGTTGAACATTGCGCCGACGCTCGCCCGCCGCCCGCCGCCGTGAACGGCAATGCCGCCCGGGAAGGCAGCCGCTCCACTAGTGGCGCCGCCGTTGCTGCCGCTACCCAAGGGTAACGCAGTCGCGCTGTGCAGGCTGGCAGGGGAGGCACTGCCGGGCGGCGTGAGCGCTGCGGCCATGCCGACCGCCCCGCCGCCATCCGGCATCAGCGTGTACGGTGACCGCATGGGCAGTGGCAGGCCAGGTGGCAGGCTCTTGGGGGTGGTGCCGGCACCTGCGCGCTGCGGGAACAGGACGCTGCCGGGCGTGCCAAGTGAACCCGGCGTATGGGCAGACGGCGGCGTGTAGTCGCGCAGGGGCGTGCCTGGCGCCTGCGGCGCGGCTGGCGACGTGCTGCTGCCGCCACCAATGATGCCGCCCATGCTAGCACCGTATGGCAGCCCGCCATCGCCACCGCCGTACATCCGCGCCGCCGCCGCCGCCGCGGGTTGCACAACCGAGGCGTCAAATGCACCAAAGGCAGCGGACATTGGCGGGGGCGGTGGCGGCGTGGTAGCACTGGCACTGGCGCCGCCCAGTAGCGTCCGCCCGCGCTCACTCTGCGCGCGCCGCAGCCGTGCACCAAACCCGCCCGCCGCCGCCAGCGTATCCAGCGCTGGCAGCGGGCCCACTGTGTCAAGTACGCCACCACCGCCGCCGCCATCGTCGCACCCCGCATCCGACGTGCCGCTGTCGCTGCGCAGCATGCCCGGCGCGCGCGCCGCAGCCACGTGCGGCGCCACGCTGGTACCTGCAGCAGCGGCGGCAGCGGCAGCGGCGGCGCGGCGGACATCCATGGAGTTGGCGGACTCGGGCAAGCCAAAGCGCGGGTACATGGACGGCGACACAAGGGTGGCAATAAGTGTGCCTTCATTGCCGCGCGCTGACGCATTGCCGCCAGTGGGTGACGGCAGGAGCAGGCCGCCGCCACGGGTGCTGTGCACGGCATGCTCTCCAACGCCCACCGGTGCTGACACCACCGCCGCACGTGCAGGCGGCGGCGGCGTCGACGACCAGGCAGCACCCTGCGGCGGCGCCACCGCCGACAATGGCGACACGTGAATACTGCCGGCAGGGGAAAGTCCCGGCCCGCTGCCAAAGGTGCCCGGCGGCGTCACCGCTTGCGCGGGCGACCGCGCCGGCGGCATGCGCAGCTGGGACGGCGGGGGTGGCACCGTGATGCTCACCTGCGGCCTCTCGCGGCGGGCCCCAGCTGGGGAGCCGGCTGGCGGCAGAGGCGGCAGCGGATGTGACGCGGGCACCGTAGGACCGCCCATGCCGCCGTCACTGCCCCCCGACGCGCTGACGCCGGGTGGTGGCGGCACGCGCACAGGGCCGTGCTCCGTGACAATGATGGGCGTGTGCGCAAAGGGGCAGGCGTCGCCGCCGGCACAGAACGTGCCGTCAGACTGCAACCACTGGTGGCACAGCTTGGTGTGACCAGCATGCACCCGCCGTGGGTCGGCCGGACCCGCCACCCCGCTGCTGACACCAAGGCTGGTACGCACACCCGCTGCAGCAGCGCGCGCCATCGCTGCCGCGGCTGCCTCGGCGGATGACGGACCCAACGGCCGACTGCGCCCGCGCCCACCGCCGCCCGCCGCCGCCGCTGCTGCGAGTGCCGCGCCCTCCGCCTCCCGCCGCGCCACCTCATCTTGCAGCCGCGCCGCGGCCGCCGCGGACAGGCGCAGCTGCTCGTCGCCGTGCGCATACATGCACCGGTCGCCGTAGGGGCAGTGGCGGCCGCCCGAGTTGAGGAAGAAGATGCACAGCTTGGAGCGGAAGCGCGCAATCTTGTCAGCCACCACCGTCAGCGGCATGCCGGCCGGCAGCGGCGGCATGCCAGGCGGCAGCTGCACCGGCAAGTCCGCCAGCGTCAACTCCCGCCTGCCGCCGCCTGCGGCGTAGCCGCCATGTGGTCCAGGGTACGCGCCAGCAGCAGCGTCTGGTGCCGCTGCCAGCATTGGCCCTGACATGGGGCCACGCACACTGCCGCCGCCGCTGATGCTACTGCCGCCACTTGGGCGATTGTACCTACCGGTAGCTGCCCCTGGTGGCGCGCCCCGCCCTGCGCCGTCGAAGGAATACGGCAGCGGCGGCGGCGGCTCCCACTCCTCCCCGCCGCGATGCCCACCGCCACTGTACTCGCCGTACTCCATGCCGCCACCATACTCGCGACCATAGCGGCGGTCCCCTGCCACCCGGCGCCGGCCGGTAGCTGCCATCATGCTCCCACCCGCCGCCGCTGCCGCCGCCGACGCTGCCGTACCCATCGCGGCTGCCAGGGCGGGCAGCATACTGTGGTGGTGGCGGCGGCGGCAGGTCGCTGCGGCCGTACATCCCGCCATAGCCCGGTGGCGGGGCATCCATGGATCGCGGCGGCGGTGGGTAATGCTGCATAGCGTCGCCTGGTGGCGGCGGGCCGGCGGGCGTCCAGTAGTAACCCGGCATCGGCGGCGGCGCCGCAGCCGACATGGGCAACGCGCCGTCGCCGTATGAGCCGGCCGGCAGGTAGTGTGGCGCACCGTACGCGTGCGACGGCGGCGACGCGTACATCTCATACGGCGCCGGCGCGTAGGTTTGGTGCAAGGGCACGCCCTGGTACATTGCCGCGCTGCTACCGGTACGCGGGTCAATAAACTGCTGCGCCGGCAGCGGCATCATGTGGGTGTAGACCGTGGGCGGGGGCGCGGGCGCCATACCAACGACGCCCCGTCCTGCCGGCCCCGCCGCAGGCGGCGCTGCCACCGGCGCGGCATCAAACGGAAAGTCACCCGCAAGCTGCGACTCGGTTAGCACACTCACGCCGCCGCCATCCCCGTGCTGTGCCGGCTCCGCCTCCCCTTCGCGTACGCCGCCGCGTCCCTCGCCGCCGTCGCGAGTACCGCGACCTCCATCGTCTCCGCCGCCACGAGCGCCACGAGCAGCGTCCTCGTCGCCGCTGTCCCACCCCGTGAACTCTGACGCGTCGCTGCGCCGCGCCTCGCGTTCGACTGTCGTGCCGCCGTGGCCGCTGTGCCGCGCCGCCCGGGGTACGCCGCCGCCCCGCGACGGCGATCGCGGGGGTGAGCCGGCAGGGCCACCTGCGCCGAGGCTACTGCCAGACGCGCCACTCAGCCGTGACCGCCGCGCCGGCTTGCCGGGCCCGCCAGGGCTGGTGCTAGCACCACCAGCAGTGGTACCGGTATGGTATGGCGGCCGGCCGCCGTGAGGCAGCGGGGGTAGCGCGGCGGCGCCGAACCCAGGATGCGGCGAGCTCGCTCCACTGGCCACCACACCACCAGCACCATCACCGCCGCCGTCACCCCCACCGCCGCCCCCGCCGCCGTCAGAGTTCCCGCTGCGGGACGTGTCACTGGCGTACGAGCGGAAGCTGCCAGCGGGCGAGGACATGCGCCCCACCCAGTACACCGCCGTTGCACTGCTGGGCCGCCCGTCGCCGCCGCCGCCGCCGGCAGCGGCCGCGGCATTGGCGGCAGCCAGCGACGCCATGTGCTGCGCCTGCATCACCGCCGCCGTCGTGGCGTCCATCAGCACGGCAGACATCACGCTGCCGTCTGGCGCCAGGATCGGCACCATGGTGGGCGTCGTGGACGGCGGCGGCGGCATGTACCCGTACGGCAGCATGGACAGCGGCACCGGCATCATGCCGCGCGGCGCGCCAACCGGCTCGCCGCCGTACGGCAGCATGGGGGACGCCGCCGACATGGGGCTGTAGGTGTAGAATTGCACGGCGGGCGGCTGCGTGGTTGCTGACGCCACCGAGCCGCCCGCGTCCAGCGACGCCACACTGCCCACGCTGCGCATGGACTCGTGGCGCACCACCGCCGCCGCTTCGACCGTGGCGGCAGCTGAGGTGGCAGAAACATCAGCAGCGGCAGCGGCAGCGGCAGCGGTGGTATCTACCGGAACGTTAGACGTCGTGGCACCAGACACCGGCGCCGCAGCGTGCTCAGGGGCGGCAGCAGCGGCGGTGACAGCAGCAGCAGTAGCAGCGGGTGGTGCGGAAGGGAGGTCAGACGCAGGCGGCGCTGCACCCGCATGGGGCGGCCCGCCGCGGTGCGAATGGTGGTGACGGTTTGGCCGCCGCCGTCCACCGCCGCCACTCCCGCCGCCTCCACTCCCGCCGCCGCTGGTGTGAGCAGTCGGTGCCGCAGCTGCTGGCTGCGGCATCCTGACGCCAGGCCCAGGCGTTGCCATGGTGGTGTGGTGCCCGGGGGGCGGAACAGGAGAGTCAGCACCTTCTTCTACTGTACGCCAGGCCGCCAGCAGCAGCGTGTCCACCACAAGTGGTAGCAGCAGTAGTAGTAGCAGTGTCTGGCGTGTTGACAGCAGCAGCAGCAGCAGTAGTGGCAGCAGTGGCAGAAGTAGATGACAGTGTGGCCAGCTGTAGTATGGCTGGCTGTGGGTGATCTTTCAGTGCCGCAGGCAGCAGCGTCACTTACAGCCACCAGCAGCAGCGTCACTTGCACCCCAACCCCTAGCACCTACAACGTATGACTGCTTCCGACCCCGTGTGGCGTTGCCACTGTCCAAACCAGCAGCCAACCAGCAGTGGCAGCTGCTGTCTGCCAGCTGTCTGCCTTCTGCCAGCTGTCGTCGATGTCAACGCCACGTCGTGGTGGTGGTGGTTATCATATGTTGCGTTGTCGTGTGAGTCGGTGTGACAACACCAGCAGCGAAAATGACGAAGTGAGGCACACAAGTCGGGTGGTACCAATAATCCGGATGGTGCGCGTAATGGGGTGTCGCCAGTGTTCAAAAACTGCGTGCGGCGCACCGCGCGTGCAACCTGCGACCGCCGCCGCCGCGTGCTCAGCTGTCGCGTGCGTGCGCGTGCGCACATGCCGTCACACGCCGCCGCGTGACAGACGGGCTGGTGTTGATGTTGGATTCGCCTACTCAGGCTGTCGGTGCAACCTCAACATGCCCTGCCGCGCCCTGCCGCGAGAAGGGCAGAACTTCAACAATGGAACATGCACATTAAATTGAAGGCAAATGAGGCGCCGGGGGGCCGTCGCCGCAGAAGCGGCACAATGATGGGAACAGTGACATGGGTGGTGTGGACCGTGTGGCCTGTGCCACTGTGGCCAGCGCGGGGTAGCTGTCAAGTTGACACGTCAAGTTGTCAATGGGCGGAGGCTGCAGTCCTGCGGACCTGGCACTGGCAGCGCGGAGCGGACTCGAGGCCAATACGGCGGCGACTGGAGTCTAGGCTGGTTTTCGGGCTGGAGCCGGCGGCGGCCAGCTGCCACAGGCGCACGCCGTCGCCGCCCGTGGCCAGGCGGCCACCAGGCAGCGGCAGCAGCGCAGAAGCCGCGGCATCTGACACCAACACCTCAACCGGGCCGGCGCGACCGGCCCGGCTGGTGATGTCCCATACCCGGGCGGTGCCGTCGCGGGACGCAGTGGTAAGCCGGCCGTCCGGCAACATAGCCAGCGCCTGCACGGCCTTGGTGTGACCTGTCAGCACGCGCACGCAGGCGCGGGCGCGAATATCCCACAGCCGCACTGTCGCGTCGTCAGACCCGCTGGCCAGGCGGCCACCCGGTAGCACCGCCAGCGACATGACGGCTGCCGTGTGACCCACCAGCGTTGCAATACACGCCCATGTGGCGGTGTCCCACAGCCACACGGCGCCGCTGCCAAATGCGGCGGCAAGGCAGCCGTCGGGCAGTACTGCCAGTGCCGTCACACCAGATCGGTGGCCATACGCGGTTGCTACGACGGCGCCCGCGGCCACGTCCACCTCGCACAGGGTGTCGTGCCTACTTGTACTACACCCTGCCACCAAGTGTCCATTGCGTAGAACTGCCAGCGCATGCACGCCGTCACGAGTAGCAATACGAGTGACAAACTTTGTCTTGTCCCGCGGGTCCCACACGACGATGCCACCACAGTCGGTGTCCTGCCACCTCATGCCAACTGCCACACGGCTGCCGCTGGGTAGCACTGCCATCGCGTTCACGTGTGAAGAATGAATGCTGATCTTTGCCACCGGCTCCGCGTCCCCGTGGCGCAACGCCGGGTCCCACAGCGCCACGTCACCGCCATACGTGCCGCTCACCAGCCGGCCATCGCGCAGCGCCACCAGCGACGTGACTTCCGATTGGCGTGAAAGCATCCCGTCGGCGGGTGCGACGCACCCACGCGCGCGACACGCCGCGATCGTGGCGCGCGACAAGTCTGTTCCAGAGCTGTGCAGCGCGCGCAGCGCCACCAAGTGGTCCAGCATGGCGCACTGCGTCACCTGTGTGCAGTCGGTCATGTGCAACTCCTCCAGTGCGGCCGGCATGCTGGCGACGGTGGCGTCGCCGATGTTGGTGCGGCCTATTTTTAACACCCGCAGTGCCGGCAAGGTGGGAAACACCGCCACCGGCGTCAAGTACTCCTGGCAGGTACCAAACAGGTCAAGTGACACCAGGGAGGGCGGAAGAGTGAGCAGTTCCGCATCACCCAAGTACGTGCACCTCGCGTTCAGCGTGCGCAGGCGCGTGAGATGCGCAAATGACGCGTCCGGCGCCAGCTTAAAGCAGCTTCCAACATCCAAGTTGGTCAGCGTCGGAGGCAGCGCCGCCAAGGCGTCATCATCAATGCTGCTGTACGCCACACGCAGGATGCGCAGCCGAGTAAGGTGCACCAGCGACACGCCGACCGGCCAGGTTGGCAGCACCGGCCCTTCCGCCTCAGGACACCCAATGTCCAGCTCCTCCAGGCACGGCGGCAGGCTGGCAAACGTGGCACAGCTCAACGCGGTCTCCATTCCAGAGCGCACCACCACTTGCAGTGCAGTCAGATGGCTGAAGTCGGCGGTGTCAGGCAGCTTGCAGCGGTGCATGCGCAGGTACCGCAGCGACGGCGGCAGACGGTCCAGTCCCGCATCCACTGCGCGGGTGCGGCTGCAGTCCAGCGACTCCAGCGCCGTCAGGTGCGCAAAACTAGCATTTTTCGTTAGTTGCGTGCACTGCGACACGTTCAGCATGCGCAGCGTGGGCGGCAGGCGCGCAATGACTGCATCTGAGACACCAGAGCAATCGGCCAGGTTCAACGACGTCATGCCGCTGTTGAGCGCCGCCAGCAGCCGGGTGTGTTTGAGCGACGCTCGCACACTCGGGCGCAACCCGACCGCTGCTGGCAGCGCGGCGCGCCACCGACCAACGTCGTGTGCAACCGTGTCAGTGTCGGACCACGGCACCCCCGCTACGGCGGCGGCAATCGCTGGGTGCAGCCGTCGAAGTGGTGTGGCATCAGCCGTGCTGATACACATCCACACCGGCGCTGCCGTGACGGCGTTTGCACCCAGCAATTGCACCAGCAGTGGCACCGCGCGTGGCGTCGCGGGCGGTTTGTGCGACCCCACCGCCTTGTCACGAGAGTGGTGCTTCATTGTGCAGCACAACGCACGCACTACGACGAACAATCACAGCGGCGGCACGATTCAACGGTGTGACTCGCTTGTTACTGCCACATATCTGCCGCGCACATCGCCAAGTGTCGTCGTAGTGAAAGCGCCGCCGCTGTGCCGCAAGGCCCGCAACCCCAGCTCGACTCGGATGCGGAGGCGTTGCGGTCGTTGCAAGAGTACCGGTAGCAGTCAATCTGTGGACCTGCCCCCTTTTACCGGTAACCGATAGTTTACTGGTGCCATCAATTGGACAACATAGTATTATCAAGTTGGAAACTATAAAGTAACTACACAGGCCTGGTGTCCAGCTGCCACAGGCGCACGCAGTGATAACCTGTGTTTCGCGCCGCTCTAATGCCAGCTGCGACATGGCGGCCATCGGGCAGCACTGCCAGCGCATTCACACATGAGGGATGAATGCTGATCAGCATTGCTGCCACCGCGTCCCCGCGGCACGACGCCCGGCCCCACAATCACGGCACAATATCTCACCGCCGTAGGTACCGCTCAGCAACCGGCCATCGCGCAGCGCAACCGTAACGTAGTGGACCAGGACGCAGTCGACGGATGCAACGCACCCACGCGCGCGACACGCCGCTAGCGTGGCGCGCGACAAGCCCGTTCCGGAGCTGTGCAGCGTGCGCAACGCCACCAAGTGGTCCAGCGTGGCGCACTGTGTCACCTTCCAACAGTTGGCCATGCACAGCTCCTCCAGGCCGGCCGGCATGCTGGCGATGGTGGCGTCGCCAATGTGGGAGCGGCTAACGTTCAGTACCCGCAGTGCCGGCAGATGGGGGAACACCGCCTCCGGCGTCAATTTATTCCGGAGGAGGGCACCAAACAGGTCCAGTGATACCAGGGACGGCGGCAGGGTGAGCAACGCTGCGTCACCCAAGTACGTGTACCGGACGTTCAGCGTGTGCAGCCGCGTGAGGTGCGCGAATGACGCGCCCGGCGTCAGCCCGCGGCAGTCCCCAAGGTCCAAATCCGTCAGGCTTGGCGGCAGCGCAGCCAACGCAGCATCGTCAATGTTTTTGTATGCCGCCCGCAGGATGCGCAGCCGAGGAAGGTGCGCCAGCGACACGCCGGCCGGCCAGCTTACTAACATTGGCCCGTCTGACTCAGGGTACCCAATGTCCAGCTCCTCCAGGGACGGCGGCAGGCTAGCAAAGGTTGCGCAGCTAAACGACGTGTACATTCCAGAGCGTATCACCACCCGCAGCGCAGTCAAGTGGCTGAAGTTGGCAGTGAAAGGCAACTCGCAACGGCACAAGCGCAGACGCCGCAGCAACGGCGGCAGGCGGCTCAACCCTGCATCCACGGCGCGTGTGCGGCTGCAGTCCAACGACTCCAGCGCGGTCAGGTGCGCAAAGCTCACATTATACGTAAGTTGCCAGCACTCAGACACATTCAGTGTGCGCAGCGTGGGCGGCAGGCACAAAATGGCTGCATCTGAGATACCAGAGCAGTTGGTCAGGTTCAACGATGTCACGCCACTGCTGAGCACCGCCAGCAACAACTTGGTGGGTTCGAGTGACGGGAACTTATTCAGCCGCAACACAACTGCTGCTGGCAGCGCGGCGCGCCACCGGACAAGATCGTGCACCACTGTGTCGGTGTCGGCCCACGGCACCCCTGCTACGGCTGTAGCAATTGCTGGGTGCAGCCGCCGCAGTGGTGTGGCGTCGGCCGTGTTCACGCACGCAAGCACCGCCGCCGTTGTGACGACGTTGCCGCCCAGCACCAGCACCAGCGGCGATGGCCCCGCGCATGGCGCTTTGCGCGCCGCCGCCGCCTTTCTACGTGAGTGGCGCTTCATTGTGTAGCGCAACGCACAAACCACAATAAACAACCACAGCGGCGGGACAATTTGGCACTGTTGCCCACTTGTTGCAGATACACATTTGCCGCGCACATCGCCAAGTGTCATCGTAATGAATGCGCAGCCGCTAAGCGCCGCAGCCGACTCGGAGGCGGAGGCGGTGCAGCCGTTGCAGGGACACACGATGGTACCGGTACCGGTAGTCTTTGGCCACTTGCCCTCATTAAACGTGTAGTTTATTGGTGCCAACAATGTCACATAGGGACTTGAAAGTATTATCAAGATGGGAACTATTAAGTAACTACGCAGGCCTGGCGGCCAGCTGCCAGAGGCGCACGCCGTCGCCACCCGTGGCCAGGCGACCACCAGGCAGCGGCAGCAGCGCAGACGCCGCAGCATCTGACGTCACCACCTCAACCGGCGTGTTCCCCATGTCGTCCAGGCTTGCGATGTCCCACACCCTGGTGGTGCCATCGCGGGACGCGGTGGCCAGCCGGCCGGCCGGCAGCACAGCCAGCGCTCGTACTGCCTTCGTGTGACCTGCCAGTACACGCATGCAGGCGCGGGTGCCGACGTCCCACAGCCGCACTGCCGCGTCGTCAGACCCGCTGGCCAGGCGGCCATCTGGTAGCACCGCCAGCGACACGACGGCTGCCGTGTGGCCCACCAACTCCGCACCGCACGCCCACGTGGAGGTGTTCCACAGCTCTATGTTGCGGTTGCCAAATGCGGCGGCAAGGCTGCCGTCGGGCAGTACTGCCAGTGCCGTCACACCAGATCGGTGACCATGCGCGGTTGTCACGATGGCGCCCGCGTCCGCATCCACCTCGCACAAGGTGCCGTACGTGCACCCTGCTACCAAGCGCCCGTTACGCAGTACTGCCAGTGCTTGCACGCCGCTGTCAGTAGGAATGGTCGCCTTTGTGATGTGCCGGTACTGCTTGTTGTAAGGGTAATCGTCCCGCGGATCCCACACGGCGATGCCACCGGCTCCTTTGTCCTGCCACCTCATACCAGCTGCCACACGGAGGCCGTCGGGCAGCACTGCCAGCGCATTCACGCGTGAAGGTAGGATGCTGATCTCTGCTACCGGTTCTGGCACCGCATCGCGGCACAACGCCGGGTCCCACAGCAGCGCCACGTTACAGTTGTAGGTGGCGCTCACCAGCCGGCCATCGCGCAGCGCCACCAGCGACGTCACTTCCGATTGGCGCGATAGCATCCCGTCGGCGGGTGCGACACACCCACGCGCGCGACACGCAGCGATGGTGGCGCGCGACAAGTCTGTTCCGGAGCTGTGCAGTGCGCGTAGCGACACTAAGTGGCTCAGCGTGGTCCCGTGTGTCACCTGCGCGCAGTCGGTCATGTGCAGCTCCTCCAGGCCGGCCGGCATGCTGGCGATCGTCACGTCTCCAATGTGGGAGCGGCTAACGTTCAGCATCCGCAATGCTGGCAAGTCCGGGAAGACCGCCGCCGGCGTCAGTATCTTCCGGAGGCGGGTACCAAACAGGTCAAGTGACACCAGAAAGGGCGGCAGAGTGAGCAGCGCTGCGTCGCCCAAGTACGTGTACCTGACGTTCAGTGTACGCAGGCGCGTGAGGTGCGCGAATGACGCGTCCGGCGCCAACTCACGACAGTCCCCTAGGTCCAGGTCGGTCAGTGTCGGGGGCAGTGCCGCCAAGGCGTCATTGTCAATGCTGCTGTACGCCGCACGCAGAATGCGCAGCCGGGTGAGGTGCGCCAGCGATCCACCGGCTGGCCAGGTTGGCAACACCGGCCCGTCTGAGTCGGGAAACCCAATGTCAACCTCCTCCACGGACGGCGGCAGGCTGGCGAACGTGGCGCAGCTCAACCCGGTCTGCATTCCAGAGCGCACCACCACCTGCAGCGCAGTCAGGCGGCTGAAGTCGGCTGTGTCACGCAGCTTGCAACGGTGCATGCGCAGGTACCGCAGCGACGGCGGCAGGCGGCGCAGCCCCGCCTTCACGGCGTCGGTGCGGCTGCAATCCAGCGACTCCAGCGCCGTCAGGTGCTTAAAGCGTACGTGCCGGGTAAGCGACGTGCATCGCGACACGTTCAGCATGCGCAGCGTAGTCGGCAGGCACACAATGGTTGAATCTGTGACAAACGTGTTGTTAGCCAGGTTCAACGCTGTTACGCCGCGGAGTGCCGCCAGCAGCGTTGGTGGGTCCGATGTCGCAAGCTCGCTCGGCCGCGCCCCAACTGCTGCTGGCAGCGCGGCGCGCCACCGGATAAGGTCGTGCGCCACCGTGTCGGTGTCGGCCCACGGCACACCCGCTATAGCGATAGCAATCGCTGGATGCAGCCGCCGCAGTGGCGTGGCATCCGCCGTGTTGAGGCACGCAAGCACCGCCGCTGTCGTGACGACGTTGCCGCCCAGCACCTGCACCAGCGGCGGAGGCGCCGCGCACGACGGCACCGCCGCCGGCGCGGGCGGTGTGCGTGCCGCCTCCCCACGCGAGTGGTGCCGCCGCCGACGACCCATCCTTCTTGCTGCTGTACCACACAGTTGACACTGCGGCAATCTGGGCAGCCCACAAATTGACCCGGAGCCGGAGCACAACGCGACACCACCTCGACACTCTTTGCAGTTCCGCTGCGTTTTGCGCGCCTGCCGCCGCGGCCGCCCCGCCGCCATCATGCCTCCACTCACTGAACCGCTTGAACACCACTGGCACGAGTGAGTCGAGTGACGAGTGGTGGCAGCAGCCCGCCATGGCAGACTCGGTCGCGGCGGCAGGGCGCAAACAACAACGACAAACTTTCGAAGTTCCAAAAGTGCAACAGGGCCCCTTTTGGAAATTCGATTTTTTCCAAAATATTGGCGGCAGGGGGGGTGCGCACCATAAATGCGTTTATTGCAACGCGCCCGTGCAAATGACGCATTTCCGCGGGAGTGTGGTGCTGGTGCGCACCGGAGGTTAACCCGCGGCGCACGCGGTCGCGTCGACTGCCTCACGATTTTTAGTGTTTTGCACTGTACCGGTAGTAGCAGTTGGGAAGGCACTGCTATTAGGCAGTGGCCACTCGTCCTCGTCGTAGGCAGGTGCACCTGCAGCTGGCAGCTGGAGGAGGGGAGAGTGCAAGCACGAGAAGGAGAGTGCAAGCACGAGAAGGAGAGTGCAAGCAGGAGAAGGAGAGTGCAAGCAGGAGAAGGAGAGTGCAAGCAGGAGCAGGAAGAGGCGGCGGAAGAGCGCTGCTGCTAGAACAGGAGGAGGAGAGAGGGAGGGGAAGCAGGAGTAGAATAGGGAGAGAGAGTGGGGGGCAAAGGTGGGAGAGGAGAGGAGTGAGGCGCGGAGGAGGAGTGAGTGAGGAAGGGCAGTCGACACAACGAAGGAAGGTAGTTCGCTGCACACGATCGATTAAGTAGCGCTGTTTGTTTCCACCTGCCACAACCAAAATGAAGCGCTTCGTGGATGCAATGAACCAGCCCGCCACGGGCGAGGTGGAGCGCCTGCGGCAGCTGGGGGCAGAGCTGGAGCTGCCGTCCAATTGGGCGACGCTGTCGGACCCAGAGCCGCCGTCTCGCGCCGGTGCCGCAGCAGCAGGTGGCGGCGGTGCACGTCGTAGTGGCAGCGGCGCGGCGGGCGCCGGCGGCGCGGCCGGTGCCGCCGGCCGCCAGCGGGGGGCCCGGTAAGCTGCTGCTACTGGTTAGGGGGCAACCGCTCGCTTGCGCACTACTCGCTCCACCCCCTTTTTGCCTCCCCACCACCCAAACCACACGCAGCACTGTCGCCTCGCCCTCCTCGCCGTCCACGCCGGCCGGGTTTGAGGACCTGGACATTGCGCCGCGCGTCGTGGCGGTGCCCACGCTGACGACGCGGCAAAAGATTTGGCGCACATTTGAGGAGCCGGGGTCGTCGCGCCTGGCACTGCTGGTGGCCACCGTCATTGTGGCCACCATCATCGTGTCGGTGACCGCCTTCATTGTGCAAACGCTGCCGCAGTATGTGTGGAGCACCGACCCCGGGTGGGTGGCGGTAGAAGTGACGTGCATCATCATCTTTACCGCCGAGTTCCTGCTGCGCATCGGCTCCACCCCGTCGCTGTGGGGCTTCATCAAGAGTGCGTGGGCGCCGTTTGTTCTTTGCGTGATTAAGAGCACCCCCCTCACCCACCCACCCACCCACCCTCAACCTCGCGCAGCGCCCCTGAACCTGGTGGACCTGATGGCCATCGCGCCGTTCTATGTGGAGCTGGCGGCGCCCGGCGTGGGCGGCAGCTCCAGCGCCGCCATCATCCGAGTGGTGCGACTGGTGCGAATTTTCCGTATTTTCAAGGTGGCGCGCTACCTGCCGTGGGTGCGCGTGTTTGCCAACGCCTTGCTCCTCTCGCTGCAGCCGCTGCTCATGCTGTTTTTCGTGGTGCTTATCGCCACCGTCGTGTTCGCCTCCGTCATGTACTACGCGGAGCGCGGCGAGTGGAGCCAGGAGGAGGGCGCGTTCATGCGCGTCCAGAACGGCGAGTTCAGCATCAGCCCCTTCCAGTCCATCCCCGCCTCCATGTGGTGGGCCATCATCACCATGACGACGGGTGCGTGCGCGCGCGGGGTGGCGGCGGGAGGGGGAAGGGGGGGGGGGGGGGGGGGGGGGGGGGGGGCTACAGCAGCTTTGTACAATGGCAATGCACCCACCCTATCCCACTCCCACTCAACGCAGTCGGCTACGGCGACGTGTACCCGGTGACGGGCGCCGGTAAGTTCATTGCCTCCATGGCGGCGCTGTGCGGCATTCTGGTGATCGCCATTCCCATTACCATTATCTCCACCAACTTTAATGGCGAGTACGGCAAGCTGGAGCGCGAGCGCGAGAAGGTGAAGGCGCGCATGCTCATGCTGCGGCACCACTTCAAGGCGCGGCGCGCGGGCCTGGAGGCGGTGCTGGACGAGGTGGAGGACCTGGTGCGGCGCAACACGCAGGAGTTTGCGAGCGAGGTGGAGTCGTTATTTGAGCAGGTGCGTAGTTTTACTGTTGTGTGTGCGGGTGCACGGACACCTCACACTCCCTCACACGCACAAACGCACGCCACCGTGCAGTCACGTAGCGAGCTGACAGAAGAGATCCAGGAGATTGTGCGCATGGCGTTCGAGCGGCGACGGCAGCTGCACTTGGCGGCGCTTGCTGCGGGCCGCGTACAGGGGTCCCTGACTGTGGGTGGCGGTGGCGCAGGCGGCGGCGGCGATGGCGGTCGTGGCACCCCTGTTAGTGCCACGCCAGACCCGCGCGCGACGCGGTAGTGGTAGTGTGCCAGCGCTGCCTGTGGTGGCGGTGTGGACACAGTTTGCGTGCCGCGCCGCGCCGACCCGGCCTGGTTATAACTTCATTAGCTATTTAATTGTTGTTGATTGGCATTCACACATTATTGATGATCCCCTCCCTATGCTCATTACATGCCGCCGCCGCCCAGCACGCCGCGCCGCGTCGCCACGGTGGCGGCCTTGACCACGTCACCCACACCGCCTGGCCGCCAGCCGGAGGTGGGGTCGGTGAGGAGGCGCACGGCGATGGCATCCACCACGCGCGCAAACTTCTCGTGCACAGCCATGGTGGGGTCGTCCCACTTCAGGGTGGCCACGCGCAGCAACGCCTCCAGCCACTCTGACAGCGACAGTTCTGACAGGCCGCTACCCGAGGTTGCCGCAGAGGGCGCCAGCATGAGCGACAGTGGCGGCATGGACTGCAGCGCGCTTGCAAGCGCGCGGTTGCCGGTGGCCACCGCCGCTGCCACCGTCTCCAGCTCGCTTTCACCCACCGCCGCCCCACTGTCGTCCTCGCTCTGCGCCAGCACAAAGGCCATCACGAGGTCGCGCTCACCCAGCCGCTTGCCGCGCATGTTGTCAAACCCAGCGTACGCCTCCTCGCCGCCTCCACCGCCTCCGCCGCCACCGCCTGTTGTGGGCGGCGCAGTGCCGCCGCTGCTCCACGACGGCAGCGGGGAGGCAAGGTCGGGAGACGCCGCCGTTGGCGACGGCAGCGCCGCCGGCATCGTGCCCGCCGGCGCCACCGTGCTCGTCAACGCGCCAGTGCCGTCGTCCGTCACCATAATGGTCACCGGCCGTGCGCGCGTGTACAGCGCGCAGTCCGCCAGCATGCGCCGCCACCCCGCCAAGTCCATTACCGCGTCCTCCCCCGCGCCCACGTTGGCATACTTGGCATACGCAAACCGCAGCATGGCCATCTGCAATACAGGGGGGGGGGTGCGTTGGCGTTAACGTTGCACTGAGGCAGTCACCCACACCGCGCCACAAAAACCATACCTCACGCATGATGATGGATGCCACACGGCGGCTGGACAGGTCGCGGCGGAGGACGGAGGTGCCTTGCACCCGCTTGGCGCGCGGCAGCAGGTAGGTTGTGATGATGTGCGACACCATGTGCGCACGCACGGCTGGCAGCTTGGATGCCGCCAACGACGGCAGCGGCACGCCGGCGCCACTGCTGCCACCGCCGCCGCCGGTACGCGGGCTGGGTGGGCCGGACCGGCCGCCAGCACGTGCGGCGTCGCTGCCTGGCGGTGGAGCCATGGCTGCCGCCGCCGCAGACGTGTGCTTGAACCCCGACGCCGCCAGAGTGCGTGTGTCCCCCTTGGCCGCCTCCCACAGCGCACCCGACAACAGCACGATGGCATCCAGGAAGCCGGCGCGGTCCACCTCATCCACCACCGTGCCGGCGGCACCCTTGCCATCCGTCACGGAGGTACGCGCGCCGCGGCCACCCAACCCGCCGCCGCCACGCACCAGGCCGCCGCCAGCCGTCCGTGATGCGGGGCTGCCCAGCAGTGAGCGCCCAGCGGCAGCCAGACTGCTGCTGCCGCCGGTACTGCTGCCGCCGCCGCCAGGGGACCCCAACCCACCACCAGACGACGATGACGCACCCCCGCCTGGGCTGCCAAGTAGCCCTTCGCTGCCATCCTCCAGCACGCCGTTGCGCGGCTTGAGCGACAGGATGGCGCGGCGACCGGACGGCGAGGTGGCGGCGCCAACAAACTTGCGGCTGTCAGCCCGCCGCGCGTCACCGGATGGCGACAGTGCGCTGAACCCGGAGCTGGTTGCCACGATGGTGGCCTGCCGCTTGAGGTCGCCGGAGGCAATGAGCGCCAGCAGGGTGGCTGGACTAACAAAGGGCGCGGTGTAGACATTGTACACGCGCATGTCGCGCAGCAGCACCTCCAGCTCCGCCTTGGACAGTTTGAACGCCGAGTCCTGCGTTGTTGTCACGGCCGCCACCACGCTGCCCGCCGCCGCTTTGCTTGCAGGTACACCCCCGCCGCCAGGCGACCCGATGGGTACGGGCGAACCCGCGCCGCCGCCGCCACCGCCGCCGCCGCCACGTGCCGCCGGCTTGGCAGGCACCAGCGCCGCGGCAGAGATGGAAGCGTTCATGACGTTGGAGTAGAAACGGAAGAGGTCGCGCAGCGGCACGTAGGCGCGCGCCAGCATGGACTTGAGCGACTCGCGGTCCTTGGCGGTGGGCAGCAGCTGCAGCGACTGCATGCGCGCCCAGTCCTTCTCAAACAGCGCCGACATGTCCACCGCAGGCGCCCA
>ERZ778022.1812-NODE-1812-length-25587-cov-5.417594_pt1 | contig 25587 bp, 6 predicted proteins | sample MGYA00375752_ERZ778022 | MGnify/ENA primary metagenome ERZ778022 (study PRJEB29350, sample SAMN05389826) | bioreactor metagenome | isolation source: Thiocyanate bioreactor | place: South Africa: University of Cape Town | collected 2014-04-04 ...
ACCCCCCCCCGCCCTCCCACAGCTACATGGAGGGGAAGGTGTGCCTGTCGCTGCTGGGAACGTGGCAGGGGCCCGGGTGGGAGCCGGAGGTGTCGACGCTGAGCCAGGTGCTGCTGGCGATTCAGAGCCAGATCATGGTGGACAAGCCGTACTTCAACGAGCCGTCGTACGAGTCGCTGCACGGCACGCGGGACGGCGACGTGAACGTGGCGAAGCACAACATGCGCATCCGGCTGGCCACGCTGCGGTACGGCATCCACGCCGCGCTGCGGTCACCGCCGCTCGGGTTTGAGCGCGCCACTGCGGCGCACTTTTATTACAAGCGCGGCGAGCTGCGGCAGCAGCTGGCGCAGTGGGTGGCGGAGGCGCGCGCGCTGGCGGTGTATGACGCCGCCGTGTGCTCCGCGCCCGTGACGGTGGCAGCGTACACCACGGCGCTGAATACGGAGCTGGCGGCGGCAGCTGCAAAGGCGCCAGCACCCGCAGCAGCGGGCGCCAAGCGCGGGCGCGGCAGCCGCAGCCACCAGGTGGTAGACCCTATTACGCATGCCGCCATCCCCGCCACCTTCGTGCCTTCTGCCGCCCTCACTGCCATGCGCGCCTCCCTGCAGCCCTCCCCCGCCGCTGCGTCTTGGACCGCCGCCGCCGGCTTTGAGGTGTTCTCCAGCACCGCGGTGACGCACATGCCGCGCGCGCCCGCCGACGCGCTGATGGCAGGCACCGGCGCCGCCCTGCCCGTCAAGTCCGCGGCCCGCTCCACCGCCACGTACGCCAGCTTGCAAGACCTGGCGCTTGCCACCATCGCCGCCGCTGACGACATTCAGAAACTACTTGACACCCTGCGCCCGCCAGCCGACGATGTGTAATTCATTCATTCGTTTGGTAACTTACTTATCAACAGTTGCGTTCAAGTGGCACGGTCCGATATCATAAAAATAGGATGAAAATTAACGCGAGTCCCGCGGCAACGTGCAACGCCGCGGATGCAGGGTGGCACGCTGCAGCAGCGGGGCGACGCCCCCGGGCGCCTGTGCACCCAGCGAAGCGTTGCGTCGCGTCGCACGCGCGCGCGCACCGGCGGCGGGCAGGCGCCCCGGCGCGCGCAAAAAGTAGGGAAGCAAATGAGCAATGGCACTCACACATGCAGGCACACAAGCACAACACACAAGCACACACACAGGGCGGGCGGGGAGGCGAGCCAGGCCGAGCGGCGCGCGAAGCAGCGAGGGGGAGGAGGAGTCATTAGTAGTAGGTACATGATGCCTAGTCGTCGCTGGCGCGCAGGCGCCCCATGGCGGGCGGCGAGCCGTCGTCCGCCCCGCCCTCCGCCTCCTCCTCCTCCTCCGCCGCCGCCGCCGCCGCTGCCGCCACGCGCGCCCGGATGTACGCCGCCTCCGTCGCCAGGCAGGAGGCGTACTCGGGCGGCAGCTCCAGCGCGCGGTAGCGCAGCGTGATGGAAAAATCGGGCGGGAACACCCGGTTCTTCTTGTCCTTCACCGCGCCGTCTAGCTCGCCCTTGCGCAGCCGCATGTGCCCCGTCGCCGCCGGCGGCACGCCGCGCGCAGCCAACGAGATGTGCAGCGCGCGCCCCGTGGAGGTGTACAGCGAGCCCAGCAGCGGCGTGCCGCAGCCCACTATGCCGCCCGTCACGTCCGCATGCTGAATGGCGTTCTGCACCACCTTCCCGTGCGCCCGCACCCCGCCGCCCGCCTTGCCGCCACCGCAGCAGCCGGCGCCGCCGCCACATGGGGAGTCCTCGCCGCAGCACGACGACTCGTAGCCGTCATCCATCGACCCCGGTGTCCCCTCCACCGCACCACCCTCACCCTCAGCCGCACCGGCGCCGGCACCCGCGTCCGCACCCGCGCCAGCGTCCGCCCCCGCAGCAGCGCCTGCGCCCACATCCGCCTTCTCGTCGCCGCTATCACAGCCACACCCACCGCCGTGGCTGTGCCCATGTCCATGTCCGTGCCCGTGGGCATGGCTGTGCCCGTGCCCGTGGGAATGACTGTGCCCGTGCCCGTGGCTGTGCCCGTGGCCCTCGTCATCCGACGAGTCGCAGCATGCACCGCCGGGGCGCGTGGGCGTGGCGGGGCGCGACGCAGTGGGCGGCGCATCGCCGGCACCACCCGCAGCAGCGGGCGTGGCGCCCGTGTGCGGCAGCGGCAGCGGCGGTGCGGCAGCAGCAGCAGCGGCGGCGGCGGCGGCAGCGGCGGTCGGCGACATGTGCAGCGGCGGCGCGGGGACGCCAGCCAGGCCCTGGCCGCCCGTCAGCGTGACGGGCGCAAAGCAGCGCGCGGGTGCCTCGCGCATGGCGCGACGGACGGCAGGCATGATCTCGTCGCAGATGGGCAGGCAGGCGGTGTGCAGCCACATGCCCGCCAGCGGCTTGGGCACGCCTGTCTTCCACAGCAGCAGCCGGATGTCGCCGGAGCACACGACGGCCGCCAGCTTGGCGGCGACGGCCTTGGGCAGCGGCGGGTCGTTGGGGCCGCGCGGGCGCGTGAACGCCGCCTCACCCCACTCCAGCGCCACCGGCGCGCGGCGGCCACGCGGCGAGGAGCCGGGGGCGGCGGGCGGGACGGGCGAGGTGGGCACCACCAGCTCCAGCTCGTTGGCGCCGGTGCGGTCACCCACGCGGTACGGCGTCATGGGCGAGCCGGGGCCCATGGACACGATGCCGGGCGGCGTGGCAAAGCCCGCCAGCGCGGCGTCGCCGGCGCCCGCCAGCGTGTACGACGCGCCGCCCGTGCGCGTGTCAAACAGCAGCGTCTTGCACCCCGGCCCGCCATACAGCTGCACGTACCAGCCGGCGCCAGGCGCGCCGGCGGGCGCCAGGCCGCAGCAGGCACGGTGCGCCTGCGTCACGTCCGGCAGGTGCGACAGCTGCACGCCCATGATGGCGACGGTGGGCATGGGGATGACGCGCGGGTCAGCGCCGTGGCCCCACGGGCCCACCGCGCGCGCCACGCGGTGCAGGTAGTCGCGCGGCAGCAGGGTGGCCGCGCCGCACGCGGTGCCCACCAGCGTGGTGCTGAGGCCGGCAGGCGGGGTGGTGCCGGAGGTGGGCGACGTGGCGGCGCCCACGCGCGGCAGGGCGGCGGGCTTGACGGGGCGCAGTGAGCCGCCCGTGGCGGCGCCAATGCTGGCGGGCGGGCTGGCGGTGCCAGCGGGCGGGCTGCCGCCGCTGCCGGCCCCCAGCAGCGTGGAGGCGGAGGCGGAGGGGGAGAGGGGCCGCGCGCTGCCCACCATGCCCGCCGGCGGCAGCAGCTTGCGGGCGACGCGCAGGCGTAGCGGGTCGGTGGCGCCGCGCAGGATGGACACCACCTCGCTGAACGACCGGTGCACCAGGTCCACGCCGTTGATGGACAGCAGCTCGTCGCCCACGTACAGCACGAGGCCCACAGACACGGGCACGACGGACACCATGGCGCGCTCGCGCGCCTCCGCCATCGCCGCACGCGTGGCGCCCTCGTACCCGGGCGGCGCAGCCACACCCGTCACGACGGGGCGCATGGCGACGGACTGGTCAATGGCGAAGCCGGGCGTGCGGTCTGCGTCGCGCGTCAGCTCCAGCGTCACCACCTGCAGGTCGGGCGCACGGATGCGCGCCGCCGCCGCGGTGGCGGAGGCAGCCGCCGCAGTGGCGACGGACACGTGCTTGTGCCCGCTGCCGCCAGCAGCGGGGTGCAGCTCCGCGTCATTCGCCTCGTCCACGCGCAGCACGCGGGCGGTGGCCTCCACCACCCGCGCGCCGGCGCCGCCGGCGCCGCCACCACCGCGCCCCAGGCCCAGGCCCAGACCCAGCCCGCCGCCACCGCCGCCACCACCGCCGCCGCCCAGGCGCAACGGCGAGGCGCCGGCGAACGACTCGGGGGAGCCCAGGACGGGCATGGCGGCAGCGGCGCGGACGGCGGTGAGCTGCAGGGAGTAGTAGCGCACGTAGCGCACCTGTGACGGGATGGTGATGCCGCGCCCGTTGCGCGTGCGGCGGTCGCCAAAGAAGGTGATGGCGTCGTCGGCGGAGGGCACGACGCGGGAGTGGATGAGGTAGGCGGCGATGAGGGTGCCGGTGCGCCCCTTGCCCGCCTTGCAGTGCACCGCCAGCACGTTGGCGTCGTCCGCCAGCAGCCAGGAGTCCATGGACTCGCACGCCGCCAGCAGCAGCGCGAAGGGCGGCGGCGTGTGGTCCGCCCACGCGAACCGCTCCACCTCGCAGGAGAAGCCGCCCTTGCCGTACTCGCGCTCGGAGCACAGGTTCCAGATGCGGTAGTGCTCGCGGTGCCGCGAGTCCAGGAAGTCACGCACCGCGCCCGCCGGGTTGCGGTACCACGCCTCCCACCCGCGCGCCGGGTAGCCCATGGCGATCACGCGGTCCGTGATGTACGACAGGTCCAGGTCCACGCCGCCGTCCACGAACCGCTTCTTCTTCTTGGACACCAGGCCGCGGATGCAGCCCAGGCACCCGCCGCCGCCGCTGCCGCTCTCCCCCACGTTGCGCGGGTGCAGGTCAGCCGACAGCATGGGGCTGCGTGGCTCGTCCCGCCCCAGCCCCACACCCGCGCCACCCAGCGCCGGCGACGGCGGCGCACTCGACGACGCCGCCGCCGCCGCCGGCGACGGCGCCCCTGTCCCACCCACCGTCCCGCCTACTGCCGGCGGGGCAGACGGCATCTCATCTGCATCCGCCGGCACGCCCATCGCCAGCCGCGGGCCACCCTTTGCCGCCCCCACATCACCCGCGAGCGCGGCAGCGGCGCCGGGCGAGGTGGAGGTGGGGCGATCCATGGTGGTGATGCGGGAAGAATTATGATCGCGGGGGGCGTGCAACGAGATACCATGCGGTGGGGAAGCCGACCCACCACCACCGCCGCCGCCGCCACTCGTTATTTTGAGCCCCGCGGAGCCACCGGCGCCAATACCGTGGCCCGATGTGCCAGGGGCGGGGGAGGGGTGACTCGGATCTTTGTCAGCCCCGACACCCGGGCCGCCGGTGGGCGGGCTCCCCGACGAGCGAGACCCGCCAGCGCCGCCGCCGCCGGTGGCAGCGGCACGCCCACTGCCGATGCGCATGCCGGTGATGGCGCCAGGCGGGTGGGCATGGTTCAGAGGTGCCAGTCCACTTGCGCCGCCGCCGCCGGTGGCAGAAGTAGAGTGTGCGCCGGTGACATCACTGCCAGTTGCGCCGCCACGTGGTGTACCGCCACTCCCACCGGCAGCGCCGACGCCACCGGCACCACCAACCGACTCACTGCCAATGCCGCTCATACTGCCGCCGCCGCTGAGGCTGGTGCGCAGCAGGACGCCGTCGGGGCCCACGATGCCGCCGTTGGCAGCCTGCGCCAACATGGCGGCATGCCCACCGCCACCGCCGCCGCCGCCGCCGGGCGCGCCGCCACCGCCATCCCCACTCCCCGCCGCCACCGCTGCCAGCGCCACACTGGCAGGCACGCTGTACCGTGCACTGCCGCTGGCGGCAGCGGGCGTGCCGCTGGCAGAACCCGTGATCGTGCCGGGAGTCCCAGTCGTCGGCGTCTCACCCGCACCGCTGCCATCACGATCACGCAACGGCCCCGGCCGCCGCTTGACCGGCAGCCACGGCTGCGGCGGCGCGGCAGGGTGCCCGGCCGCCGCCCCCACTGGCAGGTGCCCGTTGCTGCTGCCGTTGCCACCTGGCACACCGCCGGGCCCTGATGACCCGCGACGTCCACCGCCGCTGTTCACGCCCCCCACCTCCTCGTCGCTGCCGCTGTCGTCGCTGCTCCCCGCGTACGACGTGTCCGCGATCTCGCCCGACACCGCCGCCATCCTCTTGCTGGGTGCGACGGTGGTAGTAGCTGGTGCGGTGACTGACTGAGTGACGGACGGACGGATGGTCAGTGGTGGTGCTGATGAGTGACCACTGACCACTACCGGTACCACTGCTGTTCTGTCCCCTCGTTCGGTTGTCCCCGTTTCTCCCCCTCCTGCTGCTATCGACCCGGTCTACGCACCACGGCACGCGCTCTGAGTCACCTGCACACCGACAACTGGCTGGCTGCTCGGTGGCGGTCGATGCGGGTGAACTACTGTGTCTTGCCCCCCGTCCGGTTGCTCGTAGCTGCTGTCGCTGTCGCTGCTGCTGCGGGTGTGAGCACACCTCACCCTACACCACTCCACCACCTCCTTTACTACTGCTGCTGCTGCACCACTCCCTCTCTACACCTGTCCCACTCCCTGTCCCAGTCCCTCAGTCCCACTCACGGTCATCAGCTGCCCACGGTCACTCACTCGGTCATCAACCCACTGTCACCCACACCTGCGGCTGCTGCAGTGCAGTAGGCACGCGGTGTGGAGCCACTGGAGTGCTGGTCCGAGCGCACCGCGCACGGGCGATGACAACAACGGCGCTTTGTTGCTTACGCACGCGGGTGGGCTACGCGACAACTGACGGCGGGGCGACACGGCACACGTTGTGCTGTACCACTGGCGGCTGCGTCGGGTGGAAATGTGCGGCGCGTGCCGGCGGCTTTACGGTCACTCCACTACCCACCACCGCGGTGCCAGTAGTAGCGATGTGGTGTTGTGGACCTTGCGGAAAGGAAAGGTGAAAGGGCAGAGCAGAGGCGAGGAGACTCGTTACCACACCACACCACGCGCGGTTTGGCGCCTCAAAAGCATCAGTAGTTCGGCGGCAGAACTCGCCCCACACTACACATTCGTCACACACCCGCACGCCCACTCACACGCCACGCTGCACCGGTATGCAGGGCACAACGGTGCTGGTGCAGTGGATGCGGTGCTGGTGCAGTGGGCGCGCGGATAACCGGCGCGCGCGTGCCCGCATGCGGCGGGTGTATGAGGCGCGGTGGAGCGGCCATCAGCCATCACTGCACCTGCGCGCGTGGCGGGGCCGCGGGCAAGTGAAGTGACGGAAACGGAGGTGATGGCAGGTGGTCAACCACGCCGCCGGGGACGGCCAGGCGGGCACGCTGCGGCAGACTGGTGGGTGGGTATATGTGTGCATCGTTGCCGCTGGAATGAGGCGCCTGCCACGGTGGCGTCGTGCGTAATCCGCGCTGATGTGTGTGGCGCTTGGTCCGCCGGCCTCGTCGTTCAAGTTGAAGTTCGTTCCAACGAGTCGAAGTTGGAACTTGGAACTTGGCAGCAGCAGCGCGATACAACAGTCCAACAACAAGACAACAATAATGGACACATACATACTTACTTGGAGGCAGCAGCAGGCGGCGGGGAGGGCGACAACAGGTGGCGGGTGAGGGAGAGGGAGAGGGCAATGGGCGGCAGGGTGGCGAGCAGCTCGGCTGCCAGTGCGCTGCGCGCGGCCGCGTCGCCAGACACTGCACGCGGCGCGGCCGGCGCGCGTGGTGACGGCGGTGACGCGGCCGCTGCCACTGCTGACGACGACGATGATGGTGGGGGTGCTGCTGCGGGTGCTGCAGCAGCGTGACTACTGTGGCCGCCGTGGCCGCCCGCAGTTGCATGTGCCGCCGGCTCAGTCGCAGCGGCAGCAGCGGCAGCGGCGGTGGCTGCGGCAGCGGCGGCGGCAGCGGTGTGGTGCGCCACGGCAGCGGTGATGCCCACATCCAACGCGTCAGCGACGGCACGCGGCAGGGCACGGAAGGTGAGCGGCAGGGAGGGCGCCGCCACCACCAGCGCAGGGGATGTCAGCGACGGCGGCGTGAGCAGCGCGGCCAGCGGCAGGCTGCCTTCTGCCAACACGCGGCGCGTGAGCGGCAGCGTGGGCGGCGCAATCGACAGCGGTGGCAGTCCCAGTGGCGGCGCACCGGCCGCTGGTGTTGGTGCCGTTACCACCGGCACCGACACTGCTGGTGTCAGTACAACACCCTCAGCAGTAATCTCAACCAGCTGCACCAGCGCGGGGGTGGCGCGCAGCGCGTCGCGGAGGGCGGAGGAGGTGGGCACACCGCCCGCCACGTGCGCGTCAAAGGTGATGACACGCGGGTCTGGCGGCGGCGGCGGCGGCGGCGCGTCCGCATTCAACTCGCCACCCGGCGTGACACCGCCTGGTGTGCCCTTCGCCCCTGTGCCCTTCCCTGTCCCCGTGCCGCCTTTGCTGCCAGCTGCGGCCGCCGGCGCCGCTGCGGCCGGTTTGACGCTGCGGGAGCTGGCCGGCCGGCTAGTGCCGCCGCCCTTACTGCCACCTGCCTCCGACACGGGTGACGCCAACCCGCTGGGCATCCCGCTGCCACCGTCACTTGGGTCGGCAGTGGGTGCCACCGGTTTGGGCACTTGTGACACGGGCGGTGTGGTCAGCGCCAGCAGCGGCGCTGCGGCAGCATGCGCGATGGACACCACGATGCTGTATGTGATGGCGGGCGGCGCCGGTGGCGCGCGCGCGGTAGCACCAGCAGCGCTACTACTGCCACTACTGCCGCCACCGCTGCCGTCGTCGCGGGGCGTGTCGTCCACGCGTGCCGACGCCGATGCTTTGAGGCCCAGCGGCGCGCCGGCAGCCTTGCCACCTGCCGCCGCTGGCGCCGCCTTGCCGGGTGGCGCAGCAGCGGGAGCTGCTGCCGACGACGCGGCGGCTCCCTTACCACCCTTACCGCCGCCTGCCGGTGCAGCGGCAGCACCGGCCCCGGCACCGGTGCCTGGGGACGTCGCTGACGCCACCCCCGGCGGCGGTGGGCCATCAGCTGGCCACCCAAGCAGGGTGTATGCTGCCGCCGGCTGCGGTAGGCCGGTGGCAGTCGCAACCGTCAACTCCAGCTGCACGTTGCTGCCACCAACACCAGCGGAAGCCGCGCCAGGCCCAACCCCACCAGCGCGACCGCGCCCAAACAGGGTGTCACGCACGTCCTCCGTCACGGTGGCGCGGTCCGGTACCGTCAGGCCGGGCAGCGCCGCCAGTACGCGGGGCACGTAATCCACTGCCAGCGCCGCCGGGTTGCCAGCCAGCGCCAGGCGGACCAGGGTAGCAGCACCCGGCGCCAGGGCCGCCAGTACCTCCGGCAGGCTGCCCAACTCATTCCATGCGGCATCCAGCGACGCCAGGCGCGGTGCCCAGGCGTCCAGCGGCGGTAGGGTGGCAAGTCGATTGTATGCAACGCCGACGTGCGCCAGGGCGGGCGACGGGGCGGGTGGCGGGCGCAGGATGGCAATTTGGTTTGCAAGCGCATGCACGGCAGCGAGGCAGGGCGGCAGATCGCCGCAATCCAGCTCACGCAGGCCGTTGCGGCACACTGAGAGCTCCGTCGGCGCCGGCAGGTCGCGCAGGTATGAAACGGCGGCAGACCCGGCCGGCCCACGCAGACTGCCAATGTGGCGGCCATCCAGGTGCAAGTCTGGCAGCAGCGGGCGCAGCGCAGCCAGCGTGTGCGCCGCCGGGTGTGGGTCAGACGGCAACACGCCCTCCATCGCCGCCTGCACGCTGCGCGCGCCGCTGCTCCAGGCATACGCATCCACCGCCGCCTCGTCGTCGCCGTCGGCGGCTGTCTGCTGTTGCGTTGTCCCGGCCTCGCTGCCCTCCACCCGCCGCCGTGGCGCGCCCAGCCGCGGCACGCCCACGCTCTTCACGGTGTTGAATGCTGCCAGCTGCCGCGCCGCCTCCCCGCGTGCCGCCGTCTCCTCCGCCCAGTCAGTCACAAACTCCTCCCCTGCGCGTCGTGCCGCCGCGCGCAGCGTGCCACGACTCACGCCACCCGTCGTCGTGGACAGCAGCGCACCCCGCGCCGCTGACGCCGCCACCGACGTGCCGCCCAGCCTGGCGCTGTACTGCCCCGTGCCACCCAGCGATGCTGTCGCTGTCGAAGCGGACGGCGGGATGGGTATCCGCACACCCGTCGTCTCCTCCACCGCGTCACACAGCGCCGTCACGATGTCCACCTCGCCCTCCTCCAGCGGCGTGCTACTGGTGGCGCTCATGGTGGCAGCGGTGGCGGTGGGGCGGAAGCGCAGCGCCGTGGTGCGGTGCGTCCCTGCCATCGTGGCGCCCTCGCTGCTACGGAAGCTGCCCAGCTGCGTCGCCGCCATCCTGACCGTGCTGTTGGGTCGCTTGACTGCTATTACACGGATACCCTCTGGACTAGACCTGGTACAGGTAGTGCCTAGCGAGGTGCTTCACCCCAGCAGACAGCAGCGTGCCGTGGTCACACTCAGTGCTCGTAGTGGAGCTGAGCAGCAGTCAGAAGGGTGCAGTGCGTCTGGCCGTCCGTAACGTCGTCCGTGCCGCCGACGGTGCTCGTATCCCAAGTTACGAAATATCGCTACGCAGCGTATAACACAAATCTACCAACGCACAACCCCGGCCCGTCACACCAACCGTGCATTCCACCTAAAATTTGCATCAGACCGTGGCACCCGGCCGAGTTCATACCATTGCTACGCAGCGATGGCAGAATGTCCGTTACCGTTCGGACGTGCCAGAGCAGGTGGGTGGTGTCGATTTTTCCGACGCCACCAACAGAAGAGTGGAATTGCGGTAATGCCGGGCATGCCGGCAGCGTACGCGCGGCCAATTTAATTGGTGGAAGCAGGGGGTATCGTTCTTGTCACACGAATTGCGGTTTGTTATCTGTCGTTAGAGATCGCGGTTATATTCAAATATCACGGACAGTGGCACTGTGCGAAAGTGGCCACCAACTGACTGGCGACGACGACGAGTGACGACTTGGACGGCGACACTGACGTTGACTTTGATGACGATACCGCAGTCATAATACTGTCATATCGGTGGCTGCTACTGCTGGTGCCGGGACGACGACGACCACCAACAAGCGAGTACTACTGCTGACGAGAGACGGCTGACTACTGCTGTCGACTGACAACGACTGACGACGACGGACGGCAACGACGACATCGCAGTCATAGTAGTACTGTCATATCGGTAGCCGGTACCGGGACGACGACAATAACAACAACATGGAGGAGGAGGCACCTGAGACAGCGCCTGCGCCGGCGGTGGCAGCAGTGGGAGTAGGGGAGGAGGTTACAGACTCTGCCGCCGCCGCCACCACCACCACAGCAGGAGGCGACGACAGCGTGGATGTGGACCTGGAGGAGATGGCGCGCGCGCAGCTGGGGGCGGCGGCGGCGGCGCGCACCGAGTCCAAGCGCAAGGCGAAGCAGCTGAAGCGGGCGGCGGCGGGGAAGGCGTCCGCAGCCGGCACCGCGGTGGCAGGGTTTGGCACGCTGACGCGCGACGACGTGGCGCGGCTGTACGCAAAGGGTGCGGTGGCCGACATTGTGTTTGGGCCGTCACAGAAGCGGAAGGTGTGCCTGGCTGTGGAGGAGGTGCAGGCGCTGGTGTTGGCCATCATGGGCGTGCGGCCCACCGTGCCGTGGTGTTTCGTTAGTAACCGGCCACTCATCACCGGCATCCTGCTGCTGATCGTGCGCGGCGCCTCCTTTGGCGATTTTTGTGCCGCCGAGGCACGCTTGCCGTCATCGGCGGGTGTATCCGCCGCCACCGCCGCCGCCGCCGCTTCATCCACTGCCACCACAACGGGGCTGGCGCTGCGGCGGGGCGGGCTGGCGCTGCCAACCAAGATGGCGCGCGGGTATTGGACCGCCGCCACGCACACGGTGCGGCCGGCGGATGACTCGCTGTTGTATGTTAGCGGCGGCGACGCGCGGCGCGAGGCGCGCGGCCGCCTGGATGTTGTCCCGCCACCGGCGTCACCCGCCGAGCTGGCGGGCCGCCTGGCTGCCATTGCGCTGCGGCTGGACGAGGCAGCCAGCCACGGCTTCCCGCTGCCGCCGCGCGGCGACGGCCGGCCAGGCAGCCTGCCACCCGATTTCACTGCCACCGCCACCGCGCTTGCTGACGTGGCTGCCGGCGCCGTGCCAGACGCGGCGGAGGTGGTGCGCGTGTGGGGCGCGCCGCGCGTGCTGGCGCTGGATTGCGAGATGTGCGCCACTGATGCCGGTCTGCAGCTGGCGCGCGCCACGCTGGTGGACGCTGGTACCGGCGCCACCCTGTTCGATGAGTACGTCGTCCCTGTCCTCCCCGTGCGCGACTACCTGACGCAGTACTCGGGCGTCACGCCCGCCCTGCTGGCGTCCGCCACCTGCACCGCGGTAGAGGCGCGTGCCGCCATTGCGCGCCACCTGGACGCGCCCGCCGACGGCTCCGCGCCGCCTGCCTTCCTGGTTGGCCACTCGGTGGAGTGCGACCTGGCGGCGCTGCGCCTGGCGCACAGCCGCATTATTGACACCTCCGTTGCCTACCTGCACCCCTCCGGCCTGCCGTACCGCCACGCACTGCGCAACCTGGCGGCCAGCTACCTGGGTACCACCATCCAGGCGGACGACCGGGGACACGACAGCGCGGAAGACGCACGCACCGCCGGCGCCCTGGTGCACCGCCTGCTGTATGGCTCGCTGCCACCGATGGATGGTGCAGCACCGGCAGCAGCGGCGGCGGCTGCAGAAGATGTGCACGCGACGTGGGCTGCTGCGCTGCACGGGGAGCCGCGGGCGCACATGGTGGCAGACGAGGCGGTGGCAGCAGAGCTGGCGGCGCGGCGTGCTGCTCGCAGCACCGCCACCGCTGCCGCTACTGCAAATGGAGGTGCTGGACAGACGGCTGGCGCTAAGCGGCGGCGGCCGGAGGGCGAGGGGGGCAGTGGGGAGGGCGAGTGGCGCTCGCGGCGGCAGACCATCTTTGTGGATGCCGCCGCCGCCGCGGTGGGCGGCATCTCCATCATTGGCTCGCCCGAGTTCTGCCGCTTCCACGTCTGCCTCGCCGCCAGCGGCACCAGCGTGGCGGCAAGGCCACGGATGGCCGACTGCAAGGTCATCATGGGCCTGGCGGCAGCGCGCCTGCACAAGCCGTCGTCGCTGGTGGTTGCCGAAATGACGATGCCGCGGCTGGCACCAGCCACTGGCGGCGGCGGCGGCGGCAGCAGCGGCGGCGGGGACGGTGATGGCGATGCAACCGCGCCGCCCGACATCGTTGCATTTGACGCCTTCCTGCAAGACGCCATCACGACGTCGCTGCCACCCTCCACCGCCCTCATTACCGTGTTCCAAGGCCACGTGCGCGACACCCGGCCGCTGCCTGACGGCGAACGGGTGCGCGCCGCCGCGCCAGCTGCCGTGCGTGACTTTGTGGCACCCGACACGCCCGCTGCCTTTGGTCTCACCTACCTGCGCATCGTGCCGCCGCGGCCGGCGGCGTAGGCAGGCAAACCAAATTCATGTAGCAACGGGGTTAAAATGTGCGCTCGTGGTCGCAACATGCACAGAGTACCGCAGAAAATAACGAATTGTTGGTACGCTTGGCTGACACGCAACGGCCGGGGCACCCCAGGGAGCAAGGCACCACCCTGGGCCGCGCAGCCAGCTACACAGCTTAGGGGGGCAAACATGCCTGCAACGCAGGTCGGACATGCAACGATGAAAACTAGCACACTCACACCCCGCTGCCGGCCTCCACAACGCGGATGGCGGTGGCGGCGGAGGCGGAGGCGGCAGCGGTAGCCACTGGCGTGGCACCGCCGGTGGAGCTCGCGGAGAGCCGGCGCGCGGGCACCGCGCCTGTGCCCAGGCTGCCCTCCGCAATGATGCCGGTAGCCACCTCGCGCAGCGTGGGCACGCCCACCAGCACCTGCGGCGGCAGCAGGAGGAGCAGCGCGCGCTTGGCCTGGATGGTGCGGTTCAGCGCCCCCACGTTGGGCAGGAAGATCCACACCAGGCCGGCGACGTACACGAGGGCGTACACGATGTCGAGGGACACAAAGAGGCTGCGGAAGAAGATGACGGTGGTGCGCGCGCGCGTGCGGAACAGACCCGCGATGGCGACGTACGACGGCTGCAGCGCGCGGTAGTTGAGCAGGGCGGAGGCCTGGAAGTCGGCGCCCGCAAACTCGTCCTTGATGCTGTACGGCACCGTGTCGGACGCGTTCACGGTGGCGTTGCCAAACCCGCCCATGGACATGGCGGCAGCGCTGGGGATGGTGCCCATCCCGGTGGACGTGATGGGTATGGTGGCAGCGGCGCGCCGCTCCAGCGCGCGGATGGTGGACGCCAGGAACACGTTGAAGGTACCAGACAGGCCGTGGTGCACCGCGCCGTTCACAAACGTGTCGCACTCCGTCAGCGACAGCGCCGGCCACCAGCCCACCAGCACGCGCGGCTGCTGCGACACAAAGGAGCACGCGTCGCCCAGCTGCACCGTGCGCAGCAGCGCATTGTCGTCATCCGACATCTGCGCGAAGCCGTCGTTCTCGCTGCCCGTCACGCGCGCCGGCAGGGCGCCGGAGTAGCCGTGGATGGGCGGCAGCGTGGCGGGGTCGGAGCCAAACACCAGCTGCTCATTGATGTTGCGCAGCACCGCGATGCGCTCGTAGCACGCGTCAATGCGCGCGTTCACGACGGAGGCAAACCCCGTGTCGCCGATGGAGTCCAGCAGGCACATGTACACCTCCTGCACACCGGACGCGCGCAGGTCAGCCAGGATGGAGGCGCGCTGCATGTTGGAGATGGAGGCGGAGTAGCCACGCACCAGCGCCAGCATGACGCCGTATGACACCATCATCACGATTGCCGGCGTGCTGAACAGACACGATGACAGTGCGTAGCTGCGCAGCGGGCGGCGGATAGGGCCACGAGGCGCCGCCGCTGCCGCCGCCGCGCTGCGGCTGCCGCGGCTGCCCTGCCGCACCGCGCCTGCCGCGCCGCTGGCGGGCGCCGCGGCGGGCCATGCATTGCGCGTGGTCGACGGTGATGTTGCAGCCCCGCCGCCGCCGGCACCAGCGTCGCTGCGGAAGCTGTGCCGCGGCACCAGCGCCATGGCACCCGGCGGCGCGGTGCTACTGGTCCCGGTGGAAGAACCCGCCGCTGGCGTGGCGCCTGCGCGCGCACGCGCTGCGGCGTTTGCAAGCAGGGAGGCGGCAATGGAGGAGCGGCGCGCCGGCGGCAAGCCTGTGGACGCCTTCATGATGGCGTCCCAGTCCACCTCCATGTCGTCGTCCGAGCCCTCACCACCCTCACCGTCTGCAGCGCCGCCGCCAATGCCGGCGCCGCCGTCGTCGCTCTCATCGTCCTCCGTGGAGTCCGACCCCAGCGCGTCGTCGTCGTTCTGGCGCTGGATGGTGCGCAGGCGCGTGGCGGACAGCTTCTGCAGCACGGCGATGACGGGGCGCGGCGCGTCGGCAAACCGCGCCAGCAGGTTGTCGCGCATGCGCTCGATGGCGTACACGGTGGGCACGATGATGGCAAACGTGACAATCAGCATGACCACCACCACCGCCACAAAGATGTACAGCGCCGTGTTTTCCATCAGCGTCGCCGCCGCGTCACACTCCGACCGCGCCATGTCTTCCACACTCAGCATGCGCACCTGCCCGTCCGTGTGCGCCTGCGTGTTCCACATCGTGAACGCCACCGCCGGGATGGTGCGCGTCGTGTTCATGGCGGGCACGGTCACCACGGCGGCGATGGCGGTGGACAGCTCCAGCGCGAACCGCAGCAGCGACATCTTGGCCATCCGCAGCACCATCACCGTGCCGCCCACCGCCGTGTCCACCTGGTACTGCGGATCCGCCAGCACGGCAGCCAGCGCGGAGCCCGTCAGGACGCCGGGCGCAAACACGTCCGCCGGCAGCAGCGAGGCCACGTTCACCACCTTGTCCAGCAGGAACGACCGCGCAGTCGCGGAGTCCGACACGAGCGCGTACATGGTGGGCGCCGCGTGCGCCAGCGTGCTGGATGCAATGAGCAGGTCGGTGTCCAGCGCCGCCGGCAGCGGCGCGCGCCAAAAGTTGGTGGCGCTTATGCGCGCGCTAATGATCGTGTTGGACAGCATCATGGACCGCACCGCCTGGCCCGCCAGCTCCGCGTACTGCATCTGCGTCTCGATGTGCTCCAGCCGCGCCATGATCAGTGCGCCGCACATCGCCACCAGCGCAAGGTGCAGCGCCACCAGCAGCCAGCCAATGCGCTTCAGCCACTGCAGCCGCGGCATGACGACGCGCCGCGTCCGCAGGTCATCCAGCGTCTTACGCAGCCGGTTGGCAATGGTGCGGCCGCCCGTCGTGTGCGCCGACGACGCCACGCTGCGCCGTTCACCATCTGCACCGCCTCCGCCGCCACCCCCGCCAAAGACGCCGCTGTTGCCAATCCCGCCGCTGCTGCCAATCCCGCCGCCGATGCCGCCACCACCGTAATGCCCGCTACCGCCGCTGCCAGCGGCAGCAGACACAATGGACGACCGGGGTGCCGCAGCGGTGGGCGGCCCGCCTATGCGCACATGCATCGCTGGCCTGCCGCCGGGCGGCGGCGGCATGCTCACAATGCCACCGACGCCACCAAAGCCACCCATGCTACCGTTGGACACGCCTGCACCAACGCTGCCGTGGCTGCGGGCGGCGTCGTCGCGGTCGCTGTCCAGCAGGTGCACGTCGCTGTAGTTTGCCTTGGACGTCTGCTGGCTGTCGCCGACAACCGCGGGGAATGGGCCACCGCGCCGCCACCGGCCGCTGTCGTGTGTCGGCGTCGCAATGGCATACGGCTTGCTGTGTGGCGGGTGCGTCGGGGGGATGCCAAGCGTGGCACTGCTGCCGCCGCTGCCGGTACTGACGTCCTTGCTGGGTCCCGCCGCCGTCAGCAGGTGCGTCTGCGACCCGCCGCCGCCCGGCGCCACCGCCTCTGGGTCTGCGGTATGCAGCAGGGTGCCAGGCAGCAGGGGCGTGACAAGGCCGGCAGCCAGGGCAGTCACGTCAGTGCTGCCGGGCGCTCCTGCCGTGGCATCCATCTCCGAGTCCGCGCGGGGGTGGTGCGCCGACGCCGGGATAGCAATGGGTGGCGGTGGCGTGGTGCGTGCCACCTCGTCGCCCGCCCCGCCCCGCGCACCCTCCTTGGCCGCTGCCACTGGCACCGGTACCGCTACCACCGCAAGCCGGGTCGGCGTTGTCGGCGCCGCCGGCGGCGACGATGCGCCAATGCTCGCCCCCCGGCTGTGTGCCAACGGGTTGGGGTTGCGCGACGAGTCGTCCGCCTCGCCGCCCAGAAAGCCAGGCGAATGCAGGTGCTCGCCAGCGTCGTCGCCGTCGTCCGCCTCGTTGCTGGCAATGGAGCCGTCCGGCGTGGTGTCGGCCACCTGCGGCGACGGCGCACTGGCACCCGCGCTGCCCGGTGCAGTGTCGCTGCCAAGGCTGGGGATGGTGCCAATCATGTGGCCAGACGCGCCGCTGGCAGGCCGCGCTGCTGACGGCGCGTGCGCGGTACGTGAACCGGTCGGGGGAGGCGAGGCGATGGCGGCAGTGCCGGGAACCGGCACGCCCCGAGGGTTCCACACGAACACATGGAACACGACGGACGGCCCCAGCGGCACCGACTGCAGCTGCGCGCGGGTCCACACGCCTGCCCGCGCGCCGCCGCCGGACTCCACTCCCGACCGCGCCGCCACGGTTGCCTCCGTCGGGTACGGCGCGTCCAGTACCATCATGGAGCCAGACGCCATGGCGGTGCGGCGGCGCAGCTGCAGCACGGCGCCGTGCCGGCTGTCGCCCAGCGCCTCCATGTGCGCGTAAAAGTCGGGCACAAAGTCAGTGATGTGGCACTCCTCGCTCTCCAGCGTGGAGGCGTCCACGCCGAACGCCTGCGCGCTGGCCACGTCGCACGCGCGCACCATGAACCGGCCGTCCAGCAGCGCAAAGTTGTCGGGCGACGTGATGGGGCGCATGAGCGCCACGATCTCGGCGTGCGAGTCGTCCTCCGTGGCGTCGCGCAGCGTCATGGCCATGGGCATGATGGCGCCGCTGCGGTGGCGGCCAAACGCGACGCGCGTGCTGCCCACAAACTTGCCCTCCCCCGTTGCCAGGAAGCGGCGGATGAAGCCGTCGTGGTACTCCGCGATGGGCGGCGGGATGAGCACGTTGACGTTGCGGCGCTCCAGCTGCGCGCGCGTGAAGCCGAAGGTGCGCAGCGCGCTGGCGTTGGCGCCACGCACCGTGCCCAGGTCGCGCGCCGTCGCGGCGATGCGCACCGCGCACACGCTGTCCGCCTGCTGCACGTCAATGTTGATGGGCGCCAGCAGCTTGAGGCCAAACGGCGCGGTGGTGGCGCCGTGCGTCGTGCGGTCCTCCTTCACGCGCGCCTCCTCCAACCGGTCCGCCTCCGCGCTGATGGTGGCGCTGCGGTCCGGGTTGTTCAGGATACACAGCTGCAGCTGGCTGAACAGGCGCATCACCAGCACGCTCTGCGGGTCCAGGTTAAACAGCTCCGTGAACGCGGCGTCGGCGGCCTCGGTGGCGGTCGCCAGCGCGGTAGACGACGAGTCCAGCACGTCCAGGTTGGGCGTTGTCTCCATGAGCTCGTTCCAGAAGGTGGCCAGCGCGCCGGCGCCCTTGGTCATGGTGCGCCGCGCGTCCGCCAGGTGCTTCTCAAACGACACTCGGTTCAGCGCGGACGACACACCGTTGCCAGCCACCGACTCTGCCTGCTGCCGCGCGTGATACACCAGGAATGCGACATCCAGCGGCGGTGACAGGCGCTGCGCCTGCAGCAGGTGCCCCAGCTGCAGGCCCTTGTCGTCCTTGAACACGCCGTAAAAGTTGGCAATCAGGGTCTGCAGGATGGCGGAGGTGGGGAAGCGCACCACCGCCTGCCGGTACAGCTGCTCCAGCGCCGCCAGGCGGTGCGACGGCAGGCGGTTGCGCAGCACCGCGGCGCGCGACGGCCCGTCCATCTGCCCAAACGCCGCCATCCACATGTCGTCAGAGAGGGTGCGGTCGCCCGCCAGCAGGTCGCCTTCCACGCTGCCCCGGTCACCCGCGCCGCTGCCCGTGCTGCCACGCGGCGCGCCCGGGCCAAGGCCAGAGGCCGACATCATGCCGCTGGGACCGGGGTTGGGGCCACGAGAGGATGCGGTGGGGTGCACCGCGGCGGACGACATGCTGCCACCGCCGCCACCGCCGCTGCTTTCCGACTCCAGTGCGCTGTGTACCAGGTCGCCCAGCTCATAGCGCACACGCAGCTCCACGTCGTACGCCCACCGCATGCGCGCCAGCGGCATGTGGCGCATGCGCCGCCGACGCACGTCCGCCAGGTCCGCGCCCACCGCGCCCGCCAGCGGCAGGCCCATGTACAGCGCCACGGCGGCGTCAAAGCCGACGTAGCCGCGGCTGACAAAGGCGGCGATGGTGGTGAAGGTGAACATGGAGGCAGCGGCCAGCTGCCACTGGTTCATGGGGTGGTGCAGGTACGGCATGGTGACGTAGTAGGCGGCAAACCAGGCGCCGCCCGCCACCGTCATGATGCCCAGCGACGCGTACGCGCCAATGAAGCGCGTCAGCAGCTCCACCATCACTACCAGCGTCACCTTCACCGCCAGCAGCACGAGGTCGGCGCGGCCATGCACCTTGGACGCCACGTTGGCGGACAGCGGGTGGTTGTCGTAGAAAAACACGGTGAAGATGGCGCACATGCCCACCAGCGCCACCGCCAGCACCGCCGCCACGATGGCGTGCGCCAGGTGGCCGCGCGTCCAGCACGTGTAGCCGGCGTCCTCCCAGAACGGCGGGATGTGCGGGTCGCCGCACATGAAGGGCGTGACCAGGAAGTTGAGCAGCGGGATGAAGGCGACGGTGGCGCTGAAGTTGGCGATGCCGCGCAGCCAGCGCAGCGGCCAGATGACGGGGATGCCGCCGCCCGCAAAGCTGAGCAGCGCCCACATCTGCAGCGCGCCGTACGCCGCCACCCACACCGCGCTGATGTACAGCAGCACAAAGTAGGCGGTGCGGTTGCCGGCGCGCATCACCCACCCCGCCACCGACGGCGTGTAGCTCAGCTCGCGCAGCGGCACGATGGTGTCAAACGACTCGAACGCGATGCCCACCTGCAGCGGGAACACGAGCAGCTGCAGGAACTTGATTACAACCGCCGCCACCGACGTCATCGTGTGGTGGCTTGCCTGCGTGGGTGTGTTTGGGGGGTTAATGGGGGTGACGGGGGTGCGGCAGGGCGCGTCACAGACAGCCAGACGCTAACTTCAACCCCGGCGTGTAAAAGTGCCCAGGATCCTGGCTCCCGGCCTCGGCGCATGCGGGAATATAATGATGGAGTCCGTGCCACGCCGTGCCCGCATGCTCCCCACGCCATCCGGCGCTCGCCCCCCCACTGTGTCCTCCTAGTGTGCCGTCGCCGCCGCCGACGGTGACACTGCGTTTGCCAGACTGCCGCCACGGAGTCGTGTGCGTTGTGAAGTTGCGAATCCCAGTGAACAACCGGCAGGTCCGCAACGAAGTTACTCGTCACACGTGCACACGCCCACGCCCTCAACTCGCCATTCCCTGGGCGCGCCCGCCTACGCGCGTGTGCGTACTCCCGTGTGTGTGTGCGCGCGTGTCTGTGCCGCCGGCATGGTGCCATGTGTTGAGGCGGCCGCGGTACAACCCTGCCTTCCGCCACCCACCTTGCCTGCCTGCCGCCACTGCCATCCTGCCTGTGGCACACGTCACACGCCACGCAACACGCGCCTCCGCGCGCCACTACGCGCGTGCGGCACAGTGTGCCGCCCATGTGCTCCGTGTGCACGGTGGCGCGCGCAACCCCCAGCCTCGCAGCCTGCCGGGTGCGCGCGCGGCGGTCGTGCGACAGAAACTGGTCGCCGCTCGTCGCGTGCACCACGTGCTGGTCGCAACGGCAGCCGCCGTGTCAGAACCCGCCGCCCGCCAGCCATCAGCACGCGGCGTGGCGCGCACAGAGGCAGTCAGCGCCCGGGGAGCGGTACACAGAGTGAGTGATGGCGTGGGCGGCAGCGGGGTGTGGCAGTGCGGCGCCGCTGGTGTGCTGGAAGGTGTGGAAGTGCGCGTGCTGTGACCCGGCTGCGTGCACGGCCGCAGGTTGGGACAGCAGAGTGTGGTGCGGCCACTCCCGTCGTACACACACTCCCGCACTGACACACATCACACGCAGCTGCTGCTACCCCTCACCACCGTGTGTGCTGGTGTGGGCGTCAGTCTCGTTGTCACAACCATCAGCACCGCAGGCTGTTGTCGTCGCAGCAGCGGCGGCAGCAGCTGATGCTGTCACTCCTCTCTGGCCGCCGCCGCACGGGCGGCCTGGACGGTCATCACTGGCGGCCACGCACCTTCTTTTGTAGCACAACGTACGAGCCGAATAGGCCCGCACGCAACGCGTGCAACGCTGAGGTCAGCATCCTGTGCCCTCGGGGTGTCGGACGAGGTGGCACGCGAGTAACAATTGCGTCCGCCTCCTGCCACCGCCACCGGCGGTTGGTTGGACGTTGGACGTTGCCGGACGGACGTGGACGAGAACGGAGGTGAGGTGGGGGCACAACCAGCTGATCAGCCAGGTCAGGCTGCGGCGGCGGTTGAGAACGTCCGTCTTCCGCCGGACGTCTCAATTACACCGTTGCTCCGTCGGCTGCGTGACGGTGGCATGTTGCACCAACGACGACTGGCGGGTTGTGGTGTCAAAGAGTTGTCGGTGTGGGTTTGGGGCGTTAGATCGTGCCCTGTGGCGTCGCGGTGCGTGTCGCGCCTACGCGGCGCGCGCCTGGGCGACGAAGTGGCGTCGGCGAGGAGACGCGCGGGCAAGTTGGGTTCAACAACAAAGCAATGCCAATGCCAAGAGCCAATCCAATGCCAATAGCCAATGGTAGTCCAATGTGGACACACGGGCAGGGGAGGGGGGAGGGGAGTCGACATGAACAACTAACTTAAGTAGCCCCTAGTTAGGAGGCGGCCGGCGGCGGTGCGCCGCCGGTGGTAAGGTGCGCGCGCGCGCCGCCCTTGGCACGCGCGTCCACCGTGACGACGACGCCACGCATGGCGCGCAGACGGCCAGAGAGGGAGACGGCGGTGGTGGGCGCGGGCACGCCCTTGCGCAGGCGCCAAGTACGGTACTGGTCACCCAGCGGCGCGAGGTCCACGGAGCCGCGCGCCAGCAGGTCATACACAAACGAGTGGAAAGCGGCGTCCTCGCTGGCGTACGTCATGCTGCCGCCGCCGCCAACGATGCCGCCGCCGCTGCCAATCATACCCCCACCACTGCCACCGGCAGCGGCGCCACCGCCACCGCCACTGGCGGTGCCCGGCGCGGATGACGCCACATTCAGCATGCCGGCGGGCGCGGGCGAGAAGGAGGCGATCCACTCGTCAGGGCGCGCGGGGTTCACCCAGGTGTGCACGCCGGGCACGGCGCGCACCTGCGACAGCAGGTTGACGCCAGGGTCCATGCGGTTGTCGTTGCACACGCGGCGCCAGCCGCAGCCAATGGTGGTGAGCGCCAAGGCGGTGGCGTTGGTGAGGCAGTGGCGCAGGTACGCCGGCAGCGTCAGCTCACCGCGGTACCCCGCGCCGGGCGCCCCGGACGCGCCCGCATACGCCGGCGCAAACGCAGGCACCGGGAGTGCCGCCGCGGGCGCGGGTGCGGGTGCGGGTACGTATGCAGTCGCCGCAGGCGCAGCCGCGGGAGACGCGGTACCAGCCGTGGCGGCGAGGGCGGTGGGAAGGCTCATGCCGCGCGCGATGGCGTCCGAGGCGGCGGCCAGCACGGCGGGCGGCGTGTCAGCCAGGTGCGCCACGCTGCACCCGTGCTTCCCAAAGTTGTTCACCACCTCCACGCCCGCCACGCGCCGCAGTGCAATGCTGATGGGCACCTCCAGGTCTGCCAGGCCGTACCGGCGGCGGTACTGGCCCCACAGGTTGCCCAGCGTCGCCATGGTGGCAGGCCCCGCCGCCAGCGAGCCACGCGCAAAGTGCTCCAGCGACGCCGCGCCGCCGGGCGCCACCGTCACCACCCGCGCGCCGCCGTACCCGCTGCTGCTGCTGCCGCCGCCGTCCCCGGCCCCCGCCGCCGGCGCCTCACTGACGCCGGCGCCGCCTTCGGCGCGCCCCACGGTGCGCCAGTGCGTGCTGGACGGCAACTCCAGCGCGGCGGTGGCGGTCGCCAGCTCCGTCGCGGTTGCAGGCGTGGGCAGGCTGCGCAGGGAGGCGTGCAGGTTGGCCACCGTGAAGCGCGATGCGCACAGGTTGAACAGGTCGCGGTGGATGGGGCGCGGCGAGGAGGACCAGCGGGCGGAGGCGTCCTCGATGAGGATGTTGGCGGCGCGCGCGCGCGTCAGCAGCTGCGTCATCCACCACGACGACGTGGGGCCGGAGGACCACAGGATGGGGAACACAAAGTCGGCCTCCGCGCCCACCATGTTCAGCGTGTGCCGCACCAGACCGGCGCGGCGCACCATGGCCGCCGCCGCACCTGCCTCCAGCCCGCCCGCGCGCGCAACCACGCCCGCCGCCACGCGCTCCACCTCCGTGCCCAGCACACCCTGCATCACCACCACCACCACGCGCGGCACCGGGTTCCCCGTCGCCGCCGCGCCCTCCGCCGCCGCCACCAGCGCCTCGCCCGCCAGGCTGCCCACCATGCGCGCCGCGCTGGCGGTGTCGTTCATGGAGCTGCGCAGCCACAGCATGGGCTCGCCATCGCCTGCCACGCGGCTCAGCACGGCGGCGACGGGCGGCGGCAGGGCAGCGGCGCGCGCTGCCAGCCCCGCCGCCAGCGTCGCACGCGCACGCACCGCGCCGCTGCCGCCGCCCCACACCGCGCGCAGGTTGCCGTGGCAGCTGCGCGTGACGGCGGTGGTCAGCTCGGGTGGCAGGCGGTACGCCGCCGTCAGCATCGTGTGCGGCACGTGCGCCGCGTCGCCCAGCAGCGCGCACGCGGAGCGCGCACGCGTCACCGCCTCGCCGACCACCACCAGGCGCGCCGCCGCCGGCAGCGCCGCCAGCGTCGTCAGCACGCTGCACGCGCGCATGCGGTGCGCGTCGTCCAGCACCAGCACCGTCACGCCCGCCAGGCCCGCCGCCGCCACCCACGCCGCCGGCTCCGGCGGCTCCTCCGGGTCGCCGCCGTCGCGCTCCTCGCTGCCCAGCGCGTCGGTGGACGCCATCACAATCGCGGGAGCCGCCCCCGCCACCGCCCACCGGCTCGCCCGCCGCGCCGCCTCGCGCTCCGGCGCGCGCGCGGCGGGCGTGATGATGACGGACATGGCGGCGTCGCTGTACGAGTCCTCGTGCCAGTCGGTGAAGAAGGTGGGCGTGGCAAGGAGGGCGAGGTCAGGCACGCAGGCCGCCAGCGCCAGGTCTGCCGCCACGCGCGCGCCCGCCTCAAACGGCGACACCACCGCGACGCGCGCGCCACCCGCCGCCAGCGCCGCCGCAGCGGCCACCGCCACCGTCGTCTTGCCAGTGCCGGCGTAGCCCACCACATTCGAGGCAGGCGCCGTCGCCGCCGCGCCCACCGCCGCGCGCTGGCGCGACGACAGCGTCGACACCAGGGCAGCGGCTGCCGCCACCGCGCCCGCAGCGCCACCCGACGCTGCCGGCGGCGGCGGAGCGCGGCCGGGCGCCACAAACTCTACCATGCGCGCCAGCGCGCTGCCGTGGCTGGCCACCGTGCGCAGCCACCGCGCCAGCGGCGCGTCGGCGCCCAGCGCGCCCGCTGCTTCGGCAGCAACGGCGCGCGCGTCAGGCATGAGAGCGCCGCGCAGGGCGGCGCGCACAGCAGCCATGGACGCCTCGCGCTCCGCTGCCTCGATCGCGCCGGAGCTGGAGCCGCCCTGCGTCACGGTGACGCGGCGGTGCCCGGCGTGCGCCGCCACCACCGCCTCTGCCACCGGCGCATCCAGCGTCACACGCAGCTGGCGGCCGTCCACCGTCACGACGCGCCCCGGCGACGGTGCCACGCCCTCCGCCACCACATGCAGCAGCGCGCCCGCCGGCGCGCGCGAGTCGTACGAGCGCAGCGTGAGGATGAGGGTGGTGGGCGCGTCGCTGCCCGCCGCCATGGTATCCACGTACAGGTCCGACTTGGTGAGGCGCGTGGAGGTGAACTTCTCAGCCGCCGACATCCACACCAGCTCGCCCACCGACAGCATGCCGGTGGGCTGCCGCGCCAGCGACAGCGCCCACCGCCGGTACCCACCACCGCTGCCGACGCCCGCTGCCGCCAGGTGCGCCACCAGCGCGGTGGCGCTGGCCGCCGCGTGCCACGCCGTGATGCCAGACGACAGCAGGACGCCGGCGGAGGGTGCAGCCGTCCGCCACACATCCTGCGGCGGCGCGCCAATGGGCGGGTGCAGCGGCAGGGGCGGGGCGTCGGCCGGCGGCGCGTGCGGCAGCCGCTTGGCAGCAGCTGCCAGCCACATCCAGCACGCCGCCCAGCCGCACGCCCAGCACGACGGCAGCGCGCAGCGCGGTGAGCGGCCCCGCAGCAGCCGCAAAGGTGTGGCTGTCGGGGCCGTCAGCGGTGAGGAAGGACCGCAGGTCGGAGCCCGCCTCCAGCCCAAACCGGCCGTCGGGCGCGGTCAGCAGCAGGGCGCGGCTGTTGGCGGGCGCCACCAGCTGGATCGCCTGCACCGGCGTCTTGGGCTGCGGCGCTGCACCGACGGGCGCCTCGCTGTCGACGCCGTGCAGGCCCAGGCCCCCCCCGCTGCGCGCTGGCAGGCCGCCGGCCAGCCCGGCCAGCGCGGCCGCCACCGCCACCGCGCCCGCGACGCCCGGCCGCACGACGCACATCGTAAACGACGGCGTGGCCGCCACCGCCGCCGGTGTGCCGCTGCTCTCCGGCGCCAGGCCCCACCACTCCACGCCCGCG
>ERZ778022.1815-NODE-1815-length-25567-cov-5.468681_pt1 | contig 25567 bp, 25 predicted proteins | sample MGYA00375752_ERZ778022 | MGnify/ENA primary metagenome ERZ778022 (study PRJEB29350, sample SAMN05389826) | bioreactor metagenome | isolation source: Thiocyanate bioreactor | place: South Africa: University of Cape Town | collected 2014-04-04 ...
CCAGCCACCGGAAAAGCTCGATGCCGGGCGCAGTTGCGCCTCGTGGTCGAAGCCGAGGCCCGAGAGGATGCTGGCGGCGCGGGCTTCGGCAGAATGCGCCTGGATGTCGGCGAGACGCGTCTGTATCTCGGCGATGCGGTGCGGATCCGTGGCAGTCGCGGCTTCCGCCATCAACGCCTCGCGCTCCTTGTCGGCCTTCAGCACGATCTCGATCAGCGGATCCTCGGTGCCCGGCGCTTCCTGCGCCACCTGGCCGATGCGCGTATTGCGCGGCAGCGAGACGGAACCGCTTTCGCTTTCCATGTCGCCGGTGATGATGCGAAACAGGGTGGATTTGCCGGCACCGTTGCGCCCCACCAGACCCGCCTTCGTGCCTTCGGGCAGGGAGAGGTTGGCGTTTTCGATAAGCAGCCGGCCGGCGATGCGCGCCGAAAGATTGGTGAGCGTGATCATGCCCGGCGTTTTGGCCGAATCCGGCGGCGAAGGCAAGAGAGAGGCGCTCTGGCGTCATTCCGGCGGAAGTCTTAGCCCAGGGAAACCTTGATCGGCTGGCGCGTATCGGCTTTTGCGGCGGCAAGGGCCGCCTGCGCCCTTGCCTGCAACTCGACCGCGCTTGCGACGTGGCCGGTGAGGACAATGCCGATGGACACGGTGAGGTGATCGCGTTCGCCGGGCTCCGACGTTGCGAAGGCCAGTTGTTCGGCGATGCCGGCGCGCAGCCGCCCGGCGATGATCACGGCATCCGGCTGGTCGATATCGTCGAACAGGAAGGCGAAATCGTCACCGGCGATACGGGCGACGAAATCGCTCTTCTTGATCGATTTGCGCAGATAGGTCGCGAGACGTTTCAACAACCGGTCGCCGGCGCGCTCGCCGAACGTCTGGTTGATGCGACTGAAATCGTCGATGTCGATCAGCAGCAGCGCGCCGCGCGGCGGTGTCGCTTCCGGCCGGTACATGTCCTCCAGCCTGCGCAGGAAAGCGAGGCGGTTGGGAAGATGGGTCAGCTTGTCCTGAAGCGCGGCGGCATCGAGGGCGTCGAGGCCGCGATCGATCCGCTCCAGGCGGATCACCCCTTGGTTGAGCGCCTGGCCGATGGCGGTTTCGGCCACGATCAGTTCGGCAAGGCCGGCTTGCAACGCATCGACGGCCCGAAGGCTGTCGGCCAGGCTGGTGCCGGGGGCGGCGAGCGCCCGCGTGGTAGCCTCCAGCGTGCGGGAGAAGGCCTGTTTGCCGGTGATGCCGAGCGCAAGCTGTTCCTTCAGCCCGCCCAACAGGCGCGCGGCTTCAGACTGGCAACGGCTGGCGGCAAGGCCGCAATGGCCGGCAAGGCGATAATGCAGGCCGGGATCGTCCAGATCCGCCTGGCGAGGCCGGGGTCCAAGGGCCGCGAAATCGCGTTGCAGATCGGCATTGCCGCCCCTCAGCATCTCGTGCAGCAATTCGTAATTGCGCGGCAGCGGCTCGATCTCGAGCTTCGCCATGGCCTCGGCGATGGTAAGCATCGTTTCCGGCAGGTTGGATTGGCCGTTCGGTTTCGCCACCGCCAGAGCCATCGTCTGAAATTGTCGCACGCGCCCCTCGCTTCCCCGCGCATTCTTGTCCGCGGCTGCGTAAACCCATAGGCGCGCTACCATTTAACGCGCGTTGAAAACCACGGCTTGTCCGGGCTTTCTTGACGTTTGCGGTTAATGGGCGATTGCCGGCCCCATCCAGCGGCTGCCCTCGGAGCGCAGGAAATAGATGAGGTCGAGCGTGACGCTCGGCTTGCCAAGTCCGGTCAGAATCGTGTGGCACTGGCCGCGATGATGGGTCTGGTGGTTGAAGAAATGCGCCAGCGCCGGGCCGAGCGGATGGGTGATCGGCTGCGGGTTGGTGAGCGGCGTATAGGAAATGATCCGCCCGAAATCGGCTTCGGCAAGCGTATCGATCCAGGAGGCGATGCGGGCATCCTCCAACCGCCGCGCTTCGCGCAGGCCGGCGAGATCCTCATGCAGGACCTGGTCGAGGGTCGATACCGGCTCGCCATGGCCGGTGAAGCGCTGCATCCAGACGCGGTCCGCGACAAGAAGATGGTTCAGCGTGCCATGCAGCGAGCCGAAGAAGGCGCCCTTGTGCGCCCGGTAATCCGCTTCCGAAAGCTCGGCCGCTGCCGTGTAGATGCGTTCGTTGGCCCAGCGATTGTAGTCCGCAAACATGCGATAGTGGTCGATCATGGCCTTGCCCTCCGATGCTGTCTCCATCTTACGCCGTCGATGCGTCAAACGGCATGATGGAAATCATGAAATTTCCTGATTTGATTCCGCCCGCATTCGCGGCTTTGATGCAACACATTCAAGGAGAACGCCATGACTATCATTCTGCATTCGCTGTGCGGCACGGATACGAAGCGCCCCTTTTCGCCGCATTGCTGGAAGGCGGTGATGGCGCTGTCGCACAAAGGGCTGGATTTCGTCGAGCGGCCGGTGCCGTTCACCGAAATTCCGGCGCTGGAAAACGGATTCTCCCGCACCGTGCCGATCCTCAACGACAACGGCCACCTGGTCAGTGACAGCTTTGCCATCGCGCTCTATCTGGAGGACACCTATCCGGATCGTCCCTCGCTGTTCAAGGGTGAGGGCGGCAAGGCGATGGCGCGTTTCGTCGAAGGCTATACCCAGACCGTATTGCAGGCGGCGCTGATGCCGATCATCGTGATGAGCATTCACGATATCCTGCCCGAGAAGGACAAGGCCTATTTCCGGGAAAGCCGCGAGGCGCGGCTGGGCAGACCGCTGGAGGAGGTGGTCGCCACCCGCGCCGAGGCGGAGAAGGCGGCGTTTCCGGGCAAGCTGGAGCCGCTGCGCCATATGCTGAAATTCCAGCCTTATCTCGGTGGCGACAGCCCGCTGTTTGCCGATTACATCCTCTTTGGCGCGCTGCAATGGGCGCGGGTGACGAGCGGCAGCCTGCCGCTCAGTGCCGACGATCCGGCGATGGAGTGGTTCGGTCGTTGCCTCGATCTTTTCGAAGGGCGCGGTCGGCATGTGACAGCGGCGTGAAACTTTAAGCATTTCCAGGAAAAGCGCGAAGCGGTTTTCCGTCCGGAAATGCGCAAAAACAAACAACTAGAGCGCTTTTGCGATTTGAAGAAACGCAGAAGCGTTCTGGCTCCCGCTTGTTTTCGGGCGGTGAGGCGGGTAAACACCGCCCACTTTCCCCGATTTTCAAGAGGACATGAACATGGCGATTGAACGCACGTTTTCGATGATCAAGCCGGACGCCACCAAGCGCAACCTGACCGGCGCCATCACCAAGATGCTTGAAGAAGCCGGCCTGTCGGTCGTCGCTTCCAAGCGCGTCTGGATGAGCAAGCGCGAAGCCGAAGGCTTCTACGCCGTTCACAAGGAGCGTCCCTTCTTCGGCGAACTCGTCGAGACCATGACCTCCGGCCCGACCGTCGTCCAGGTTCTCGAAGGCGAAAACGCCATCCTGAAGAACCGCGAAATCATGGGCGCCACCAACCCGGCCCAGGCCGCCGACGGCACCATCCGCAAGACGCACGCCCTGTCGATCGGCGAAAATTCCGTTCACGGCTCGGACGCCCCGGAAACCGCTGCCCAGGAAATCAAGTACTGGTTCTCCGATACCGAAATCGTCGGCTGATTGCTGGCATCTACCTCTCCTTCCGTCATGCTCGGGCTTGTCCCGAGCATCTAACCACGGAAAATATACTGTCAGGTTCAACTATTTGGCAGGCGTGAGCAGATCCTTGGGACAAGCCCGAGGATGACGAAAATTAACGGGCAGGGTGGATTGGAAATTGAGCCGGGGCGCAACCGCCCCGGCTTTTTCATGCCGGGCAGCTGGTTTCCGGCGAATAGTCGGTAGTGCCGTCCGGTTTCTGCAGGTCCGGGTTTTTCGTATAGGCCGGGCCGACGACCAGTGGCTTGGCCGGCAGGATCGTCTGGTCTATATCGGAGACCACGGTCGTTTCCAGCGATTGCAGCAGCTTGTGGTCGGCATCGAGGATGCGGATCTTGACGCCGTAGCGCTTGTCCTTGACCACGCAATGCACCGGCGGGCTTTCCAGCACGATCTTCTCCCAGAAGGGATAGATTTTCGAGACCTCGACAATCGGCGCGCCGCCGGCCGGGTTTTCGTATTCGGTCTCGACGCTGCCGTTTTCCGGCAGCGGCGCCTTGCGCGCCAGCGTCAGCATATAGGTGGCGGTGGCGATGCGGTAATTGAAGACGAACATCTTTCCCGAGATTTCAGTGATGCCGTCCTTGGCCTCTCGCTGGCAGGCGCCAAGCGCCAGCGCCGATGCCAAAAGAGTTGCTGTGAGCAAAAGACGTTTCATGCATCGGCTCCTTTCGTCCTGCGCCGGTAATGGCGGCTGGCCTTGACGCGATTGCCGCAGACGGCCATGTCGCACCAGGCGCGGCTCTTGTTCTTGCTGCGATCCAGGAACAGCCAGCCGCAATTGCCGCAGATCTTCATGCGCCCGTCATCGGGTAGCGCCGCGAGCCGCAGCGCCGAACGCGCCGTCTGCGCCCCAAGATCGTCCTCGGATGCTGCGCCCCGCAGGCAGGTTGCTGCCGAAGTCAGCAGGTCGGCCAGCAAGGCGCGGCTGTCATCTCCCTCGACCCGGGCGCGAAAATAGCGGTCGATGGCCTCGCGCAATGCCAGGAAATCCGCTTCTTCCGCATGGCCCGGCGGCGTCATCGCCGCCGGCAATCCCGGTTCGCCGCTGAGCCGCGCTGCCGCCTGCGGAAAGGCATGCAATTGATCGCGCAGGGCAAAACGGTCGATGCGCCGCGCCGGGTCGAAGCGCAGCACGACGCTGTTGGCGACATCCAGCGCCAATGCGCCACCGGAAAATCGATGCGGGGTCCAGGCAAAACTCATGGGCAAATTATAACTGGCAAAATGAATTTTACCAGTTATTCTTGAGGCGAGAAGGACGCCGTTTCATGCTCTATCTGTCGCAACAGATCGCCAATGCCTTGCCGCTGGCGGCGCTTTATGCGCTGCTGGCCTTCGGTTATGCGATCGCCTTTGCGGTGACGAAGCGGGCGGACCTGACCTATGGCGCGCTGTTTGCCTTTTCCGGGCAGATGTATGTGCTGTTCGTCGATGTCGGCTGGAACCGGCTGTGGCTGGTGCTGCCGGCGGCGCTGGCGCTTGGCATGGCGGCGGCGCTCGCCTATAGCGCGCTTGCCGCCGCCGTCATCGGACGCGAGGTCATGGCGCGGCTGGCCTTTTCGACGCCGAACACCGTGATCGTCGCCGGCCTTGGTTGCCTGATCGTGCTGATGGAAACGGCGCGGCTGGCTTCGGACACCCGCAGCCTGTGGCTGCCGCCCTTCCTCAATCGGACGGTGGCGCTTTGGCATGTCGGCGGCGTGCCGGTGACGCTGACAGCGATCCAACTCGTCAATGTCGCCGTGATGATCGGCCTGATCGCGCTGGGTTCGCTGGGGCTGACGCGTACGCGCGCCGGGCGTGTCTGGCGGGCTGTGTCGGACGATGCGCGCGCGGCGGAATTCTGCGGCGTCGATGCCAAAGGCGTCTTCCTCGCCGCCTATCTCGCGGCGGCGATGATCGCAGCGGTCGCCGGCCTGATGGCGACCTCCTATTACGGCACCATGGATTTCGGCGCCGGCCTGATCTTCAGCCTCAAGGTGGTGATGATCGCCTCGATCGGCGGCGTCAGCGATCCCCTGCGCTCGGCGCTGGGGGCGGCGTTGCTGGGACTGACAGAAACCGTCTGGAGTTCCTTCGCGCCGATCGTCTGGCGCGATCTCTTCCTGTTTTCGCTGCTGGTGGTGATCGTGGTCATGACCCGGCGGGAGAAGGTCGTTCCCTAATCAATTTTTCCACTTGTCGCGGGCCGCGTCGTCGGCGTCGCGGGCGGCGATCCAGTCGCCGGCCTGGCCGCTGGCCCCGTGTTCCTTCTTCCAGAAGGGGGCGGCGGTCTTCAGAAAATCCATCATGAAATTGGCGCCGTCGAAGGCGGCCTGGCGGTGGGAGGCGGCGGCGATGACCAGCACGATGTTTTCGCCGACATTGATGCGGCCATGGCGATGGATGGCGGTGATGCCCTCAAGGGAAAAACGCTCGACGGCGGCTTGCGCGATGCGGGTCATCTCCACCTCGGCCATGCCGGGATAATGCTCAAGCTCCAGCGCTTCCAGCCGCCCGCCTTCGTCGCGGCAAAGGCCGGTGAAGGTGACGACCGCGCCGATTTCGCCGCGCCCTCCGGTCATCCGGTCGATCTCGCTCTGGAGATCGAAATCTTCCGCCTGCACACGGATGGTGACCGGGGCGGTCATCGGCGTCAGCCGCCGGTCATCGGCGGGAACAGGCCGATCTCGCGGGCGCCGGCGATCGGTTCGTCATGCTCGACATGTTCCTGGTCGATGGCGACGCGGATGACCTCGGGAAACTGCAGCGCCGCCTCGTATTCCTCGCCGAGCGAGGTGAGGTGGGTCAGCAGGTCGGAGACGGTGCGCACGCTGGCGGGCAGGACGATGTCCTCCTCGGCCGTGTGGATCCGCTCCCGCACCCAGGCGGAATAGACGAGCCGCGTCATCTCATTCCTCGTCGATGATGTGCTTGGCGCCGGCGCGGAAATAGTCGTAGCCGGTATACATGGTCAGCAGCGCCGCGATCCACAGCAGGCCGATGCCTATCTCGGTGGTGTAGGGCAGAACCTTGTCGCCGGCGGGGCCGGCCAGCAGGAAGGCGATGGCGACCATCTGCACCGTCGTCTTCCACTTGGCGATGCGCGTCACCGGCACGCTGACCTTCAACTCGGCCAAGTATTCGCGCAGGCCCGAAACGAGGATCTCGCGGCATAGGATGATGATCGCCGCCCAGAGCGACCAGCCGGCGATGGTGCCGTCGGCGGCGACCAGCAGCAGGATGGAGGCGATCAGCAGCTTGTCGGCGATCGGATCGAGCATGCGGCCGATATTCGACGTCTGGTTCCAGATGCGGGCGAGATAGCCGTCGAAGAAATCCGTCACCGAGGCGATGACGAAGATCCAGACGGCGGCCCAACGGGCGAAATCGGAGCTTTGCAGGCGGCCTTCCACAAAGAAGCAGACCACGATGAGCGGCACACAGAGAATGCGCCCATAGGTGAGAATGTTCGGGATGTTGTACGCACGCGAAGCCATGTCGTCCTGCCTTTGAATTCCTGCCGGTAATTGACGGTCTCGGATCGAGCCCGTCAATTGTCAAACCTCGCAATCCACGCCGTTTGTGCGCATTTTGCGGCAAATCCGATCACTTTCCCGTATCGCGTGAAAAGGTCCGTGCGATACGTTAAGAAGAGGGCGCAATGCCTTCAATCGATTCCCGTTTGCGCCTAAAGCGCGTCGCGATCTTTCAGATGCGCTCCTTGCGCTTTAGGGTCTTTTTTTCGCATGTCGTTCTCGCAAAACCGCTGCACACTTTTGCGCGACATGCGTCAGGCCGTATCATGGAAATGGTCGTAGACCAGTTTCGCCACCGCCTCGGAAATGCCTTCCACCGCCATCAGGTCGGAAATCCCGGCGCGCGACACCGCCTTGGCGGTGCCGAAATGCTGCAGCAGCGCCCGCTTGCGGGTCGGCCCGATGCCGCTGATCTCGTCCAGCGGGTTCTTCACCATTTCCTTCTTGCGCCGCGCCCGGTGCGAGCCGATGGCGAAGCGGTGCGCCTCGTCGCGCAGGCGCTGGATGAAATACAGCACCGGATCGCGCGGCGGCAGGGTGAAGCCATCGCGGCCGGGCGGGAAGAAGCGCTCGCGCCCGGCCTCGCGGTCGGCGCCTTTGGCGACGCCGATGGCGACGACGCTGTCGGTGATGCCAAGCTCGGCGAGGATGGCGCGCACCGCCGTCATCTGCCCCTGGCCGCCGTCGATGAGGATGACGTCCGGCCAAGCGGGGAAGGGCGCATCGGCCAGATCTTCCGGGGCGACCGGCGCCGAGCGATCCGGAATGCCTTCCTCCTTGATCAGCCGGCTGAAGCGGCGGGTCATCACCTCGCGCATCATGCCGAAATCGTCGCCGGGGGTGATGTCGGTCGATTTGATGTTGAATTTTCGATACTGGTTCTTCACGAAGCCTTCCGGCCCCGCCACCACCATGCCGCCGACCGCGTTTGTGCCCATGATATGCGAGTTGTCGTAGATCTCGATGCGGCGCGGCGTAAAGGGCAGGGCGAAGGTTTCGGCAAAACCCTGAAGCAGCCGCGCCTGCGACGAGGTTTCGGCCAGCTTGCGACCATGCGCCTCGCGGGCATTGGCGAGCACATGGTCGACCACGTCCTTCTTGTCACCGCGCTGCGGCACCAGCACCTGAACCTTGTGGCCGGCCTTCTCGGTGAAGGCGGCGGTCAGCAGTTCCAATTCCTCGACCGTCTCGGACAGGAGAATATGGCGCGGCACCGGCTTGTCGTCATAAAACTGCGCCAGGAAGGCGCTCAACACCTCGGCGCTGGAGAGCGACGGATCGGCTCTGGGGAAATAGGCGCGGTTGCCCCAGTTCTGCCCGGTGCGGAAGAAGAACACCTGGATGCAGGAGATGCCGCCCTCGTGATGGATGGCGAAGACATCCGCCTCCTCGACGCTGGCCGGATTGATGCCCTGGTGGCTCTGCACATGCGAGAGCGCCGCCAGGCGGTCGCGATAGATGGCGGCGCGTTCGAAATCCAGTTCCTCGGCAGCCTGGCCCATCGCGCTCGCCATGGCCGCCTTGACGTTCTGGCTCTTGCCGGAGAGGAAATCCTTGGCCTCGGTCACCAGTTCGGCATAGGCGGCGTCGCTGACCTCATGGGTGCAGGGCCCGGAACAGCGCTTGATCTGGTAGAGCAGACAGGGCCGGGTGCGGGTCTCGAAGGCGCTGTCGGTACAGGTGCGGATGAGAAAAGCGCGCTGCAGCGAATTGATGGTGCGCCCCACGGCGCTGGCGGAGGCGAAGGGGCCGAAATAATCGCCCTTGCGCGCGCGCGCGCCGCGATGCTTGAAGATGGCGGGCGCCCGGTGGTCGCCGGTGATCAGGATATAGGGAAACGACTTGTCGTCGCGCAACAGCACGTTGAAGCGCGGTCGCAACCGCTTGATGAGGTTGGCCTCGAGCAGCAGCGCCTCGACCTCGGTGCGGGTGGTGACGAATTCCATGTTCGCCGTCTCGCGCACCATGCGGGCGATGCGATTGGAATGCACGCGCCCCTGCGCGTAGTTGCCGACGCGCTTCTTCAGGCTGCGGGCCTTGCCGACATACAGCACGTCGCCCGCCTCGTTGAACATGCGGTAGACGCCGGGACTGTTGGGCAGGCGCTTGACGAATTCGCCGATCAACTCCTGGCCCTTGAGGCCGGTCTCGTTCTTCCAGCCTTCGTTCCAGTCGATGGCGGAGGGCAAATCGCGGCCGGCATCGCCGCCGCCCTCTACGATCTCGTCTTCGTCGTCCTCGTTTTCATCGTAAAGGACGCCGCCTTCCGGCAGCTTCTGTCCGTTCATTCGGCTATCTCCGCGACATCGGGCGTTTGCCAGGCGAGATGCTGGCCGCCGTCGAGCGCGATCATCTGCCCTGTAATCGACGGCGTGTCGAACAGAAAGCGGATCGTCCTCCCGAATTCGGCGGGTTGCGGCCCGGCCTTCAGAATCAGCCCGTCAATCTGGGCCTGAAAATCGGCCATTGGTTGCCGCGGGCTCGGCATCGACGGGCCGGGGCCGATGGCATTGACGCGGATGCGCGGGGCAAGGCTCTGCGCCATGGTCTGCGTCGCCGTCCACAATGCCGATTTCGACAATGTATAGGAATAGAACCGCGGATTGAGCGCCATCACCCGCTGGTCCACGATATTGACGATCAGGCCGCCAGCGTCCACAGGCAACTGCCGGGCGAATTCCGCCGCCAGAAGCGAGGGTGCGCGCAGATGCAGTGAAAAATGCGCATCCCAGATTTCGGCGTCGAAGACGTCGACCGAATCATGGCGAAAGACGGATGCGTTGTTGACGAGAAGGCCCAGTGGTCCGAAGGCGGCATTGACCTCGCCGATCAGGGCGGTTGTTTGCGCCGTTTCGCGAAGATCAGCCTTAAAGGCTTGTGCGACATGACCTTTTTTCCGCAGGGTCGCGGCAAGATCTTCCGCATCGCCAAGTGACGTATTGGCATGGATAGCCACGGCGAAGCCTTGCTCGGCCAGATCCTCGGCAATTGCCCGGCCAATTCTTTTCGCTGCGCCGGTCACGAGCGCCGTCTTTTTCGATTGATACTTCAAGACAGTCCTTATCTGCGATCCACAATCCGCCGTTACCATATAGGTCCACCAGCGTCGGGGTTAAATAGTCAGGTTTTAAACGATTCCATTTTTTTCTTCTTAAGTATTAGTTGTTTTTTAACCATGTATATTCGAAATTAAGTTCAGTAACCATTCGTTATGGTTAATAAATGTCCTGTTGCCATTAAGCAACGTCAAAAATACGGCGCGGTTTTGCCACAATGATTTCACATTTTGGCTCTTCCAATTCCTCAATTACAGATCAATTTCTCCTCAACCGGGCAGGGAAAAATTAGCATTTCCGTTCCGCAACCCCGGTCGAAACCGGCGCGGAACGGCTGAAAGGAGAAAGACATGCGTACCCTCATCAAGACTCTCATCGCCACCTCCATGGCTTCCACCGCGCTGCTTGGCTTCAGCGTCGCCCAGGCTGCCGACGCCGTCGACCAGATCCCGGAAGCGCCTGCTGCCGTCGAAATGGCCCAGCCGGCCGGCGACTGGTCGGGCGCCTACCTCGGTGGCGCCGGCACCTACAATTTCGGCCGTTTCAACAAGGGCGATTATGACGCACGTCAGCTCGGCGGCCAGGTTTATGGCGGCTACAACATGCAGAACGGCCAGATCGTCTACGGCGCCGAAGCCGACATCGGCTATTCCGGCAATGACGACGTCAACAACGGCATCCGCAGCAAGCAGGGCGTCAACGGCTCGATCCGTGGCCGTGTCGGCTACGATCTGAACCCGGTCCTGGTTTACGGCACCGCCGGTGTCGCCGTCCAGCAGAGCAAGGCATCCGACGCCACCTCGTCCGACAAGCGCACCGCTGCCGGTCTGACCGTCGGCGCCGGCGTCGAAACCCTGGTGACCAACAACATCACCGCACGCGCCGAATATCGCTACACCGACTATCAGGACAAGGACTTCTCGCTGAACAGCGGCCTCGCAAACCGCGACTACAACGAGCATTCCGTCAAGGTCGGTCTCGGCGTCAAGTTCTGATCCGCGCCAAGTCTAAGCCTTACGAAAAAGCCGGGGTTCGCGCCCCGGCTTTTTTGCGTTCGGGAAGTCTGAAAGCCAATCAGGCGGCGCGCGGCGCCAGCTTGCCATAGGCGTTGAAAGCCTTGGCGAAGCGTTTCGGCCAGGCGGCGAGCTTCGGATGATCGGCCTCCCAGAGGCCTTCGAAACGCAGCGCGAGATAGCCGCTCATCGCCGCCAGTGCGAAAATGCCGCCATGCAGGGATTTTTCCGGGTCGGGGAGGTCGGCTTCGAGATAGGCGAGGCCGCGGGACACCTTGTCCCACTGGCGGTCGATCCAGGGCTGGTAGACCATCTCGGCGGGGCGGAAGCGCCGCTCGTAGACAATCGACAGCAGGCTGTCGGTGATGCCGTCGCACAGGGCTTCCAGCACATGCGCCTGCGTGCCGGCTTCGCCCTTGGGATAGAGCTTCTTGCCCGATTCGCGGTGCAGGAACAGCATGATCGCCCGGCTGTCGAAAACGGCGCCGCCATCCTTGCGGATCAGCACGGGAATCTTGCCGAGCGGATTGGGGCCGGTCAGTTCCGGCGGCGCAGCGTTTGTGTCGACCACCTGTTCCTCCAACGCGATGCCGAGATGGCGCGCGGCCATCCGCACCTTGGCGGAATAGGGCGAGGCGGGGGCGTAGAGCAGTTTCATGGATGTTCCTCCTCGATCAGGGAGCGGCGGGCAGGACGAGGCGATCGCGGCGGCAGACACGGCGGTTATCGCCGCTGCATTCGCGATAGCTCAGATCCTTGTTCAGGCAGATGCGGATTTCGTCGAGTTTGGAGCCGTCGCAGGTGACGTCGATGGCGGACGCGGTGAGCCCGGGATTGGCAGCGGTCAGTTGCGAGACGATCCGGTCGGTGCTCAGCGTCTTCTGCTGGTTGGCATTGGACAGGTCGGACGGCAGTTTGAGCTGGTTCCAGGCGGCGCGCAGCTTTGCAAAATAGTCGCGCTGCGACAGGTTCGAGCAGGTGCCATGCTTGCGCCATTGATGGCCGACGAGGCCGACGCTCGGCAAGAGATCGAGCTGGCGGCGGGCGAGATCGTCAGGCACTCGCTCCGGCTCGCTGCTGCCGCAGAATTGCGGATAGCCGTCGACGAATTGCGGCCAGAAGCCGTGGACGACCAGCGACAGGTCGCGATTGGACCCGCATTGCTGGCGATTACCCGCGCCCTCGTCGCTCTGGCAATAGCTCGGCGACCAGGAGAGCGACAGCACGTAATAATCGAAACCCCGCTCCGTCGCCGGCAGGGATGTCTTCTGCACCGGTTTTTCCGCTGGTCGCGCGGGTTTCGGCTGGGCGGTCGGCACCGGCTGCGGCGCCGGCTGCTGTTGCGTCGCCGGCGGCGGGGTAGGGCGATTGCCGCCCTTTTCGCCGAGCCCGAACCACAGGGAGAGCGCCGCCATCAGCGCGAATGCGAGAAAACCGGTATAGCGGCGCATCCGGGGCCTGTCCTATTCCTCGCCGCGCAGCCAGAAGGCGCGCTGCGAGGCGTAACGATCTTGCGCCAGCTTTTCCTTCAGCACCGGCAGCAGCGCGTGCAACTCGTCCTTCAGCACATAGGGCGGGTTGACGATAACAAGGCCGGAGCCGTTGAGGCCGGCGGTCTCGCGGTCGCTCCTCACCGTCAGCTCGGCGCAGAGCATCTTCGGGATCTCCAAATCCTTCAACGCTTCATGGAAATCGGCGATCGGCGCGCCCTTCTTCATCGGATACCACAGGCAATAGGTGCCGCCGGAAAAGCGGCGATAGGCGCGGGCGAGGCCATCGACCATGCGCTCATATTCGTTGGCCGCCTCGAAGGGCGGATCGACCAGCACGATGCCGCGCTTTTCCTTGGGCGGCAGATGCGCGCCGAGCGCGAGCCAGCCATCGAGATGGGTGACGCGCACCTGGTAATCGCCTTCGAACAGCCGTTGCAGCACGCCGCAATCGTCCGGGTGCAGTTCCATGGCCGACAACCGGTCCTGCGGGCGAAACAGCATGCGGGCCAGCTTCGGCGAGCCGGGATAGCGGCGCACGCCGCCCTCCGGGTTCAGTTCCCTCACCGCATTGAGATAGGGCGCGAGCAATTCGGCCGCAGGCTCCGGCAGATCCGCATCGATCAGCTTGCCGATGCCCTCCTGCCATTCGCCGGTTTTTTGGGCCTCTTCCGAGCCGAGATCGTAGAGCCCGATGCCCGCATGGGTGTCGAGCAGGCGGAAGGCGGCGTCCTTGTTCTGCGCGTAGCGGACGAGGCGCGCCAGCACCGTATGCTTGAGAACGTCGGCGAAATTGCCCGCGTGGTAGATATGCCGATAGTTCATGGGGGGACCGCGATCACGTTTTGGAGCTTTTGAGATTATGCCGTTTGGCATATAGAAATGCCATGAACATTGCGACCCCCATTTCCGCCAAATCCCGCATCGGTCATTCGGCCTGTCCGCACGACTGTCCGTCCACATGCGCCCTCGATATCGATATCGACGCCGCGGGACGCCTCGGCCGGGTGCGCGGCAGCGATGCCAATTCCTACACGGCCGGCGTCATCTGCGCCAAGGTGGCCCGCTATGCCGAGCGCGTCTACCATCCCGACCGGCTTCTGGCGCCGAAGCGCCGCAAGGGCGAAAAGGGCGGCGGTTCCTGGCAGGAGATCGGCTGGGACGACGCGCTGGACGAGATCGCCGAAGCCTTCCTCAAGGCGGAAGCGGCGCATGGCAGCGAGGCGATCTGGCCCTATTTCTACGCCGGCACGATGGGGCTGGTGCAGCGCGACAGCATCGAGCGGCTGCGGCATGTGAAGAAATATTCCGGCTTCTTCGACACGATCTGCGTCAACATGGCCTGGACCGGCTACATGATGGGCACCGGCGCGCTGCGCGGGCCGGATCCGCGCGAGATGGCGGTGTCGGACTGTGTCGTCATCTGGGGCACCAATGCGGTCGTCACCCAGGTCAATGTCATGACCCATGCGATCAAGGCCCGCAAGGAGCGCGGGGCGAAGATCGTCGTCATCGACGTCTACGACAATGCGACGATGAAACAGGCCGATCTCGGGCTGGTGGTGCGGCCGGGCACGGATGCCGCACTTGCTTGCGCCGTCATGCATGTCGCCTTCCGCGACGGTTATGCCGACCGCGCCTACATGGCCCGTTTCGCCGACGATCCCGAGGGATTTGAGGCGCATCTGCAGACGCGCACGCCGGAATGGGCATCCGCCATCACCGGCCTGACGGTCGAGGAAATCGAGGCCTTCGCCCGCCTCGTCGGCCAGACGAAAAAGACCTTTTTCCGGCTCGGCTACGGGTTTACCCGCCAGCGCAACGGCTCGGTGGCGATGCATGCTGCCGCCTCCATCGCCACCGTGCTCGGCTCATGGCAATATGAAGGCGGCGGCGCCTTCCATTCCAACAGCGGCGTCTTCGCCATGGACAAGTCCGAGCTGATGGGGACCGCCTTCATCGACCCGGATATCCGCGTGCTCGACCAGTCGCAGATCGGCCGCATCCTCACCGGCGACCGCGAGGCCCTGCGCGGACGTGGGCCGGTCACGGCGATGCTGATCCAGAACACGAACCCGATGACGGTGATGCCGGAGCAGCGCCGGGTGCGGCAGGGTTTTGCCCGCGACGACCTGTTCGTGGCGGTGCATGAGCATTTCATGACCGACACCGCCGACATGGCCGATATCGTGCTGCCGGCCACCATGTTCGTCGAGCATGACGACATCTATCGCGGCGGCGGCCAGAGCCATATCCTGCTCGGGCCGAAAGTGATCGAGCCGCCGGAAACCGTGCGCACCAATCTCTTCGTCATCGAGGAACTGGCCAAGCGCCTCGGCGTCGCCGACCGTCCCGGCTTCGGCCTGACGGAGCGCGAGGCCATCGACCGGATGATGGCGAAAAGCGGCCGTCCCGGCTTCGATTACCTGCTGGAACACAAATGGATCGACGCCGCCCCCGATTTCGATGAGGCACATTACCTCAACGGCTTCGGTTTCGCCGACGGAAAATTCCGCTTCAAGCCGGACTGGACCGGCACGCCGGCCCTGACGCGCCCGCCGGAATCGCTGGGCGCGCTCGGGCCGCATCAGGCCCTGCCGGTCTTCCCCGATCATGTCGAGCTGATCGAGACGGCGGATGCCGAACATCCCTTCCGCCTCGCCACCTCGCCGGCGCGCAATTTTCTGAATTCGAGCTTTACGGAGACAAAAACCTCGCTGCAGAAGGAAAACCGCCCCGAGGTCATGGTCAATCCGAGGGATGCGGAAGCCGCCGGCATTGCCGGCGGCGAGATCGTCGTGCTCGGCAATTCCCGCGGCAGCGTGCGCCTGCATGCGAAGGTGACGGAAACGGTCAAGCCGGGCGTGCTGGTCGCCGAGGGCATCTGGCCGAACAAGGCGCATCTCGACGGCGAGGGCATCAACGTGCTGACCGGCGCCGACCAGGTCGCGCCCTATGGCGGTGCGGCGGTGCATGACACGAAAGGCTGGCTGCGCAGGGATGTGGCCAAGGAGATGGCATGAACAAGTTCGACAAGGCCCGCATCGACATCGTCAAGGACGAGACGCTGTCGAAGAACTGGTATCACCTGCGCAACGTCACCTTCGATTATACCGGCTCGAGCGGCGAGACCGTGCGGCTGAAGCGCGAGGTCTACGATCGCGGCAACGGCGCGACCATCTTGCTGTTCGATCCAAAGCGGCAGACGCTGGTGCTGGTGCGCCAGTTCCGCATGCCGGCGCATCTGAACCACCATAGCGGCTGGATGATCGAGACGCCGGCCGGCCTGCTCGACGGTGATCACCCGACTGAAGCCATCCGCCGCGAGGTGATGGAAGAGACCGGCTATGTCGTTCATGACGTCCGCCCGATCTTCCGCAGCTTCATGTCGCCGGGCGCGGTGACGGAAATCATCCATTTCTTCGTGGCGCTGATCGATGCCGGCGAACGCCAGACCGATGGCGGCGGGCTGGACAGCGAGCACGAGGATATCGAGGTGCTGGAAATCGGCCTCGGCCAAGCCTCGGCGATGATCGACAGCGGCGAGATCTGCGACGCCAAGACGATCATGCTGATCCAGTGGGCGCTGATCCACCAGGCGGAACTGACGGCGGTGTGACCCCTCAGAACGAGCCGCGCACGCCCGTGCCGATATACCCGGCGGCAAAGCCGCCGCCGGCGCCATCCTCGTAATAGGTGTTGCCGGTCGTGTCGGCATATTCCGCATCGCCGCGCCGGAATTTCGTCGCCTCGAAGGATCCGTCGAGATAGAGCGCGATGTTCTGCGTCAGCGAATATTCGATGCCGGCCTTGGCGCCGAACATCGGCGAAAGCTTGAAACTGTCGTCCACGCGCAGGTTGCGCAGCCAGTGGTCGTCGCCGCTGCGATTGCGGATGACGGCACCCACTTCCAGCGCGCCGGTCAGGCGGAAGCGGCCCATGGTCTGCTCGCCGTTCAGCGTCGCATAAAGGACCGGGATTTTCTGCTGGTAGCTGATGCCGGCGACACCGCTGGTAAAGGAGCCGATCGTGTCGCGGAAACTGTCGACGCTGTAGACGAAATCGCCGCCGCGCGCGGTCCATTTGACATCGGTGTAGCGACCGCCGATGCCGACGGAGAGATTTTGCAGGCTGTCGCCGAACAGCAATCGGTTCACCTCGACGCTGCCATTGTAATAGTGGTCGAGGCCGGTGTCGTCATGCTCGGAGCGATGGGTCCAGTCGGCGCCCGGCACGAGCCAGTCGTAATCGACCATGTGGCCGTTGCCGTTGATGCCGGTCTTGCCCTCCAGCTTTACCGACCAGCCGGAGCCGACATCGATATCGAGGCTGCCGCGCAGCACCTGAACCGCCTTCGATTGCCATTCGAGCTGGCTGAGCTTGTGATCTCCGGAAAACACCGTCTCATGTGCGCGAATATTGGCGAGCCCGACGCCGATCGAAGCCCCCACCCGCTCGTCATTGGCAAGTGCCATGCCGCAGGAAAAGGCGAGAAGCCCGGCCGTCAGCGGCAGGAAAGCATGTCTCGTGGCGGTCATGGACGAACTCCGGATGGTTGCGAGTGGCCGTCAAGGGCCGATCTTCACAATCGCGAAGTTTGGTAAATTATTGGTTGAGATCGCTCAGAAGACCGTTCGCCATGCGCGCGGTCGCTTCGTCGGTAAACCGTGTCCGCCCGTCGGCCATGAACACGCGGCCCTCGGCCAGCCATTTCAGCGCCAGCGGATAGGCCTGGTGTTCGACGGTCAGCACCCGGGCGGCGAGAGTCTCGGCGCTATCGCCGGCCTCGACCGGCACCGTCATTTGCAGGATGACGGGGCCTTCGTCCATGCCTTCTGTGACGAAATGCACGGTGCAGCCGGCCTGCGCATGGCCGGCGTCCAGCGCCCGCTGGTGCGTATGCAGGCCGGGAAAATGCGGTAGCAGCGATGGGTGGATATTGATCATCCGGCCCTCATAGGGGCGGATGAAATCGGCGCTGACGAGGCGCATATAGCCGGCAAGGCAGATAATATCCGGCTTGATCTCGGCAAGGGCGGCGAGGATCGCCGCCTCGTGCTCGGCCTTCGAGCCATAGGCGCGGCGCTCGAAGGCGAGCGCCGGAATGCCGAGCGCTTCTGCCTTGGCAAGCCCGCCGGCTTCCGGTTTGTCGGAGAGCACGGCGACGATTTCGGCCGGAAAATCCGCCGCCTCGCAGGCTTTCGCCAGCGCCAGCATGTTCGAACCGCCGCCGGAAATGAAGACCGCGACCCGTTTGCGCGGGGCAGATGTCATAGGGCGAGCGTGCCGGTATAGACGGTGCCGGCGGCCCCTTCGGCCCGGGCGACCATGCGGCCGAGCGTCACCACCTGTTCGCCCTCGGCGGCCAGCGCCTCGCGCACGGTCTCGGCATTCTCGGCCGAAACGACGGCGATCATGCCGATGCCACAATTGAAGGTGCGCAGCATTTCCTTGGCCTCGACGCCGCCGGTCTCGGCCAGCCACGAAAAGACGGCCGGGACGGCGAAGGCCGAGAGATCGATTTCAGCCGCAAGGTGCTTGGGCAGCACGCGCGGAATGTTTTCAGGGAAGCCGCCGCCGGTGATATGGGCCAGCGCCTTGATCGCGCCGGTCTTGCGGATGGCGGCGAGCAGCGGCTTGACGTAGATGCGGGTCGGCTCCAGCAGCGCTTCGCCCAGCGTCTTGCTGTCGGCGAAGGGGGCCGGAGCATCCCAGGCGAGGCCGGAAATGCCGACGATCTTGCGCACCAGCGAATAGCCGTTCGAATGCACGCCGGAGGAGGCGAGGCCGAGAATGACGTCGCCTTCGGCAACGTCGCCGGAGGGCAGCAGCTTGCCGCGTTCGGCCGCACCCACCGCAAAGCCGGCGAGATCGTAATCGCCGCCGGCATACATGCCGGGCATTTCGGCGGTCTCTCCGCCGATCAGTGCGCAGCCGGCCTGGCGGCAGCCATCGGCGATACCGCCGACGATGGCGGCGCCCTGGTCGGGATCGAGCTTGCCGGTGGCGAAATAATCGAGGAAGAGCAAGGGCTCGGCGCCCTGCACGACGAGATCGTTTACGCACATGGCGACGAGGTCGATGCCAACAGTGTCGTGCTTGCCGGCGTCGATGGCGATCTTCAGCTTGGTGCCGACGCCGTCGTTTGCGGCGACCAGGATCGGATCGGTAAAGCCGGCGGCCTTCAGGTCGAAGAGGCCGCCGAAGCCGCCGATCTCGCCATCCGCGCCCGGGCGGCGTGTGGAGCGCACCGCCGGCTTGATCTTCTCGACCAGAAGATTGCCGGCATCGATGTCGACGCCGGCATCGCCATAGGTCAGACCGTTCTTGCCCGTTTCGCTCATGCCAGTTTCGCTCATGGGTGTCTCCGCTCGCCCTTGATCCTGTGGTCGCACATCGTCATTCGCTGGTCGCAATTGCATGACAATCCCCATTATGCAAGGGATTGCGTGGCTGAATGCCCGAAATTCACGGAAGCCTGCGCGCCTTTCGCCGGCAGGCTTGACCGCCTTTCGGCATCACCATTATGGACATCGCAACGCGCGGGGCCCATCTGATGTCTTGCGAACAGCGATCCCGGCAGCGAGAAACCCATGCGACATCATATCAGCGGCAGCCTTCTCAAGCGTCAGATATTTTTCTGGCTGGCCTTCCTCGTCGGGTTCATCGTCTTTCTGTATGTGTTCAGTTCGATCCTGCTGCCTTTCCTGGCCGGCATGGCGATCGCCTATTTCCTCGATCCGGTGGCTGACAGGCTGGAGCGCCTTGGGCTGAGCCGCACCATGGCGACGCTGGTCATCCTCATCGGTTTCATCGTCATCATCGCGTTGTCGCTGATGGTGGTCATCCCGGTCCTCGTCGGCCAGCTCAACGATTTCGCCCAGCGCCTGCCGGAATATATCGAAAAGCTACGCGCCTTCGTCGTCGATGCCCAGAATTCCATGCTGCCCGGTTGGGTGAAGGGCCAGATCGGCAATATCAAGAACAATTTCTCCGGTATCATGTCGGAAGGCGTCGCCTTCCTGACCGGGTTGTTCAGCCAGATCTGGAATTCCGGCAAGGCGATCGTCGACGTCATCTCGCTGTTGATCGTCACCCCGGTCGTCGCCTTCTACATCCTGCTCGACTGGGACCACATGATCGCCAAGGTCGACCGCTGGATCCCGCGCGATTATGTTGGCAGCGTGCGCCAGATCGCCCGCGAGATCGACCAGGCTGTCGCGGGCTTCATACGTGGCCAGGGCTCGCTCTGCCTCATCCTCGGCATCTACTACGCGGCCGGCCTGTCGCTAGTCGGCCTGAATTTCGGGCTGCTGATCGGCCTGTTCTCCGGCATGATCAGCTTCATTCCCTATGTCGGCTCCATGATCGGCCTCGTGCTGTCGGTCGGCGTGGCGCTGGTGCAGTTCGGCGCCGATCCGGTGTGGATCGGCCTGGTGCTGGCCGTCTTCTTCAGCGGCCAGTTCATCGAGGGCAATATCCTGCAACCGAAGCTGGTCGGCCAGAGTGTGGGCCTGCATCCGGTGTGGCTGATGTTCGCGCTGTTCGCCTTCGGCGCGCTGTTCGGCTTCGTCGGCCTGCTGGTGGCGGTGCCGGCAGCCGCCGCCATCGGCGTGCTGGTCCGCTTCGCGCTCAACCGCTATCTGGAAAGCGACCTCTATTTCGGCAGCGCCGTCGAGGCGCCGTTCATCGAGCAGGACGAAAAGGTTCCCCCCCGGGCAATCGACAATGACTGAGCAGAAGACCAATCCGACACGCAAGGGCGCCGAGCAACTGCCCTTGCGGTTTGCCCATGATGCATCCAGCAGCCGCGACGATCTGCTGGTCGCCGATCCCTTGGCGGCGGCCGTCTCGTTGATCGACGACTGGCCGCGCTGGCCGTCGCCGGTCGTCATCCTCGCCGGTCCGGCCGGCTCGGGAAAATCGCATCTGGCCAGCATCTGGCGGGAGTTGAGCGGCGCTGCCGATATCCTGCCGCGGCAGGGGGAGGAAGCGCCGCACCTGGCGGCGCAAGGCCCTGTCATTTTCGAGGATGCCGACCGCATCGCTTTCGACGAGACGGAGCTGTTCCACGTCATCAACAGCGTGCGTCAGCATGGCCATCACCTGCTGATGACCTCGCGGTTGTGGCCGATGTCCTGGCCGGTGACGCTGCCCGATCTGAAATCGCGCCTCAAGGCGGCGACCACGGTGGAGATTGGCGAGCCCGACGAGGAATTGCTGAGCCAGGTGATCGTCAAGCTGTTCGCCGATCGCCAGCTTTACATAGATGACAAACTCGTCGCCTATATCGTTCAGCGGATGGAGCGTTCCATGGAGGCGGCGCAAACGATCGTCGAGCGCCTCGATCGGCTGGCGCTGGCGCGCGGCACCCGCATCACCCGGCCGCTGGCCGCGGAAGTGCTTCACAGTCTTGGAAATGACGCGACGAACGATTGACTGTCACAGAACCGTCGTCAAACTGTTATACGGCGGATGCGAAGTTAAAGGAAAGGCGAAGACTATGGATTCCGGGCTCACCACGGCAAAAGTCGGGACTGCGGGAACGGTTTCTCCGCCGACTGCGCCCGAAAACGATATCCTCTCCAGCCCGGCGCGTTTCATCAACCGTGAATTTTCCTGGCTTCAGTTCAATCGCCGTGTGCTCGAGGAAACGCTGAACACCGCGCATCCGCTTCTGGAGCGCGTCCGCTTCCTGTCGATATCGGCAGCCAATCTCGACGAATTCTTCATGGTGCGCGTCGCCGGTCTCGAAGGCCAGGTGCGCCAGGGCATCGCCATGCGTTCCCCCGACGGCAAGACGCCGGCCGAGCAGATGGAGGATATCCTCAAGGAGATCGACAATCTGCAGATGGAGCAGCAGGCTTCGCTCGCCGTGCTGCAGCAATATCTGGCCAAGGAGGATATCCTCATCGTCCGCCCGGCGGCGCTGTCGGAAGACGATCGCACCTGGCTGGCGACCGAATTCGAGCAGTCGATCTTCCCGGTGCTGACGCCGCTGTCGATCGATCCCGCGCATCCGTTCCCCTTCATCCCCAATCTCGGCTTCTCCATGGGTTTGCAGCTGGTCAGCCGCAACGATCGCGAGCCGATGACGGCGCTTCTGCGCCTGCCGACCGCACTCGATCGCTTCGTGCGTCTGCCCGATCTCGGCAACGTCATCCGCTACATCACGCTGGAAGACGTGGTCGGCATGTTCATCCACCGCCTTTACCCCGGCTATGAGGTGAAGGGCTACGGCACTTTCCGCCTCATCCGCGACAGCGATATCGAGGTCGAGGAAGAAGCCGAAGATCTGGTGCGCTACTTCGAGACCGCGCTGAAGCGGCGCCGTCGCGGCTCAGTGATCCGCATCGAGACCGATTCGGAAATGCCGGTGTCGCTGCGCCAGTTCGTGGTGCAGGAACTCGGCGTGCCGGAAAACCGCGTCGCCGTTCTGCCCGGCCTTCTCGCGCTCAACACGCTCTCGGAAATCACCAAGGCGCCGCGTGAAGACTTGCGATTTCAACCCTACAACGCCCGCTTTCCCGAACGCGTCCGCGACCATGCCGGCGACTGCCTTGCCGCCATCCGCGAAAAGGACATGGTCGTCCACCACCCTTATGAGTCCTTCGACGTGGTGGTCCAGTTTCTGCTCCAGGCTGCGCGCGATCCTGACGTTCTGGCGATAAAGCAGACGCTGTACCGCACCTCCAACGACAGCCCGATCGTGCGCGCCCTGATCGATGCGGCCGAAGCCGGCAAGTCGGTGACCGCGCTGGTGGAGCTCAAGGCCCGCTTCGACGAGGAAGCCAATATCCGCTGGGCGCGCGACCTGGAGCGCGCCGGCGTGCAGGTGGTCTTCGGCTTCATCGAGCTGAAGACCCATGCCAAGATGTCGATGGTCGTGCGCCGCGAGGATGGCAAGCTGCGCACCTATTGCCACCTCGGTACCGGCAACTATCACCCGATCACCGCCAAGATCTACACCGACCTGTCCTTCTTCACCTGCAACCCGAAGATCGCCCATGACATGGCGAACATCTTCAACTTCATCACCGGATATGGCGAGCCGGAAGCCAGCATGAAGCTGGCTGTCTCGCCCTATACGCTGCGCACCCGCATTCTCACCCATATCGCCGAAGAAACCGAGCATGCCCGCAACGGCCGGCCGGCGGCGATCTGGATGAAGATGAATTCGCTGGTCGATCCCGAGATCATCGATGCGCTCTATGCCGCCAGCAATGCCGGCGTCGAGATCGACCTGGTGGTGCGCGGCATCTGCTGCCTGCGCCCGCAGGTGCCTGGGCTTTCGGAAAACATCCGCGTCAAATCCATCGTCGGGCGCTTCCTGGAGCACAGCCGCATCTTCTGCTTCGGCAACGGCCACGGCCTGCCCTCGGAGAAATCGCTCGTCTATATCGGCTCGGCCGACATGATGCCGCGCAACCTCGACCGCCGCGTCGAGACGCTGGTGCCGCTCACCAACCCGACCGTGCACGCGCAGGTTCTTTCGCAGATCATGCTGGGCAATCTCATTGACAACCAGCAGAGCTACGAGATACTCCCCGATGGAACCTCCAGGCGCATGGACGTCCGCGAAGGGGAAGAACCCTTCAATGCGCAGCACTATTTCATGACCAACCCGAGCCTTTCCGGCCGCGGTGAAGCATTGAACTCCAGCGCGCCCAAGCTGATTGCGGGCTGGGTCTCCGGCAAGAAGAGATAAACTGGAATTGCATGGTTGAATCGGAAGCTCAGGGGCGTTTGCCTGGCATAGCGCCCGTCTCCGTCGTGGATATCGGATCGAACTCCATTCGTCTGGTTGTATACGAAGGCTTGTCGCGGTCGCCCGCAATTCTCTTCAACGAAAAAGTGCTTTGCGGCCTCGGCAGGGGCATCGCGCTCACCGGCCGCATGGACGAACAGGCAGTCGAGCGGGCTTTGGCCGCGCTTCACCGTTTCCGAGCGCTTTCCGTGCAGGCGCGCGCCCGCACCATGTATGTGCTGGCGACGGCTGCGGCGCGCGAATCGCAGAACGGGCCGGATTTCATCCGCCAGGCGGAGGAAATCCTCGGCCAGCCCGTGCGCGTGCTGACCGGCGAGGAAGAGGCGAAGTTTTCGGCGCTCGGCATCATCAGCGGCTTTTTCCACGCCGATGGCATCGCCGGCGATCTCGGTGGCGGCTCGCTGGAACTGATCGATATCGAGGGCAAGGCCTTCGGCAAGGGCGTTACGCTGCCGCTCGGTGGCCTGCGTCTTTCCGAATATTCCGGCAATTCCATCGACAAGGCGCGCGTCTTCGCGCGCAAGCAGGTGCGCCGCGCTGCCGAGTTGTTGAAGGCGGGGGCGGGGCGGACCTTCTATGCGGTCGGCGGCACCTGGCGCAACATCGCCAAGCTGCACATGGAAATGCGCCAATATCCGCTGCACATGATGCAGGGCTACGAGGTGCCGCTCGACGAGGCGCTTCGCTTCCTCGAAGAGGTGATCCAGTCGCGCGATTCGAAGAACCCCGCCTTTGCCGCCGTTTCCAAGAGCCGCCGGGCGCTGCTGCCCTTCGGTGCGGTCGCCATGAAGGAAGTGCTGGAAGTCATGAGGCCCGCCCGTGTCTGCTTCTCGGCGCAGGGCGTGCGCGAAGGCTATCTCTATTCGCTGCTGTCGTCACAGGAGCAGGCGAACGATCCGCTGCTGACGGCCGCGGACGAACTGGCGATCCTGCGCGCGCGCTCACCCGAACACGCGCGCGAACTGGCTGAATGGACCGGCCGGATGATGCCGTTCTTCGGCATCGAGGAAACCGAGGAAGAAAGCCGCTACCGGCAGGCCGCCTGCCTGCTGGCAGACATAAGCTGGCGCGCGCATCCCGATTATCGCGGGCTGCAGGCGTTGAACATCATCGCTCACTCCTCGTTCATCGGCATCACTCATCCCGGCCGCGCCTACATCGCGCTGACCAATTACTACCGCTTCGAAGGACTGCGCGACGACGGAGCGACCGGACCGCTGGCGACTATCGCCACCCCGCATTTCCTTGACCGGGCCAAGCTGCTCGGGGGGCTGTTGCGCGTCGTCTACCTGTTCTCGGCCTCGATGCCGGGCGTGGTCGGTAACCTGGCCTTCCGCACGTCGGACAAGCCCGATCTCGATCTCGAATTCGTCGTGCCGCATCCCTATCACGACTTTGCCGGCGAGCGGCTGGAAGGCCGCCTGCAACAACTGGCCAAGCTGACCGGCAAGCGGCTGACCTTCGTTTTCGAATAAAAACGCCCTCTCCGCGAAGGAGAGGGCGCTTTCGTTTCCAGGCTTTACTTCGCGTTGAGGAAATCGCCGACTTCGAGCAGGCTGAACTCGTTGTCGTCAGCCTTGTCCAGCGCGCGACCGGCCGAGAAGGGCAGGTTGTTGTCGTTGCCGACGATGATATGCGTGGCATCGACGCGGTCGACATTCTCGATCGTCACGAAGGGCATGTCGTAGATGCCGGCGATCGAGCCCGCCTTCTTTTTATTGTCGGGATCCTCGATCTTCAGCAGGTCGATATAGCCGATCTTGCGGGCGGCCTGGCCGACATTGGCGTCGTTGAACTCGATCTTGTAGATGCGCTTGAGCACGGCTGGCGGGGCGAAGCAATCCGGCTTCGGCTGCTTGACGTCGGCGCAGGCCTTGTCGGCGGTGCCGGCGCCGTTATCACGCTCGATGACCAGCGCGGTGGTCTCGTCCAGCATGTTGAAATCGCCGATGGCGGCGCCCTGCGGATCGAGCGGATAGAGCCAGCTGCGGCCGGTCCACGCCTTCGAGGATTTCAACATGCTGGACGAGACCAC